>Ga0206124_10003253_pt1 | contig 11593 bp, 4 predicted proteins | sample Helgoland_Spring_3_FD_148671 | JGI IMG/M metagenome (GOLD analysis project Ga0206124, IMG submission 148671) | Pelagic subsurface seawater microbial communities from Kabeltonne, Helgoland, North Sea - Helgoland_Spring_Bloom_20160321_2 | ecosystem: Environmental > Aquatic > Marine > Epipelagic ... | reverse complement strand
GCCCCCAAATCCGGCGCGGGCTGAACCTCGGCGCGTGGCAAGCCCTCTACGTTGACGGGATGATTGAGCAGCATCGCCATACCCGCCATGTCATCCGGCGCTGGCCGTATCATCTCATTCACTCGAACTTGGGGATCCGTTAGGGTTTCTTCGATCGTTTGAACTCGGTTCATCGGCACGCCTGCCGCTTCGCATTTTTTCATCCACACACTGGCGCTTTCATCCTTTAATCGCGCTGCAACCAGCTCGACCAGTTCAGCCCCGTGTGCAATGCGTAATTCTGGCGTCAAAAAGCGCGGGTCGGTTACGACCGACGTCAACTGGGTGACAGCCAGAAACTGCTCGAACTCCTCCTGAGTGCGAATCATGGTCAGTTGCACGAACCGGCCATCTTGGCATTCATAGAGAAACCGACCGAACCCGGCCTCGGCCTTAAATGCTCGATAACGCTCATAGTCACCGCCAGCAAAGCCGGCTTGTGCAATGCACGCAGCGCTCCAAAGCCCATTGCCTAATAACGAGGTATGAACCATCGAGCCTTCACCCGTTCGCTCGCGGTGCAACAAGGCGGTGACGATGCTCGCGTAAAGCGAAACCGCCGTCGGATGATCGCCCATACCCGGCAATGCCATCGCAGGCTTTGCACTGGCATCGCGTACCAAGTCCATCAGACCCGATCGAGCCCAGTAGGCGACTAGATCAAACCCCTCACCATCGCGATCGGGACCCTTTTCACCATAGGCTGTGAGCGATGCGTAGATAATGGCCGGGTTTATGGCTTGGATATCCTCGTAATTCAACCCCAAGGCTCGACGCATCGGTAGCGGCTGATTGGTAATATAGACATCGCTGGCTTCAACCAATTGCCGCAGGATCGCAATGCCCTCGGCGCGTTTCAAATTTAACGTCAGGCTGCGTTTATTTCGAGCATCCATTTGCCAACAATAGTTGGCGTCGGCATCGGGCACACCCGGGGTTGCAGACAACAACCGGTACTGATCCCCCACACCCGGCATCTCAATTTTGATCACCTCAGCGCCATAATCGGCCATGATCGTTGCTGCCACCGGCCCGGCGATCCAAGAACCCACATCCAGCACCTTTAAACCCTGAAACACCGACTGCATTAGCACTCCCCCTGATCCTTAATCCTCGGCCTTGTTTTGAATGATTCGCTGTGGGCGCTCGGTTTTCACACGCGCCGTCCTCGGGTAGGATGACACAAATTGAGAAACCTAGCTCGATGTTACGCCTCATTCAATCTAATGATCTAGTACAGCTTGCCCAGCACTTCGGTGCGGTATCGGCTGCGGCGTCGCGAGACCCTCTGGCACCCGAGGTTGTCATCATACAGTCGGTTGGCACCGGCCAATGGCTCAAACTGCAAACCGCCGAGCACCTGGGCATTTCTGCGAACCTTGATTGCCAACTACCCGCTCAGTTCATTTGGCGGCTTTACCAAACCATTCTTGGTCTTGGAAGCCAAAAGCCGGTTGAAGCAAACGCCTTAACCTTCAAGTTGATGCAACGCCTGCCCACGTTTAAAGCGCCCGCAGTTCAACAATACTTGAATGCGGGACCTCGCCCGGATCTACGGTGCTTTCAGCTGGCAACCCGAATCAGCGCTGCCTTTGAAGGCTATCTTTTGTACCGTCCAGACTGGATTATGGCCTTCGAGCAGGGTCAGAATCCGATTAGTGCTGCACCCAACAGCGCCTGGCAAGCCGAATTGTGGCGGTCTCTGATTGCAGCAGACCCAGGTCTTCGAACGACGCACCGAGCCTACCTGCACCAACAGTTGTTGAAAGCGCTAAAGACCACTGATCACAGCACACAGTTGCCCACTCGGATCAGCCTCTTTGGGCTATCGAGCCTTGCCCCGTTACACCTCGAAACCTTCAAACATCTTGCGAATCAGTGCCCTGTGGATCTTTATTTTATGAACCCGAGCGAGACCTACTGGGGGGATATTACGACTGAAAAAAGCGCGCAACAATCAAGACTTGACGCTTTATCGCAAACAGCCCAGACGCCAAACGATGACTATGCGTTCCTCGGCAACCCGTTATTGGCCTCTCTGGGTCGCCAAGGCCAGGAGTTTCATGAACTCCTTACGGCTCAGGCGGATCTTATTGCTGAGGAAGACTTTGTTCCCCGACATCGAACGCATCGATTGGGAATTCTACAAGATGATATTTATTGGGCCCGAGAAACCGAGGATTCTGTGATCGATGGCCTGCTCCCGGAAACCCAGGATGCAAGCCTTGGGTTTCACAGCTGTCACTCACCCCTTCGTGAAATGGAGGTTTTACTCGATCGAATCTACCGAGCGCTGGCAGACCCAGCGATTCGAGTCACCGATATCCTGGTCATGGCCCCAGATATTCAAAAGTACACAGCGGTCATTCAAGCGGTCTTCGGCGACGCCCTCCCCTATGGCATCGCCGATCAAAACCAATACCAAAATTCTGATATTTTGCGCAGTTTCATCCAATTCCTGAATCTACCCAATAGCCGGCTGCCAGCCTCTGAACTGATTACCTACCTAGAAGTCCCAGCCATTGCGCGACGCTTTGGCATTGATGACGAGGGCGTCACGTTTATTAAGGCTTGGATCAAAGAAACGGGCATTCGTTGGGGCCGGGATGGCGCAAGTAAACAAAAATGGTCAGTGCCCGATGAGACGCACTTCACCTGGCAATTTGGACTCGACCAGCTGCTCATGGGCGTTTTGACTGACGAGCCGATCACGGACCTTTCTGTTTTGCCCTATGCACTTCCGCTGGATCACCTCCAGGTTCTGAACGCCTTCCTCGACTTTTGCCAGACGGTGTTTGAAACACAAACCCAACTTGAGACGGTCCGCTCGCCAGAACAATGGGCGAGTGCGATCAGCAGCCTGCTCGAGCGTTTGTTTGATCCTGTGGATCAAGAACGCCAGGATCTTATGAAGTTGCTGGACCTAAACGAAGCGTTTTTACAGCTCTCAGTTGACGCCAACTTTGATCGACGCGTTTCCTTGGACTTTGTGATCGCATGGTTTGATGGACAGTTGAACCGGCCCAATCCAGCAATGCGGTTTATTAATGGCGGCATTACCTTTAGCACGCTCACCCCTATGCGCAGTATTCCGTTCAAAATGGTGTGCTTGATCGGCATGAACGAAAGTGATTTCCCGCGACGAGATGCAGTTCACCCCTTTGATTTAATGACGGATGCACCAGCCCGAATCGGGGATCGTTCCCGGCGCGATGATGACCGTTATTTATTTTTAGAAGCGCTTTTATCGGCCAGGGACCGATTACACATTTCTTATTGTGGCCGGGGTATCCGAGACAATGAACTCAAGCCCCCCAGTGTTTTGGTCAGCGAACTGCTGGATTATTGCAATGCGGTCTTTGGGCAGCAAACGGTCATCGATCACCCTTTGCAGCCATTTTCTCAACGCTACTTCCAAGACCCCTTGATCCAAAGCTTTGAAAATCACTGGCGCGTTAATCCCTCGCGTCAATCCAAAGATCTAACGAGGCTGTCGGAAATCACGTCAAGCGAGCCCATACCGACGAGCCTAAGCATTGAAACCTTGTCCCGGTTCTTGCTGAACCCGGCTCGCTATTTTTTTGAGTCGCGGTTAAATATCAATCTAACCCTGCGCCATGAAGCCATTGAAGACCTAGAACCTTTTAGCTTAGATCCGTTAACCCGTTTTCACCTTACAGACCTTGCCATCCAAGCCCAAGCAACCGGCACGCCAAAAAAACAATGGGTCGCCGACATTTTAAAACAGGGTCTCGTTCCAAACTTCAGTCTCGGCAAGCAGGCCCTGAATACTATTGCCCTTGCGGCTGAACTCTTGTTCAACGAAATTCAGGGCGTGTACCAACTCGGCCGGCCTAGCGTGACGCGAACGCAAAACGTTCATAGCTTCACCTTGCAAGGTCGGTTCGATCAACTCAGTGCAGAGCACTATCTCAGTTATCGAGCGGGTGACCTGACGGCTCGGCATCTCATGCAACCCTTTCTGGCGCATTTATTACTCGCCTCGTCTGGCGCTCCTATCAAAACCCTGACCTATGGCGTTCGAAAAGGACAGCTTGTATCGGGTCATTTTGAGCCGATGGACCAAGCCCGAGCCAAGGACTTGTTAGGCACTTATCTGCAAGCCTTTACGCAAGGCAATTCGGCTTTGCTGGTTTTCCCCTTTGAGACCTGTCGCGCGCTGCTGTCTCATCTCGACAAGGGACTTGCCCTGCCGGATGCGCTCGATCAGGTTGAGCAGACTTGGCGTGACCCAAAGGCCCTAACCGACGCTCAAGATCCCTATTGGTCGCGCTTGATCGAATCACCCTTGACGCTCAATCAACTTAATATCGATCTAGCCCGAGCGCTGCTTGACCCGCTCACCGCAGCTTGGGTCCAATCATGAGCTTTGATCACACCCTTTTATTACGCGAGCAACATCTCATTGAGGCCAGTGCCGGGACCGGTAAAACCCATCTCATCACGACCTTGTATCTCAGGCTGATTCTAGGTCGTGGCACGCCGGAGGGCATTGCGCACCGCGTCCAAAACATCTTGGTTGTCACGTTTACGATCGCCGCAACCCAAGAACTGAAGAACCGAATTAGAAGCAGGATCAAACTCGCTCACGACGCCTTTAAACAAGGCGCTAGCCAAGACGCCGAAATTTCAGGGCTGATTGCGGCCAGCGCACATCCTGAACAGGACCTTGAATATTTAAAACGGGCCCTTTTGTGGTTCGACGAAGCCAAGATTTTCACCATCCACGGATTTTGTGCCCGTGTGATTCAAGACACTAGCTTTGAAGCTGGCTTGTTGTTCGAGCAGCGCTTGGATGCGCACCCTCATGATGCCTTGACCCGAGCAGCGCAAGACGTCTTTCGCAACCTTATGTCAGGTCTTCCGCCCCTTGAAGAAGCCTTAGCATTGAGCCTCTGGCCAACACCCGATGTCCTGGCGAGCGCCATGGCCCCACTGATTAGAGTCCCTCAACTACACTTTTCACCAGCGCCCGCAACAACAGGCTTTCCGAGCAACCTGCCAGCACAAATGCGCGCGGCCAAGGAAGCTTGGATCGCGGAGGACATCACAGCCCTGCTGCGGCGCAGTGACATTCGCAAAAACAGCAAGGCCTGGCATCGTCTGGCGGAGATGGAGAAATTCTGCCAAAACGACATCCTTGCGCCCGATCAAGTGCTCTGGCACTTGTGGACCACCAGCGCTTTAAAGACTCAAATGAAAAAGGGCTTTGAGCCACCGATACATCCTTTGTTCGATGCGCTCGAGGTCATCCAGACGGCTTTAGCCCGGCAAGGGCAGGTCATCAGCTGGCTCTGGCAAACCAATTTAGAGGCCCTGCGCGCGCACCTTATCGCGCAACAAACTCAAGGCGCACTGACCCTGGACGATCTGTTAACGATCGTTATGCACGCCGTAATCGAGCAACCGCTGCTGGCTAAAACCTTGAGTCAAGACTATCCCGCGATCCTCGTTGATGAGTTTCAAGACACTGACCAGCAACAATATGCGATTTTTAAGGGCATTCACCAGGCCGCAAGCCCAGACCACTTACTGATGCTCATTGGAGACCCCAAGCAGGCGATTTACAGTTTTCGTGGCGCCGACATTCATACCTACCTCAAGGCCAAGGACGACAGCGAGCACCAGCATAGTCTTCAAACCAATTGGCGCTCCTCAGCTGAGCTGGTCGCGGCAACCAATCGGTTATTTGATCAACAACAGCTGTTCTCGATGGAGAATCGCATTGCCTTCTTGCCATCACTTGCCAATGCAAAACCGAATCCAGATGCGCTGACGCTGGCCGGTCGACCCGCACCGCCAATCTGGTTTTGCATCGACGATCCAGAATTCGCTCTGAGAACCCAGCCCCAAGATCGCGCCCGCTTGGCCGCAAAATGTGCCGACGAAATCGCGTCCTGGCTCAAACCGGACGCATCGCTTCGGGTTAATCACAGTCAAATTCGCGCCGAGCAGATCGCTTTATTAACCCGAAATCGCTTAGAAGCAGAGCTGCTCAAAGCAGCTTTGCAACAACGGGGTGTCGATAGCGTGTTTCTATCTCAGGATAAGGTGCTTGAGCAGGACGTAACGGTTGAATTGGCCCTCATTTTAAACGCCGTGTTAACGCCCAGGCATCGACCCGCCGTACTATCGGCGCTATCCACCCAATTGCTTCAAACACCGCTTCAAAAGCTACAAGCCCTCCTGCAGGATACGCAAGCGCTCAATCGGGCTTTCGAAACCTTTACCGACTATCAGAGGATTTGGCGGGGCCGAGGCATTGCGGCGCTCATCCTTCACCTAATTAAAGATCAAAACTTGGCGCAACGCTGGCTGAGCCAAGCGGGCGGACCCAGAGTCTTGACCAATCTAAGACACCTTGCAGAACTCTTGCAGCAGCAATCCCAGATAACCTCCAGCCGGGAGCAACTGATTGCTTGGCTCATTCAAGACCACCAGCAGGACACCCAAAGCGTTGAGGACACCCAACAATTACGTCTGGAAACGGATGCGGACCTTGTCAAGATCATGACGCTGCATGGCGCTAAAGGCTTAGAGTTCGATATTGTCTGCTTGCCCTTCGCGCACTTTGGCAAGCCGCCCGCAAACGCGGCCAACAAACCCCTAGTGTGCTACCAAGCCAATCAAGCGGGCACGATTGAGGCTTGGGTCAATCTCGATGGCCGAGACGATCTCAAGCAAGCAGCCGTCGTCGCGCTGCAAGAAGAAGACATGCGATTGCTTTATGTCGCCATGACCCGCGCGCGGTATCTCACTTTGCTCGGGCTCGGTGCCAGCAAGGGGTTTCAAGCCTCCCCAGCCGCACAGCTGTTAGGGTACCCATTGACCGATCCGCTTGCGGCTTTATCACAGCTGCCAGAGTCGCAGTTCAGACTGTGCTTGGACGACGCCCCATCAAACCATTCAGCTGAGCCGCACCTTGCCGCTGCTGAGAATTGGTTACCCGCCCTGACAAAACCCGTGGTTCATAACACTTGGCAACTACACAGCTATACCCGGATCGTTAAAACACAATTACAACCAGCGGCGCCCATTCCACCGCTTCCAACCAGCAACACAGATTATGTCAGGGGCTTCGATGATGACGAACCCGAGCCGGTTGAACAACTGACCCTGCCCGAGCGGGACAGCTTGGATGCCTATGTCACCCAGAGCTTTCCAAGGGGGCCTCATGTGGGCGTTCTGATGCATCAACTCCTCGAGAATATTGACTTTTCAGCGCCGGTTGCGGCCTTTGATCACGCGATTGACAGCCTACGGGCGCGCCTGAATTTGAAAGCTGGCGATACGCCGCTACTGCGGCGGTGGCTAACAGCCATTTTGCGCCAACAACTGACCCCAACCGGACTCACGCTGCAAGGCGTTACCTGTAGCGATCGCTCGGATGAACTCGAGTTTCACTTCCCCGTGCACGGCGCGCCCAAGCTGATCGAAACCGCAAAGCAATTCGGATACTTGACCGATCTAGAGACAGCGCCACTGCAGCTTGAAGGCATGATGACGGGTAGCATTGATCTTTTATGCCGTCATCAGGGGCGTTATTATGTGATTGATTATAAGACCAATCATCTTGGGAACGCGCCCTTGGACTATGCGGCCGAGGCCTTAACCGCGTCGATCCGCCATCATCAGTATGATTTGCAATACCTACTGTATTGCGTGGCCGTTAAAAAAATATTGGCTTTGCGCCAGCCTGAAGTCCCCTTTGAAGACCTCTTTGGCGGCGTGGTGTATCTTTTTTTAAGGGGTATGACCGGCAGCCCAGACGGCGGCGTGCACTTTGATCCGGTGCCAATAGCCCTTATCGAGGCCCTCGAAGCGGGTTTAAACTCATGAATAGCCTGAGATCCGATACCCGCGCGCTCAAACATCAAATGAGCCTGTTGATCCAAAGGATTATGCCGGCAACGCCGCCGGCAACGCTTGCTTTGGTTCATGCTTTGATCGATGCGCTAGACGCCCAGCACAGTCATATCCTACTGACGCCAGAACAAGTGAAAGCCCTTGATACACCAGCCCACAAGGCGCTGATCGGCAGCCCAGGAGACCAGAGCCCCTTGGTGCAACTCGACAACCGATTGTATTTGCGGCGATTGTTTAATCTCGAAAAACGCGTGGCTCAGCAGCTTTTTGCTCGGAACCGCCAGGTTAACCCGGCGTCTGTTACGGCGCCAAAACACCAGGATGAGACAATCAGCGTTGATGCGTTGTCGGTTTCACAACAAGCCGCCGTCGCAACGGCCTTAAACCGGCAACTGACGATTATCAGTGGTGGCCCTGGCACCGGGAAAACCACGGTGATTCGCAGCATCGTGTCAGCACTGAAACAGCTAGACCCAAACCTTCGAATTGCGATCACCGCCCCCACTGGCAAAGCCACAGCAAGACTGGAAGACAGCTTTCGCCAGGACCTCCGCGCAGACCTTGGCCCCGAAATCAAAACCATCCACCGCTTACTGGGCTATGGCGCCGGTAACCGACCTAGGTTCAATCAGATGCGCAGGCTCCCGACCGATGTACTCATTGCCGATGAAGCCAGCATGATCGACCTAAGTTTGGCGGATGCCCTGTTCAGCGCTTTGCCGGACACCGCCCGATTAATTTTAGTGGGTGACCCAGATCAATTACCCTCGGTGAATCTAGGTCGCCTACTGACCGATATCACCCCACGCAACCCGACAGCCCGGCCGCTAATGCCGGTCTTGGCCTCGGCCCAATGCCGGTTAACGGAAAACTTTCGATTCACCGAAGGCGCCAGTATCCATGAACTGGCCGAGGCGCTGCTGGCGGGACAGGTGACCCTACCTGCTGCCGGTGACCGCATTAAAACCATCGCGCCCAAGGCCTTAACCGATGCGCTTTTAAGGTCAGCCTTTAGCGACTACTTCAGTGCGCTCGCCAAGTGCGCAAGCGTCCAGGACCTGCTTAATGCATTTGAATCTGTCCGCCTGCTGGCCCCGCGTTATCAAGGGCCTTTGGGCGTGCATGACCTTAATACAAAAATAGAGCAGCTGATGCAGAAACTGGGGCTCTTAAAACGTCTAAGGGGTGCGCATTATCACGGGCAACCGATCCTGATTTTAAAAAATGATTACCAACTGGGGTTATACAATGGCGACGTGGGTCTCTGCCTCGACACCCAGCAACTGAACCCGGCTGACCCAGATCGCGACGAAGACGCGCGTGGACTGATCGCTTTTTTTAACACCGGCTCCGACGCGCAACCGCGGCGCTTTGCTATGAACGCATTACCCGAGCATGAAACTTGTTTCGCGATGACGGTGCACAAGGCCCAGGGTTCCGAATTCGATCAGGTTCTCTTTGTACTAGCAGATGCTTTGGACGACGCAACCCAAAGAACCGGATCTCGGGAATTGATTTATACTGGCATCACTCGAGCCAAGCGCCAACTTACCTTGGTTACAACACCAGAATCCTGGCACCGCGCAGCAAACAATGTCTTGAATCGGCGAAGCGGCTTAGCGCTGCAACTTCAACTGCTTGAGACCGCACTATGAGCCACCTAAAACGACTGCTTTTACAGGGTTTAAGCGTCCTATCGTGCATCTGGTTTTTCAGTAACCTGATGGTTTGGTTGACGGGCCTTGTCTTCATCACGCCATTGAAGCTCATTCCCCTGCCGCGGCTTCAGACCCAGGTCATCACCCCACTCGCACACGGCTTCTACCGAGCGGCTGTACGAATCAACAGCTTCTGGATGCAACGGGTCGTGGGCATTGAAATCACCTTAGAAGGCAGTATCAATCGCCACCCAAACCCCATCGTTGTCTGCAACCATCAATCTTGGTTTGATATCCCCTTAGTCCAGGAGGTCATCGCAGGCCAGGGTCCTATCGTTCAATTTCTCATTAAACGCGAGCTCGTTTGGGTGCCGATTATTGGCTGGATTTGCTTGGTCTTGAATTTCCCGAGGCTAAATCGCTCCGGCGCAGCCAGCGATCGCGCCCTGGACTTGGCGGCCATCGAATCCGCAGCACAAAAACTGGGCAGAGCGCCCGGCGCGCTGCTCGTTTTTGCAGAAGGCAGCCGTTTTAGCACTGAAAAATCAAAGCTTCAAAACTCGCCGTATCCCAACCTGCTAAAGCCGAAACTGGGCGGATTCAGCACGATGCTGAAATATGCGCGGCCCGACACGCCTGTGCTTGACCTCACGATCTCCTACGCCGCAGGCCACGCTCAATTTTGGCGCTGCTTGCATGGCGGCACGCCTCGCATTCGGATTCGGGTGGAGGAATTTCTAGCAGCCGATATTACTGATCCCGAAGCTTGGCTAAACAAACGCTGGCAGGCCAAATCGGCTTGGCTCACTCAGAACATCCAGGCCAACGAACCCTAGCTTAGAGGCCGCCGAAGTGATCCGCCGAAGGCTCATAAAGATACTGATCAAACGTTGGGGCTGCCATCACAGGCTCCGACACCTTTTCGCTACCCGAGGGACTCGCCCCGCTCAGCAAATCGCTCAGGACGTACACATCAACGCCAAGATCCGTATCTTGAAACAACGCGTAGGTCGTGCCATCCCCGTACAAATCAATGCCGGTTTGCACGGCGGTTTGATTGCGAATATCAACCCCGTTTAGAGTGAGCGCATCCTCCGAATCACCATTAATCACCAGCACCTTATGGTCGTTGGCCGGCACATAAGCGTCCAGACTGTTATCCCCAACCAACTCAAACACATCGGCAAAGGTTAAGCTCAGGCTGTCTGCACTGTTGTTGCCGGACATATCGACTTGTTCAAAGTTGGCTAACTGATCGAGTTGACTGAAATCCACGCTGCCGGAAAGCAGGAGCGTATCCACGCCATTGCCGCCATCCATCTCAAGATCCGCGCTGTCAAAGACAATTGAATCGTTGCCATCTCCGCCCAACTGCCGGTCCGCGCCGGCAAGGGCATCTAACTGATCATCACCGCCGCGCCCTGCGAGCGTCTCGCCCCCAAGGCTTGAGCCTGCAAGCACATCATCACCTGAATGACCATAACGGCTCACGCCCGCATTGGTGTGCGTGACATTCACGAGCACATCTTGATCGAAGAACAAAGACACCGCGCCGTCAGAAACTCCGGTAAACAGCTCCGGCGCGTAGGTCATCGTGACAGCACTACCACTACTGGGCTCGACCGCTGTGCGCATCTGGGCAAATCGGTCTTCGGTATAGTCAAAATCACCGCTGAGATTGATGACATCCCCGATGTTCCCCTTGACCACCAAGCCCGCTTCATCGTTTAAGAGCCCATTTGCGCCATCGTTGATACTGCGCAGCGCGCTGGCATCCAGCGCCATGGTCTGGTTGGTGGCATCCTCCATGCTCAGCAATTCAATCCGCTCAAAGCGGTGTCCTAGCCAATCGTCGGCAGTCCCTAAGGTGTTATCAATGCCTTCTTTGGTAAAATCAAAATTAACGGTTCCGGGGAGCACAATTTGATCGATGCCAGTGCCGCCATCAATCCGATTGATCGCAACCGAGTTCAGCACAAACGTATCGTCACCGGCTTCACCAAAAGCGC
>Ga0206124_10003250_pt1 | contig 11604 bp, 9 predicted proteins | sample Helgoland_Spring_3_FD_148671 | JGI IMG/M metagenome (GOLD analysis project Ga0206124, IMG submission 148671) | Pelagic subsurface seawater microbial communities from Kabeltonne, Helgoland, North Sea - Helgoland_Spring_Bloom_20160321_2 | ecosystem: Environmental > Aquatic > Marine > Epipelagic ... | reverse complement strand
AAAAATTTAGAATGAGTCCAAATGATTAACGTATCCGCCGAAGCGGCCAAAAAAGTTGCTTCCCTCATGAATGAGGAAGGCAAGGACTTGGCTGCCAGCTATGTTCGTGTCGGGGTCAAGTCTGGAGGGTGCTCCGGATTGAGTTACGACATGGGCATTGTCGATGGCCCCGAAGAGGGCGATCAACTTTTTGAAGACCAGGGCGTCAAAATCCTCGTGGAAAAGAAAAGCCTCTTGTACCTCTTGGGGACGACCCTAGAATACAGTGGCGGATTGAATGGCAAAGGATTTTCGTTTAATAACCCTAATGCGTCGCGCACCTGCGGATGCGGGGAAAGCTTTGCCCTGTGAGCGAACAAGATCAAATTCTCAACGAGGTTACCACCTCGGAATATAAATACGGCTTTTACACGGACGTCGAGTCGGATAAGGTCCCCCCGGGCCTGAACGAGGACGTGATCCGCATGATTTCGGCGAAGAAAAACGAGCCGGAATGGATGACGGAATGGCGCTTGGACGCCTATAAAATTTGGCAAGGAATGATCGAGCCCGAATGGGCCAATGTGCACTATAAAAAGCCCGACTTCCAGGCGATCAGCTACTATTCTGCGCCCAAGAAGAAGCAAATCAATGGCCTGGATGAGGTCGATCCCGAGTTGCTCAAAACCTTTGAAAAGTTAGGCATCAGCCTGGACGAGCAAAAGCGGTTGACCGGTGTGGCCATGGACGTGGTGGTGGATTCCGTTTCGGTGGCTACTACCTTCAAAAAGACCTTGGCCGAAAAAGGCATCATCTTCTGCTCCATGAGTGAGGCCATCCAGGACCACCCAGAACTCATCAAAAAATATTTGGGTACGGTGGTCCCCAAAACAGACAATTTTTACGCGGCCCTCAACAGTGCCGTCTTTACGGACGGATCCTTCTGCTACATCCCCAAGGGCGTTCGATGCCCCATGGAGCTGAGCACCTACTTCCGCATCAACGAATCCGGCACGGGTCAGTTTGAGCGCACCCTGGTGGTGGCCGACGAAAGCAGCTATGTCAGCTACCTCGAAGGCTGTACGGCCCCGCAGCGCGACGAAAATCAGCTGCACGCCGCGGTGGTCGAACTCGTCGCCATGGACGACGCAGAAATCAAGTATTCGACCGTCCAAAACTGGTTCCCCGGCGACGCGCAGGGCAAGGGTGGGGTATTCAATTTTGTGACCAAGCGCGGTATCTGTGAGCAACGCGCCAAAATCAGCTGGACCCAAGTGGAAACGGGTTCGGCGGTGACATGGAAATACCCCAGCTGCATCCTGAAAGGCGATTACAGCATTGGGGAATTCTATTCTGTGGCCGTCACGAATAATTACCAGCAGGCGGATACGGGCACCAAGATGATTCACTTGGGCAAGAACACGAAGTCCACCATTGTGAGCAAGGGCATCAGCGCCGGCCACAGCCACAACAGCTACCGCGGTTTGGTGCGCATGGGGCCCCGTGCTGTGAATGCGCGCAATTTTAGCCAATGCGACTCCCTACTCATGGGGGACCGCTGCGGCGCACACACCTTCCCTTACATCGAGGTAAAACATCCTTCGGCCCGCATGGAGCACGAAGCGACCACCAGCAAAATCGGGGAGGACCAAATCTTTTATTGTCAACAGCGAGGTTTGGGGATGGAAGCCGCCATCGCTCTGATAGTGAATGGCTACTGCAAAGACGTCTTAAATCAATTACCCATGGAATTCGCCGTGGAAGCGCAAAAACTTTTGGCCATCAGTCTTGAAGGCTCGGTCGGATAAGCCCCCAAATACCATGTTAGAAATTGTCAACTTACACGCCAGCGTAGACGGCCAATCTATTTTGAAGGGAATCAATCTTCGGCTGGGAGCCGGAGAAGTCCACGCCATCATGGGCCCCAATGGCTCGGGTAAGTCTACCTTATCGAATGTCATTGCAGGCCGTGAAGACTACGAAATCACGGAAGGCGATATTCGCTTTAATGGGGAGAGCATCCTGGAACTAGCCCCGGAAGAGCGCGCGCACTTGGGTCTGTTTTTAAGCTTTCAGTATCCCGTCGAAATCCCCGGCGTCACCGTCTCCAATTTTATCAAGACGGCCATCAACGAAATCAAGAAGGCACGGGGCGAGGAGCCCATGGATGCCTCGTCCATGTTGAAGAAGATGCGGGAAAAAATGGACATCCTCGAGATGGACAAGGGCTTCCTAAGCCGCTCCCTGAACGAAGGATTCTCCGGGGGCGAAAAGAAGCGCAACGAGATTTTTCAAATGGCCATGCTCGAGCCGACGCTCGCCATCTTGGACGAAACGGACTCTGGCCTGGATATTGACGCCTTGCGCATTGTCGCCAACGGAGTGAATGCCTTGCGCTCTCCCAAGAATACCTTCATGGTCATCACCCACTACCAGCGCCTACTCGATTACATTGTGCCGGATTATGTGCATGTCTTGTTCAAAGGGAAAATTGTGAAATCGGGGGATAAATCCTTGGCGCACGACCTCGAAGAACGTGGGTACGATTGGATCAAAAAAGAGCAGGAATGAAGGAGCGCCTTGCTGCCTCATATTGGCTCCACGAATCTCAGTATGCTGCCCTGTCTTCCGCGACGGTGACGGAGCGTCGCCGCGTCGCCATGGAGCGATTTGAGGCGGAAGGCTTTCCCACGGTGCGCCACGAGGACTGGAAGTATACGCCCCTTAAAAAAATCTTAAAGGAGGACTACGCCTTGTCGTCGCCTTTTAGCGCGCAAGATGATGCCGAACCCATTGAATTCAAAGACATCAAGCGCTACCTGGTCAACGACATCGATTGCTACCGGGTCGTCTTTATTAACGGCCGGTACTCGTCATGGTTGTCGGAAACAACCCACCAAGGCTTTGATGTCTGCACCTTAGGCAGCGCCTGGAAGAAATACAAGGATCAGGTGGAGCCACATTTTGGCCGCTTGACGGAAAGCCTCGGCGCCACCGTGCAATTGAACACCGCCCTTGCGTGGGATGGCCTCTATGTTCGCGTGCCAGACCATGTTACGCTGGACAAGCCCATTCAGGCGCTCTACTTTACGACCGGGGACCAACCCATTTTCACCCAGACACGCAGTTTAATTGTTTTGGGCGAAGGGGCGAAGGCCGAGATCATCGAACGCCACCAATCCCTCACTACCTCCGCAAGCTGGACCAACGCCGTGGATGAGGTCTTCATGGGAGCGCAGTCCCACCTTCATTGGGTAAAGCTGCAGCACGATGAAGCTTCTGCAGCGCTCACGCAGCACAGCGTGATTGAGCAAAAGCGCGACAGCCACGCCACCGTGCATACCATTAGCACGGATGGCAAGTTTCTGCGCAATAACCTGGACTTCAAATTGATTGAACCGGGGGCGGAAGCCCGCATGTTTGGTCTCTCGCTGGCCGACGGTCAGCAGCTGGTGGACCACCATACGCGCGTGGACCACTTGGCCCCCCACTGCACGAGCCGCGAGAATTACAAAGGCATTTTTGACGGCCAGTCCAATGGCGTTTTCAATGGGCAGATCCATGTACACGTAGACGCGCAGAAGACCCTCGCCTTCCAGGAAAACGATAACCTGATCCTCAGTGAAAAGGCAAGTATCGACACGAAACCTCAGCTCGAGATTTTTGCCGATGATGTCAAGTGCTCGCACGGATGTACCGTGGGACAATTGGACGAAGACGCCCTGTTTTACCTGCGTGCCCGAGGCATTCAGCGCAAAGAAGCACAAGCTTTGTTGATGCTAGCCTTTGCCCACGATGCCGTGACGGACATCCAACACCCGAGTCTTCAGGCCAAGCTGCATCGGTTGATTGGGAAGAAACTCGGGGTGGACATGACGGCAGTCATTTAATCATTTCTTCAAACCCGTCGCGGGTTAGGCGCAGCGGATTGGGTATCTTCGTTCCTCATAAAAATTGCGCCGTATGAATCTCTCCTTTAAGCATCTGAACAACCTCGGAGGTTGGTTCACGTTTGGGATTGCCCTGTTCACCTATGTTTCCACCCTGGAACCGACTGTAAGTTTCTGGGATTGTGGAGAATACATTGCCACATCTGTCAAGCTTCAAGTGGGCCACCCCCCCGGTGCCCCGGTCTTCCAGTTGATTGCAAACGTCTTGTCCCAGTTGGCTTTGGGAGATGTGGAGCGCCAAGCCTTTTACGTCAACTTGGCTTCCGGCCTGTCGAGTGCCTTCACCATTCCCTTTCTTTTCTGGACGATTGTGGCCTTTGGCCGCAAGCTTTTCTCGGTGGAAACGCTGAGTCGCGGGCAGGAAATCGTACTCTTGGGCGCGGGCGCCGTGGGTGCTTTGGCCTTCACGTTTAGCGATTCGTTTTGGTTTTCGGCCGTGGAAGGGGAGGTCTATGCCATGTCTTCGTGCTTTACGGCCATCGCATTCTGGGCGGTCCTCAAGTGGGAAGCCGCGGTAGACGAAGACCCCTATGCCAACCGCTGGTTACTCCTAATCGCGTACCTCACAGGTCTATCTGTGGGTATCCACATCTTGGTCTTCTTGACCATACCTTCCGTGGTGATGATCTACTTCTACAAGAAGTTCCCCAACGTGACCTGGAAGTCTTGGGTCGCGGCAAACGCCGCTTCCATCGGAGTCCTGGCACTTGTCTTTGCCATCTTGATCCCCTTTATCTTGTCCCTCTTTGGCTGGCTGGAAATTACCGCTGTCAACAGCATCGGGTTGCCCAAGAACTCCGGATCTCTCTTCGCCCTCCTTCTCATCGTGGGGGGAGTCTACTACGGTGTTTATTGGGCGCGCAAAAATAGCCGGCCCCTCGTGGAGCAAGGCATTTTGGCTGTAGTCTTCCTCTTGATTGGATATTCCAGCTTTGTCGTCTTGGCTATTCGCTCCAACGCCAACACCCCCATTGACGAGAACAACCCCGAGGACGCCATGTCCCTGTTGTCCTACTACAAGCGGGATCAATACGGAGATTGGCCAGTCCTCTATGGCCAAAGCTTCAACAGTCAACTGGACAATTCTCAACCCTATGAGGATGGAAGCCCCGCCTACCAATACAGCGAGGAGTCGGGCACCTACGAAGTCACCAATGACGGCAAGGCGTCCAAGCCTAACTATGCGAAGAGCGACGTTGGATTCTTCCCCCGTATGTGGAGCGATCAGGCAGATCACGTGGAGAACTACCAAAAGCTAATGGGTGTCAAGCCCACCGATAAGCTGAAGTTTAGCGATCACTTCAAGTTTTTCATGGACTACCAGGTAGGCCAAATGTGGTTTCGCTACTTCATGTGGAACTTCGCCGGCCGACAAAATGACGACCAAAACCGCTATGAACTCACCAAGGGGAATTGGCTTACGGGAATCACCTTCTTGGACGAGATGCGTCTCGGCCCACAGGACAATCTGCCTGCACACTTTGCGAACAACCCCTCGCGGAACGTCTACTACGCCTTGCCGCTCTTGCTGGGCTTGTTGGGCCTCGTTTACCAAGTTCAAAAAGACCAACGCAATGCCTGGGTCGTCACCCTTCTCTTCCTGTTTACAGGATTGGCGATTGTGGTCTACACCAACCACAAACCCTTTGAGCCCCGTGAACGCGACTATGCTTTCGTGGGTTCGTTCTATGTGTTTGCCATTTGGATCGGACTGGGCGTGATCGCCCTGTATGAATGGATGGGCAAGTACCGCAGTACCGTCACGGCGAGCGCTTTGACCATTTTGGCCCTGGGTGTGCCCACGCTCATGGCGGCCGAAAACTGGGATGACCACGACCGCAGTGACCGCTACACCGCCCGGGAAATTGCCAAAATGTACTTGGATAGCTGCGCTCCCAATGCCATCTTGTTCACCAACGGCGACAACGACACCTTCCCCTTGTGGTACGTGCAAGAGGTCGAAGGCTACCGAACGGATGTCCGAATCGTGAACCTCTCACTGCTCAATACGGACTGGTATATCGACATGATGAAGCGCACCTTCTACCTAGGAGATCCCGTACCCATCACGCTGGAAAAGAAGGACTACGTTCAGGGAACCCGCGATGTCCTCTACTTCCAAGACATGAATCTCCAAGGCCGTTGGTACGCCCAGGACTTCATCAACTATGCCTTGCGCAATGACGATGCCGTCTTCTTTACGGCCTTCCCCAACACGAAGAGCCCTAAGAAATTGCAGTACTTCCCCATGAAGAAATTCCGTGTCCCTGTCGATAAGACTGCGGTCATGGCGAACAAGGTGGTGCCCGCAGCGGACAGCAACCGCGTCGTGGACTTCATCGATTGGGATTGGAACGGGAATGTGATTGCCAAGCGCGATTTGGTTTTGATTGACCTGATTGCCAACAACGATTGGAGCCGGCCTATCTATTTCTCCACCACCGTGGGAAGCAGCGCAAGTTCGTTCTTTTGGCTGCAGAAGTTCTTTCGTTTAGAAGGATTGGCCTACCGTTTTGTGCCCGTCATGACCGAAACGTCGGGCAATGCCTACGACTTTGGTTCCGTCGATGCAGACAAGATGTATGCCATGATGTACAACCCGGACAATGACCCCGGGAAATTCAACTTTGGCAACATGGAAAAGCCGGGGGTCTTCTTGGATGAAACCGTGCGCCGCTCCACCTTTAACCTACGCATCAACTACGGCCGTCTCGGAGCCGAATTGGCGCGCCGCGGGGAAAAGGAAATGGCCGTTCAAGTCTTGGAATACGCCATGTCCAAAATGCCGGTTGAAAAGCTCGGCTACGATTATTTCATGCTCAGCATGGTGGAAGGCTTCTACATCTCCGGCGCCCAGACGCAAGCCCAGGCCCTCGTGGAAGGGTTTGCTGCGAGTCTCGACGAAGAACTGCGTTACTACGCCCAATTCCGAGGCGCGGACAAGCGAGCGATTACCAATGAGATTCAAACGAGCCTCCAATTCTATCAGATGCTCGTCCGCATGGTGATGCAGTATGAATACGACAACAAGCCCATGACGCAAGAAGAGTACAACCAAGTTGAACTCATCAAGCGCTACGAGGCCGCCGCTCAGCTGGTAGGCTAATCCTATCCCGTTTAGAACGACCAAGGGCGCCCCATCGGGGCGCCCTTGGTATTTACGGCTCACGGGGCGAGCTTACAAGGTGCCGCGTCGTTCTTGTTCGCGCTCGATGGCTTCGAAGAGAGCCTTGAAATTCCCCTTTCCAAAGGACTTGGCGCCTTTGCGTTGGATGATTTCAAAGAAAACCGTGGGACGATCCATCAAGGGCTTGGTAAAGAGCTGAAGCAGATAGCCCTCCTCGTCGCGGTCAATCAGAATGCCCAATTTACTCAAGGGGCTCAGGTCCTCGTCAATCTTCCCCACGCGGTCAAGGACATCGTCATAGTAGCTCTTGGGAACTTCTAAAAACTGAACCCCGCGAGAACGCAGTTCGGTGACCGTGTAGATGATGTCGTCGGTGGCCATGGCGAGGTGTTGAATTCCTGGACCATTGTAGAAGTCGATGTACTCTTCGATCTGGGACTTCTTGCGGCCCTCTGCCGGTTCGTTAATGGGGAATTTGATGCGGCCATTGCCATTGGTCATCACCTTGGACATCAAGGCGGTGTATTCCGTGGAAATATCCTTGTCGTCAAAAGACACCAGTTGCGCGAAGCCCATGATGTGCTTGTAGTAATTGACCCACGTATCCATTTCGTTCCAGCCCACGTTTCCGACCATGTGATCGATGAACTTAAGCCCCGTCGGCGCAGGGTGGTAGCCGGTGTCCAAAGCGATGTAACCAGGCATAAAGACGCCCTGATAGCCATGACGCTCCACAAAGACGTGGACCGTGTCCCCATAGGCCTTGATGCCACTGAGGGTGACTTCCCCGTGGGCGTCTTGGAGGGTGTAGGGGGCAAAAGCCGATTCGGCCCCACGTGCCGTCGTGGTCTCCCAGCTTTTGGTGGCGTCATCCACCCAAATCGCCACATTCTTCACGCCATCTCCGTGCTGGACGAGGTGTGCATTGATGGGGCTATCCGCGGTCAGCGGGGAGGTGAGGACCAAAATTATCTTGTCCTGCTTCAGGGCATAGGACGTGCGGTCTTTTGCTCCGGTCTCTAATCCTGCGTAGGCGTAGTCTTGGAAGCCGAACGCCGTCTTGAAGAAGTGGGCGGACTGCTTGGCGTTTCCGACGTAGAATTCGACGTGGTCTGTGCCGTTAAGGGGGAGGAAGTCCTCAGCTTCCGGGTTTTCAATCGGAAGTTTAAGCGAGGTCGAGTCCGTTTGCATGTCTTAGGGTATGTAGGGTTATTCGTTCCAGGAGTTCCAGTAGTCGTTCAATTCCATGTCCAAGGCGGCTTGGGTGACTTGCAAGGGGCGGAAGGTATCCACCATCACGGCGAGCTCGGCGGTTTCTTTTTGGCCAATGCTGCGCTCGTAGGCACCGGGGTGAGGCCCGTGGGGAGTATAGCACTTCATCGGAGTCGATGTTGCTGTGGTTGTAGGGGGCGGGAATGGATTTGGGATGGTAGTCGTACATGCGCGGGGCGAAGGTGCAAACGACGAAGTTGTGCGCTTCAAACGTTTGGTGCACGGGCGGCGGCTGATGCACTCGACCTGTAATGGGCTCAAAGTTGAGGGCCGAGAAAATATAGGGGTAGCAATAGCCGTCCCAGCCCACCACGTCAAAAGGATGGCTACTGTAGGTAACGTGGTGCAAGACCCCTTGCTTTTTAATTTTTATCACAAATTCTCCGCGCGCATCGATGGGCGCTACGAGGGTGGGAAGGCGGAAATCCCGTTCACAAAAGGGGCTATGCTCGAGCATTTGGCCAAATTCGTTTCGGTAGCGCTTGGGGGTAATCACGGGCGAATGGCTCTCGACTACGAGCACTCGGTTGTCGGGCCCATCAAACGTCAGTTGGTAGATGGTGCCACGGGGAATCACAATGTAGTCCGCATACTCAAAGCGAAGCTCGCCAAACATCGACCGCATCACCCCACTTCCTTGGTGAATGAAGAGGAGTTCATCGCTGTCGGCATTCTTGTAGAAATAGTCCTGAATCCCTTTGCGCGGGGCGGCGACGTCTATTTGGACATCTGAGTTAAAGAGCACGGCGGTACGGGCTTCCAGAAAGTCATCGGCGGGAAGGGCCTGAAATCCCTGCAGCATGCGTGAATGGATGTTCCGCTCCACGGCCGCGGTGGGGCGCAAGTCCTGGGACGCGCCAATGTGACTCACCATGGTCGGGCGATGGGTATGGTAGAGCAAAGAGCTCACACCGTGGAACCCTTCCGTTCCGAAGAGCTGTTCGTAGTAGAGCCCTCCCTCGGGTTTTTCGTGGATGGTGTGGCGCTTGGGAGGCACGGAGCCGAGTTGATGGTAGTAGGCCATAGCTGTTAGGTTTTGGCGCGGTGAAAACGCTTAGCCCGGGTTTGGGCGGCGTGTTCTTTGCGGATTTTGGCTTGTTCGTCTTCCGGTAGGTGAATAATGGCTTGACATTCGGGGCTACACGTGCCTTCGTGGACCGTTTGACAGGCCGAACATTGAATAAACAAGAGATTGCAGGCTTTGTTGGCACAATTTACATGTATATCCGCAGGCTCCCCACATTGGTGGCAGTGGGCAATCACATCGTCAGAAATATGTTCTCCCAAGCGCTCGTCAAAGACAAAGTTTTTGCCCTTAAACCTATTGGGGAGCTGGGCCTCTTGGATTTGGCGTGCATAGTCGATGATGCCTCCGTGCAACTGGTTGACATTCTGAAAGCCATGATGCTTGAGGTAGGCCGAGGTCTTTTCGCAGCGAATTCCCCCCGTGCAATAGAGGAGTACCGGCTTGTCTTCGTGTCCCTCGAGCATTTGGAGAACCTCGGGCAATTCTTCTCGGAACGTCTCGGCTTGAGGCAAAAGGGCGCCTTCAAAATGCCCAATTTCCGAGGGGTAGTGGTTACGCATGTCCACGACAAGAGCCTCCCCCGACTCCATCAGGGCATTCCATTCGGCAGCATTCAAGTGGCGGCCCACGTTGGTGACGTCATAGTCGTCCATGGTCAAACCATCCGCGACAATTTGGGCCCGAACCTTGACGGTGAGTTTAAAGAAGGACTTGCCGTCGTCTTCCACGGCGATCTTGAAGGGGACATCCCGGAAGGCCTCCCAGGCAGAGAGTTCTTGGACAAAGGCCTCCCAATGGTGCTCGGGTACGCTCATCTGCGCGTTGATGCCTTCGGTGGCCACATAAATTCGGCCAAAGCATTGGCGGGCATCCCATTGCAGAAAGAGTTGATCCCGAACGGCTTGCGGGTCTTCAAGGTGCACATAGCGGTAGAAGGAAACCGTCCGGCGCGCAAAGGACTCCTCCGCCAAACGCTTTACGAGCGTATCGCGATCGTACTTGTTGTACAGAACGGGTTTTGGCGTCTTAGGAGGCATAGAACAAAGGTAAGTTACCCACCCTTCCTTGCGGACATGTCACTAGGATGCGCATAGGTTCTGACGCACGATGGATTTTTGACAGGGACTTGGTCGATACATTTGCGCTATGGAGAAGGCATTGGTGCTTGGCGCAGCTGGGCAGATTGGAACCGAGTTAGTGGCCGCATTGCGTGCCGAGTTAGGCCATGAAAACGTGGTGGCTACGGATCTCCATCCGGAAAAGCTCGAAGCCCCATGCTTTGCCCTCAATGCGATGGATGGCGAAGCCTTGCGTGCCCTGGTGGTCGAGCACGACATTACCCAATTCTACCACCTGGTCGCGATGTTAAGCGCCACGGGGGAAAAGATGCCCGAGAAAGCTTGGGACCTCAATATGACAACCCTTTTTCATGTACTGAACCTCGCCAAAGAGGGGCTGCTTAAGCGTGTTTTTTGGCCGAGTTCCATTGCCGCATTTGGACCCAACACCCCGGCGCTGGACACCCCGCAGTACAGCCCGATGGACCCCACCACGGTGTACGGCATCTCCAAACTGGCGGGAGAGCTCTGGTGCCAATATTACCACGAGAAATTCGGGGTGGACGTGCGGAGTTTGCGCTACCCCGGATTAATCTCCTGGAAGACTCTGCCGGGTGGTGGGACCACGGACTATGCCATCGATATTTTTCATGCCGCCCGTCGCGAGAATGCGTACACGAGCTTTTTAGCTGCCGATACCCGGGGGCCCATGATGCATATGGAGGACGCCATTCGCGCGACGCTGATGCTGATGCACGCGCCGACGGAATCAGTCAAAGTGCGGACCAGCTACAATGTTTCGGGGGTGGACTTTACGCCGTCGGAATTGGCAGATTCCATGCGCCGGCATTACCCGAACCTAGCCATGACCTATGCGCCTGATTTTCGGCAAGCCATTGCTGCGAGCTGGCCCCAACGCATGGACGATACCCAAGCACGTGCCGATTGGGGCTGGGCGCCGCGCTACAGCCTGGACGCCATGGTCGACGACATGGTGGCCCACATCTAATCTCAGCTCCTCCGGGCGTCCTGCCAATCCCAATTGACCGCATTGGGGACGAGACGACGCTGGATCAGAATGTTGATGATTTTAAGTTGGCGGTCGAGGATAAACATACGGAGGTAGGAATACCGCTTGAGACGCCCGTCTTCAATAAAACTCTCAAAATCGAAGACCAGCACCACATGGTT
>Ga0206124_10003249_pt1 | contig 11604 bp, 10 predicted proteins | sample Helgoland_Spring_3_FD_148671 | JGI IMG/M metagenome (GOLD analysis project Ga0206124, IMG submission 148671) | Pelagic subsurface seawater microbial communities from Kabeltonne, Helgoland, North Sea - Helgoland_Spring_Bloom_20160321_2 | ecosystem: Environmental > Aquatic > Marine > Epipelagic ... | reverse complement strand
GGGGGCTCAAACCATGTCACCTTTGGGGGCATCAGTAAATCGTTGTCAGAGATATTAATAAGTTGTGTCATGCTTACTGGATACATTGAAAAAGCAACCTTCATGTCACCACTATCTACACGTTTTTCTAATTCACTTAAACCTCTCATACCACCTACAAAATCGATTCGAATATCTTTTCTCAAGTCAATGATATCAAAAATGGGTTCCAAAACATTTTTTGAAAGAATGGTGACATCGAGTTGTCCTATAGGATCAGAATCATCATAACTATCGGGTAATGAAGAAAGTTTATACCATTGGCCTTCTAAGTACATGCCAAAAGTATGAAGACTCTCAGGACGATACTGTGTTGCACAAGTCACGACGTCAAATTTATTTTTTAAACGCTGAATAAGTTCATTTTTAGTGAATCCGTTGAGATCTTTTACGACACGATTATAATCAAGAATTTTTAACTGATTATCAGGAAACACAACAGCCATGAAATAATTATCTCTTTTTTTATCGTCAAGATTCCCATTTCTTGAATCTCTAAATTCTTTGCCTACAAGAGCTCCTGCAGCGGTGCGATGATGGCCATCAGCAATATAAATTTTTGGAACTTTTGTTTTAAAAAGGGCAGTTATTTTTCGAAGTATCTCTTTGTTGGTAATGGCCCATAATCGATGTCGAATGTCATCATCTGAAATGAAATCATATAGGTGTTTCTCTTTCTTAGTAATGTTGACGAGTTGGTCAATGCCTGTAACTTGAGGATATGATAAAAAGACAGCTTCATAATTTAGTGCACTGTAACGCACATGATTTTTTCTATCCTCCTCTTTGTCAGGACGAGTTAATTCATGTTTTTTAATCGTATTATTAAAATAATCATCAATGGAACAACAACCAACTAATCCCGTTTGAGTGTGATTTCCCATAGTCAATTCGTAAACATAATAGCTCTCATGAGAATCCTGTTTTAAAATATTTTTTGAAACAAAATCATCAAATACAGCTTTACCTTTTTCGTATACTCGTGGAGCATAATAATTTGAATCCTCTGAAAAATTTATTTCAGGTTTTATAACATTATAAAAAGAAATAGGATTGTTTAATGCTTCCAATTTTGCCTCCTTTGCATTAAGTACGTCGTATGGTTTACTCGCTATATTCTGTGCATATTTTTGTTGTGGGCGATATGCTTTAAATGGAACAAAAATAGACATCTCGTGTTAGTTTTAGTTAGGTGTTAGTTCTTACGAAGTTATCTCTAAACGAGGGTTTAGACAAAAAAACAAAAATAGACATCTCGTGGTAGTTTTAGTTAGGTGTTAGTTCTTACGAAGTTATCTCTAAACGAGGGTTTAGACAAAAAAACAGTCACAATGTTATTGATAGTTATCAACCTATTTTTAGACCGTAAACATACTGACCACAAACTTTTTTATTTAAATCAATAATACCCGGAAAATGACCCCATTTTTTAAAATTATAGTTCTCTAATAACGAGATACTTGCGGTGTTGTTGTCCAAAAGAATAGCGAGTAGACTATGCTTTTTAAGCCGCTTGCAATCTTTTATTGCATACTTCATGAGTGTTGATCCAATCTGTTTTAGATGATGGTTGTAATCTACATAGTAGCTGATTTCAGCAACCTTTGACATGGCTTGTCGACCGCGTCTATAGGGTGATAAATAGCAAAAGCCAACAATTTGTTTATTAAGTGTGGCGACATAAATTGGGTGGGTGTTTATATCAAATTCATGAAACCATTTTAATTTACTTTCCACAGTTTCTTTTATTAAAATACCATTTGCTTGAGCATCAATTGCTTGATTCAAAATGAAGATTATTTTAGGGAGGTCTGTAATATTTGCGTATCTAACGACAATACGCTGTGATTTAGTTTTTAAAGTATTCATATTAATGTTTTGACAGCCCTTTTAATATGGGGCTCATATGATTTTTATTTCCAGTCATTTCCCAATGTCCTAAAGATATTGGGATGTTACCGATAGTGTTGAGAGTGTCAAAAAAATCCTTTGTTTTAAATTGTAATCCATCACGTTCTTTAATCCTTGCGAAATTAGCCATGGTGTCCTCCAGTAAATATTTTCCCGTAATGTAACTTGTTCCGTAACCTGGTTGTCTTAGATATAAATGTTGTTCAAATATAAGTAGTTCTTTTTCGGTTTTCATCCAGCCCCTTGGCGTATAATCAGAATGAATACTTCCTGCCTCCTCCATGGTCATTAAATTTGCATGCGCGTACAAAGAACCTAAGCCTCTCGCTGCTCTCTGTGCAATCATGATGTATACAATTTCTTTAGTTCTTGGACTGTTATCATATAAGCCAGATTGCATGAACATTTCTTCAACAGCTGTCGCAGTTCCTTCATTTCGAGAATCAAAAATATTATATAGTAAGGGGCCTCTGCGTATAAGACTTGGATTTGGTTCTGTATCCATTCGTGCAAGTTCAAACCAATGATAAAAATGAGAATATAAAGGTCTCGGATCGTAGTGTTCCCCGATTAAAAAAAAATTTCGTTGCTCTCTGGGGACATAACTTCCAAGATGTTCTCGCAAGGCAGTATCAAAATAGGGTTTTACGGAGACGATCTCTTGTTTATCAAGAAAATTAATGAGACTCGTTGCTCCTTCATCAGCCAGTTTTTCATATTCCATAACTGATATGGCATCTTTTAATTGAGGTATATTTCTGTTTCGATGTTCCTCTAATTTTAATGAAGACCACGCTCGAGCTAACTCACGCTTTAGAATCATGACCTCGTCAGACCAAGTTAGTGGAACTAAATGCACATTTTGCATATACCACGTGTAATTATCTCGCCCGATACAAAAAGGACCTGTTTTTGAAGCAGCTTCTTGTTTTAACCATGTAACAAAACTATTTGTTGAAACAATGGCATGGTCGATATGTGATATAAGTTCAGTGTCGGTTTTTAAGAAATCCTTATTTTTTAATTCATTGAGGACAATACTTTGTCGTTCAATGTCCCGAATACCAGTAATCCATAAATCTTTTGCATTTCCAGTTAAATTATACTGAGCCTGTTTGTTTAATGATGGAATAACTTGAAGATCACTTATTAGACGAATTCGTTCAGATTTATTCAGTGGAAATTGATAAGTCCACAATTCTGTAGTATGGTGATGAGTTGGTCCTTCGTGTGCAGGCACATCACTTCTCGCACTCCAAACAGATTTATAAAATGCAGGATCGCGATTCCAGGGTTTAAGTATGTTATGATTAAAATCGTAACCATTCATTTCAGCCCATACAATCATCCAATCAACTTGTTTATCAATACTCCAATTCGTTGTGTCAATTGATAGTAATGTTGATCTTAATTCTAAAAATTTAGGCCAGCGATTCTCAAAAGATTTTTTCGTGTAATCTGGAGCACCCTCATTTTTGGGAGGATTTTCAAACGTTCGCCAGTTAACAAATAAGTTTTCTAAGTCAGTGTAATTATTTAAGTTTTTTGATATTTTTTTTGTAGTGTTGCTGATTTTTGAGCTTTCACTGTTACAACTTAAACAAATTGAAAATCCAATTAGCAATAAGAGAAAGAAGATGTGTTTCATTTTTAGTTTTTATTTTACAAGGTTCTTTTAATTTTTTTTATCAACCATTCGATATCATTAACATAGCAAAAAATTGATACTAATTTAGTTTTTTTTCTTCAATCATGTAAGCTTGTGTGATACGTAGAATATCTTAAAATTAATAGTTTACATCAAGAAGACATCGTTTTACTGCTAGATAATGTTTAGACAACTTTTTTTTACACATAAAATTTATCAACTTTGTAACTATGACAATTATCTATAATGCGGTATTATATTTTCAAAAACACGGTTACTATGTCTGTCAACGAATAGCAGATCGATTTGGAATAAGAGCCAAAGTAGTGCGTACGTCGTTTATGTATTTAACCTTTGTAACGCTGGGTTTTGGGTTTACCTTATATCTGTTTATTGCTTTTTGGATTCGAATTAAAGACCTGTTGTACACTAAACGCAGTTCTGTTTTTGATTTATAGCTATGGAAAACCCTTTTTTTAAAGTTTTCAGATCTAAAATTAATACCGCCATCGCGTTGTTAATCATACTGTTAATTATTGGTGTTGTTGGTTTTAGGATATTGACTAACTATACCTGGATTGACGCAGTGTATATGACTGTCATTACGATAACCACAGTGGGTTTTGGAGAAGTAAACCCATTAGATGATGATTCGAAAATTTTTACGATATTTTTAATTTTGACAAGTGTTATAATTGTTGGTTACGCTATCAAGGTAATTACTGAATACATACTCACAAAGAATAATATTGAAGAACTTAAACAGAAAAAAATGCAAAAAAAGATTGATGCACTTAGTAACCATGTCATCATTTGTGGATATGGTAGAAATGGAAAGCAGGCAGCAAAAAAATTGTTAGCACATAAACGATCTTTTGTTGTTATAGAGGCAAACAAAGAAACAGTTGAGAAATATCAAAGCGCTTTGGTTCCTTTTATATACGGAAATGCTAATGAAGATGACATTTTGCAAAGAGCGGGTGTTGAAAGAGCAAAATGTTTAATCTCGGCATTACCAAGTGATTCTGACAATGTTTTTGTTGTGCTTTCAGCACGACAAATGAACGATAAAATTAGAATAATAAGTCGTGCTTCTCAGGAAACCACCTACGGAAAACTTAAGCTCGCCGGAGCTAATAATGTAATATTACCTGATAAAATTGGTGGGGATCACATGGCTTCCTTAGTGGTTGTTCCTGATTTATTAGAGTTCATTGACAATCTTTCAATTGTAGGTGAATCAAACATTAATATTGAAGAAATTGCAGTGGAACAACTTTATGATACTTCTAAATTAAAAACCATTAAAGATCTTGATTTGCGCAAGAAGACGGGTTGCAATGTAATTGGTTATAAAAATGACAATGGGAAGTATCTTATAAACCCAGAAGCAGAGCTTAAATTAGCTCCAAATTCTAAGGTAATCGTACTTGGAAGACCAGAACAAATACAAAAGCTTAATTCACTTTACAATATTGAAGTGAAGTAGTCTTTTAATCGGCGAAGGACAATGTTAAAATACTATTATACTTTAAAAACTCATTTATTTTTAGTTTCTTGCTAGTCAAACTAACAATTTTAAAAATTTAAACTAATTAATATTTTTTATTATGAAGAAATATCTTCTTTCATTATTTACTTTAATATTACCACTTTTAACGTTTGCTCAAGAAGTTGAAAAAGGACTGGACCAGAAAATTGATGAAGCCTTCAAGCCAATATCAGATTTTTTTAGTGGTATGATTTTCTTTCCTATTTATAAAAGCGAAAGTATAGAGATTCCATTTGTTCTTCTTCTGTTAGTAGCTAGTGCTGCGTTTTTTACAGTCTATTTTAAATTCCCAAATATTTTTCATTTTAAAACAGCGATTGATGTTGTTAGAGGAAAATATGATGAAGTAGATCACCCTGTTGTTGAACCAGCTTACGGAGATTCAACCCCAGGAGGAGATTCAATTGAAACGATAAGAGATGAAAGTGAAGAAGGGGAAGTGAGTCATTTTCAAGCATTAGCGACTGCAGTTTCTGGAACTGTAGGAAATGGTAATATAGCTGGTGTTGCATTGGCAATTGCTCTTGGTGGTCCGGGAGCTACTTTCTGGATGGTTGTTTGTGGTTTTCTTGGGATGTCCACAAAATTTGTTGAATGTACGTTAGGAGTACAGTACAGAGATGTAGGAGAAGATGGAACTGTGTATGGTGGCCCAATGTATTACATAAGCAAAGGATTAAAAGAAAGAGGCTTTGGAATGTTAGGGAAAATAGCCGCAATTATTTTTGCTATTTTCTGTATTGGAGGGTCTTTTGGAGGTGGTAATGCTGCTCAATCAAACCAAGCAACCGTAGTTTTAAAGGAATTATTAGGTTTAGAAAGTACCGCTGCAGGAGCATGGATTGGAATTATTTTGGCAATTTTAGTAGGAGTTATTATTATTGGCGGAATTAAAAGAATCGCCTCTGTAACAGAAAAAGTAGTTCCTTTTATGGCTGTATTATATGTGCTAGCTTGCCTATATATTTTAGGAGTTAACTTTTCTTTAATTGGTGATGCATTTTCTTTAATTTTTAGAGAGGCTTTCAATCCAACTGCAATTGGAGTAGGAGGCTTTATTGGTGTCTTATTAGTTGGATTTAAAAGAGCTGCATTTAGTAATGAAGCCGGAGCTGGTTCTGCGTCCATTGCCCATTCAGCCGTGAAAACAAAATATTCAGCATCTGAAGGATTAGTCGCCTTATTAGAACCATTTATTGATACAGTGGTGATTTGCACAATGACGGCTTTAGTAATTATTATTTTTAATTTTGGTGGAGATGCATCAGGAGCAACAATCTTTCAATACGGCGGAGATGGAAGTGGTGGAGTATTTATAGAAGGAGCAAGGTTAGAAGGAGCTGGAATTACGTCTGCGGCATTTGCAGAATATATTCCGTACTCAAATATATTTTTAACAGTTGCTGTTGTGTTATTTGCAGTTTCTACAATGATTTCTTGGTCTTATTATGGATTGCAATCTTGGAAATTCTTGTTTGGTAGAGGGAAGACAGCGGATATAGTTTACAAATTACTGTTTTGTTTGTTTGTTGTTATTGGCGCCGCTGCTAGTATGAAATCTATTTGGGACTTCTCTGATGCGATGATCTTTGCAATGGTATTCCCAAATATGGTTGGTCTATATTTCTTATTTCCAGTTGTTAAAAAACAGCTTGCAAGATATACAGATGCAATTAAAGGCACAAAATAAATGTAAAACATACATCAATGAAAAAATCCCATTTCAAGTTCACAAAAGGACAACGATATGGGATTTTTTTTCTTATACTAATTATCGTTGTGATTCAGTTTGTGAACGCTTTTATTGAATTTCCTGATGATCATAAAGTTCTGATACCACCAAACTACGAGGAGTTTCAAAAAGAAATCGATTCACTTAAACAGTTGACTCTAAAGAATAATAAACCAAAAATATTTCCTTTTAATCCAAACTTTATAGACGATTACAAAGGTTATAGTATAGGCATGTCCTCGCAAGAAATTGACCGATTGCTTGAGTTTAGGAAGTTGAATAAATGGATTAACTCGATATCACAATTTCAGAAAGTTACAAAAGTTTCTGACTCCTTGTTAAATCAAATTTCACCTTTTTTTAAATTTCCGGAATGGATAACCAATCCCAAGAAACCTATTAATTTTAAAAAGCAACAGGTTCAAAACAAAACCTTTGAGCAGAAAATGGATTTCAATATTGCTTCTCTACAACAACTGCAACAAATCCCTGGAATTGGCAAAGTTTTATCACAACGAATTATCAATTATAGAAATAAATTTGATGGTGGTTTTATTGCAGACATACAGCTTCAGGATATATATGGAATTTCACCCGAAGTCGAAGAACGTTTGTTACGCCAATTCACGGTAAAAACTCCTAGAAAGATTAAACCCATAAATTTGAATAGTGCGACAGTCGAACAATTGGTCACTGTGCAGTATATTGATTACGAGTTAGCTTACGAAATAATAAATCAAAGAACACTTAAGCAAGGGTTTAATTCTTTTGATGATTTAACAAAAGTAAAGGACTTTCCAAATGATAAACTTGATATAATTCAGCTATATTTGACTTTAAATTAATAAGCCTTATATGAATGACATGTATTTTACTGAGGAGCATCAATTATTTAGAAAAAGTCTTCAGGATTTTTTGCAAAAAGAAGTCGTTCCGCATATTGAAAAATGGGAAAGTTCCGGCTCAATAGATCGCTTCATTTGGGAAAAGTTTGGAGGCATGGGGTATTTTGGATTATCAACACCGGAGAGCTATGATGGTCTTGATTTAGACTTATTTTACACCGTCATTTTGCTAGAAGAATTACAAAAAATAAACTCTGGTGGTTTTGCTGCGGCAATCTGGGCACACGCTTATCTAGCGATGACTCATTTAAATAAAGAGGCCAATCACGAGCAAAAAGTCAAATACCTCCAGCCGAGTGTCATGGGGAGAAAGATAGGATGTTTATGTGTGACGGAGCCTTTTGGGGGCAGTGATGTGGCTGGTATTCGCACAAAGGCTGAAAAAAGAGGAGATAGTTATATACTAAACGGCTCTAAAACATTCATTACTAATGGAGTATATTGTGATTACATGATTGTTGCTGCTAAAACAACTCCTAATCAAGGTAATAAAGGAATTAGTTTATTTATTGTTGATAGAAATACAGACGGTGTCAATGTTTCCAAATTAGATAAGTTAGGATGGCGCGCTTCAGACACTGCAGAAATATCCTTTGATGATGTTATCGTTTCTGAATCAAATCTTATGGGGGAGGTAGACAAAGGATTTTCATATATAATGCAGCATTTTGCTTTGGAACGTTTAATCATGGGCGTTAATGCACATGCTAGAGCTGAATTTGCTCTCGAATATGCACTTCAGTACATGTCGGAGCGTTCAACTTTTGGAAAAACTATTAATAAGTACCAAGCGTTACGGCATCGATTTGCAGATTTACATGCTGATATGGAAATTTGTAAAACCTATAATTATGCTGTGACTCAGAAATTAAATAGCGGTGATTATGTCGTAAAGGAAGCCACTATTTCCAAACTTCGTTCAACTAAAATGGCTGATGAGGTTGTATATGAATGTTTACAATTTTTGGGAGGCTATGGTTATATGGAAGAATATCCAATGGCTCGATTATTTAGAGATAGTAGATTAGGTCCTATTGGTGGTGGAACAAGTGAAATTCTAAGAGAAATAATAGCTAAAATTGTAATCGACAAGAAAGACTACAAACCAATAACATAAAATAAAATATTTTTAATTGCTAGTTTTAAATAAGTTTATATATTTGCAGCCTGAAAATCACAAAAGAAGGGAGGTTAAGCACTATGTTAATAATACCAATAAAAGAAGGAGAAAATATAGACAGGCCGTTAAAGCGTTTTAAAAGAAAGTTTGATAAGACTGGAACAAAAAGAATGCTTCAAACACGCAAGCAATTTAACAAGCCATCTATAGTGCGTAGAGCTCAGATTCAAAAAGCGCAATATATACAAGGACTTAGAGATTCAGAAACTATTTAGTTCGCGACAAAAAATTTCATAAAAACCCGCACTTTTAGTGCGGGTTTTTCTTTGAAAAGAAGTAAAATAAGTTTTGTATTTTTAAGTTTAATTAAATGCGATGGCCTTTCATTATTTTTCGGAGTACTTAGAATTAGAAAAACATTATTCAAAGCATACGGTGACGGCTTACATCAATGATCTTGAAAGTTTTCAAAGCTTTTGTATGAGCAAGCATGATTTTGAAAAAATAGATGATGTTTCATATACCCAGATACGAGACTGGATTATTTACCTAGTAGAGTCTACAATTTCAAATAGAACTATCAATAGAAAAATATCATCTTTAAATAGCTACTTTAAGTTTCTTTTGAAAACAAAGTCAATTGATGTTAATCCCCTAAAAAAGCACAAGGCTCTTAAAACTGACAAAAAAATACAGGTACCATTTTCACAATTGGAAGTGGAGACTGTCTTGAATGATATTTATTTCGAGGATACGTTTGAAGGCGTTAGGAACAAATTCATGATTGAATTATTGTACGCAACTGGAATAAGAAGAACAGAATTAGTACATCTTCAATTAAGCGATATAAGTCTTTCAAGTAAAACGTTAAAGGTTTTGGGGAAAAGGAATAAGGAACGTATTTTACCACTTACTTCTTCATTGATAAAATGTCTTAATGCGTACATAAAGGAGCGAAAAAAACTTTCTGTATGCCATGATAAACAAGTGCTTTTTTTAACAAAAAAAGGAGTTAAAATTTATGAAACTCTTGTTTACCGCGTGATAAATGATTATTTTAGTAAAGCATCTACAAAAGTGAAAAAGAGTCCGCACATATTGAGACATTCTTTTGCAACACATTTACTTAACCAAGGTGCAGATTTAAATGCGGTCAAAGAATTATTGGGTCATACGAGCTTAGCATCAACACAGGTTTACACGCACAATAGCATAGCAGAACTTAAAAAAGTTTATGCTCAAAGTCATCCTAGAAATTCAAAGACATAAAACATTGTCAAACTTAAACCAATAACAGTATGAAAGTACATACACAGTCAGTTAATTTTAATGCCGATCAAAAACTTTTAAATTTCATTCAAGACAGAATGGATAAATTAGATCGTGTTTACGATAAAGTGATTAAATCTGATGTTTTTTTGAAAGTTGAGAATACAAGTGACAAGGAAAACAAAATTTTTGAAGCTAGGGTTAATGTTCCAGGAGATAGTTTTGTTGTGAAAAAAGTATGTAAAACCTTCGAGGAGGGCGCAGATTCAGCGGTCAGTTCGTTGGAAAGACAACTAAAAAAACGAAAAGAAAAATTAAGAACTTATTTATAGATAAAATTTTTTAAAAAATGTTTTGAAACATAAAAAATATATTTACATTTGCAGTCCGTTAGAAATAGCGGACTTTTTTGTTGCCTAAAAGTAACAAAATTGCCGATGTAGCTCAGCTGGCTAGAGCAGCTGATTTGTAATCAGCAGGTCGTGGGTTCGAGTCCCTCCATCGGCTCAAGTTCTTTAAAATAATGAATTTTACATTGGGGAGATACTCAAGCGGCCAACGAGGACAGACTGTAAATCTGTTGGTTTTACCTTCGCAGGTTCGAATCCTGCTCTCCCCACACTTAAATTCATATGAATGTGTATTATATTGCGGGAGTAGCTCAGTTGGTAGAGCGTCAGCCTTCCAAGCTGAATGTCGCCAGTTCGAACCTGGTCTCCCGCTCTAAATTCCTGCGAAGGCAGGAATCTCATCTAAACAATGAGAAAGTAAACACTTTACGCCGGTGTAGCTCAGGGGTAGAGCGTTTCCTTGGTAAGGAAGAGGTCACGGGTTCAAATCCCGTCATTGGCTCTTTTTTGAGTAAGTAAATTATTGAGTACTAATATAAATTAAGATTAAAATAAATTAAACATGGCAAAGGCAACTTTCGATCGTTCAAAACCACACCTTAATATAGGTACAATTGGACACGTAGATCACGGTAAAACAACTTTAACTGCTGCTATTACTAAAGTATTAGCTGATGCAGGTTTTTCAGAAGCAAAATCATTCGATCAGATTGATAATGCACCTGAAGAAAAAGAAAGAGGTATCACAATTAATACATCACACGTTGAATATGCAACACAAAATCGTCACTATGCACACGTTGACTGTCCAGGTCACGCGGATTACGTGAAAAACATGGTAACTGGTGCGGCTCAAATGGATGGTGCAATTTTAGTGGTCGCTGCGACTGATGGCCCAATGCCACAGACTCGTGAGCACATCTTGTTAGGACGTCAAGTCGGTATTCCACGTATTGTTGTATTCATGAACAAAGTGGATATGGTAGATGATGAGGAATTACTTGAATTAGTGGATATGGAGATCAGAGATCTTTTATCTTTTTACGATTATGATGGAGATAATGGACCAGTGATTTTT
>Ga0206124_10003248_pt1 | contig 11608 bp, 6 predicted proteins | sample Helgoland_Spring_3_FD_148671 | JGI IMG/M metagenome (GOLD analysis project Ga0206124, IMG submission 148671) | Pelagic subsurface seawater microbial communities from Kabeltonne, Helgoland, North Sea - Helgoland_Spring_Bloom_20160321_2 | ecosystem: Environmental > Aquatic > Marine > Epipelagic ... | reverse complement strand
CGAATGCGCTCTCCACTTGGCGAGCGTTTCTAAACGCACCACCCAAGGTTTCGTACTTTCATCGCGAAAAAATCCAATTGATGAAGACAATAACGCGCTTGGACTGTTGGAAGAAGCAACGCTATCTCCGGGTAAAAATATCCACGGTCCACGGTTTCGTATTTTTACGACCGCTTCGTCAATCTCCTCTTCTGAATCGTCGTCGGCGTCGTCGGCGTCAATATCCGCGATGCCCGAATCTCCACCCGTTGCCACATACCTCTCCAACGATAACAGCGCGATTTCTCTGGATTTCTTCCGTTCAATCTTCTTGACGTTCTCTTTCTGTGCATTCGTCTCCGTTGTCGAGAGTGACATGAACTCGATGATGTCGAGGTGCGCGGGCAATCGACGAGCGTTGCGAATCATTTCAATCGCCTGTTTCGCTCGGTCGACACCATCACGATTCACGGAATTTTGTATCAATGAGATCAACGGCGCGACGACGATCCGGAGTAAGACTGGCATACACAACCGCGAGATGATTTGCTCTAGAACAGCCATGGAAGCTGTGAATTCTTCCTCGTTGACGTCTGTTCTCGGAGAAGTAGCGATTGAAAGCACCGAAGGAAGAATTTTCTCCTCGAAATCGTAATCAGAACACACGGCAGAGGCAACGGAGGTCAAGACAGCCGGATGCAGCAATTCTCTGCGGAAACTCGGTCCTTCTTCATTGATTCGGTAAATCATTTCTTTAGCCGAGGAACCACCCTTTCGAGACGAGACGTTTTCGTTGGCACCCGATTCAAGACACTCAGAATACTGTGCCAACAATACACGCTTGGCCAGAATGTTTGGTTTTCGGAGAATATACATGCTTATATTCGTTGCCGTCATCATCGATGACAATGTACGAGATATGTGTTCTAATGCACACAAATACTCCGCGCAGCTTTGAAAAAGTGACGCAGCCGTCATTGCGCGCTCCATGCTCCTGCGCGAGTATTTTTCGAGATGCGCTTTGGAAGCGCACGCGATGGCGTGCATGCTTTCTTCGACGATAATAGACGCGTGAATAGTCGCCGCTTTGAACGATTGAACAGCATTTCTATCATTACCGATATCTTTGAGACTTTGTATTGCTCGACGTGCGATTTCATCGCACGCGACTAAGCGTTTCGTAGACCCAAGTCTAGAGTCATTTCGCACTTTTCTCAAATCCTCCAACGCTTTCGCATTCAAGAATGCGTCCAACTTCAGAATCTCTTTTGCACTCGGCGGTGTCTCATCGAAGATGAGCTTCTCGATCAGATCTGGTATTTCGTTCGAGTCATCTATTGCGTCCAATAACACGCGCATTTCTTCTCTCGTATCGCTCTCCAGATTAAAATCGTTAACATCGACAAACGCGCCGAGCGTGTCCACCAGCGCTCGTTCGCGAATCTCGCGAAAATGCTCCGGAATATCTCGGTTGGTGAATATAGTGAACAAAGCTGCGCCTAAGGCTCTGAGATCATTTATTTCTGATGCATTATTTTTACTCGTTTTCTCAGGTGTCGTGAGCGCGTCGACGTACACCTCATCTTGCGATTCGTTCAAATCGACGTTGCGATATTTCTTCAACACGTCTTCGTACTCCTCGTCGTCCTCGTCTACTTCCTCTCCGTCTCCGTTTAAACTTATCGCGCGTAAAGGACTATTTCGCGTTTTACGCACTGGATGCGGGTATCTGAACACTTTCGTGCGTCCGTATGCGAGTAACTTCCCATTATCTTCACCGAATTTACACGTGTTCTTTGCCTCGACTGCACTTGGATTATTGGACGCCGTGCCGACTTGATACCCAAAATGTACATCAAACCACGCGTGTAACCTTTTGCTCACGAAATCAGACTCTAAGCAGCTCCTGTGGATTCGTACGAATTCGTCCGCGTCGCCGGAGGACGAAATCCACGCGGGGACTTGTAAATCGTGCAAGCCGTCTTCAATCAAGGACGATTTGAAAATGCTCGGGTCGTAATAAAATCTCGGTAAACATTCATCCGGCGTCGTTTCAAAAACACGCTGGATCGATTTCGGGTACTCGTTCGGTTCCCAGTCTGGTCGGACAAATTTTTGAAGCATAGCTTTCGATAAGTTCCTTGCCGATTGAACGCACGCTCCGAGTTCTGACATTGAGGGGTCGTCGAGAAGATGGTAGCCAAAGTTTACGAACGATCGATCGAGCATTTCATCTCCTTTCATGAGTCGCGCTTTCGTTTTCGTGAGATCTCGGTAACCGAATAAGGGTTTATCTTCATCGTCGTCATCGTCTTCTGCAGTACTTCTCGATGCTCTTTCGTTCATGGAGGAAGAGAAAGGATGCTTCGAAAAATCGATGACCCACGGCATGAACGCGTGAAACCGAAAATCGCCTTCGCGGCGTCCGGAAATGGCGTTGATGCGCGAAATGTATTCCAGATTTGAAATCGCGCCTAGCCGCCACGCCGCGGTTAATCCACGCAAGTTTCGTCGGTCTTCCTCCATCGCGTCTTCCTTATCTCTTTCCTCTCTGTTTTCGATGCTGTGTGTTGGTGTCGACGTGACTGCGTGGTTGCTCGCGCGAGCGAGCGCGCCAATCTCAATCAAAGGCGTCATCGTTAATTCCACGTTTTTCTCGATGGCTTCTTTCGCCTTGTCTTCATTGATCGAGCAATTCTCTAAACCAACTCTTCCGCGCATGTGTAATCCATTCTCGTGCGTGATGCTCAACCCTTCCACGAGTTGCCTCGCAATCAAACACCTCCTCGATTTCGAGTCGCCGAAAACCGACGGTGAAAACTGCGCGCACGTTCGCAAAGTGTGCGCTCGATGCGGGTACACTAAAAAGAGCGCGCGTTTACAGCGCGTCTCCAAACACGCCACCGGTATTCTCAACGTTCCTTTATTCTTATTGTTATGCTTCGCGCGCAATATCTCCTCTTCAAACGCACTCGGCGTCGCAGTTTTTACTCCTGCATTGTGACTCTTATCGTCGCATAACTTCGCGATGGCTACTTTCGCGTCGCGAATGCGCTCTTCGCCTACGATAATCTCCACGTCGAGCAGCGCGTCCTTTTTCTTCTTCTCATCAGCACCATTCTTCTTAGTATGCGCACTCGTCGTTTCGCGCATACTCTCACCAAAATTGTCGTCTTCGATGTCGTCGTCGTCTGAATCGTCGTCCTCGTCGTTCCCATCCTCGCCCTCTCCCGCGTTTCTTCCTTTTCCTCCTCCTCCTTCAATACTCTCCAGGTGTTCCAAACACAACCGTTTCGGATTGGTCGTTGATATCACGCACTTTATTCCAACTCCGTTCGGCAGCAAAGGTTCGACCAGGGATAGAATTTCTCTCTCCGAAAGCATCGTCGTCGTCGTCATCTTTGCATTATCCTCGCGCTTTTATCTCCTCCTTCATCTTCACGCACACGTTCAGAATCAAAAACATCGCTCCGGAAAGAATCAAACCCGCCAGAATGTTTTTCTGGATGGTACACAAACGTTCTCGCCGTTCTCGGTTTCGTATTAAAAGCTGAGCATTCCTTTTATTCAGAAGAAGAATTTCCTGCGCTCCCTTTCCTTCAATTTCACCGGACGCGAACGCAGAGGACGATGAAACAGACGATGATGGTTTTGCCGCGCTCGATGATGCAAAAGCCATTCGCGTCGTTTTTTTGTCTCTGGTGTTTGTTTGGAGAGAGAGACGTGCTTTCGTCAATTCCTAAACCCTACACCCTAAACAATAAAGAAGCAAAAAAATGGAAAGCAACGCTTTTCACACAAAACACACAAGAAAAGTTTTCTTTTGTTTGTTTGTTTGTGTCTCTCTTTTGCCGTTCTCTCTCTCTCTCTCTCTCTCTCTCTGTCGAATTCTTTGGAAGTTTGGAAGCAGACACTTCTTTTGAAGAGGAGGAATTGAGGTTTTTTCAAACGAGATCTCTCGAGCGGCTTCGTAATAACAAACTTTAGTGTTAAAGGAGGTCTTCTTTATTGGAAATTCCCCTAATTTAAAGAGATTGCTTTTGAAGGAATACGAGTATGAGAAACAGACTGCAACGCGCGCTGTCCTCCTCCAAGAACGAGAAAAACGACGGGTTCGAGGGTGGTGGTGGTGGTGGTGAGAAAAACGGGGGGACTTTGAGTCGAGAAGGGGGTTTCGAAGATGATGAGGATGAGGATGATTTGCAAAGGGTAAATCAACAAAAATCCTTAACAGGAGGGTCGCCGAAACGGAATCGAGGACCGAAGAAAATGGTAAGGAAAACCATCGAGAAGACGAAATCGGTGGCGAGGAAACGAATCACGGGAGATCCAAACTATCGGATACGAGATTTTCTGAAAGTTCCAAAGACGATCAAGACGGTGGATAAAGTCGCGTTCTTCTCGGGCGTGTTCGGGTTGTTAACCACGGAAGCGGTGGCGGTGAAGTATCCGGAAAAGTTTTGGGTGTTTTATTGCTACGCGATGCCGATCTTACTGTTAACGAGGATGGTGTATTACGTGCAACTCAAGTGGCAATACTTTATGATGGATTTTTGCTACTTTTCGCACGCGGCAACGATGTATTTTCATTTGTACGATTACGGGAACGTGAAATTGTACCGAACTATTTTTACGTTTTCGAATGGACCGATATTGATTGCGATTCCGATTTGGAGAAATTCGCTCGTGTTTCACTCGTGGGATAAAGTCCAATCGGTTTTTCTTCATTTATGGCCGGCGGTATTGACGTGGTGTGGACGATGGTACGGCCATGGCGACGACGAGAAAAGATTGGACGTCGCCGAGTTGACCTTGGACGCGTATAAACACTACACGAAGGAGTTTTGGATTTACCCGATGACGTTATACATCGTCTGGCAGGTAGCGTATCTCATTAAAACGGAAATCATGGACGCGAAGAAATTCCGAGATGATCCGGAACTCGTCACCTCTTTGCGTTGGATTTCCATGCACACGAAAAATCGAAAGAACGCGTGGACGTTGAAACAATTTCGCAAAATCGGTTTCTTTGGTCCAGACGAAGAGTACTCCCCGGACAGCATAAAAACCAAATTTGTGTTCGTCTTCATGCAATTCATCTACACCACGATAACCTTCGTCGTCGCCACGGCGTGTTACGTCAACTTTTACGTGCACACGTTCATCATTTTACTCTGTTTCAGCTTTTGCGTTTGGAACGGCGCGACGTATTACATCGAGATTTTCAGCAGTCGATACCAACAGTACATCTCCGTCGCCGAGGAAAGGGAAAGAATAACACGAATGAGCTCCGAAGACTTAGCCTTAGGAGGAGACGAAGGAGAACAGCAGCAGCAGCAAAGGCCTTTAGATGATTTAGATCGCATATTGAAGCATCCCAGGTGATGATGCGAAGCGTGTACTACTAGTTTTGTGTAATTGTTGAGAGACTTGTACCAAGAGAATTTCTTCATTTTAGATATACACATGACACGATTTATCATCACGAAACGCTTCGCCTTTTTCTAAGAGCACAAAACGGGGACAAGGAAATGGTCGACGACGACGCTTTCCTTGGAGCTTTGTTCGCGTCTCTCACGATTTTGCACGCTTCGGGGGAAGAGATGTCTGCATTGGAAACACTTTCGGTGACCAATCGACGCTTTTTTATGACGAGGAAAGCGCCATCGAACGAGACCTCAAAAGCCGCAAAAGAAGAAGAAGACAAAGAAGAAGACAAACGACAACAACCGAAACCGTTCGATAAAGTTTCCGATGCCGCGATTCGGATGTTTTATGCGTTGAAGGAGATGCAAGAAGAAGATGATGAAGAGAAAAAAAGTTGTCTCGTCAAATTAACATCGAACATGGGCACCGAGCGAACGTTCGCGACGCCGAGTTGTTTTGCTCAATGTTTACTGGAATTCATGAATAATGAAACGCAGAAAGGACTGTACGTGCACGCTAAAGTGAACGAGTCTACCGGCTCGATTTGGTTTTGTTCGGTGGAGTATTACGAAACGTGTAAACATGACGGTTGGTGGCGGTGTCACGAGTGCGGCGCGTTTGCGAGCGACGAGAGAGCTTTGTGGTGGCATCAGAAAACGAAACACGATTTGACGCACAGGGACGCGATGAAGGAAGTAGAGGCGGAGAGGAACGCGTTGAGCGTGATTTTGAACGGTAGTTTAGTTAGGATAGCACCGGGTGTTGGTGGTGATTGTAGCAGTAGCGGCGGTAAACTTCAACAAAAGAAGAGGAAAGATCCCGACGATTTGCAGAAAGCGATACGAGCGGCGAAGGGTGGAGATTTAGGTGAAGAGTTTGAGAAATGCATCATAGAGAAAAAGATTGTGCGATTACCGTTTCAGTCGCTGGAGTATTCAAGAAGAGGTGATATAGACGCGCTGCGAAATTGTACGGAGGATGTGAAGAACTGCTTGGACTCAAACGGCGCCTCGTGTTTGCACTGGGCGTGCGGTTCGGATAGTTTGCAGGTTGTTCAATATCTCATCGAAGAGCTCAATTTCGACCCGAATCAGCCGCAAAAAGGCAAGCGGAGTTACGAAGGACGAACGCCTTTGCATTGGGCCGCGAGGAATGGTAACATACGCGTGTGCAAATATCTGCTCGAAACGTGTAAAGTTGACGTAAATTGCAAAACAAACGACGGAACGTCGGCGTTTGCGTGGGCAACTTGGAAAGGTGAGATAGATGTCATGAAACTACTGATTAGGTTTGGTGCAAACGCGAGAGAATCAGCGAATCAGTTTGGGTGTAACGCGGCCATGTGGGCGTGTCAAAGCGACGGTGATAACGTGGACGTGTGTGAATATTTACGTTCGTTGAATGTGACTTTTCGATTGGTTAACGCCAATGGGCATTCGGCGTTGCACAAAGCGGCGCAGCGAGGGAACGAGAGAGTTGTAGATTGGATTATTGAGAACTCAAGAAGGCTTGGACTTTCCTATTCCTTACATTGCAGAAAGGATCTAGAAGGCTTTCGACCGTCGGATTTAGCAAAGATGGAAGACAAAGAGTTTTTGTGCACGAAAATTGAACGATTTCAACGGCGGTTGCAATTCGAGGAAGAAGAAGAAGAAGAAGAAGAAGAAGAAGAAGAGCGCGTAGAACACGAAAAAAGAAACGAAAAAGATGATGATGCTATTAAACGCCATCGAGTCCGATATCCTCCTACAACCTTCTACGCCGCGGTATCGACCGGGCGCTTGGATTTATTTCGCAATATTATTGACGTAGACCCGTACTACGCATCGCAAGACAACGGGGCAGGCTCGCCGCTGCACTTTGCCGCTTCTTACGGAGAGCCAGACATGATTTCAGAATTACTCGAATACGGTGGTTTGGTCAATCAAAGAGATCTATTCGGAATGACACCGTTGCATCGAGCGGCGACGTTGATGCAAAAATACGTCGTCGGTGCCGCGATACAGGAGGAATACGATGATTTGGTGAAAAAATTAGCCGAGATTAAAGAGTTTCGACCGAGTGCTGATGAGGAGAGGAACGAGAATAAGAGCGAACTGAAACGACTAAACAAAGCGGCGTGGAAACGTGACTCGCAGCGCGCAAAGGATATCGAAACGATGTTCGAGAAACCATCGCAGCTTTTGGGCACCAAAAACGCTTTGCAAACGTATCGCACTTTGCTCGCGCTCGGCGCCGACCCAAGCTCGAGAGATGATATTTTGAAACTGACGCCTCGCGAGTTGGCAAAAAGAGACATCAATACAAATTTTGCGAGTGAGATTACGGATGCGGAAGTCAACCGTCGAATTGAAGCGCTCATTAATCAGTTGGAACACGAAACGAAGGAAGCGCCGACGAGCAGTAAAACTGGTGGCTATGGCAACACTAACAGGGGGGCGTTCAAAAATTGGCACGCGCTGAGAAAACGCACGAAAAGAGTAGCAGCACAAAACGCAGAAGATATTCGTGATAGTTTTTGGCACGCGTATTACGCCGAACGCAATCGCGCGATTGAAATGAGGTGCTTGAATGACCATAAATCGTTCTCCGTTGGGAAAGAGATCCCCGTCGCTCGCTACGATGTGGAGGAAGAGGATCGTGTGATCGAAGAATCGGAGGCGGTATCAGCGCTTCGAAGTTTTGATGATACCGAGGCAGTGCGAAAAGAAGCAATAGATGGCGTCCCGGGCGCGTTTCTTCTACGAAACGTCTTCACAAAATCGAATGCACAGATTCTCGCGAAATATGTGAATCAAATCCAACCGAACAAGTACAATCAAACAAACGCGAGGAGAGAATCCATGGCGGAGAAAATCATGCGCACCAACTTGGAAATATTGAACAGCGCCGATGAATATTTCACGGCGAACGAAGAATCCGTGAAATCTGTTTTGAAAGGTTTCAAAATTCTCGCCGTGGACCCGATAATAGCGCTTTCCTCGACGGATACGTTTTATGGCGAATCTCGACTTCCCGTGGAGCCGGTTTCGTGGTTGCCGATGAACAACGAAAACAACAAAAACACTGCCGTTCTCGAAGCTATGGCTAAAAGGATACGCGAATATTTACCGCTTCGATCAGGTATGGATGGGAAAAGCGGCAGATACCTCGTCGACGACGATAATCTCCTCCTCGACGAACGCTTGCGATGCTACCGATACAGCGAAAAGACGTGTTCCATCCCGCACTACGACAAGTCCACCACCGCGAAAGCTAAAGAAAAAGAGATGTGCAGCGCGTACTCGCTCATAGTCTACTTAAACGGTACCGCGCACCTCGGCGGCGAAACCGGATTCTTCCTCGACTCTCAACCGAACTCTCGCAAATCCAACTCTGGTCTCACCAAAAACTGCGGCGACGGCAACTTCCCTCTTGTCGAATACGTCGCGAGCGTAAAAGGCGAAACCGGCGATATCCTACTCTTCCCGCACGGGAACAAAGAAATCGACAAGGATTACGAGCACTTGCTCCACGACGGTCGCGAAGTCTTGGCGGGAGAGAGTAAGTTTCTCATTCGAACGGACGTTATGTATTACCGCTGAAGAAGCGGCTTTGAGTATGTAATAAAAAGAGTTGAACTTTATCGTCAAAGCAAAAGAGAAGAGAGATTTTGGATAAAGTGGAACTACTATTGCATGTCAAACACTACGAATCTACTACGACGACTACCTACTACGGATATATATATTCTCACGGCTGCTGTTGCTGCTGCTGATTCGCCCCGAGCAATTGCCCGACAATCCCCACGCTTTGCCAATACTTCGAGCTGCACCTGTCCACGCACGCGGTTTCCCCGACGTTCAAATCGCCGTCTTTAAACCTCTTATCGATGCACTTCTCGTAACACGAGTGCACCAATTTGTTGAATAAATCCACTCGGTATTCCATCTCTTGGTTCGCCATCGCGAACGCTTGTTCGCGCTGTTCCGGGGTCATTGTTTGCATGTTGTTTTGTCCTCCTCCTCCTCCTTGGTCGGTCATTTTTGTTGCGTCGTCGCGTGTTGCCCCTTTTGCGCGCGTTTAAAGTGTGAAGAGATGTGTGTGTGAGAGAGTGAGTGAAGCCGCCACCTCTAAACCCTACACCCTAAACAATTTTCTTCCCCTTTTCTTTTCTTTCCAAAGAGCGTCGTCGTCATAAAAGTGCGCTGACGACGACGACGACGAAGAAGAAGAAGACGAGAGAGAGATGATCTTCGCCTCCTCTTCACGTTCTTTTTCGTTTTGCCTCTTTTCCTCTTCTTCTGCTTCGTGCGGTGCTGATGAGAGACGAAGAAGAAACATTAAAAACGAATTATGTCGTCCTTGTTTTAACAAGACTAATGTCGAATCATCGTCGATGCGGAGGACGAGAGCGAAGGCGACGAGAGACGAAAACGAGGAGGATTTCGAGGACGTGCCGTCATCTTTCTCGTTTATGGTTTCGAGCGGTGATAATAATAACAATAATAACAACAACAACAACAGACGAATGAATAGGAAAGAGCGAAGGAGATTGTTGGGAGAGAGAAAGAAACAGACGAGCGAGAACGAGGAGGAGGAGGACGACAAAGACGACGAAAGCAACAAAGTGAAAGAGAGGATGATTGAGATGACGAGGAGCAGTAGTGAAGAGAATAATAGTAAACTCGAACCGAGAGGAGCAGCGGCGGAAAAGACGATGTTGTCGAGAAGCGACGACGCGACGGCGGAACCGGAAGTTGTTTTAGTAACCACGGATGACATGCAACAAGAAGGATGGGCGTTCACCTTTCCGAAATCCGTAAACGAGTTATCGGACACGTACCAGTCCGCGCCGGCGAGGTATAAGTTGATGGTCTGTTGCGCGTGTGCGTTTGTAGTGTGTAACATGGACAAAATTAACATGTCGGTGGCGGTGATTCCTATGAGTCGGGAGTTTTCGTGGGACACCGCGCAGTCGGGGATTTTGCAATCGTCGTTTTTTTACGGCTTTGCGCTGTCGCAAATTCCAGGCGGGTTTTTAAACACGAAGTTTGGCGGGGCGAGAGTTCTGCCGTTAGGTTTGACGTTTATTTCGTTGGCGACGTTAGCGATTCCTTTAGCCGGGGATAATTTACCCGCGTTGTTTTTCGCGAGAGCTTTAGTTGGTTTGGGTGAAGGCGTCGTGCCATCGGCGGTGACGGATATCATCGCCAGAGCTATGCCGGTTGGTGAGCGGTCGCGAGCGGTGGCGTTTACCTTTAGCGGGTTTAACGTCGGGTCGATTTTAGGTTTGTCCGTGGCGCCGTTTATTATGGAAAAGACGGGGTGGAGGGGTATGTTTGATATTTTCGGTAGTTTTGGCGCTTTGTGGATCGTGTTAGCGTTAGGTTTGTTTGCCGCAGGTGGGGTCACAACGAAAGCGATAGACGAAGGGAAGACACCGGTGACGAACTTGTTCGGGAGCAGACAAGAGGCAGACCAAGAACCAGGAAAGCCGAAGGAAGAGATTACGTTTGAGAACGTGCCGTGGGGGCAATTCGCGAACTCAGACCCAATCAAAGCTTTGGCGTTTGTTCATTTCGTCGGTAACTGGGGTACATACGTCGTCTTGGCGTGGTTGCCAACGTATTTCACGCAAGAAGTTGGTTTGTCGTTAACGAACGCGTCTTTGTTGACTTTATTGCCGCCCATAGCGAACATCGCGGTTGGAACGTTAGCCGGACCTACCGCAGATGGACTCATCCAAAGAGGTACGGATTTGACGATAGTACGTAAAGGATGTCAATCCGTCGCGTTTGCCGCACCGGCGTTCGCGATGTTATTGTCGACGTATTTTGAAGATCCAGTGGCGACGGTTATTTTATTGACCATAGGCATTTCGTTCCAATCGTTTAGTTACGCCGGTTTGTATTCCAATCACCAAGATTTGAGTCCAAAATACGCGTCGATTTTGTTAGGTATCACGAATACGTGTGGGGCGTTACCGGGCGTCATTGGCGTTCCATTGACTGGATATTTAATTAAAGAAACGCAAGAATGGGAACTGTCCATGTTTGGACCGGCGATTATTCTTTACTCGTTGGGTATCGCCGCGTACTGGAAATGGGGCAGCGGTGAACGTCTCGTGTTCGAAACCAAAGTCAACGTAGAATGAAAATAGCATGTTTTGTAATATTATTATCATTAGGAAGCTAGCCGCAATAGCAGCACAGTTACGTCA
>Ga0206124_10003247_pt1 | contig 11613 bp, 7 predicted proteins | sample Helgoland_Spring_3_FD_148671 | JGI IMG/M metagenome (GOLD analysis project Ga0206124, IMG submission 148671) | Pelagic subsurface seawater microbial communities from Kabeltonne, Helgoland, North Sea - Helgoland_Spring_Bloom_20160321_2 | ecosystem: Environmental > Aquatic > Marine > Epipelagic ... | reverse complement strand
AAAAGATATTGATCATTGTCTCCATACTTTCTTGCAACTTTAATATTCAAATTACCTATATCATTGAATATTCCTTCTCTAATACTTAATGTAGGTTTTAGTTTTGCTAAATTTTTTCTCAAATTATATGATTTTAACTCACCATATGTTACTACATTATCTGAAAAGTAGAACGATCCAATTCCAAGACAAACATGAAATATTAATAATGCCACCATACTTCTTACTATTGATATTCCATTCGATTTCATAGCAATGAATTCATAGTTTTCAGACAAAGTTCCATAAGTAGTTAATGAAGCAAGAAGTATTGATAGAGGTAAAACCAGAGGAACTAGTTTTGGAGAAAAATAGATAAAAAACTTACCAATTGTAAAAATATCTAAACCTTTACCTGCGAGTTCATCAATATAAAGCCAGAATGTTTGAATAATAAATATTAAAAAACATATGGCAAAAACACCAATAAATCTTGTCAAGTATGATTTTAGTATGTATTTGTCTAGTATTTTCAATTTTCAGTAACTATTAAATAATCTTTATAATCTTTTAAGTCAAATTTAAATAAAGACAAGGGAAGGTTTAAATTATAATCATAAGTTAATGTTAAAAACCTATTAATTTCTTCACCCGTTTCTTTTTCAATCATATCAATTCTTTCAATTGAAAGATTAGAATTAATAAATAAATTATAAAAAATTTCTTCTTCTTTACTCTCTGCAGTAATATGATAAAAGTCCCCAGTAATATTTTGGTTTGTCAAATCGAATCCTTTTAAAAAATAATTAAAAATCTGATTTGGTGAAAAATTAAAAAATGAAGTGTTTTCAGTACTTATTATTATCTCTTTGTTTTCATGAATTATAGTATAAAATTTTTCTCCATCGTATATCTGGTCAATTTCATTCGTATCTATAAAATAATTTTCATGATTAATAAAAAATTCTCCACTAATTGGTAGAATATTATTTTCAAATTTTGAAGAAATCTCAAATTTATAGTACACATTTTCTAATGAGAATGCATTTTCTCTAACTCTTTCAAGGATATCAATTGCAGGTTCTTGTGCTGATAGATTTGAAAAACCTAAAAGAATCACTATAAATTTGATAAGTATTTTATTTTTGACCACTATTCAACAAAGTTTCTAATGAATTTAAATCTGATATTAAAACTTGTCTTGGTTTACTTCCTTCAAAGGGACCAACAATTCCAGCGTCTTCCATCTGATCAATTAATCTTCCAGCTCTATTATATCCTAGTTTAAGTTTTCTTTGAAGTAACGAGGCCGAACCTTGTTGGTTTGAAACAATTACTCGTGCTGCTTCATTAAACATTGAATCTCTATCCTCAATTGATATATCAGATGATGACCCACTATCATCTTTTGAATATTCAGGAAGTTTATATGCAGTTGGATAAGCCATCTGAGATCCAATAAATTCAGACAACTTTTCAACTTCTGGAGTATCAATAAAACCACATTGAATTCTAGTTAAATCATTTGATTGAGAATATAATAAATCACCTCTTCCAATTAATTGCTCGGCTCCTCCAGTATCTAAAATTGTCCTTGAATCAATTTTAGAAGTAACTCTAAATGCAATTCTAGCAGGAAAATTTGCTTTAATTAATCCAGTTATGACATTTACTGAAGGTCTCTGTGTAGCAATTATTAAGTGAATACCAACTGCTCTTGAAAGCTGCGCTAATCTAGCTAAAGGAGTCTCTACTTCTTTACCAGCTGTCATTATTAAATCTGCAAACTCATCTATTACAAGGACTATATAAGGTAGAAAAGTATGTCCATTTTCTGGATTTAATTTTCTAGATATAAACTTAGTATTATATTCTTTAATATTTCTGGTCATGGCATCTTTAAGCAACTCGTACCTATTATCCATTTCCATACATAATGAATTTAGTGTATTAATTACTTTATCATTATCTATAATAATTGCATCTTCTGATTCTGGAAGTTTTGCTAGGTAGTGTCTTTCAATCTTATTGTAAATAGATAATTCAATTTTTTTTGGATCCACTAAAACAAACTTTACTTGAGCTGGATGTTTTTTATAAAGTATCGATGTAAGAATAGCATTAATACCTACTGACTTACCTTGACCTGTTGCTCCTGCCATTAAAAGATGTGGCATCTTAGTTAAATCAACAATAAATGTTTCATTACTAATTGTTTTTCCAATTGCAATTGGAAGTTCCATCTCAGACTCAATATATTTTTTTGAAGAAATTAAAGACTTCATTGAAACAATAGATTTCTTTTTATTAGGAACTTCGATACCTATAGTTCCTTTGCCTGGTATTGGGGCAATTATTCTTATACCAAGTGCTGAAAGAGATAAAGCAATATCATCCTCAAGATTTTTAATTTTTGAAATTCTAACTCCTGCATCAGGAATTATTTCATATAATGTAACAGTTGGACCTATGGTAGCTTTAATTTGCTTTATACCAATGTTATAATTCTTTAGAGTGTCAACTATTTTATTTTTGTTGGTTTCCAGTTCATCCTGATCGATTTTAATAGTTCCATCTCCATAATCTTTCAAAAGATCAATACTTGGATTTTTGAAATTACTTAAATCTAGAGTAGGGTCAAATTTCTTAAGATCAGCCTTATTAAAGCTGATATTTTTAGTGCTCTTTTCCTCAAAATTTATTTCTTCAACCTCCATTGAAACGCTATCATCATTTCCTTCAGTAGGCTCTGATTGTATCTCTTTTCCATCATTAAGTTTTGACTCTAGATTAACTTCTAGTTCCGAGTCTTCAACTTTGATATCCTCAAATAATTCATCCTTAAGCTTATCTTCTTGTGGATTTTCTTTTGATTTTTTTGGAAGAGAAAGGTTACCTAATAAGATCACTATTGAATTAGGAGTGATATTCCATAAGACTGCAATTGATAAAATGAAAATGAAACATATTATTAGAACTATTCCTGTCATTCCAATATAAGTCTTAAGAAATGAATTTATCTCAAACCCAACAATACCAGTTTGAATTGGAAAATAATTACTAAGATATCCAGTTAATAGAGTCATCCATATAGTTAGTATTAATAGCCAATTAATTCTTTTAATTAACTCAAGTATTTTTTTATTAAAAAGTAAATAATAGGATGAAATAAATAGAATTACAGGAAGGATGAAACTAGAAATTCCAAATAGATTGTAAATAAAAAAGTGACTTATTGATGCGCCAATTTTCCCTAATATATTTTCAACTTCAATACTTCTGTCAAGAAGATTTCCAATACTACTTTGATCAACCTTCCAATTGTACATATATGATATAAATGAAGTGAAAAGTATTACGGAAAGAAATAGAAGAATGTAGCCAAGTATAACTTTAAATTTGTTTACATCGGCTTTTTTCTTGCTTCTCATAGATAAACAGTATTATACAAAAATACAAAGATGAGTTTAGATAATTAATTTTTATCTCCTAAAGTCCTAATTTTTATTCTAAATGCAGCATATATTAATGTCATGAAAGGACTAATCCAATTAAAAACTGCATAAATAAAGTATTCACCAACACCAACTCCTAGAACAGAAGAGTGGTAGGCACCACATGAGTTCCATGGAATTAGAGCAGATGTAACTGTTGCAGAATCTTCAAGAGTTCTACTCAAATTTTCGGGTGCAAGATTTTTGTCTTTAAATGCTTTTTCAAACATTTTACCTGAAACTACAATTGTAAGATATTGATCTGATGCACTAACATTTAATGCCAAACAAGATGCTACAGTACTTGCAAATAACTTAAATGATGTGTCAGCCCATTGTAAAAGTGTCTTGCTAATGGTTTTAAGTGCTCCAATAGCCTCCATAACACCACCAAACACCATGGTTCCAATGACTAAAAATATTGTATTCATCATACCTAGCATCCCTCCTGTTGAAAATAAATCATTTAATATCACATTATTAGTTTCAATGCTTATAGGACCGGTTATTGTATCCATAATTACAACATATGTACTAGTGAGTTTAGAATAGCTGCCAGAAGAAAGTTCTGATATAATTTGTGGTTGAAATATTATGGCAAATACAGCACCAACCAATGTTCCAATTACTAATGCAATTAAAGGGGGTGTTTTTTTAATAATCATAATTAAAACTAATATTGGGACAGAAAATAGAATTAATGTAATATTAAACTTCTCAGTAATGGCGCTAAGCAAATAAGTATTATCAGTTGAACCATCAGAAACTTGCATAAATCCAAGAATGATAAAAACAATTAGAGTTATTGATATGCTAGGGATGGTAGTATATGTTAAATATTTAATATGTCTGAATAAATCAACTTTAGTAACAGCTGCAGCAAGATTAGTTGTATCGCTAAGCGGAGAAAGTTTGTCACCAAAATAAGCACCTGCAATTACTGCCCCTCCAACCATTCCTGGTGGAATTCCTAGAGCCTTCCCAATTCCTACTAATGCAATACCGACTGTTGCAGATGTAGTCCAACTACTTCCTGTTGCTACAGATATAATAGAACATATTACTACACAAGCTGGAAGAAAGATATTAGGGTCTAGTATTTTAAGCCCATAATAAACCATTGCAGGTATAATCCCACTGATCATCCAAGTACCTGCTAGGGCTCCTACAAATAATAATATCAATAATGCTCCAGTTACTGATTTTACACTATTTGAGATTTTTTTAAGTATCTCTTTATATGATACATTGTAAATAAAACCTAAAGATGCTCCAAAGAGTCCCGATAAAATTAGAATAAACTGATTGGTTCCATTTAATGAATCATCTCCATATATAAAAACATTTATACTAAGGAGTAAAACAAGAAAAAAAATAGGAAGTAGTGCTATTCCAATCGGTAAATTTACACTAGAATTATCTTTCAAAATATAAATTATATTCTACAAGTTCAGAAAAAAAAACCTAACCATAAATATAATACAATACTTATTTGATTAAACTTTAGTTATTTTTACTGGGTGGGAATCAAAATTGAAACAATTTTTCAAAGTAAAATCTCATCACTTATGCATTCTAAATTTTTAATTGCTCTAAGTGGTGGAGTTGATAGTATGGTTCTTGCAAATTTATTCCTTAAATATAATTTAAGTTTTTCTGTAGCACATTGTAATTTTAAGTTAAGGGCTAAAGAAAGTGATGATGACGAAAAATTTATTTTTAATTGGTCTTCAAAAAATGAAATTGAGTGTTACATATCAAAATTTAACACTAATGATTATTGTGTCAAAAATAAGTTTGGAATTCAAGAAGGTACCAGAAATTTAAGATATGAATGGTTTAATGAACTCAAGAATCTTTACGGTTTTGATTATATAGTTACTGCTCATCACCTAGATGATCAAATTGAAACATATTTAATAAATTCAATGAGAGGTTCTGGTTTAAAAGGACTAACTGGTATTACTGAGAAAACAGATTCTTTATTGAGACCCCTTCTTAAAGTCTTGAAGAATGATATTTTAGTATATGCTAAGTTAAATAACATTGATTTTAGAGAGGATTCATCAAATTCTAAAAATGATTACTTTAGAAATATGATAAGAAATTTAATAATTCCTCAGTTTAAAAAATTTGATGATAATGTTATGTTAAAATTTCAAACAACGATTGATAACCTAAACTCTACTATGATATTTGCAGATACTATTCTTGATCAAACAAAGAATAGAATCTTCACTTTTGAAACTGATAAAATAAAAGTGAAAATTGATGATTTAAAAAAATTAGATCCTTTGGAATATTATATGCATCATTTATTTAAAGAGTATAAAATTGATTTTAAAGAAATTATTAAATTATTTGACTCTGACACAGGCAAGTATATTAGTTCAAATACACATCTAATAAGAAAGAATAAAAAATTCTTAATAATCACTTCAAATGATTAAAAATTTACTTTTTGGAATTATTACCCTTCTGCCACTTAGTGCTCAAGAAACAGAACCTGTTTCTTGGACATATGAGTTAACAAAGCTAAACAGTTTAGAATATCAAATTTCTTTTAATGCAGAAATAATTGATGGATGGAAACTATATTCTCAGTTTTCGCCTGAAGAGGGATCTGTAGCAACTAGTTTTAAATTTTTAAATAATGACAATAACTATTTTGCTGATGAAATTTTTAATGAAGATCCATATATAATTGGATATGACAATGTGTTCAAGATGGATTTGTTTTATTTTGAAGGTAAAGCAAATTTTAATCAATCTTTAAGGCTAAACAACAAAGATGTTAACCAAGTTAAGATTGAAGTTGAATATTCATCATGTGATGATGAGTTGTGTATTTTTCGAAATGAAACGTTTAATATAGTTCTTGATAAAAACAAGAAAATCCTTCAAGATGATAATGTTACTTTGGATGATATAAAAAAATATAATTCGTTGGAATTGGAGTTGGATAAATCTAACTACAATAGTGTTGATGTTGTTCAATCATCTAATTATTTCGAGATATTTATTTTCGGACTTTTAGCAGGTTTTCTAGCTTTATTAACACCATGTATTTTCCCAATGATACCATTAACCGTGTCATATTTCATTGATCAAGAAAAATTAAAATATAATAGTTTAACATCAGCTTCTTTGTATGGTTTCTTTATTGTAATGATTTATATTTTATTAAGTGTACCATTCCATTTATTTGATAGTTTGAATCCAAATATTTTAAATACTATTTCAACTAATGTTTATGTAAATATTACCTTTTTTTTAGTCTTTATATTTTTTGCGATTTCATTTTTTGGATACTTTGATATTGTAATTCCTAGTAATATTATTTCAGGTTCAGAAAAAAAATCTGAAAAGGGAGGGGTGATTGGAATATTCTTTATGTCACTAACATTAGCATTAGTTTCATTTTCTTGTACAGGACCTATATTAGGCTCTCTGTTAGCTGGTTCTTTGTCATCTGCAGAATCTGGTGCAATGCAACTATCTTCAGGTATGCTTGGATTTGGTTTTGCTTTGGCACTTCCATTTACTTTTTTAGCATTTTATCCCAAATATTTATCATTGATCCCTAAATCTGGGCTTTGGTTAAAAAAATTAAAAGTTTCTTTGGGTTTCATTGAATTAGCATTAGCATTTAAGTTTTTATCAAACGCTGACTTAGTAGAGGGGTGGGGTATTCTGAAGAGAGAAGTATTTTTAATTATTTGGATACTAATTTTCTTAACAATGTCCCTATACTTGTTTGGTTCATACTTTGGAAAATTAAAGTTTAATTTTAAGAGTTTGTCAGGTTGGTTTTTTATGCTTTTCTCATTCTATCTTATCAGTGGACTTTATGATAGTAAAAATGTAAGATTCTTAAGTGGTATTTTGCCTCCAGAGTTTTACTCTATTGAAGAAAAAGTTAATGATTGTCCTCTTGGACTAAAATGTTTTAAAGACTTTCAAGATGGTAAAAATTATGCTATTGAAAATGAAAAAATCATTTTGCTAGATTTTACAGGTTGGGCTTGTGCTAATTGCAGAAGGATGGAAGAAAATGTATGGTCAAAACCAGCTATATTTAATCTTTTAGATAATAATTTTGTTATTATCTCCCTTTATGTTGATGATAGAACAAAGCTTTCAATAGAAGAAGAGTTTAAATTTTTAAATAATTCTGGAAATATTCAATATGTGAATAATATAGGAAGAAAATGGTCTCTTTTTCAGCAGATAAATTTCAATAATGCATCACAGCCTTATTATGTAGCTATGCTTCCTTCAGGTAAGATTTTAACTGAACCTATTCAATTTACATCAGAGGAAAATTTTAAAAACTGGTTAGATTCATCGATTGAAGAATCAAACAATTAATTTATTTTTTAATATAAACTTCTTCAAAAGGAACTCTAAACCTTTCACCGTAGACTCCTTCCTTTAATCTAATCCCACACCCAATTATCATATTAATTTCAGACTTTTTTTTCAGGTTCAACAAACTTTTAATTTTAAGTGAGTCAAAGCCTTCCATAGGACAGGTGTCATAACCAAACCCGGCCATGCTTATCATGAAATTTTGAGATGCTAATGCTGCACTTTTATGAGCAATTATTCTAGTATCAGAAGCTCTAAGTTGTCTGTACATTACTCTAAATAGTCCTATTACAGAAGCAATAATATATTTAATGAAACTTATTACACCTAAAAAATCTTTGTATACAAAAGGGATAGCTCTTTTATAATATTTTTGTGTTAAATCGTAATTTCTATCACTAAGGTTTTTTTTTGTCAAATTAAAAAAATCAATATTTTGAGAAGCTCTGATTTTCCATAAATCTTTTCTAACCACAGTTATTACAATTTGTTTAGCTGTTGAGGCGGCTGGTTGATTAAAGCATATTTTTGAAATTTTATTTAACAGTTCCTTGTTGGTAATATGATAAAATTCCCAAAGCTGAAGATTGCTACTAGTAGGAGCTAATACTCCATTTTCAATGCATTTTTTTACAATATCTGAGTTTAATTCTTTACTAGGATCAAACTTTCTTACAGATCTTCTATATTTTATGGCCTCACTTACAGTCTTCTCCATTCTATAGTTTCTCCAATAATTTTTTAATAAATTTAAATGAGTCAGGGTAAGGTCCATATCTAAATGGAATATCAATCATTGATTTCTTCTTAAGAACAGGTTTATAGTGACTAAAAGTGTCAAAACTAAATTTGCCCCTATAAGCACCCATTCCGCTTTCTCCAATCCCACCAAATGGCAGATTTGAATTCACATAATGTATTAAAGTATCATTTACTACACATCCTCCAAACTTATTTGAATTAATTAGTTTATCAATAAATTTTTGATTATTTGAAAATATATAGAATGCGAGTGGTGATGGGTTGAAGTTTAGTATTTTATTTAAATCATTTTCATTTTCATACGATATAATTGGTAAAACAGGTCCAAAAATTTCTTCTTTCATGATTTCTGAATTTAAGTCAGGATTAATAACCAGTGTAGGTTCGACATAAAGGTTGTTTTCATCAATTTTTCCTCCAAATTCAATATTTTGATTATGAAGATTTTCTTTTAATCTTAATAGATTGCCTTTGTTTATTATTCTTCCGTAACTATTAGAATCATAAGGAATACTTCCAAAAGTTGAAATAATATTCTTTTTTAGCATTGAAATCAATTCACTTTTAACGTGATTATTAACTAGCACATAATCTGGAGCAATACAAGTTTGACCACAATTAACGAATTTACCAGAAACTATCCTTTTTGCTGTTTTGTCTATATCAACATTACTATCTACTATGCATGGGCTTTTTCCTCCAAGTTCTAATGTTGTAGGAGTTAAGTGTTTTGCAGCTTTTTCAGCTACAATTTTTCCAATTTTTGTACTTCCTGTGAACAATATATAATCCCATTTTTTATCAAGAAGATATTTGGCAGTTTCAGCATCACCTTCAATAACAGAAACTAAATTTTGAGGAAAAACATTACAAATCAATTCCTTAAGCACCGAAGATGTGTTTGGAGCTAATTCAGATGGTTTTATTATAACTGTATTGCCTGCGCCAACTGCACCAATAAGAGGAGTTAGTGATAATTGAAATGGGTAATTCCATGGAGTAATAATAAGAACTTGACCATAGGGTTCAGGTATAAGATAATTTGATGATGGCCAATTAAATATAGATCCTTTAACTTTTTTCTTTTTTGACCATTTCTTTAATTTTCTTACGAATAATTTAATCTCTCTTTTAACAAGAAGAACTTCAGATAAAAACGATTCAAACTCATGTTTATTTAGATCTTTTTTTAAAGCTTCATAGATCTTGTTTTCTGATTTATTAATTTCCTTTAAAAGTGAATTTAAAATTTGAATTCTATAGTTGACAGAATTAGAGTTAGTTTTATTAAATTCTTTTTGTGAATTAATTATAATATCAATTTCTTTGTTATCCATTACGTGCTAAATTTAATTATTTAAATTAAATATCTATATATAACATTTGGATGTAATATATTTATTAACTTAATTAACTGATTTACAATATCTTGAATATTAATATATTTATTTGGACGTAGTTTTAACTTTAAGATTCATTAAGAAATAAAGTGACAGGGTAATAATTTTAAGGAAAAGATTTATTTTATATGTTAAATAAATATAGTCGTATAGTAACAAAGGACGATTCTCAACCTGCTGCTCAAGCTATGCTTCACGCTATAGGTTTATCTGAAGAGGACTTTGATAAACCTTTTATTGGAGTAGCTAGCACTGGTTATGAAGGGAATCCATGTAACATGCATTTAAATGATTTATCTGTAAAAATAAGAGAGAGTATAGTAAACTCAAATTATGTTGGTTTAATATTTAATACCATAGGTGTTAGTGATGGAATATCAATGGGAACTTTAGGTATGAGATATTCTTTACCTTCTAGAGATATTATAGCTGATTCAATGGAAACTGTAGTTCAAGCTATGTCTTATGATGGTCTAGTCACAGTTGTTGGATGTGATAAAAATATGCCAGGAGCCTTAATGGCAATGCTTAGATTAAACAGACCTAGTTTACTTGTTTATGGTGGTACAATAGATTCAGGTTGTTACAATAATAAAGAGCTAGATGTTGTATCAGCTTTTGAAGCCTGGGGTGAAAAAGTTTCTGGAAAGATTGATGAAAATGAATATAAAAATGTAATTAAAAATGCTTGTCCTGGAGCTGGTGCATGTGGGGGTATGTATACAGCCAACACTATGGCTTCTGCAATTGAAGCTTTGGGTATGTCACTTCCTTACAATTCTTCTAATCCAGCTTTAAGTGACGATAAAATTAGTGAGTGTAATCAAATTGGTTCTTCCATGAAATTACTCATTGAAAAAGATATTAAGCCATCTGATATAGTTACAAAGAAATCTCTTGAAAATGCCTTAAGATTGATTACAGTCCTTGGTGGATCTACTAATGCAGTTCTTCATTTTTTAGCTATCTCTAGAGCTGCTAATTTGGATTTAACAATAGATTATTTTCAGGAAATAAGTGACTCGACACCCTTTTTAGCCAACCTTAAGCCAAGTGGTAAATATTTAATGAAGGATTTACATAAAATTGGAGGGGTACCTTCAGTTTTAAAATATATGCTAGAGAATAATATGTTACATGGAGATTGTATGACAGTAACAGGTAAAACTCTTGAAGAAAATTTATCAGAAATTCACTCACCAGACATAAATTCTAATGATATTATTTTTCCTATTTCAAATCCTATTAAAAAAACAGGTCATATTCAAATTCTCAAAGGAAACCTTGCTGAGCTTGGATGTGTTGCAAAAATAACAGGTAAAGAAGGTCTAATATTTACAGGACCAGCTAAAGTTTTTGATGGTGAATTCGAATGTCTTGAGGCTATAAAGCAATCTAAAGTGAATAAAGGAGAAGTTGTTGTTATAAGATATGAGGGTCCAAAAGGTGGTCCTGGAATGCCAGAAATGCTCAAACCGACTTCTGCAATAATGGGTGCAGGACTTGGAAAAGATGTTGCCTTGATTACTGATGGAAGATTCTCTGGTGGAACTCATGGATTTGTTGTTGGTCATATTGTACCAGAAGCATATGAAGGAGGTACATTA
>Ga0206124_10003240_pt1 | contig 11630 bp, 10 predicted proteins | sample Helgoland_Spring_3_FD_148671 | JGI IMG/M metagenome (GOLD analysis project Ga0206124, IMG submission 148671) | Pelagic subsurface seawater microbial communities from Kabeltonne, Helgoland, North Sea - Helgoland_Spring_Bloom_20160321_2 | ecosystem: Environmental > Aquatic > Marine > Epipelagic ... | reverse complement strand
ATCAGAGGCCGCCAAGATCACCCCCATTTGGTGCCAAGTCTTCGGCACCGCATGGCAAAAGCTATGGACCGCGCTGGCCGGATCTGGCTGATAGGCATCACTGGCAGCGAATAAGACACCAGAGGTCCCCAAGCTGACAAAAGCCTCACCACCGCGCACCACACCTACGCCGATTGCGCTGGCCGCATTATCACCACCGCCGCCGGCAATGACCACATCGCCCCGCATGCCAAAGCGCGCGGCAAGATCCCGGCGCAGCATTCCAGAAGCCTCAGAACCCTCCACAAGATGCGGCATCTGTCCGCGCTGCAATCCCGTCGCCGCAAGCAGGTCATCGGACCAAGCCCGCGCGCCCACGTCTAGCCAAGAGGTCCCAGCTGCATCGGACATCTCCGCCACATGCTCAGACGACAACCAAAGCCGCAGGTAATCTTTGGGCAAAAGCACCTTGGCCACTTTGGCAAAAATCTCAGGTTCCCACCGCCGCACCCAGGCCTTTTTGGGCGCGGTAAAGCCAGGGAAGACGATATTGCCAGTCCGGCGACGAAATATTGGATTGCGATCCATCTCTTCAGCCTCAGCCGCAGCCCGGGTATCGTTCCACAGGATGCACGGGCGTAACACTTTATCTTGCGCATCCAGAAGCGTTGCGCCGTGCATTTGCCCAGATAGGCCAATGGCACGAACGGCGCTCAGATCGGTCTGCGCGGCCAAGGACGAAAAAACCGCCTCCGCGCCCGCAAGCCAGTCTTGCGGCGCCTGCTCTGACCAGCCCGCCTGGGGCCGGTTAACACGCAAGGGCGAAGTGGCTTCGGCACAAATAGTTTGGGCATCGTCAATGACGATGCCCTTTAAACCTGAAGTGCCAAGATCTAACCCGATATACATCAGTTAATGGGACTCTCTCGGATTCTTGCCGAGAATGATCATCGATAAAATGTCATCTTCAGTCACATCTGCAACGCGCTTCGTGCCGACCAATTGTCCATTCTTCATCACGCTGGCCCGGTCGCAGAGCTTCATGACGTTGTGAATGTCATGCTCAATTAAGAAGATGCCCAGACCTTGCTTTTTCAACTCTTGAATAAGCTCCGCCACCATTTCACTCTCTTGCGGGCCAAGCGCCGCCGTGGGCTCATCCATAATCAAGATTTTAGCGTCAAAATATACCGCGCGCGCAATCGCAACCGATTGCCGCTGTCCACCAGATAGGGCGGACACAGGTTCGGCGAATTTGGTGAAATTCGGATTGAGACGGCTCATGATTTTGCGTGTCTCAGCTTCCATCTTGCTGTCGTCCAAAAACCCACCCGGACCGATAATCTCACGCCCCAAAAACAGATTAGACGCCGCATCAAGGTTATCGGCCAAAGCCAGCGTTTGGTAGATAGTTTCAATATTGTGCCCACGCGCGTCACGGGGATTGTTGATCACCACTTTCTTGCCATTGATATATACATCGCCGGCGTCGGCCTTATAGGCGCCGGAGAGGCATTTAATCAAAGTAGATTTGCCGGCGCCATTGTGGCCCAAAAGCCCAACCACCTCACCGGGATAAAGATCAACGCTGACCCGATCTACCGCTTTGATGCCGCCGAATGCGATCGAGATATCCTTCAACTCGACCAGAGGAGTGCCTGAATTGCTCATTATTTGTCTCCTCACTTCACGCGTTTATTGTAGAGAATATCGAGATAGACAGCGAACACGAGCACCATCCCCACCACGATCCGTTGAATAGCGCTGTCAAATCCGATGAGCACCATTCCTGATTGCAAGCTTTGCATGACCAAAGCCCCCAAAATTGCACCATAGATTTTACCAACCCCACCGGCCAGCGAAGTCCCGCCAATCACCGCGGCGGCAATCACGTAAAGCTCGTCAAGCGTGCCCAATGCGTTGGTTGCGGAATTGAGGCGCGCCGAAGCGATGATCGCTGCAATAGCGGTCAATGTGCCCATCAAGGCGAAAACCTTGAGCGTCACCCAGCGGGTATCAATCCCTGCCAAGGCCGCTGCCTCCGGGTTACCGCCGATGGCAAAAACATAGCGACCAAACCGGGTGCGCGTGACCAAAATTGTCATAGCAACACCAACGGCCATCAGGATCAAAACCGGAATGGCAAAGCCGTGAGAGATAAAGGTGCCTTCGAGGTCTTGCCCGATCTTGGCGCCATATTGGCGCACAATACCCTTGGGCCAGGGATAAGAATTAACCAGCATCACAGCACCGATGATCGTAGCCCATCCGACAAGCGTCAAGAAGGCTTCAGCCCAAAGCGGGCGTAGGCGGAAATTGTGAAGCACCCGCGCCTTGCGGCCCGAATAGATAATATAGGCCACGCCGATACAGGCCAGTGTCCCAACAAGCCAACTGCCGGTCGCGCCAACAGCGCCGTAGGGACCACCGCCCAGAAGTGCAAACTTGCTGTCCACCGGCGAGATCGTCCGGCCACCAGCCGATAAAAACGCCATGCCACGCCAGACCATCAAGCCGCCCAGCGTCACGATAAAGGCAGGAATTTCGCGATAGGCGATCAACCACCCATGCAGCGCCCCGATTAACGTGCCAACGATCAGGCCGCAGATCACCGCGATAATCCAGATCGACCAATGACCCAGCCCCACAAGATGCGGCAAAACCTCCACCTGCAGCAGACCCATAGACATCGCGATCACCCCAATCATCGATCCCACCGAGAGGTCAATGTTGCGCGTGACAATCACCAGCACCATGCCGGTGGCCATGATGCCAATGGAAGAGGTTTGCACCGACAAATTCCAAAGGTTGCGCGGCGTCAAAAACGCTCCAAAATTATTGAAGATCACACCATAAAGGTGAAATCCTCCCCAAATCAGCGCCAGTGCGCCCAGCATGCCCAGTAGGCGGGTATCTATCTCAGTGTCGCTCAAAAAGCGCGCAATCAAACCCTGCGGGCTTTTGGTTGCGGCCTTTGATGTCGAAGTATCAGTCATGGGGGATCCAAAATGGCTATAGGCGCAGGTCTGATCAACATGGAGCCAGCGCGTAGACGACGTCTCACAAGGCTACTCGAACATGTCCAAATCAATTGGCCAAAGAATAAAAGGAGGGGCGCCGACCCAGATTTGGATCGGCGCCTCAGATCTTAGAGCTTAGTTACAGCCGTCTACACCTGGCAAAGCACCGGCACAGGCCTGCTCTTTGCTGATGTGACCGCCATTGATCGCAACGCTAAGGTTATCGCGTGTCAAAGGTGTTGGGTCGAGCAAGATTGCATTGATTGCAATACCTTTTTCGCCACCCGAAAACTTGGTTGCACCTTCGATGGAATCCATGGATGCGCCAGCAGCCAAAGCAGAGGCAATCTCACCGGCCGCTTTACCCAGATCGCGGGCATCTTTCCAAACGGACACAGTTTGCGTGCCGCGTGCAACGCGGTTGATCGCTGCCAAGTCACCGTCTTGACCACCCACTGGGATCACAAGACCCTGCGCGGAAAGCGCTGCGACAACACCGCCGGCCATACCGTCATTTTCTGACAGAACCGCGTCGACGTTATTGTCATTGGCTGTCAGGATCTGCTCCATGTTTTTCTGAGCATTTTCTGGCTTCCACCCGTCAGAGAAAGATTCACCAACGATTTTGATCTTGCCCGCGTCAACATCTGCGCCGATGACTTCCATCATACCTTGCAGCAGGAACAACGCGTTTGGATCGCCTGGATCACCCTTGATGATCGCATAGTTGCCAGTTGGCTGAACAGCTTGCACAGACTTCGCGATGATGCGGCCAACGCCGATATTGTCGAATGTCAGGTAGAAAGTGCGGTCGTCTTCGATCAAACGGTCATAACCGATCACAGGGATGCCTTCGTTTGCAGCCGCTTCAATAGCAGGTGCAATAGCGTCTTTATCCCAAGCGTTGATAACCAAAGCGTCGACGCCCTGTGTGATCAGCGCTTCAATATCGGTCAACTGTTTGGCAGATGATGATTCCGCATCTGCGGAGACATATGTGTTGCCAGCCGCTTCAATGGCTGCAACCATGGCTGCCTCGTCGATTTTCCAACGCTCTTCTTGGAAACTTGCCCAAGACACGCCGATGGCCATTCCGTCTGCCAAAGCAGCGGACCCTGTAAAACCAGCTGCCGCAACTGCGGCTGCGATGATTAGCTTATTCATTGTCGTCCTCCCAAAAATTTAGCCCGACCGAGCGGTCGCCAGATGCGGGCCACTTGGGCATACTGCGCGATTAAATTCAGTTGTCAAATTAAAATTTACTGTTTTTACGGGAGGAAATGTGTAAAATGGCAAATATCAGCTAGGTCAATCGCAAATAAATACAGGTTTTGCGGCATTGCTGAAAGAATTTGGTAGCCTATAGTTCAAAGGGTGAATTTATGTTTGAAGATGGGTTTCACTCAGAAATCGAATCAGCTGCGTTGGCAACCGGCTATGGGCCGATTCTTCGCAACTCGGGGGGCGAAGCGTTCTCACTGCGCCAACAAATCTTTGAACAGGTCCGTGCCAGTGGCCGAATCGCCCGTGCCACCATCGCCCGAAGCCTCGATGTCAGCCCGGGTTCTGTTACTGCACTCACCGCTGAATTGATCGCTGATGGTTTCCTGAGAGAGGTCGAAGGCGCCGCTCGCGAAACCAGCCGGGGCCGTCCCCCGGTCGCGCTGGAAGTGGTGCCCGAAGCGCTGCGCGTGGTTGGAGTGAAACTCTCTGACGAAACCCACACCGCGGTCTTAACCGATCTGGCGGGAAATCTATTGGCCAGCGCCGCCCTCGGCAGCACAACAGACAAAAAAACGGCAACAGACCTCCTGAAAGATACCGAAAACCTTATGGCCCAGCTTTGCACCGCGGCAGAGATCCCCATGGATACGATTTCTGCCATTGGCGTTGGAATTTCTGGGATCGTCGATTTCGAATCCGGCATGGTCGCCTGGTCACCGCTGCTGCAAAACGCCGATGTGCCGCTGGGTCAGATCCTTGCCGATCATTTTGAAACCCCGGTCCGCATCGATAATGACGCCAATGTTTTGACCCTTGCCGAATTATGGTTCGGCGCGGGACGCGCGTTGAGCAACTTCGTGGTGGTCACGGTTGAAAATGGCGTTGGAATGGGCTTTGTCAGCGACAACCAATTGTTTCGCGGCGCCCATGGAATGGGGTTAGAACTTGGCCATATGAAAGTGCAGCTCGATGGCGCACTCTGCCGATGCGGTCAACGCGGATGTTTGGAGGCCTATTTGGCCGACTACGCGCTAGCCCGCGAAGCCTCTACAGTATTTGGATTGTCGCCAGAAACGCCACATAACCTGCCAGATGCGCTCAAATCGCTCTACGAGAAGGCCGCCAGCAGTGATCCGCAAATTCGCACCATTTTCAAACGCGCAGGCCGGTATCTGGCAGTCGCTTTGTCCAATATTATCCATCTGTTCGACCCTGAACTGATTATTTTGTCGGGCCAATTGATGCGCTATGATTTTCTGAATGCCAAAGAGATGCAGGCGGAAATGCGCGCGCTGGCGCTCTATCACAGCCGCCACGAGACACGGGTCGAGGTGCAAACTTGGGGCGATATGGTTTGGGCCCGCGGCGCAACAGCCCTTGCTTTGACCGAATTGACCCGAACTGTCATTGTCGAAGGGCGCCAAAAGCCATGAAATCGCTTTGGATCATTCTATGTCTACTCGCCGGAGTCGGACAGGCCGAGCCGCTGTTTCGCGAGCTCTCGCACCGCTTGCCTGAGCACCGCTATTTGGGGGGGTGGAACCATTTTGTCGGCGGCGGCCTGTCAGTCATGGACTGCAATGATGATGCGCTGCCCGATATCTTTGCGGCCGGCGGCACGGGGCCAGCCGGCCTGTTTATCAATCAAGCCAATTTTACGTTTGCTGCCGGAGCCTTACCCGATATCCACGCCAGTACAGGCGCCTATCCTATAGACATCGATGGAAATGGTTTTATGGATCTATTCGTGCTGCGCATTGGTCAAAATATGATCCTGAAGGGGGGACCAGATTGCAGCTTCACGCAGGCCACAGCCGAATTCGCCCTCCCGCCTGCCGATCAATGGTCGACGGCCTTTAGCGCCTGGTGGGCCGATGACGCCCGCCCGCATATGGCCGTGGGCAATTATGTGGATTTGAAAAACCCCGAGGGTCCGTTTTTCGCATGTGACACCCATGAACTTCTGGCGCCGCACGCCGATGGGTATCACTCTACCCCGCTGGGGCCAGGGTTTTGCAGCCTGTCGATGCTGGCGACCAAAGATGCCACCGGCGCGCTGCGCCTGCGCATCTCAAATGACCGACAATACTATGTGCGTGGCGGATATGAGCAAATGTGGGATCTCGCAGAGCGCCGGTTTCTGGATGCGTCAGACGGGTGGGAAAAAATCTCTATCTGGGGCATGGGCATTGCCAGCCGCGACATCACCGGCGATCAGCGCGAAGAGGTCATGCTCACCTCCATGGGCGACCAGCTGCTGCAAATAGCCCAGCCCGATGGTACCTATACCAACGCGCCCTTTTCCATCGGAACCTATGCGCATCGCCCCTATTTTGGCGATGACGGCCGCCCTTCAACCGGCTGGCATGCGCAATTTGGCGATCTGAACAATGACGGGCGCGCCGATTTATTCATCTCCAAAGGCAATGTCGATCAAATGCCGTCCAATGCGATCATGGATCCCAATAATCTTTTGATGCAGCAAGCGGATGGAACCTTCCAAGAGATGGGCCAATCTGCCGGGTTGGCCAGTACAGAACGCGGTCGCGGGGCTGCGCTGGTGGATTTTGACGGTGATGGTCGGCTTGATGTGCTGGTGCTTAACCGCCGCGCGCCCTTGCAAATTTACCGCAACGAAACCCCAGATGCCGGTCATTGGCTGGCGGTCTCACTGATTCAACCTGGGGGCAATCGTCATGCGATCGGCGCCAGTGTCACCGTCAACGGAGACATGCAGCGCGCAATCATCGGTGGGGGACATGTAGGCGGTCAAGCCAGTCCGCTGCATTTCGGCCTCGGCGACGCGACACAGGCAGAGATCACCGTCGAATGGCCGAGCGGGCAAATCACCCATCACACAGCCACGGCCGATCAAATTGTCACGCTAAGCCCATAACAACTTATGACTGCAAGCGATGCGTGAGCGGCAGTGCCGAAGATTTGATCAGCACAAGAGTCAACGAAGCGTCCAATATCTCCATAAAAAATCTCTGTACAACAGAACTTTGGCGCAAACAATCGCTCTATACTGCAATATTTCCTAAGGGCTTGGCACTGGCAAGCCGCTTGGCACCGCTTTGGGCACTCCGAGCCGGCCCGCAGCCATCGCAGGGTCAGTTAAGCTGTGCAAAAAGGCTATGATATCAGACACATCTTGCGCCTCAAGCGTCACAGGCTCCACTTCAACCGCGGCTGAGATCGCCGCTACCTCGGACGGATCATCCATGATCCGCCAATCGGCCGCTTCAAATTCTGGCAACACGACGCCGCTGCGATCATAGCTCCGCAGGGCCGCGCGCGGATCCGCATGGGCCGCCACAAAGCGGGCAAGATCCCCAAAGGCTCCGGAATGCCCCCAAGGGCCCGTCAGCGCGACATTGCGCAACGAAGGCGTGCGAAAGGCAAACCGATCGGCTTCCTGCCCAGTCACGCGGAACCGCCCCTCATCGCGTGCGTGACGCTCAAAACGCGCCGCCTTGCCCGGACCAAGCTGCGGTTGGCCCATGGCATGAAAATCAAAATCAGTCAAAAGGGGTCCACTGTGACAGGCCGCGCATCCCGCTGCGCCATAAAACAACTCAAGCCCGCGCACTTGCGCGCCCGAAAAGCTGCCTTCACCCGCCAACAGCCCATCAAAGGGCGCGGTATCTGAGCGCCATTCAAATTCCATAAAGGCTGCAATGGCATTGGATATATCGGTAAAACCAATATCGTCCGGCGCTGTCACATCGGGATAGACCGCCACAAAGCGCGCTGCATAGTCCGGCACGGCGGCCACGCGTTGGGCGATCAAGTCCCACGCTCCGCCCTCGCCCGTAAGCGTGCCACGCCGCACAGCTTGAGAGATTTCATTTTCCGAGTAATGCCCCGCCATTTCGTCACCTGAAAGCACGGGGAACATGGTTTGCGCTGAAATAATCGACGCAAAGCCGCCCACCATTTCCTCTTCGAGCGGTGTGCGCAGACCCGACGGCCGGGTTGCGTCAACCTCCACCCGCCCATCGTGGAACAATACGGTCATTTGCTCGGCGCCAAGGTTGAATAAGGGCTGCGCATTGCGCGGCACCCGTTGCTCGGGCGGGTTTTTCGGGTCCACCACACGGTTTAGACCAAGCCCCATGCCGCCATCTCCCAAAGACAAAGACAAGCCATCACCCGTTCCAAAGGCGGGATGGTGGCAGGTTGCGCAAGCCACCTCTTTATTGCCAGACAGCAGAGGATCGTAAAACAGGAGCTGTCCCAACTGCGCCTCTTCAAAGCGCACAGGGCGAAAATCCGCGTCCGTAAGGGGCGGCGGTAAATCCGCAGCCCGAGCTCCAGACACCACAACAATGCCCATAGCCATACTCATGGCAAACCTGAAAACCAATCCGCGCATTCCAACCTCTTCCGCTCTTATTGCGGACAATGGAGCAGTCCAAGCAAAATGAAAACCCATCGGTTCATAGATCGGCCAAGATCACAAATGCCGATACTCTGCGCTGTGACGTCGCAAACGATCTTGACGACTCCCATCAAGCAAGCCACAGATGGCTGTGTAAGGTGTTCGTTGGATGCAAAGCATTCGGAACTGAAACGGGAATTTGGTGCGGGTGACCCATATCGGGACCCAAAACCAAAGCCGCCCCCGCGACTGTAAGCGGTTTGGGTCTGTCATATGCCACTGGGAAACCGGGAAGGAGACAGATCATCATGCCGCCAGCCAGGAGACCGGCCTACATGATCAGTAACCTCCTGTCGGGTGTGACAGGATTAGGAGAGACAAAATGACAACACAAAGCAAAGCAATTGCAGCTTCCATGCCGGCCACAGCGGGCATCACTTTGGCCTTTATTACAGGGCTCGCCCTGCTGATGGCTTCTGGCTATGCGCAGGCCAATGCGCTGCATGATGCAGCCCATGACGGGCGTCATGCCATGGCATTTCCCTGCCACTAAGCTAAATTCATGACAAAAAACCTGTTTGTCAGCGCGATCTTTGCGGGCATCGCTGCTGGGTTATTGGCCTCAGCACTTCAGTTCACATTCGTGATTCCGGTGCTTTTGGAAGGCGAGCTTTATGAGACCGGAGCGCGCGTGCATTTTGGCACGGACGGATCCCCGCAGAGCGATCGCGGTGCGCCAACTTTGGCGGGGGATTGGCTGCGCCACTCCATGACAGTGGCGTTCAACATTGTGACCTACACGGGCTACGGGCTTTTACTGGCTGCGATGATCAGCTTCGCGACTCTCAAGGGCATCACAACCACCGCCAGACAGGGTTTAATCTGGGGGCTATGCGGCTATATCGCAGTGCAGTTGGCGCCGGCGATCGGCCTGCCTCCTGAGCTGCCCGGCACCATTGCAGCTGAGGTGGGACAACGGCAGTTGTGGTGGATCAGCACAATTCTAGCGAGCGCTGCGGGACTTGGCATGATTGCCTTTGGACGCAGCTATCTGCCGCTGGCAGGCGTTGTTTTGATGGCGATTCCACACCTTTTGGGCGCGCCACATCTCGACACGTTCTTCGGTGTGGCACCACCTGAGTTGGCAGCAGAATTTGCAACGCTGAGTTTGGGAGCCGCCGCCGCAGGATGGGTTTTACTCGGCTATGCGGTGGCCGCAATATTGCAGCGTTTGGAGCGTTAGAGGCAGCGGTTAGAGCCTTGGCACCCGACCTTGCAGGCAAAGGCGCAAGCGCCCTGCGGCCTCCGCTTCGGTAATCCAGCCCTCCGGCGCATCTGCGTATAGTTGGAGCAGGCCCAGCATATCTTGTGTATCCTGCGCAGGATCGGCACCAGAAAAAAGATAGGTGGCCTTCTGCGCCCCTTGCAGCGCAAAGGCCACGGGAGACTGACACATGTTAAGACAAGAACAGGTCACAATCTCGACCTCCAAACCGCTGGCCTGCACCGCTTCGCTCAGCGTTGTAACCCATTTGGCCCCGAGCGCCGTCCCGCCTGGCTCCGCACAGGTATCACATATGGTCACACGATCTTTCAACATCGCCCCTTTTGGCTCACATCTGTTCGGCGTAAAGCACTCCTAACCCGATCACAAGGAATACTGACATGGTTATGAAGATCCCTGCAACTATCATCACTGGCTTTCTTGGCGCGGGCAAAACAACCCTCATTCGTCATATGTTGCAAAATGCACAGGGTCGCAGGATAGCCCTGATCATCAATGAGTTTGGCGATCTGGGTGTCGATGGTGATATCTTGAAAGGCTGTGGGGATGAAACCTGCCGCGAAGAAGATGTGATGGAGCTGTCCAATGGCTGCATCTGCTGCACGGTCGCCGATGACTTCATCCCCACGATGGAAAAGCTTCTGGCCCGGGAAGATAAACCCGACCAGATTGTGATTGAGACCAGCGGGCTGGCGCTACCGCAACCTCTTGTGCGCGCCTTCAACTGGCCAGGCATCTCGACACAGGTGACGGTCGATGGGGTTGTGACTGTGGTCGATGGCAAGGCCGTGACCGAAGGCCGATTTGCCCATTCGGTTGCTGCGGTCGATGCGCAACGCAAGTTAGATGAAAATCTGGACCATGAAACGCCCTTATCAGAGCTTTTCGAAGATCAAATCGCCTGCGCCGATATGATTGTGGTGAACAAAACTGACCTGCTGGAGGTGGCTGAAGCCGAAGCTTTGGTTGACACTCTGCGCGAGTCCTCGCGCGATGGTGTGCAAGTGGTCACAACTGCCATGGGCAAATTGCCGGTTGATGTGCTTTTGGGACAAGGTATTGGCGCTGAGGGTGATCTTGAGGCCCGCCACGAACTGCACCACCACCATCATGATCACGACGAAGACCATGGAGACGATCATGATCATGACCATGATCATAACCATGATCACGACGCCTTTGAAAGCTTTGTTGTCACTCTCGGCGAGATCGCAGACACAAAGGCCTTTTCAGACCAGGTCAGCGCGATCATAGGCGAACATGATATTTTGCGCCTCAAAGGGTTCGCTGCCGTCTCTGGCAAACCGATGCGTCTGACCCTGCAAGCCGTCGGGCCACGGGTGGAGACCTATTTCGACCAGCCCTTCGGAGATATCGAGCGCGCCACACGCTTGGTTGTGATCGGCCAGGCTGGCTTGGATCATGCTGCGATTGAGACGGCGCTGAAATCCTGCGCGGCGGCGCAATAAACCATGATCGTGATCGAGCGCAGCGATCCAAAAGAGCCGCAGGCCACAGCTTTGCTGCAAGCCAGCCACGCGCTGATGCAATCGCTCTTTCCACCTGAGGACAATAGTTTTCTGTCTATCGAGGAGCTCTGCGCCGAAGAAGTCTGTTTCTTTACAGCGCGCAAAGGCACCCAGGTGCTTGCCACCGGCGCACTGGTCGTCAAGACAGGTTATGGCGAGATCAAATCCATGTTCGTAGATCCCAATGCGCGTGGGCAGGGGGTGGGGCC
>Ga0206124_10003218_pt1 | contig 11680 bp, 12 predicted proteins | sample Helgoland_Spring_3_FD_148671 | JGI IMG/M metagenome (GOLD analysis project Ga0206124, IMG submission 148671) | Pelagic subsurface seawater microbial communities from Kabeltonne, Helgoland, North Sea - Helgoland_Spring_Bloom_20160321_2 | ecosystem: Environmental > Aquatic > Marine > Epipelagic ... | reverse complement strand
GTTCTTTTATTAGAAGAGGAGCATGGTATTGCTCCAGGTCAAGCGTGTGTTTTTTATTCAAAAAATAATAATGGGTATAAAGTTCTTGGGGGTGGGTGGATAACTAATTAATTTTTTTTTTCCACATGAAATAAGTTAATAGATAAAATGTTATAACACCTAAAAAATAATCCCATTCAAGTGCATGTTTGACAAATTTAAAGGTATTTCCTGGCCAACTAATCACTGGTATAGCAATTACAGCAACAATAATTAATACTGAAACTAAAATTAATTTTAATTTTAAAACTTTAATATTTATAAATTTAGATAATTTTTCTTTAAAAGAATATAGTGCAGCAACTAGATAAGCTTGTGCTGTGATTTCAAATATAATAAAAACTAACATTATTACTCTTCTAAATAGTTTGTATAAATTATTATCAAATTCAATTCCAAGAAATATTGAATGAACACTTAAAGCTACAGCAGAACCTACACCAAAAAAAATTATTTTTTTAAGATGTTTATAGTTTTCATTAAAATTTAAAATTATATCACGGTTATAATACCAATATTTAATAAGCAAAAATGATGTCAAAAACATTGCTGGTTTAAATATTAACCAACTAGGATAAGGTCTTGCAGCTCTACTGATAGATAGGCCACCATCCAAATAAGGCCATAATGAATTATGTACTATGTGCTCTTGATTTGGAAATAAAGAGTGGAATTGAGTGATTAATATTAGACAAGCATTTACTGCTATAAATGGAATAATGAACACCCAAATACTTATGGATTTAACCTTAGCAATCTTATCCATTGAAAGAACTATTTCTTTTTATTTTTTCTTTTAGCTCTTCTTTTTTTAGAACCCTGTTTTCTTCGACCTCTATGTTTTTTTGGGTAACCCATACTATCCTATAATTAATTTTATTGACGTAATTCGAGGGATATAGCATTCTCCCATGAACTTATCAAATTTTTTATGACTAAATCTTTTAAGACATTCATTAAACATACAGCTAAAGATTACCATAATCAGTCAGTCAACCCTCCAATTGTTCGAGCATCAACTATTATCTTCAAATCCATGCAAGATATTAGAAAAATGCAAGAGAAAAGCAAAAAAGATCCAACAGGTGGACATTTTGATTATGGAAGACAAGGTACATCAACAACACATATTTTATCACAAATTCTTAAAGAAATTGAAGAGGCTTATCATGTTTTTTTAACTCCAACAGGATTTGGTGCAGTTTTTTTGTCAATCTTCAGTGTTACCCGACCGGGTGATGAAATTATTGTGGCTGATCCCACATATTCACCAACAAGAATTTTAACAGAAAATTTTTTAAGTGAGTTTAATATAAAATCAATTTTTTATAACCCACATGATCTGAAAACTTTAGAAAAAGCAATTACAAAAAAAACTAAATTAATTTTTGTTGAAAATCCAGGAAGTAACACATTTGATTTTCAAGATTTAGGTAAAATAGTTTCAATTGCAAAAAAGAATAAAGTTTTAACTGCAATTGATAATACTTGGGCAACACCATATTTTTTAAAACCTATGAACTTAGGATTTGATATGTCTATAGTATCAGCTACAAAATATTATTCAGGACACTCAGATGTAATGGGTGGAACTTTAGCTGTTAATAAAAAAGTTTTTAAACAAGTTGAAAAAACAAATAAAATTACCGGTCTAAGACTTGGACCAGATGATGCATATTTAATAACAAGGGGTCTTAGGACTTTAGATGTTAGGTTAGATAGACATCAAAAAAATGCAAAATTAGTTGCAGAATTTTTATCTAATTACAAAAATATAAAAATTTTATATCCCCACAAGAAAGATTCATTTAATTTTAGAATGTGGAAAAAATATTATTCTGGTGCCTCAGGATTAATGGGTCTTAAAATAAAATCTAAAAATAAGAATTCTGTGATCAAATTTGTAAATTCTCTTAAGTTATTTGGCTATGGTTATAGTTGGGGTGGGTTTGAAAGTTTGGCTTTATATCAAGACAAAAGAGAACAGGGCAATAGAAAATATTTAAAATTAGCAAAAGATGAACATTTAGTTAGATTACATATTGGTTTAGAGGATCCAAAAGATCTCATTGATGATTTAAAAAGATCTATTAAACACGTTAAATGAGTTCAGAAAAATTTATTCAAAATAGAACAGCTTTAATAACGCTGATTGCAGCCTGTATTGTAGTTTTAATTTCTCTTGGAGTTAGACAAACTTTTGGTTTGTTTTTTATGGATTTTAAAAATGATCTGGATATCTCAATAACTCAATCTGGATTAGCAATTGGCATTCAAATGTTAATGTGGGGTTTAACTGGTCCTATATTTGGAGCCATTGCAGACAAATATGGTGGACATAAAGCGATTTGTTTAGCTTTTATTTTTTATATTTTAGGAATTTATTTTTTATATGCTGGTCCAAATACTGGAATTTTTTTTCAGATAGATTTAGGACTTTTAGTTGGAATTGGTTTGGGTGGAACTGCAATTAGTATTCCAATGTCCATTGTTGGAAAACATTTTCCACTATCAAACAGAACTATAGCAATGAGTATAGTGACAGCCGTTGGTTCTTTAGGATATTTTATCTCTCCGCTTTATACGAGTTATTCGTTAATTAAAAATGGATGGGTGGACACACTTTTTGTATTCACGATATTCTTATTTATTGGACTTATAGTGGCTTTCTTTGTTAGATCTCCTTCTTTAGCTCAATCCATTGAAAAACCAAACAACCAAAGCGCCATAGAGGCATTTAAGGAAGCTTTCAAAAACAAAAGTTATATACTTTTAGTCTCAGGGTTTTTTGTATGTGGTTTTCATATAACTTTAGTTGGAACACACGTCCCAAAATACGTAATAGATAGAGGTTTAGAAAGCTGGACGGCTGCTGCAATATTGTCATTAATTGGATTATTTAATATATTTGGTTCTTTATTAAGTGGATATCTATCTACAAAAATTAGTAAAAAAATTATCTTAAGTTCTATTTATGCATTGAGAGGAATTTCAATTATATTATTCATATTTTTACCCGCAAGCAACATTAATGCATTTATCTTTGGTGCAAGTTTTGGTTTTTTATGGCTTTCAACAGTACCTGCTACAAGTGGAATAGTTGCTCATATTTTTGGAACAAAATATCTTGGTATTCTTTATGGAATAGTTTTTTTAAGTCATCAAGTAGGCTCATTTTTTGGAGCATTTCTTGGAGGACTATTTCATGATTTATATGGCTCTTATGATTATGCTTGGTATTTAGCAATTGCTTTATCTGTTTTTGCAGCAATAATACATTTACCAATTAAAGAAGAAGCAGTTCTAAGACTAAAAACAGAATAGAAATTGAATAAGAAAAACTACTTACTGGATTTAAATAATTCAAAGAAACCCTTTATAATCTATAAATCAGATAAAGGGTTTGATCTTTATACAGACTTTTCGAAAAAAATCATTTTAAACAATAATAATATTGAAAAATTTATTAACAAAAATAATAGATTAAGATCCCCCCATAAAGAAACAGATCTGTTTATTGGTTTTTTTGGTTATGAAATATTAAATAATTTAATTGAGGTAAAAATTAAAAAACAAAAAACAATAAATTTCCCTAAAGGAATATTTTACAAACCTGAAACAAAAATAAAACTTTCAAACAATCTTGAGTATAACAAAACAAGATCATTAAATGCTAATGATTTATTTAAAATAAATATCAATAAAAAATCCTATAAGAAAATATTTGATAAATTTAAAAAGAAAATAAAATCTGGAGAAACATACCAGATTAAAATTTGTACTAAATATAGCAATAAATCAGAAATTGATGCTTTAGACTTCTTTTGTAGACTTGTAAAAAGTAATATGGCGCCCGAAGCATTTATGATTAAGGATAAAAATTATTCAATAATAAGCTGCTCACCTGAAAATTTGATAACAAAAAAAAATAATTTTATAACAACGAAGCCTATAGCAGGCACTTTAAAGAAAACTAAAAAATTAAATAAAAATAAAGCCCTTACTTTTTTTAGAAAAAACTTAAAAGAATCCAAAGAACACAACATGATTGTTGATATGGAAAGAAACGACCTATCTAAAATTTGTAAACCAGGTTCAGTAAAAATTTTAAAAAAGAAGATAGTTGAAGAATACAAAGATCTTTATCATTATGTGAGTTTAATTGGAGGACAACTCAAGAATAAAGTTACCTCATTAGAGATTATAAAAGCAATGATGCCAGGGGGTTCTGTAATAGGATGTCCTAAAATTAGTACATTAAATTTGTTAAACAAACAGGAAAAACAAAGTAGAAATATTTATACAGGTAGTTTTGGTTACTTAAAGTTCAATGGGGATATGAGGTTTAATATCATTATTAGAGCGATATTAAATTTTAAAGGTAAATCAGAAATTTCTGTGGCTTCAGGAGTGGTAATTGACAGCAATGCAGCTCATGAATTTGATGAAAACTATATTAAAGCAAAGTCATTAATGGATCTTTACAAATGATATACATTATCGATCATCATGACTCTTTTACTCAAAACGTAGTGCATCAATTTCAAAATTTTGATGAAGTGGTTTGCACTAATTTTAATAAAATAAATCAAAATAAATTAAAAAAAGCAGATATTATTGTTTTTTCACCAGGTCCAGGTGCTCCGAAAGACTACCCAATTAGTTCTGAGGTTTATAAAAAATTTAAAGGTAAAAAAAAAATTATTGGAATTTGTCTTGGGTTTCAACAAATTCTTCATTGTGAAAATGGAAAAATAATTGAACAAAAAAAGATTTACCATGGCTTCCAATCTAAAATAAAAGTAACTAGCAAAAACTCATTATTTAAAAGAAACAGTCAATTCACTGTGGGTAGATATCACTCTCTAAAATTAAAAGAGCCGTTTACTGCCAAAAATTTTGAAATTACAATGAGGTGTGCTATTTCAAATACAGCAATGACAATAGAAAATAATAAAGAAAAAATATATGGCTTTCAATTTCACCCTGAATCTTTTTTAACTGAAAATGGTAACTTACTTATTAAAAAAATCTTATCAGCTTAAAACCAACCAAGAAATTAATTTTAATGATCTTTGGGGGGACAAGGGTGTGTTTACAACAATGTGGATTTTTGGAAAACCAGCTAAGATACTTTTTTTTAAAAAACATATTAAAAATTTAATTAAATCTTTAAAGGTTTATAAATTAAATACTCCTAATCTTGAAAAAAATATCCTTAAATTAATAAAATTAAATATTGATAGAAAAAAATCTTATAATCATCTTCTTAGGGTTGCTATAAATAAAAATATGATATCAATTTCATTAAGAAACAGAAAAACTCCCAAATTAAATTTTAATTTAAAACTCATAAATCATAAAAGATTTGATCCTAAATATAAAAATCTTAAATATAAGTTTATACTTAAGCATTTATCAAAAATGAATAATACCACCTCGGATGTGGGACTTTGTTACAAAAATACTATCTTAGAAAGTGGAACTTCGAATATGCTATTTATAAAAAATGATAAAGTGTATTCTCCACTAAATAATATTTACAAAGGTATAACTTATAGGTTTTTTAAAAAGAAATTAGGAAAAATTATTAGTAAAGATATTTTGATTAAAAATTTATCTGAGTATGATGAAATCCTTCTTATCGGTTCTGGAAAAGGTGTTGCATCAATAAAAAACATTAATGAAATTAATTGGAAGAGAAAAAGTTTAAAATTTTATAAAATATTTTCTAGTTTTTATAAAAGTGAAGTTAACAAATGTTCTATCTATAAATAATATTTATGTTTGACCCAAACAATCCCTGTCTATTCTGCAATTCTAAACAAAGTGGTTTGGCCGCAGAAAATGAGTTTGCTTATGCTAGTTATGACACATATCCCGTGTCTGAATTTCATTGTTTAATTATTCCAAAACGTCATGTTAGGGATTATTTTGATTTAAATGATGATGAGGTGATTGCTTGCAATAATTTAATCAAGCAAATTAAAGAAGAAATAATGTTAAAAGATCCTGCAGTTAAAGGGTTTAATATTGGAACAAATGCTGGAGCTATTGCTGGACAGTCAATCTTGCATTGTCATATTCATTTAATTCCTCGTAGAGAAGGTGATGTTGATAACCCACAAGGAGGAGTTCGGTCGGTTATACCAAAGCAACAACACTACAAGCGCAAGGTGTAAAACCTTATATGATAAAATAACCCATATAAAACGGTTGATCTATTATTTCAACTGTACTAAAAAATCACAATCAATATAGAATCTAAATTAAGGTACTACTAATTATGATGTCAATTAACCCTTTTTCAGTTTTGGCTGAAACTATATCTCCAGCAGCAATACAATTTTTTGTATTAGCAATGATTGCTCTTATTATTATTGGAACAATTATTCAGATGATCCATCATAAAAATGTTACTTATTTTTTTAATAACGCAAAAAAAGCAAAATTGTCAGCTGATAGAGAATTGGGTGCAGCTGAAAAAACATCAGTAATTTTAAAAACTGTAGTACATGACATTGCAACAACAGCAGAACTTGGAGCTGGAAAAAGAAGAGTTGCGCATGTACTAGGTATGTACGGCACTATTTTATTTTGGGTAGCCTCAGTTGTAATGGTTTTTTGTTATACTGGGAAAGAAATAATGACACCTACAATATGGCCAATGATTTGGCATATTGGAGCAATTATGACTTGTGTTGGTGGATATTGGTTTTGGTTATTTTTAAGAGTTGATGTATTAGCCGAAGCTCATCCTTGGTATAGAATTATTAAAGCAGACTTATTTGTTTTAGCATTATTAGCTTGTGCAACTACTGGACTTGCATGGTCTTATTTTCAATCATCAAATTCAATGGGACTTAGTTATTTATTTTTAATTTTATTTATTACCTCAAACATTGTTTTATTTGGGGGAGTTTATTGGTCAAAATTTGCACACATGTTTTATAAACCTGGTGCAGCTATCCAAAAAAACTTAGCTGAAGCAGATGGTTCAAGAGATAATCTTCCTCCACTTGCAGATGCACCAAAACAATTTGGATTAGGCATTAAAAGAGAACAACCAAAGCACTATTAATAGAGAGAGGTAAAATAATATGTCAACTTTTGTATACATGACGAGATGTGATGGATGTGGTCACTGCGTAGATATTTGTCCTTCAGATATCATGCACATTGATGAAAATATTAGAAGAGCAGTAAATATTGAACCTAACTTTTGTTGGGAATGTTATTCATGTGTAAAAGCGTGCCCTAATCATGCAATAGATGTTCGTGGTTATGCAGACTTTGCACCAATGGGTCACAGTGTTAGAGTTAGACGTGAAGAAGAAAAAGGAACTATCTCTTGGAAAATTAAATTTAGAAATGGAACTACAAAGGATTTTGTGTCTCCAATTACAACAAAGCCTTGGGGAAAATTTATACCAAAATTAGCTGAAGTTGATAAACCTAATCAAGGTGAAATTAATTCACAAAGACTTTACACTGAACCAAAAGGTTTAAATATTGATGGAGATTTACCGTCAGTTCCAAAAGACTCATTTAAAAAAGGAGTTTACTACTAATGGCTAAGCATAAGACACATTTTGAAGATTGTGATGTTTTAGTAGTTGGTGGAGGTATGGCTGGAACAGGTGCTACATTTGAAGCTAGACACTGGGGCAGAGATATGAAAATTATCTGTGTTGAAAAAGCCAATATTGATAGAAGTGGAGCGGTTGCTCAAGGTCTTTATGCTATCAACTGTTATATGGGTATGCAGTGGGGAGAAAACCAACCCGAAGATCACGTAAGATATGCTCGAAATGATTTAATGGGAATGGTTAGAGAAGATTTAGGATATGATATGGCTCGTCACGTAGATTCAACTGTTCATATGTTTGATGAGTGGGGATTACCAATGATGAAGAATGAAAAAACTGGCCGTTACCTTAGAGAAGGTAAATGGCAGATCATGATTCATGGAGAAAGCTATAAGCCAATTGTTGCTGAAGCTGCCAAAAAATCTGCTGATAAAATTTATAATAGAATAATGATTACTCATCTTTTAATGGATGAGACTCAACAAAATAGAGTAGGTGGTGCTGTAGGATTCAACATGAGAACTGGTGATTTTCATGTATTTAGATCAAAGACTGTAATCGTTGCAGCAGGTGGAGCCTCTCATATTTTCAAACCAAGAGCTGTTGGCGAAGGAATGGGAAGAACTTGGTATGCACCATGGAGTAATGGTTCTGCTTATGCATTACCAATTGCAGCTGGTGCTAAAATGACACAAATGGAAAATAGAATTGTGTTATGTAGATTTAAAGATGGTTATGGTCCAGTTGGAGCATATTTTTTACATCTTAAAACTTATACTCAAAATGCGAATGGAGAAAACTACGAGAAGAAATGGTACGACCAAACTAAAGAATTAGTTGGTGAATACATTGACCATCATCCAACTCCAACATGTTTAAGAAATCATGCATTTATTCAAGAAACAATGGCAGGTGGTGGACCAATTCACATGGTTACTACTGAAGCATTCCAAGATCCACATTTAGAGACTGTTGGCTGGGAAAATTTCCTTGGTATGACGGTTGGTCAAGCTGTTGTTTGGGCATCACAAAATATTGACCCTAAGTACACAAATCCAGAACTAACAACATCTGAGCCTTACGTTATGGGTTCTCATGCAACTTGTTCAGGAGCTTGGGTAAGTGGACCAGAAGACTTATCTCCACCAGAATACTTTTGGGGATACAATAGAATGTTAACTATTGATGGACTTTTTGGTGCTGGAGATACAGTTGGTGGAAGTGCGCATAAATTTTCATCTGGATCTTTCACAGAAGGACGTTTAGCTGCAAAAGCTGCTGTAAAATATATTGAAGATAAAAAAGCTGAAGGAATTAAAGTTTCTGATAAACAATGTGAAGATTTTAAAGCTACAGTTTATAAACCTTTGGAAAACTACACTGTAGGTCAAAACGAAATTACTGGTGGAACCGTTTCACCAAGCTACATTTCACCTATTCAAGGACTACAACGTCTACAAAGAATTATGGACGAATATGTTGGAGGAATTGCAACTAACTATATGACCAATGGTAATATGCTTAAAAGAGGCTTAGAATTATTGGCTTGGTTAGAGGAAGATTTAGAAAACGTTGGTGCTAAAGATTACCACGAACTAATGAGAGCTTGGGAATTAAAGCATAGAGCTTTAACTTCACAGTGTGTTACAGAACATACTATGTTTCGTGAGGAAACACGTTGGCCTGGTTACTATTACAGAGGTGATCACATGAAACTTGACGATGATAATTGGCATTGTTTAACGGTTTCTAGACGTGATCCTAAAACTGGTAAATTTTCACTTGAGAAAGTTCCAGTTTATCACATAGTTGACGAGAACGAGAAGAAAAAAGCTTCTTAAAATAGTAAAACTTAAATTATGAATTTATTAGAGAAATCTGATGATGAGATTATAGCAATTGCTAATCCTATTTGGGACAATCTTGTTAAAACTTCAAATATGAAAGATTATGGTGGTTTCACTAAAGATTTTGGTACTCAAATGTTGTTTGGTGCGAATGAAGTTGAGCTTGGAAAGCAGTGGGCTAATAATAAGCTTTTAACAAGCTTAAAAGAAGACTATCAGGCATTTGGCTGTTTAAGACGAGGCCAAAACATCACAGTTCTATTCAAACAGAGGAGTAAGGAAATTGAAGGTGAGTTCCTTGGAAGATTGGTGCTTGGTGTTGAGGGGGATGAAGTCAAAGTTTTTGGAGCGACCATCTACTAATAAAAAAAAATCATTTTAGATAAACTATTTATTTGACAAATAATTAACTGGGTGTATTGACGGTTGTAATGTCAATTTTCAACATAAAAATAATAAATAAACTTTCAAATTTTAAAGCAACTTTAATAAAAACAGGGATCCTCGTTAGTCTAGCTGCTTATTGGGGTGTTATTTTAATTGGAACTTTTATTACATTTAATTAGGTTGTTTTTTAACAACTATTAATTTTTTATGGATGTATTTTTACCAATAGCGCAAGTATTTGTTAACCCCATTGAAATACTTTTATTAAGTGCAATCGTTGGAGTGCTCTCAGGTTTATTTGGTGTTGGGGGTGGTTTTTTAATGACACCATTTTTAATTTTTTTAGGTGTACCACCTGCATATGCAGTTGCAAATGAAGCTAACAATATTCTTGCAACATCGGTATCAGGGTCAACAACTCATTATTTAAAGAATACTTTAGATTATAAGATGGGTTTTATGATTGTGATTGGTGGAACAATTGGAACTGCTTTAGGTATTTACACTTTTACATATTTTAAAGGTATTGGAAAAATTGATACAGTTATTTCTTTAGCTTACATGTATATACTCGCAATAATTGGTACATTGATGTTAGTCGAAAGTCTTAGAGAAATAGATAGAGCAAAAAGAAACCTTGTAGTTAAAAAAAAACTACATGTACATTATTGGATACACGGTCTTCCATTAAGAATGAGATTTCCAAAATCAAAATTATATGAAAGTATATTTACTCCAATTATAATTGGTTTGCTCGTAGGGTTTATTGCTGCAATCATGGGGATAGGTGGTGCTTTTATATTAGTACCTGCAATGATTTATATAATTAAAATGCCCACAAAATTAGTTCCAGGAACTTCTTTGTTTGTGACAATCTTTGTCAGTGTCATAGTTACTTTTTTACATTCATTTAATTTTGGATCAATAGACTTGATGTTGGTTACAATGTTAGTTGTTGGATCAATCATAGGAGTTCAAATAGGACAAAAACTTGGTGAAAAAATTGATAGCTCTGGGTTAAAAGCATTATTAGCAATTTTATTACTAGTAGTTGGAATAGCTATTGCTTATGAAACATTTTTTGCTGAGCAAGTAGATAAAGAAACAATACAAGTGTTAGTTTCAGATTTAAATTTTTTCTCTTTATTTATCTTAGAATTTTCTGAAGATATGCCATTTTTCTATGGACTATTTTCAATTATGTTTGCAATTACTTTAGGGGTAGGTGCTGCTCTTATTAGGCGTGTTATTTCTAATTTCAAAAAAAAGATGTTACTAAAAAAGTCTTAGTTTAAAAAATTAATATAAAATTCTATAGTCAAAATACTAACCAAACCTACTGTCGCCATCCCTATAAATCCCACGACAAAAGGTTTGTAACCCATACTCTTAAGATCTTTGAGGTTAGTTGATAAACCAATAGCCGCCATCGCCATTGTTAAGAAAACTTTTGATGATGATTTAATTATTTTGACTGTATCTAGCCATAATTCATTATAAGGCGTTAAGAAAAATAGATCTCCAACATTTCTTAAAATTATCATAGCTACAAAACCTATTACAAAATAAGGAAAAATCGCAATTATTGAATAGTCTTTTTTAACAACATTATTTCTATTATAAAGAAATGCAAATAGAGGAATCATTATTACCAGAAATGTATTTCTTATTAATTTTGTTACTGTTGCAACATTCAGTGTTTCGGGACTATTAAATTGTTGATCATAAATAAGTCCAGCAGCAGCTACTTGAGATGTTTCATGAATTGATGTCCCCAAAAATAAACCAACAAACATTGGCTCAGCATCAAAATAATGG
>Ga0206124_10003214_pt1 | contig 11690 bp, 10 predicted proteins | sample Helgoland_Spring_3_FD_148671 | JGI IMG/M metagenome (GOLD analysis project Ga0206124, IMG submission 148671) | Pelagic subsurface seawater microbial communities from Kabeltonne, Helgoland, North Sea - Helgoland_Spring_Bloom_20160321_2 | ecosystem: Environmental > Aquatic > Marine > Epipelagic ... | reverse complement strand
TTTATTAGAAGAAGAAAAGAGAGAGAGAGAGAAGAGTTTTGAATTTTTTTTTTTTTTCCGGACAAATGCAGAGAAAACAAACGCAGAGACGCATGAGAGAGCGAGAGATGAGACTGGATGATTTTTATTAGATTTTTTTTGGAGACGAGACATCACGCATCAACAATATATCATCATCATCATCATTTTCATCGAGAGCATCACTTCTTCCCCTGCACGCTCTGCACCGCGTTTGCCGCGTAATAATAATACTAAGAATAATACCATAATAATAGCACGAACAACACACTTTGAGTTTTAGAGACAAAAGAAACGCGATGTCGTCGACGATTTATACTCCGAGTACTGCGAGAATGATGATGACGACGTCCAAGACGATGAAAACGAGAGAATCAAACACTTCTTCTTCTTCTTCTTTAACTTCTTCTTTAACTTCTTCTTTCTTTCCGACGAGAGGAGGGAGAGCGTCGTCGTCGTCGTCGTCGATGCGAACAAAAGCGATCGACCCGCAAGTCGCGCTCGCGGTGGCGCAACAAAACCTCTCCTTGGCTTTAGTTTTAGGCGCGGAAGGCGTTCTGAATTCCCAGCGCATGCCTTCTGATTTTATCGGACGACCGGATTTGCCAAAACTCGCGCCAGGTATCGCCGGGTGCGCTACGGCGTTCGCGTTGATTAACAGCGATAACGACGTCGTCACGCCAATTGGGTTAGCGGTTGGCGCGTTGGCGTGTTTATACGTGATTAAAATTGAGTTTGATAGATTGAACGAAACGAAAGACGATCCGTTAGATTGGCCGGGACCGAAGGTCTTTCCCGGCGGTTTGTTGGTGTTTGGATTGTTGCAGTTTCTCACCAACGCGCAAGGATTCGTGAGAGAGATGTAAAATTGATGATTTAATTTGATTGTATACGTTTCGTACTCTTTGATGAATGTGTGATAAAATTACAATATAGTTGTTGTTTGTCGTTTGTTGTTCGTGTTTTGTTGTTGTTTGTTGAGACGCAGAGGAGCAGATAAAAGCGTTTACGAGCTTCTCTCCTCCTCCATCTGCGCTTTCATCGAAGCGGCTTGGATAGCCTTCTTCGCTCTTTCCTTCGCCTCTGCCGCTTTCTTCTCCGAATTCTCTTTCGCAGCTTTCTCCAAGTAGGCGTTATACGCCGCGTGCGCTTCCGGAGAATCATTCTCCCCCGGTGCTATCATTGTTTCTTCTGGTTTCGCGCACGACACATTGCACCCCTCGCAACCTCCACAGTTGTTCACCTTACACGACGGTATCGTCGGCATGTTTGGTGTTCCGGTCACCTTCCCATCCTCAATCACGCAACAGTTCGGATCCCCAAGCGACTTGACGCAGTTCGTCGTCGAATCTTGCAACGTTTTACACTCCATCCCGCAGCACCCGCAGCACATCCAGTTCGCGCACGAGTTGAACGAATCCGCGGCGTAGCAACACGGCTTGCACTCGCCCAACCATCTCGCCGGCGTTTCCTCGTTCGCTTCCGTTTCTTGATTCCAATCTCTCAATCTTTTCGTTCCCCAATAGCAATCCTTGTACATAACCTTACATATATCGTTCCAAAAGAAACACAAATAAAGTTTACGCAACGGCGCGCCGAGCGGCGCCAGCCACTTCTTCGGCAACGCGCACGCGTCAAACTTCTTCCCGCCATCCGCGTACATCGGCAACGCTAATCGTTGGTACCGATCTTTCGGTAATTCCCCTCCCGCGTAGGCAATATCGTACTGCTCTGCAATCATATCTGGTGCACTGATTGTTTTGATCCATTTTCTCACCGACATGCGTCCGTGCGAGACGTAATCTTCCGCGCCCGGGAAGGTCAATTTCCTTCGTCTGTGTTGAGCGGCATCGGCTAAGCAACATCCGACGCCGATCATTATGCCGACGAATAAAATAACGCCGAAGCAGATGAAAATGATTTCTCCGGTTTCCACTTTCACGCCTTTACCGAGATCTGCTAATAAGGCTCTCGCGTGACCGCTCATCTTCTTCTTAACTTCTTAACTTTAACTTCTTCTTCTTCTTCTAATTAGAGTAGTGGAAGAATCGAATCTTCTTTCAAACGATCACTAATCCCCCGGGACGAACAGAGAAATTACCTTCTTTTGTTTTTGCGATCTTTATTCCTCAATACTCCAACAGCAGAGAAAAAGCTCTTTGATATATACGTGTGGTCCACTCTTCTTCTCGTCGCTTTCAACGAGAGAAGGAGCGTGACAGCGAAAACAGCGAAAGCAGCAAAAGCGCTTCTCGTGGTTTGTGTGTCTCTCTTTTGAAGAAGAGATGGTGATCTCTCTGTCCACAAAAGAAGGTGGCACGTTTACTTATTTTAGGGTTAGGAACCCTAAACATTTTTTTTTGCCTCTTTTGCTCTCTTTTTCTCTTTTATGCCTTTTTCCCTTTTTTCCCTTCAAAATTGGTACTTACAAAAAGAATGAGAGCGTTTAATAATAAAGAGAAAGAAGAAGACCTCTGAAGGAAATGAGACGATCGGAGAGCGCTCTCAACGTGAAAGCACCCGCAGTTGGTGGAGCAGTCAACGCGTTTTTAGGTTCCGGGTGTGAATACGGTGCGTTGTTTTGTGTGTTGTTGTTTAATTAATTATATCTCTCGGTTCGTTTTTTTTACCCGCACTTTTCTTACTTCCGCAAAAATCATCGTCTGCGGCTTTTGTCGTATCTTTACAGACGAACAAAAGCAGTGTTTTGCTGCTTTCGTTTTCCTCTCTCTCTCTCTCTCCCTTCTCTCTCTGTGTATGTGTGTTTATAGTCCTCTTTCCTGCGCGTGCGATGATGATTCCACATCAAAAAAGAAGACGAGAGAGAGAGACACTTTTTCCGTAGAAGCAGTTAAAAGTGAACAAACAAACTTTCTGATTGAATACCCAATTCGCTGACATCTTTTCTCTCTTTTGTCTCTCTCTTTTTCTTCTCACATCATCCTATGTCGTCGTACTAATGAAAAGGCATATTCCAAGAAAAATCAACGAAAGATGAGGACGCGTACTGCGTGTTCGTGGACGATGCGGTTCCCGGGAAGTTTGCGGATGCGGTGTTTTGCATATTCGACGGCCACGCCGGGAAGCTGAGCGCGACAAAGTGCGCGGAAGAATTTTTACAGCGAATATGCGACGCTTTGCCAGAAGACGAGAAGCCGAGCACGAGTAGCGGTAAAAGAAAAGAGAGCAATAATAATAATAATAATAATAATAATAATAGAAGAAGGAGCAGCGCGGATAATCTAAGATATCACGATATTTTATTGGACGATAGAGAAAGCGCCAAACGAGTGTGGCCGAAATCGTTAGAGCAGGCGACGAGAGACGCGGCGGCGAAGATTAACCACGACATGCGAGTAACTGGAAGAGATGGAACGACCGCGTTGGTTGTTATGATTAAAAGAGCATTAGACACAAACATCGCGTACGTGAAAACAGCCTGGGTGGGGGATACGCGAGCGGTGATTCGATATAAAAACAGAACGTTCAATTTGAGCGAAGATCACACGGCGATGAATTTAAACGAACGCTCGAGGATGGGGCAGTATTACAGAGCTCGCGCGAGAAAAAGTCGCGTTTTGAAGCAAAAAGCGGACGAGTTGAAATCACCTAAGAGCAGACGAAGCCGAAACGCGAGTGTGGATGATCTTCTCACGGATTCGGATAATCCGTCCATCGAAGGCGGTTTAGCCTTTAAAGAGTGGCAAGAGAAGTCGCAAGCAGAAAAAGAAAAATCAATCAGAGGTGGATCAGAAATGCTCACGCGATTTGCCGGTGGAAGAAGAGCTTCGGAGGTGCTCAAATCTCGCAACGATAGCTTTACGCAAACCTCGGAAGCGGTGAGAGAAAGAGAACACGAGGGCAGGAACACGCCGCCACCGATAACGACGAGTTCTACCGGGAGAGATACAATAAAAATTCCAAAGAGCAATAGTGGCACAAACCTAAACAATATAGTAGTAAAAAGTGTCGTAAAATCGACTTCGGGGAGCGATTTAACCCAAGCCCAAGGTGCCGGAAACGCCGCGGCAAAACTCGCGGATTTATCTTTGAAATTACCAAGAGAAGATGCCAGAAAAGAGTTAAAAAAGATGCATGCTAAATTCGAGGAGAAAGAAATTAAGAAGACGATACGATCGCTCGCGGCGGGAGTCACTCAAGACGATTCTGCTTTTTTGAATAACAATCATAGTGGCGAAGATTCGAGCACCAACGGGAGCAGCTCAGGGAGGAAGAGTTCTTCCTTACCGTACAGTTCCTCGAGCGAAGAGTTGGAAGATTCGCGTCTAGAACCGTCCACAACGCAGAATTTTGGCGGAGAAGAGAACGAGGACGACGACGACGACATCTACGCGACTTTGTTTCCATTCAAAATTGAAGACATACCTCGAGTGCACATCGATCGTTCCGGTCTAGTTTCCTCGATGCACTCGAGAAGAACGTCGTTCTTAGCAAGAATAGAACACGAAGAAACTGGCGGTTTGTCCGCACCAAGAATTGTCGCCCGAACTGGCGTATCCTGCGCATTCTCGCGGTCGATTGGTGATTCCGGCGTCGCTCGCGCCGTCATATGTACGCCAGAGTTCAGAGATTTCACCATCGCCTGCGGAGAACCGGCTCGGATAGTTTTAGCCTCAGACGGGTGTTGGGATGTGTTTACGAGCGACGAAGCGACGTTACACATTGAATCCTTGCGTGACGCCGATCACACGCGAACGAGCGATATTTCTACGAGAGGGGGAGGTTTCCACAACACGGCAACCGTGGACGCCTCGGTCCGAGGCGGAAGCAATCACAGCGGGAATAACATGAGCTCCGGGAAAGATGGGAGCGGAATGTACGCAGATTTAAGCGTTCGATTTGGCCAAAACTCCTCGTTTCAAGAGTCTGCGCCAGGTATACCTGCCGCCCAAGCGGCTAAGAAACTCGCGAAAGCGGCGAAGCAGAGAAGATTGTATCGAAGTTACCCTCCGGACGATATTACGGTTATAGTCGTCGATATCAACTTGGCGCATTTCGAAGTGATTGATCAACCCGGATGTTCGTGCGTGGTTTCATAAGTATGATAATACTTTTGTTTTAATACCTGTACTATTGTTTTTGTTGTAAACTACCTATTCCATGTTCAATACATAACTATAACTGCTACTATAACTGCTATTACTACTTAGTGCTAGATTAATAACTACTCTTCTGAAGGAGAAATTCGAAACACGGCGATTCTCTGGTCAGGAAACAAACTCTCAAACGGCGGGGGACTCGGTGGCGGCGTTTTCGTGCCACTTTTTCGAACTTCTTCACAAACTAACCCTTCTTTTTCTAAATTCTCAAAGAAATCCACGTCCATCCCATCGTATCTGTGTTTCGTGTGCGCGTAGAGCATGAAACCGCTTTTTGTCTTTCGGCATCTGGTTCGCAACAGTTTTGCGATGACTCGCGGTAATATTTTCACTCCAGATTCGTCGTACACGAGGTCCGAGCCGAGGAGAAAATCAACGTCAATCATTTGAGCATCGTAATCGTCTTTTACTTCTTCTTCTTCTTTATCTGATAGTATAACTTCGTTCCAATCCAACGACGTCGCGTAAATCTTCTCTCGTTCCTTCGACGATAATTTTCTCTTCTCTCTGTTCGAATCGAGTATCAAATTTAACCAATCCAGAGCACCTCCCGCTTCCATCTCTGTCGCGTGAAAAGCATCGATGGAGTCGCAAAATTTCCTCACGATCGTCATCGCCAGCCACCCGTTTCCACTTCCGAGCTCTAAAACTCTCACTCTCTTTTTTGTGCCGCTACTAAACAACTCTTCTGATTTTGAACAGAGAAAATCTTTCAGAGCGACGGCGGCGTCCCATCTCTTCTGTCCAGTCGTATTGAACGTGGTCGTTTGCATGTATAAAGCAGCGTCGCCGAGATAGAAGTAATTATCGTCGTCGTCTGAATCGTCGTCATCATCATCATCATTGGGTGGTGGTGGTGGTAATGGTGGTTCAAAAGACATGTGTATTCGCATTAAAAGTTTTGGATAATGAGGAGTTGTTCGTTACAAACACGGATATGACATGCGAGAGACATAATACGAATACTAACAACAACTAAGTATCGTCCAACTTCTCCAACACCCCCTCGCTAATCAACGGCTGCGCTTCTTCTCTCCTCAACAAGTGCACGGAGTCCTTCTTCAAATCGACGACGCCGTCTTTGAAATAAATCACGCCGTGATCTTTCGTACACCGCACTTGCACTTTATGCTCCTTGGGCGGATCCCGGTCTAAAATCAAGTTCATGTTAATACCTTCCTTCTTCCCCATGTATTTGTTCAGAATTTTCGAATACTCCGTGAAATAATCTCGTTCCGAGTGCGATAAATTTTCCGAGATCGAATCCGGTAAGCCGACGCCTAACGTCCATCGTAAACTCTGGATTCGTTTCACGCGTTCGTTGAGATAAATCATCAGTGCTTTCTTGTTGCGCAAAATCGAGTGATGGTGCGTTTGTATCGCCGCTGTTATTCCTTCTTGTTCTTCTTTTCCTGTGACTTGCTTCAACTTTTCCGCTAAAGATCTGTTTTCCTGATAATGCGCTTTCACTTCCTCTAGTATCGACCGCACGAGCTCGTCGTTATACGGTGGAATCGAGGACGGACTCGCGCTCGATTCCACGGACGAGGCGATTTCTTTCACCAACTCCGTGGCTTTTTTCCCGAATGATGTGGATGACATTTGTCTTCTTTATCCCATAAAAATAAACAAAAACGCAAAAAGCCGTCGTAGATGTATATATATTCTCTCTCTCTCTCTCTCTCTCTGTGTGTGTGTGTGTGTGTGTGTGCGTGAAAGAAGTCCGAAAAGCGTGAGCGAAAAGATGTTTACCAAACAGGATTCTGACGATTTTTTGAATAATTTTTCTCTGCAAAGAACAGACAAATCACACAAATTCTTCGTACGTAGTGTGTGTGTCTCGAGTGTCTACTGTGCGTGTGTTCATAATGTAATAGCGTACCGAGCAACTTTCTTTTAATTAGGCGTGAAATAAATATATATTAAGTGTTACAATCATTGTTTAATAATTACGCGGCAGACTTCTCCGAGGAGGACCCCGATAACAACGGTTCCTTCTCCAACGCCTCCCTCTCTTTCGCTTCTTGCTCTTTTTGCGCGATTTTCGCAAAGTTGTACCAAAAGAAGCCGACTAAGACGATCCCGTACCCGATCGCTTCGACGACCGTGACGACGTCGTGATACACCGCCATGCCGTATAAAATCAACAGCACAGATCGAGACATGGAGAGAACTTTCAAAGTCAACGACCCGGCGGCTTTGATGACCCCCAAGGAACACAGGTTGGTGAAGAAACCGAGACAGCCGGCCAAAGCGAAGAGGTGCGGTTGACCTTTCACCATTCCCCACGCGTCTTTATCTACCATATCTTGAAACTCCAAAGCCGCGCTCGCCACGAATAAGAAGAACAAAGACGCCGGGGAGATGAAATATAAACCTTCCCACATGGAAAAAGATTTATTGGCCAACAAAAACTGCATCCACGCGCTCTTCGCGGCTTCGCTCAACTCGGCGACGAGAATGCACGTAAAACCAACCGCGGTGAAAGAAACATCTCCCCAGGCAGCCATTAACGTCCCAACGACGATGACCAAAATCGATAAGAATACCCGAGTGTTGAACCTATCCAATCCCATACCAGTTAATAACGCGAACAACACCACCGGTCCCATCGCTTTACACATCTGCAAAAAACTCAGCGAGAGATAAAAGTACGCGGTATTCCCAGCCGCTAACGTCGTCGCTTGGAAAAACCCAATCGGTGACACCACCATCACGTATTCTTTCAAACCCATCTCAAACTTATCTTTTCCTAACTCGATGACGTTAAATTTATACAGCAACGCCGTCATCACCCATCCAAACGCGACTCCTAAGGACGAGAGGACGATTGGAAAATGGAACGGCGTGACCGATAAAATGTATTTGTTCAACATGATAATCCCAGCCGCGGAGGCTAAGTAACCCGCGCCGTAAAAGACGATGGACCAGACCATTGAAGTCGTGGATGCTGCCTTCATCTTTTAATACTATTATGTGATAATACGCGTCCTTATTCTCGTTCTTCTCTGAGGGAAAAGAAAGAATTTTTCCCTTTCTTGGGGCGCGGCCTTGTGCAACCCTAAATCACAGTATTGCTTTCCTTTTCGTCAGTTCGAGCAACTGTTCGAGCTTGGCGCACTTGGCGGTCAACGCGTCGACTTTGACGGTCAAACGAGATATCGCTTCGTCTTTCTCCTTTATTACCGACGACGACAACAAAGATGATTTTCGAGGATGGTTTTTTTCTTCTTCTTCTTCCTTTATCGTCGCTTCCTTTAGAGAGAGGAGCTTCGTCGTCGTCGTCGTCGTTTTGGTTTCTTCTTTGTCTTCTTTTTCTTTTTCGTCGTCGTTCTTCTCGTCGTTTGCGGATGACTGCGCGAGCCTTTGCTTGTGCGTATTTTGTTCTTGTTCTTGTTCTTGTTCTTCTTCTTCTTCAATCTCGTATTCGTCCGTCTCGCTGTTCGATTCTTCTTCTTCTTCTTCTTCTTCTCGGTCTCCGTCTCTTTCGTCCGGGTGGTCGAGAGACATAAAATCATCCTCCACGGCGGTTTTAATCTTCAACAAAACTCTCTCCGCCGCGTCCTTCTCGCTTCGTGCGACCGCGCTCATCTCCTCTCTCGTCAACTCGCACCGTATTTTTGGACTTCTCAACACTTTCGCGTTTAGAAGTTCCCAGTTTTCCAGTTTCCCTTTGAAGCTGTTTTTGATCGGGTAGTTGTGCATGGATATCATCCTCGCAGTATTCGAACGACGACTGAAAGAAGAGGAGGAGGAGGAACACGTAGTTTTCATTAAAATCTCCGCGCATAACACCCCGTCCGAGAAGTCTCTCGCGAAGTGCTTCTTCGGTTTCGATTGCAGGTTCAACCGGTCGATCCAGACGTAAATTTCCATTCGCTCTCTTTCCGTTATTTTTTTTAAAGTACTCCTAGAAGTCGTCATCGCGCGAAGAAGAAGAGTGGCGCGTACTTCAAACGGTACGCTCGCGCGTGAGCACTCGTTCGCGTTAAAAAATGTGCGCCGCTGCTTTATCGTCAGTCCGGGTGTGTGTGTGTGATGTAATGTGACGTGTTTATTTTTAGCAACAACACATGTGAAGCATGCATGTTTGACTTCTTTTTTTTGTTTTTTTTCTGAGAAACGGCTTTTTCACAGAAGAGAAGACAAACGACTGCTCTTTCTGAAAATGCTTCAAAAATCATCATTTCTTCGGTCCGGTTGTTCTTTAAGAAGCACGACGACAACAACAAGAACAAGAACTCACTCAGAAGAAGAAGACAAAAGAAGAAGAAAAATGGACCCGCTGGCGACGACGGAACGTTTCGAGCGCGAATTCAGAGAGGCTTTGTCTTTTAACTCTTCTTTGTCTTCTTCCTCTGATAAAGTCGTTAAAACCAGAATCCAATTCGCTTTGGAGGCGGTTTTGTCTGCGACGACGCCTCGCGACGTTTACGACGCAAAAGATGACGAGCACTACCCTTTCGACTCAGACGAGAAAGAACTGGAAAAGATTGAAACTTTGGCGGAGTTTTTCTACCAGTGCGCATCCGTCGACCTTTACCCGCACGCGTTCGATGTGCGCTTGGAAAATGTCACAAACTCCTCGTCTAAAATGTCTTCAATAAGTGAAGAAACGAAAGCTTCGTTACGAAGCGCGTACGTGCGAAACAAAACAGAATTAACCAGAGCGTGCCGAACACTAGCGGAAATGGAAGACGAGAAAACGACGGAGCAATTGGAGAAGATCGAGTGGCGGATGAGTGCGGAGACGAGCTCGAGGATGCGACAGAACAGAGGACGACATCGAGAAGGAAGAGACGGACGGGAGGAGGAGGAAAGCGAAGGAGTAGGAGGAGACCGGTTGCGATACGTGGTGAAAGTAACCCTGAGAAGTGTGGGCGAGAAGAAGAAGAACGCGGCGGCGGCGAAAAGGAGGGTGGAAGTTTTCGAGTGTTCGTACGAGACGTTGAAAAAGCTGAGCGAGGACGTGGAGAAATGCCGGGAGAAGAGCGAGGACGCTCGAGCGAGACGGATTCGCCGGTTCGTGAAACGACCGACTTGATGTAATAATAGAAGATTAAATGAATAGAGAGCGCATAGAAGAGAATAAGTTAGACGACGAATAGCGGCGAGTATACCAGTTTTTAAAGCATATTTATAATAACGTAAATTTTCCTCTTCTTCTTCTTCTTAACCGAGCGCGTCCGGAAACACGACGTAGTGCAAAGTCTTCACGATAATATACGTCACCGTAAACGCGACGAAATATCGCGAACAAAACGTATCAAACACCTCCAAAATCTCTCTCGTTTTTCTACTCACCGTTCCGTACACTTTCAAAGGAATCGCTATCACGCTCGCGCCTTTTCTAAATTTCGCGATGCCGCTCGTTTCGTCCGATCTCTCCTTGTCCTCTTGCGTCGATTTAATCTTCTCCATTTCCGTCGCGTACCGGGTGCTAATTTCCGTCGTTTTCTTCTCTCTCTCCGACGCGCTCATGTTTGCATCCAACATTACTTTTTTCGTCTCTTCCATCTGTTTCGTCATCAACTTCTCAAACTCTTCCTCTCTCGCTTTTCTCACGTCGCCCGGGCTCATAAATCCGAGCAAACCGCCCATACCTCTCGCCACCAATCCTACGCTCAAATCGTGATAGATGGCTAAAATCGCCACAACTTTCGTGCTTCCCAACAAGATAAAATTCGCGCCGACGACAAACACCACCCCGGCTAAATACGTCTCCGACGTCTCGTGTCTCGGCAACACCCACCCTAACCCTTTCGTTTGGACGAACGGTATCGCCGTTTCTCTCACGAACGATTCCAACACGCACAACTCCGTTCTGACGCGAATCAACACGTCGTTAATCAGCGGTCGATAATTTTCAATGTTACTATCCCCAGCCAAGGAAAGTGCGAGTCTTTGACCGACTCGAAAGACACCATCGGATGCTGGACAGACCGGCGAGAAGTTCGCGAACGGGTCGATGGATTGTTGCGAACTCGCGGCGAACGCGTTTCCAGCCCCTTCAAAATTTTGGAGGAGGAAACCACTCCCATTTGTACCAGCGGATACGCTGTTGATATCTGTGGTCAATCCAACGTACCCAACAGTCGTTGTCATCACCATCATCCTTGTCGCTGTATTTAACGTCTCGGTATTAGTATTAGTATTACTTCTCCCAAAATCTTCCTTTTCTTCCGAGAGGAGGAGAATATCCAGCGGGTCGAAGATATTCGCATCCTCATCGTCGCGAGAATTGTCTTCAACAGAAAAATATAAATGTTTCCCCGCTCTTCTCGTCACCATCGTCCTCCTTAAAGCTTTAGTATTCTTTAAAACGCTTCCTCTCGATCTCGTTTTCGTCGCGTTACCACCGGGGAGTTGAACTCGCGTCCTCGTAGGGCACGTCGTCGTACACGGCATCATCTTTCTTGATGAATACTACTCCTACTACTCTTAATAATTTAACAATAACAATACAGTGACTCTGTTGTGCGTAATAAAAAAGGAAGCAAAATCGAGACAAAAACAACAGAGACAAAAAAACTTTTTTTTCTTTCTTCGAGA
>Ga0206124_10003200_pt1 | contig 11724 bp, 3 predicted proteins | sample Helgoland_Spring_3_FD_148671 | JGI IMG/M metagenome (GOLD analysis project Ga0206124, IMG submission 148671) | Pelagic subsurface seawater microbial communities from Kabeltonne, Helgoland, North Sea - Helgoland_Spring_Bloom_20160321_2 | ecosystem: Environmental > Aquatic > Marine > Epipelagic ... | reverse complement strand
ATTTTCGATAGAAAAATAGACGACGACGACGACGACGACGACGATAACGATAACGATAACGATGAAGACGATGCAGAAGAAAACGAACAAAAAGGTGGTCGCGTTCGAAGAAGAGCAGTGTTTAACGACGGGTTAGCAGAAAATGAGGAGGACGATGAAGACGACGACGACGAGAACGAGAAAGAGTTCTCGGATGCGGACTCCGACGACGATTTGGGCATGGGAGACGACCAAGACGACGACGAGAACGAAGGTCTCGGCGCGGGCGCGAACAAATGGAAGGCGATGCTCGCCAAAGCGGGGAAACGTTCGAAATCTCTCATGGAACTTGTCTACGACGACGTCGAGAATGAAAATCCAAACAATTCGAAGAAGAATAAAAACAAGAAAAACCGAGACGACGACAACGAGGATTCCGATAGCGACGATCTGTTCAAAAAGACGGACGATAACCAGGCGTCGAGAATAATCGACGCTTTCGATCAGACAAAATTTATTCACCAAATGAGAGGCAAATTAGATGTTTCGGATCCTGCACTTCGCAATCGATTCGTCACTGGTGACTGGGACGCTGCCGGAGCTCGCGCCGAGGCGCAACCGTTGGATGAATCGGCCATGGACGATGACGAAGTGTACGGTGATTTCGAAGATTTAGAAACTGGGGAGAAATTCGCCGGTAAAGATAGTAAAAAGGCGGGTTACGACGACGAAGGCAGCGATGGTTCATCGGATGAAGACGGGAGTGACAGCGATAGCGAAGGAGACGACAGCGACGACGATAGTAGCGGTTCCTCCGACTCCGATGAAGATGAAGAAGCGAAAGAAAAACGTCGATTAGCAAAGATTGAAAAGCACGAAGAGTTTCAGCACCCGTCCGCGCAAGGTCGCGGCGCACGTCGTAAACAGAAAGGTCTCAAGGGGCCCAATCACGACACATACGCAGAGGACGAACCGACGACGTATTTTGATCTCGTGAAGGATCAGTTTGCGGAGCAAACGGCTCGGACGCGTGCGGCGCTCGACGCGCTTCCCGCTTCCACGCGAGAAGCGATGGAAGGTTTCCGACCGGGAGCCTACCTTCGCGTCGTTCTCGAAAGTGCACCATGCGAATGGGTGAAAAACTTCGATCCGAAGCGACCAATTCTCGTTGGTGGTTTGCTCGCCGGTGAAAATGTCGTCGGGATGCAACAATTACGATTGAAGCGACACCGATGGCACCGGAAGACTTTGAAGAACAAAGATCCACTCATTTTTTCGATTGGATGGAGACGCTTTCAAACGATTCCGGTGTATTCGGTCGTCGACGCGAACTCTCGGCATCGAATGATTAAGTACACGCCAGAGCATATGCATTGCAATGCGACCATTCACGGGCCAATCGTACCTCCCAATACAGCGGCAATCTGTTTTCAGAAAATCAATTCGAATCAATCGAGTTTCCGCGTCGCGGCAACAGCGGTCATCATAGAGGTCGATCACTCGATGAAGATTATGAAAAAGCTCAAACTCGTGGGCACGCCACACAAGATATACAAGAATACCGCCTTCATTACTGGAATGTTCAACTCGTCCTTAGAGGTTGCTAAGTTTGAAGGTGCCATGTTGCGAACTGTATCCGGCATTCGAGGTACGGTGAAAAAGGCAGTGAAACCCGGGCAAGGCGAGCACGGTTCCAAAGACGGTGGCCTAGGCGACGGGGCGTGTCGTTGTACGTTTGAAGATAAGCTGTTGATGTCCGATATCGTCTTTTTGCGTTCCTGGGTCCGCGTAGAGGTGCCAAGATTTTACAACCCAGTCATGAACGCGCTCGTGAAATCGGACGACGACTGGATCGGTATGCGAACGGTTGGACAAATCCGGTACGATAATCAAATGACCATACCAGTCAATCCGGATTCGATATATAAACCAATCGAGAGAAAGAAACGCGTATTCAACAAGTTGCAAATTCCCAAAGCATTGCAACAAGCGTTACCGTTTAAATCGAAACCAAAACTCGAACCTTCGAGAAAGAGAAAGACGCTCGAGCAAAAGCGCGCCGTCGTTCAAGACAAGGAGGAGAAGAAGATGACGACGATGGTGCAGCAGCTCAACACGATACGCAACGAAAAGATGGCGAAGAGAAAGGCGCAACAAGACGTTCGCCGCGCGGTCAAAGCGAAGAAAGACGCGAAAGATAACGAGTGGAGGTCGGTTTTGGAGAAGGAAAGGAAGAAATCAAAGTATCGAGAGGAAGGGAAAGCGGAGAAACTGAGAGCTTTGAGAGCGCAAACGTCGTAGTCATAAAAATAAAGAATAGTGTACGAATACTAATATACAAACATACAAATTCAATCAAGCGCCTAACCAAGGTTTCAACGCGCGCGATTGATGTTGATGTTGATGATGATGCTCGTTCTTGTTCATCTTTTTCATCGTTTTCTTTGTTCCGCTTCCTCCTCGTTTTTGGTTCTCTTTTTCGATGTCCACTTGGCACCGCTCGACGAAAGCGTCTATTCGTTCTCTCACCAACTCTTGAAATTTAGCTTCACTCTCGGTCTCTTCAAATCCAGGCCATCTCGAATTCTCGCACCCAAACCTGTTCTCATCCAAACCACCGAATATCGACACCGTTAGCGGCGAGGCTTTAGCTCGTTTCCCTTCGTTTAAAATTTCCAGAGTTTGAGAAATCATAATCTCAATTTTCGCGTTGACCAAATCATAATCAACCGCCTCCGAAACCTTCTTCTCGCAAAACTCTCGCGATATACTTTCCAGCGCCTTTCCCACGGCATCTTCTCCCATCTCCTCGCGTTCTCTCTCGTCGTCCTCTTTCGCTTCGCACTTTGCCACCGTCTCATCCTCGTTCTTCGCCTTCAAATCTAACTCCTCGCCGACGGCTTCGGCGGGGAGACCTTCTTCCGCGAGTCTCTCTTTCTCCTCTTCTTCTTCTTCTTCTTTGGCAGAAGAGTCACAGGTCTTCTTCTTCGTCTTCTTCGCGACAGAGGAGGAAGAAGTATGAACAGGAGGAGGCAGAGGAGGAGGAGGCAGAGTGATTTTCTCGTTCCTGTCGTGTTTCTCCACCGCGTACGTTGGCGTTGACTTTTTCTTCAAAGTCGTCATCTTTCTCCTTTTTGTGATGGAAATTCACATCAAATCACTTTGATGATGACGATGCCTTTTTAGTCATCTCCTCGCCTTCTTTCAAAGCCTGTGGCGAGAGCAATCCTTCCATGGGTTCCATTTTCATTTTTTCTTTCTTCGTGTGTCCGTAGTCGAATAAGTTTTGTTTGTGTTTCGTGACGGCGTCGAGTAAATTCGCGCGCGCTTTTACCGCTTTTCCCAACGGAGTTGAACTCTCGGAGGCGATTCGCTCGAATTCGAGGATCGCTTTTTGATAGTTTTCAGAGGAGGAAGAGGAGGAGGTCGAAAAGGAATGTCTCGCAAACAAAGCTCGACGAAATGGACTACTCATTTCGAGTTTCGGGGGCGTATTCTTTGTCTTCTCACGCGCGTTTACCGCCGTGAATCTCTCGTTTTTAGTGCAGAAATATTTTAGGCACGAGCAGTCCTTTTTGGCTTTTCTTCGTTCAGAGAGAAATCGTCACAAATCGTCACATCACGCTATAAATTCCCACGTATTCTTCCAACCACCACCCACTCAGACTGCGAAGTTTTCCACGCCCACCACACGAACGCGTTGGACTCTTTAGAATTTCGCGCTCTCTTTTCTCCCTCTCCTCGCCTCGATCTTTTCGTCGAACGGGTGCTGCGTCGCGCGTCGTCAAAGAAGAGAGAATTTTATACACTTAAGAGAGAAGGAGATCGATCCCTAGGAAGAAGAAAAAATTCGCGGGAATCGCGCGCAAAAGTCTTTTGTTCTTTTTCGTGTCCACGCGACGATTTAAAGTCGCTTTAGCGCATCAATCGATACGAAACGCGCCTTTGCGCGTCTGAAATAGATACAGTTCGTAACGTGGTTTTTGTTAGAAGAGATTAAGAGAGAGAGTATAAGAGAGAGAAGAAGAATTACTCGAGATCGAGAGAATTATTTTGTCTTGGAAGCTTCGAGAAAAAAGCAGTTCTGCCAAAAAATTGTGTTTGTTGTTGTTTTTAGCTATTATCTCTTGATATATTTGTCTTACCTTCATCATCATATTAACGCATTAAAAACACCCACCTATTCATCGGTTGTTGCATATATACGTATAATAAACGTTCGTTGTGTTGTTGGGGGAGTTGTCTACGTAAAAGTAATAGATTTAAGAACAAAAGTTGTTGTCCTTGTTGTGTCCTTGTTGAGAGAAGGAAGAAGAGTTTGCGCGAGAGGAGAGAGGTGTTGTTTCGAAGCAGCGCAATAAGTCTTCCTCTTCTTCTTCTTCCTCGTAAAAACCTTTGCGACTTCAACAAAACGAGACACAGTAGTTGCTCTTTTCGGTGTTCAGAAGCGACGAATCGCGAACGATGTCCAATCCAAAGGACATCTCGGACGACGACGACGACGACGATAACGACGTTCCTTTGATGGTGCGACAGAAACTCGTCAAGTTGGCGCAACAGAGAGATGACTCTTTGTCACCGCCCTCGGACGAGGACTGCCAAGCCGTCGCGAGCGAACATAACGTTAGCGTTAATGTTGTGCGGGAGATTTTCGCTTCTACGCCGCGCATCTCCGCCTCTGCCGCTCCCGCGGTAGAGGCGGAAGAGAAGGCGGCGCCGAAAAGAGGCAAGCGTCAATCGGCCATCGAAGCTTCGGCGTTCATTCAAAATAACGTAAACGGAGAGAAAGACGATGATGATGGTGACGACGACGACGACGACGACAATAGCGACAACGAACGTAAAAAATCGGGTGCTGAAGCTGCTTCTAATAACGGCTCAATAGATGATGAAGATTTCAAACCTGCCGCGTCGGCGGTGAAAAGAGAAGAAACTGGAGACCTTTTTTCGGAGTCTCTCGCGAGCACATTAAACTCGAAAGGTGGCATTAAATCCATCGACGCGCTACTACAATACACAGAACTCATGAAATCGTGTTCAGACGCTCGCGTGGTGAAGAATGCGGACAAGAAAAGAGTCGTTTTGTTATCGCCTCTCCTCCGCACCGATGTCGGCGCCAAGGAGAAAAATATCCTCAACGCGGTAGTAGGTGGAAAGACTGATGGCGAAGTGTTGGATATATTAGCCGCGTGGCTGAACGATTCGGCGACTAGACATTCCTCAGACGTTCTAGTATCAATTTTACGATGCATGAAGATGCTTCCTGTCACCACCGCGGCGTTAGAGCGCACCGGCTTGGGCAAAAGTGTGAAAAAATTAAAGAAATACGTCTTTGTCCCTCAAGCCGACGACGAAAATGCGGCGGAATCGAAAGAAGCGGCAGAGAAAGTACCCAAACTATCCGACCAGCTCTTCGAACGATGGAAGCAAAAAGCGTTAGAAGAGTTGGAGCGCTCGGAGAATGAAAAACGAACCGAGGCGGCGAACAAGAAACGAAAATTAGAACGCGAGAAGAAAGAGGCTGAAAAGGCGACAGAGAAGGAAAAGAAAAAAGCGAAAGTGCAATTAAAGGAAGCGGACGATATCGATGATGTTATCAAGAAGCAGAAGAAAGACGTGACGCAGAAAGAAACCAAGACCACGACTACGACAGTAACGCGAACGGTCGTTTCGAGACCGGCGATCATAGCGCCCGCGGGAACTACGACGCCGACGACAACGGAAACTTTGAAGAAAAGGAAAGCTCGCGAACCCGTGGCCTCTGCCGCTACTGATGCGACGAAACCAAAGCAGACGAAGATTGGTAGCGTTAGCGCTAGCATGCTGTACAACTCCGCTTCGAAAGAATCGAGTAAGAAGATTGGCGTACCCTCTGCGCTCCTCGCCTTACAAACCAAAAAGGAAAAGAAAGTGAAGAAGGCATATTTCGAGACACACTTGCCGTATTCCGACGATCCAAACGAAGTCAAGTTTAAGCACAAGAGCGAACGCGACGCAGAGGATGGAAAAGCGAAACCGAAGAAGAAGAAATCGTTGACGTGGGCGAGCAGCGACGAACTCGAACAGAGAAAGATTTACGTTCCCGATCCGAATGATTGGCTCATCAAGTACGACGATAAGAGCGCCGGCATGGACGTGGATGACGATTCTGACGCATCCGTCGAAGCCGCGTTGAAACGCAAAGCTCGAGAAGAAGAGTCTGAACGGAACGCCGCGGCGAAAGCGAGAAAACGGAAGATGGAGCAGATGCGAGCGACGACATCTTGGAAGATACCGAAAGATATACCGCGCGATCCCGAACTCAACATCGCTTGCGGCGAGGATTCGCGAGAGTTGCACAGAATCGCAGGAATCGTTGCGAGAAAGAAGGCGGCGGTGTATAAAGACAGAAAAGAAGTTCCGGATTCGCCCGCCGAGGCGCCAAAAGAAAAGGCGAACGAAGACGAGATGCTCGAAATTCCGATTCAACTTGCGGTTGAGCCGGCGCAACAGCAACCGCAACACCAACCGGCGCCGCCGCCGCCGCAACCGCAACAAATGCAGTACCAACATCCACCACCGCCTCCAGTGCACCAGCAGCAAGGACCGCCAATATACACCCAACCTCCACAAGCTGGCATGCAATTTCCACCCCCTCCTCCTCCTCCTCAACAACAACAATCCGCCGCGCCGCAGCTCAATCAAGCCGCCATCCAAGCGCTGTTGAACCAATTCAACAGACCAGCTGGCGGTCCTCCACCAAGCGCGGGAGGATTCAACATGCCTCCACCTGGTGGTGCTGCTCCACCACCTCCGACGATGACAACGAGAGCGCCGGCTGTATCGCACGCGAGAGCCGGCGTCGTCACCTCGGCGGCCAAGAGTCACCCTCGCGGCGTGTGCGCCTTTTTCAACTCCGCGACGGGATGTTCCTGGGGAGATAAGTGCGGCTTTTTGCACCAAGTCGGTCTCACCGCGGAGAAACCAAAGAAAAACCCTGGACCCGGTGGTGCTGCTGCGCCTCACGCTGATATTAATAGTAACAACACCGTTCATTCCTAATACACTTTGAGATGCTAGGTAGAAATAGATCGATACTATTTTGGTACGAGATAGAGAGACAAATATACTAGAAAGATGAACAAAAAAGTCGTACAAAAAAATTTCAAAAATTCAAAATTTTCTTCTCCCTCGTCACAACAACACAACATTCAAAGCGACACATCACACCACGACCCACCACTCGCTTACCGGCGGTTCTTTTGACGCGCGCGTTATTTAATAAGAAGAAAGAATGGCAAACGCATCAACAGCTGAAGGCGCCGCTTTGTGGTGTTTCAACGTGGACGCGAGAAAACAAGAAGATCAACTCACGGGAACGACGTCCTCGAACGCGTTTAAACACGTCCGATTGCTTTTGAAAAATGCAATCTTTCCCGAGCAGCGCGCTGGTGATGAAGAGGAACTGGAGCGGATGCAAAAAGCCGAGGCGTGCGCAATCACCTCCAGCTCTGAATTCATCTTACGATTTGGAAGCGAAAACGAGAAACACAAGCACTACCGAGACGTTTCGTTCACGGACATCAAGAAAGTCTTCGGGAAAATGATCCGAGAAGGGAAACTGACTTTGCAGCTTGGAGGAGGCCAAGGAGGAGGAGGAAAGACGACGAGCGCGGGAGAACTGTTGTTGTGCAAAGGAGACACTAGAGAGTGCACCCGATTGTTGAAACTCATCACGACGATGAAATCAGCGCCAGCGGCCGAAAAAGCGACATTTTTATCCTCCATAGGGAAGTGTTCGTGCTGTCAGAGTAAGCGCGCTTTGAAGGAGAAGAAGGAGGAGGAGCGCGAGGTGAAAGCGAAAGAACGCGAACGCGCCAAGGAGGAAGAGAAGAAACAAAAGATGATGAAACAGGAGGAGAAGAAAGAGGAGAAGGTACAAGAGAAGAAGACAGAGTTGGTACAAAAGCTGGAAACTTTGGAGTCGTATCGGGAGGAGATTCGGATGAAGACGGAAAAGTACGCGGAGGAGAGAGAACAGATGAAAGCGAGCAAGAAGGCGGGGAAGGCGTTGCAGGAGCAAATCGAAGATGAAAGAAGAATGTACGCGAAAGAGAAGAAAGATCTAGCGACGGAAAAAGAGGCGATGGAGACGGAGAGGATGGCGATGAACGTGGAGCGGTCTCGGTTGAACGCGAAGATTGAGGAGAATAAGGAGTTGAAGATGAGAGTGGAGAGGGAGAGAGAGGTGGTGGAGGAGAAGCAAAGAGAGGTGGAAAAGTTACGAGCGGAGAAAGAGGAGTTAATTGGGAACTTGGAAAGAGAAGTGGAAGAGTTGAAACAATCGAGGAAAGATGTTTCGCGCTCGACGCCGGGTGGTTCTGGTGGTGGAAGCGCGAAGAAGAAACACAAAAGCAGAGTAGCCGGCGACGAAGAAGAAACGCCGCCTGTCGCAGATTTTGAAGAAAACAAGAAGTTTCCGAAACCGGAACGAACTTCGACGGATTCTTTTTACGGCGGCAACAACAACGACGAAAACAACGAAAAAACGTTCAAGAGGAAAGCGCCGGCATCGGCGGCGACGCCAAACAAGAAACCTTCGCCCGAGAAGAAATCCTCGCAAAGGAAAGTTGTCCTCGAGGACGACGACTCTTCTTCCGAGGATGCCACGCCGGAGAAGTTTGAAAGTAAAAACGAAAACGTAGAAACCGAGGAAGACCGAGAAGCCGCGCGAGTCGTCGCAGAAAATGAAGCGAGAGTGAAAAAAATGCGAGAAGCGGAACTCGAGCGTCAACGAATGGAGAAAGAACGCGAGGAAGCCGCCAAGGCGAAAAGAGTTCGAGCGCGAGCGCCGAAAGGCGACGCCGAGCGACATTTTTTGAAAAAGTCCAAGGAGGAAATCCAAGATGAAAAGTTGCAAGATAAAGAGCACCAGAGAAGACGACAACAATTAGCCGCAGAATCGAAGCAAAAATCGATAATGTACACCAAAGCGACGGCGAAGAAGTGGGAGTACGAGGAGCACAGAAAAGCGTTGGAATCCATGAAGGACGCGAACGAAAACTCCATGAGGTACGGTTCGATACCGTGGCCGCCGGAATCGAACATTTTTCTCTTCAACGTCATGGACGACGCGAACGAGAGGAAAATGAAAGTGAACGTGGCGCTGAAGTTTTGGCACCCAGATAAGTTTAGGCAAATGTTTGGCGACAAAGTAGCCGAGGCAGACAAGGAGAAAATTTGGGAGAGAGTTCAATCTTTGAGCACCAAATGCATCCAATACAAGACGGCGGCAAACGCGAGGGGCTATTATTAATTTGGCACGAGGTAGGAAGTCTAGAAAGAGTATAGGACGAAAAGAGAGATACATTTAGAGAGAAGCATACAGTAGCACAGTTCTCGCTTTTCGTTGTATATACGTATGCGCATGAAATAATATTACAGCATGTTATTATATTCTTTTACATTCTTCGGGTTAGTACCACGATCCTTTCGCCGCGACGTTTGCGTCAAAATCCTTCACGTGCGCGGGAACATCCAATTCCTCGCCTCCTTGCACTCTCACGTACGCGTTCAATTCTTCCAACGTGTTCACATATACGGCTTTGCCTAGAGCTGCGCACGCGCCGTCGTTTCGATTGATACCCAAGCTCGACCACCAGCACTGCGCTTTCATTTTCGTCCCCGGATGGACCACGTATAACGCTTTCAATTGCGCTTGGCAATGCGCCGGTCCTAACGCTTTGGATAAAAGCATTTCAAACTGCTCGGACGTCAATGAATCGCTATTTTGTCCCGTGTGGTGGTAGATGATGATAAAACCAGACGCAGCGCCTTCTTGCGACGCGTTGACGACGTTATTTGCAAGCGACATGGCTAACAAATCGCCTTCGCCTTCGCGAAGCATTCGCTCGGCAAACGCGCCGACAATGGTGATGATCCGCCTACCGGCAAAGTCGGCGTGCTTTTCTACTGTCACCGCTCTGGTGGCAGATTCGAGCACGTTGAGTTGATCGAGAGAGTGCGAAGCGACGCGTAACAGTTTCGCATACTCAATCTCTTCGTTTTCTAAAGTCGTCGTATCTTCGACCGAGGACAAGCACTTGTCGAAATTCGCGTTCAATTTCGTTGCCTCGTTTAACAACAACCACGGTTCGATGTTACCTTGACTTATCGACACTACTCGCGCTCTGCGTTCTTCTGGTGTTTCATGTTGCGATATAAACGTCGCACCCGTCGCTGGCGTCGCGATGGTCACGCCGAGAGGCACGTTCAACACTTCCGATAAGTTGTTCATGGACTTGTTCGAGAGGGAGTGTTTATCGGATTTCAACAAGCCTTTCCCGTGCTGCCAGCGTCGCCCGCCTTTGTAACCTATCGTTATCTCTACGCTCTTTCTCCCTTCCTGTTGTTGTGGTTGCAAAGTTGTAGGATTGGTACTTTTTTCGGTATTCGTCCCGAGATCTTCGTCTTCGCCGACGCTCGAGTCTTCGCTCATTGCTCCGTTATTGTCCATCGACTCCGATCGACTCCCCATCGTCGCCGCCTGTTCTCCTTCAAAGCCACCATCGACATCATCATCATCATCATCACGACTATCCCTAGAATCGTGTCGACTCGGAAACGCGTCGATCAAAATCGTTCTCCCGACAATCACCCTCTCCCCGTTTTCGTCGCACTCCATCGCCTCCTCTCGACTCCGCTGCAACTCGATCAAGTTCCTCGGAAAGTAGATCGGCAACACCTCCTTCTCGTAATACGCTTTCGTCTCCTCGTCGGGAAATAAAATCACCACGCTTTCGAATTTATGCACCCATTTCTCCAAAAACCTCCTCACCGTTCTCGCCAACACCTCCGCGCCTTCTCTCCTCGGGTAACACTTCCTCTCGTCCCTATGCAACAAGGTCAACCCGACGTTCCTGGATCCGACTTCATCTTCTATGCACATGCTCAGCGCGTTTCGATAACAGTGCACCAACGCGGTCTCCGCGGCTGTCTTATACCTCGCCACGTATCTCGGCACCACGCAATGCACTAAATGTTCCACCCCAGGTAACCCCCCGCCTTTGGTCACGATGCAATCCCCCGTCCTCGCCTTCCCGCTCGTCGTCTTCCCTCCGTTATACCCTTGCTCCATGAAATCCTCGTTAATGATAATCGTCCCTGCTTTCCGTCGATACTTATTCGTCCCTACCGGTTGCTTCTCTGAGACCACGTCTTCGTTGGAGGCTAAACATATCGCCGTGACTTTCGGCGTCTCCCACGGCGCGTCGCCTTCCGCGACCAATCGTAAGCACTCGTTGATCCTCTCGCTGACGGGAAAAAGCGCTTCCTCTTTGAACGTGTACGTTTCTTCATCGAACGGGTCTTTCGGTGAACGCGGGGATTTCGTTAAACTGTTGTTCCTCAATAAAGAAGACTGTGAAGTCGTCGTTTTTGCTCCTCGTGCTCTCGACGACGACGCGTTGTTGTTGTTGTTGTTCGACTTCTTCTTCGCGCTCGGCGATGCGGACGACGGTACATTTTGGTGTTGCGCTTCCCCGTCGACCTCGTCGTGATTTTCACTCTTCAAAAGACCCCCCCCAGAAGAAGAAGAAGAACGCGATGCTATCATCGAAGACCAACTGAACGCGCCGTAGGCGTTAAAATCGTCCCCTTTTTGTTGCTGCTGCTCTTTCGTGGTCGTCGTGGCGTTCTTATTCTCCGAGAAAGAATGCCTCGTCGTCGGGAAAGATGAAAACATAGAGCAGAGAGTAGTAGTAGTAG
>Ga0206124_10003182_pt1 | contig 11774 bp, 19 predicted proteins | sample Helgoland_Spring_3_FD_148671 | JGI IMG/M metagenome (GOLD analysis project Ga0206124, IMG submission 148671) | Pelagic subsurface seawater microbial communities from Kabeltonne, Helgoland, North Sea - Helgoland_Spring_Bloom_20160321_2 | ecosystem: Environmental > Aquatic > Marine > Epipelagic ... | reverse complement strand
TGGAATCTCACGGCACACATTGATAAGTGCTATAAGTTCACGTCGTTTATCTTCATCTTTTGCACCTGTTTTTAGTAGTGCTTCGTATGCTATTTCTTCCATGTTTTTCAGTGCTGTGGTTGTCAGCTTTAATTCACGTTTTGCTTGTGTAGCGTTCGTGCTTGCTTCTGCGCCATTTATTGTTGTCATGTTATAAGGCTACCACCTGGTCTAAATGATGATACTTCTTGTTTATATTGCATTTCCATTTCACGCATCTGCACAGCAAGTGCTGTTTCGCGGTCAATTTTCTCACGCTGTAAGGCATCGTTTGCAGCCATTTTTTCACGTTCTAATTGCATTTTGCTGTCTATTTCGTATTTTTTAAGTTCCATTTCTTGTTGTTTAGCTTGCGCTTCCATTTGCATTTTTATCTGTTCGCTGTTATCTTGCGGCTCTTGTCCTTGTTCACCCATACCAGGTTGCGGTGCAGGGAAAAACATTTCAGGCGCTTTTATACCAGCTTTTGTAGCGTATCGTATTAATGCAGCGTGTATTGACTCAGGCGTTGCAAGTGAACCTTGTGCCGCACCGCCTTGCTGATTAACAATAGCAGCTTGCAGATTTATAACCTCTTTAGCCAACAATGCTTCTTGTTGTTTGCCACCAGCACCAACACCAATCTCAATAGTCATATCATGTCGTCTACCCCACTTTGTAGGGTCTACTTGTGTCCATTTACCTCGTAGACGTACATAATCAGCTTCTGTTGCATAATCTTTAATAAGACAATGTATTCCTATCATCATATCTTTGATGCCGCCTTCAGCAAAAATACGTGCCATTAATCTTGTACGTTTTTTACCCTCAGAAAGCATTGTAAGCGCCCCTGAGGCCGTTTCGTGCAATGTGTCAGCCTTTATACCTGTTTCACCGCGCATTATACCTGTGCGACGCTCTGCCATGACATTTGCCGTTTCAAGACCTGTCATGTAATCAAAACCACTGCCAGCCAGTCTAACTGGTCTTACAGCACCGCCATTGCGTGATCGTATCGGAGCACCGGGCGTATTGTTAAGCAAATCAGATATAGTGTTTTCGTTTGCACCATCTTCTGATACTTCCATGCGTTGATTAAGGCTAAATGACAGTTCATCTAGCATATGTCGTTGTATGCCTGTTTTTACACGCTGTACTTCAATTAATTTGTCAGCTAATGACAATCCATAGAATTTATGTGGCATTGGGTATGGACATATACTAGAGTATTGTATATAGTCCGCATCTTCTATTTCCAATATTACAGACGCATCATCATTAGTTATAAGTCGTTTTATTTGGCCTTCAACACGTATGTAATGTTCTAAAACAGTAACTTGCTCCATAACACCTATAGAATTGTTAAATTGGTCATCTTCAGTGTCAAGACTACGTGCATCAGTAACAGTTTCGTTGTCACCAGCGTCAATATTAGTTAAATTAGCTACTTTGTCAGGGTCATAACCTTTTTCTAACAAATCTTGTTTACGTGTTTGTATTTGTGCTACGCAATATGTTGTATCGCGTAATCTTACAGTATCTTTTGCTACTGCAAATCGTTCAGCAGGTATGGTTTCTACTTTTACACGGCCTTTTGTAGTAGTTTTTGTAAATTCAGCGCCTGTTATAGTTATTTGGCCATCTTCACGTTCTTCTGTTTCACCAGCTGTTAATTCATAGCCGTTTTCAAGCATTGACATATAACCAAAGCCATCAATCTGCTCATATGTTTGTTTGTCGTCGTAGCTATCTTCTTCCCAATACCAACGAAATATACCTGTTTTTAGCAATAATGCTTCTTTGATGCCGTCATATAGCACCTGGAAGCCGTTGTTTTGCTCAAAAAACACATGATTTATATAATCTGTTTCTTGCTGTGCAGCTTCTTCATCTTCTATTCCTACAGGCTGAAATACAGCAACATCTTCGCCTGACAGTATTTCTACAAGGTCAGGCAGTATAGATTCAACATTGTCAGCAATATCTGTACTAACAGTCTTACTACGCTGTCCAAATACAGATACATCAAACACATCGCCATTGTAATAACGTAATGCTATTTCACGACTGTTTGTTAGGTCACTGTCATGTGACATACCAATAGATTGCTCAAACTCAGCACGTACCATAGATAGTACATCGTCATTGCCAGCATCATCAACACCATCAGCAGTGTTGTTTTCATCGTCGTCAAATATGTCTGCGTTATATTCTTGCATTATATTGCACTTCCGTAGTTAGGCATTATCAGTGGTTTTGCTTTACGTCTAACAAATCTATCCGACATTATTGCCATTAATCCAAAACTATCAGCATCATGTGATGACCAATCGTGATTAGGGCCAAGTCCTATTTCACGGCCATCAGCAGGGCGCTTTTCGTGATACCAACCAAGTGATACTCGGCCAGCCTGTGTTTTCTCTCTAACAAACTTACATTTAGGTAGTATGCGTCTTACAGCTTCAACACGTTGCATTGCTGCGCCTTTGCCTTGGTTTGTTAATGGTTTTAACACCTCAAATCCACCATCTCTCCAATGGTCTTCTATTCTTTTGCCTGTCCAGCTATTCTCATTAACACCCCCTTGTGGTAGTTGCATAATAGCGTGAGGCCATCGTCTACGCATCTCATTAATGTGATAACTAAGTACCTGACCTTGTGCTATGTAATGGTCAAGTATGTGTATCCAATCACCTACAAACTGCGCTAACCAAATCGTATAACTATCAGCTTTAGCACCAGAGCCGCCAATATCGTGAAAACCATATACAGGCAGTGCTGGGTCAATAGGTAGACTATCAACAATGCGTTTATCACGTTCAGCTTGCGCTAGTAGTTTAGAGAAATATGCGCCTTCATGCACGCTAGCATAATCGCCTTCCCATATCCATTCATAGCTATCTGGTCGCTTTTCTTGGTCTTCTACACGTTGATTAGCTAATCGCGTTTTGTTAAACCAAGGGTTATCCTTCCAGTTCATTTGTACTATTTTACTGCTTTCAGGTGGTTCTTGCCTAAAGCGTTGGTCTGTAGCACTACCTTTGCGTTCTGGGTTCCATGTTACCCATATTTCAGAGCCTTCTTCACGAATTGTAGGGAGTAGTTTACTCCAAGCTAATTCGCTTACAGGTTCTGCTTCGTCAATCCAGCACAGCATAATACGCGCTTTTGACTTAATACTTTCAAGGTTATGCCTTAGTCCGCTAAAGCTATAATCAACACGCCCTGGCATCTTAGGGTTAGTTCTTATAAACTTCTCGCCTACCTCATAACATTGTGACAACCATTGATTGCCTAATATAGCTGCTTTTACCTCGGCAAAACTACTATCATTCAAACTGTTTAACTGCTCACGAGCGCAAAGTATTTGTCCACTTTCGCCATTACTTGCAAGCATTGCACCTCTTACAGCCGTCATCATAGCAAAGCTGCGTGTTTTAGCGCTGCCTCTGCCGCCATATGCGCCTCTAAAATCAGCTTTACCTTCAAATACAGGTATAAGCTTAGGCGGTAATTCTATGTTAATCGCTGTCACTTTTTGGTGCTGTCAATTCTATTTTATTTATTATTTTAAATGGCTCACCGCTATCATCATTAGCCACTTGCATTGGCAATACTTTGCCTAGCAACGTCATAAATGCGGCAGGGTTTTCTTCTGCACGTTCACGTAAATACTTAACAAGTCCATCTTTACCACCACCTGTTTTAATAGCAGCTTGTAGTATTGCATCTTTTAACAATGCAGTTTGTTTGTTAGGTGTACCCTTTTGTCGGCCACCTGTTTTTTTACGTTTAGGTCTAATATCCATTACGTTGCCTTAACTCTGCATCAGATATTGAACCCATACCTCTTATTTGATTGTTTAATGTTTGTTGTTGCATCATGCGATTATAATTATTAAATGGATTTTGCATTTGTGGATTAAATCTATTAGCGCCACCAATGTTACCCATAAATTGCGGTCTGTTAAATTGTGGTCTTTGTGGTGCAATGTCATTTGTCATTGCGCGTGGTGGCATAGCCTCTCTTGTTGGCTGATAATCGTTAGGTATTACATCTCTTTGCATATCCATATTTTGCCGCATATTAGCACGATTAAATAATCTGCTGTCGGATATAGGATTGCTCATGCCTATGTTTTCGCTGCCCATTGGCTGCATATCACCTATACCTGGTGTTGATTTTATGTATCCTTGCTCTGGCTGCTTAGGCATAAACATATCTCTATCATTTATTGTGTTTATGTTTGGCATTGTAGGCTGTGGCATTTGTGCAACATCAGGTCTTGATTTTATGTAGTCTGGCACAGAATTTTGCATCATAGGTTGTTTTGGTGTTTGCATTGGTTGTTGTTGACGCATCATACCGCCAGCAAAACCAGGTTGTTTAGTTGCACGTTGCAAAGGTGCTGTACCCATATTATTACGACGACCACCGCCAGGTTTATTAAATCTATCTAATCCAGGTCTACCAAACATAATATACTCCTAATACCCAGGTATCTTATAACCGCTTGATTTACGCTTACTAAAACGCTTTCTACATTTACCCATCTTCTGACAGGTCTTAGGACTGGTACATGACTTACAAGGTTTCATAAAAAATTTTTCCAAAAAAAAATGACGCAATACCCCCATAGGCCCTGATAAAAGGCGAGGTGCGAGGCTTCAATATTGGTTGAACGCGCGGCATCATCTGTTGTATAATTACCACAGGGCAAAAAAAATTCAAGAAAAAAAAATGGGGATATAAAAATAGGTGGTGATGTATATATAAAGTTAAAGATATAAATATATATAAGATGGTGGGGTGGGGTCGGGCAATAAAAAAGGGAGGCAATGCCCCCCTGGTTTAATTTGTTACGGTTTAGGTCGTTTATGTTTTTTTTATTTATAGTGTATACTTTCAGATTTAAGCACCCAATGCTCAAAGCACGCGGCATTCCATCTGTTTAACTTATACCATTGCGTTTTGCTAACATTTTCATCTCTAGAGTGAACTACTGCTGTAACGCCTAACTCGAACAAATCATGTAAATCTAATTCTTTTTTAATAAATTTATATTTTGTATTTTCTAACAATAAAGTCCGCAAGGTCATATTATTTTTTGCGAACATTTTTGAAACTTTTACAATTGTTTCTATGTCATAAACATTAATGTCATTTTTTGTTTTTTCATTACTATTGGTCATTGTCTTTTCTTTCTGTTGCATTTTTGCAACACTTAAAAAATGGCTTTATTGCCTTGTCTAAGTATTAGCATTTTTAGCTACTTATGGTCAACATTAGAAATACTAATGTTAGCCGAGCTAGTAACAAAAGAACAAAACAAGAACGGCTCATATGAGCGATTTAAGCCGCCTGGGTAAGATTTCAAGGTTTTGCTTACCTTACTATATAAAAAGCTTAAAACTCTCTCAGCGGCCAAGACATAAGGCGAACAAAGGGTGAACAGATAGCGAACGTTTGTTCATGGTTTGTTCTTTTACAGCACAAATAAAAGCCAAGCATTAAAGCCTGGCAGTTATTCCCTTTCTTTTTAGACTGTCAGCATTATAAAATAGACTGTTGTAATGGCTGTGAATGCAATCATTAATAAACCATTAAGCATATCAATTAAAAATTGTTTAGATTGCAGATAATCTAACATTATTAGCACCCTATCAATTCAATTTCGCAATCATGAATGCCCATTTCGTCGTTGTTATATGATAAGGTAAAGTTATCGCCCCACCAATAACCCTCAACTTGTCTGTCTTTTGTATTTATCCAGATGTTAGGGCCGCCAAATGCAACAAGAATCGCAAAACCTTCGCACATATGGTCAGGGTTGATTTTTAGTAATTTTTTGTAATCTGTTTCGGATAATCTATAATATTCATTATCCCATTTATAAAAATCATTTAAATCAAAATCATCTAAATCATTTTTATGTACTAAATATGTTGTTTCTAGCACGTCTTTTCTGTAGTCATAAGCTGATAATATATCGCCCTCACTATAATCATAATCATAATAACCGTTATCAATGTCATCTTTTGTAATTACAGCGCCTTGCTCAATGTCATTAACTATTGACCTAACGTGAAACTCTATATTGCTCATTTTTTCTTGTGTGTTTGTCATAACCTTTAATCCTTTTGTTTATGATAACCATAATAAACCATAGTATCAGCTTATTGTATAGCATTAATAACCCTAATACTATCTATTTTAGATAATAACCCCCATAAACCCGCAACTTAATGTTAATAAATCTAATTAAAAAAGTTATTATTATAGTGTTATTAGTCTATTAGTTATCTATTAAATAGTATCAACTTCACTTTTATATATATCTACAGTATGATTACAGCCATCGATGCTTTCAAATCTGTTTATTTCAAATTGTGTATATCCGTAATTTTCCATATCCAATTCAGCGTTATCAGTCCAAAGACACCATACTTCATTAGCACTTATTTTAGATTTTGCATATCTATTATATTGTTCAGCAATTTTTTTAGCTTGTTTTTTTGTATAAGTAATAGTCATTTTTTTGTTCCTCTCATAGCGGCTTGATTGCCTTGAACTATTTTTTTATATTATATGTTTAGCTTATAGTAAACAATTAGAGTTACTTATGTTGCGATTATTTCTTTTTAAATCCTTTTTTCATATTTGCGTATGCTTTGGATGATATAGTTGACTTCTTTTTACTTCGACTAATACCTTTCTTTTTGCGCGCGTTTATATTTGCATATAGTCCTTTGCTTGGCATATTTTAACCTTTCTCAATCAATTATCTATATGAAATCATAAGCTTTTTTATGTTAAAATGCAAGTAATTAGTTATTATTAAGCCGCCCATTTAGCACCGTTGCCATGTAATACAACAGCTACAGATTTGGCCTTGATACTTGAACCTTTGCAAAGCCTGCACGTAGCGCAAGTGATTTTCTTTTTTCTTAGCTTTTCATCAGTAGCTGGACATAAAATTTCATTAGGTTGTAAACTATCATTTTGTTTTATTGTTCTAAAAGTTCTAATGTTGAGCTTCCAGAATTTACGCGCATCTTTTAAAGAGTTAGTGCTTGCCATGCAATTAGAATAATCAACTCCTTTTAAATCATGTTGATGAGTGTAACCCGTATATGATTTGGCCTTGCTAATTAATGCCTTAACTATATGACCCGGTATAGCAGCAGGGTCACCATATGCGCCTAATCTTATGGCCTCATTTTTACCTAATGACACAAGGTCGTTTACAAGTTTATATTTGTTAGCTTTGTAAGCTTTATAAATTGAATTTGGCCCATGAATAAGAGACACATAACAAACGCGCTCTTTTGCAGTACCTTTGTCACCATTATGAGCGATTCCTTTCAATGGGCAATTACCACAAATTGAAACATCTAGTCCCAATCTATTATTCTCAATCGGGCCTTTGCCATTGTCGTTTATAATATATAGGCTTGCCATTTTACCAAGTTTTTTATTTCTCTTGCTAAACGTTAAAGCCGCTATAATAGGCTGGCCGTCAATCTCACTAGGGCCGCGATATATTAAACATGATTGCTTTTGCATTTTTTAATCCTTTTTTTAAAATGGCTTATGCCTTGATTGATGTTTTTATTACATAAATTTTACTTATTGTACAGTATTAAAATTTTTAATATTATAATGCATATTCGTTTTTATATTTTCTTTTAAAATAATTAATTAATTTGGTTTCAATATAATTAACCAGGTAATCAGTAGCTTGTTTATCGCATAAAATGCCGCTTGTCTTAATTGGCAAAAAATTATCAAATTTAAAGCTATTATTATTATATTTTATTATATGGCTTTTCTCAAAACTATCAAATAAAATATCCTCGAAAAAAGTTCTATAAAAACCGTTAATAGTTGGCTTTTTAGTTGCCTTGCGATTATAAAAATTAAGCCTTAACGTCAATTTATATCTTGGCTTTTCGTTATACTTATTTATGCGTTCCAGGTCATATTCGGTTTTTCTAGTAATCATTTTTAATCCTTTACCAATTTATTGAATATGGTGTGTGATAAACACTCGACATAGTATTGTGTTCGTCATAGTCAGACCGCTCATCTTCTGGTTCATAAAAGCTATTATATAGCTCATAAAACTGGTCTAATGTCGCAATTTCAATCAATGCTTCTAAAATATTTTGTGCATCATCGTTTAATTCAAGTATATCCAGTAAAATATCGTTTTTTTCTTTTTTTTCTGCTTCTGTCATTTTATTATCCTTTATATACCAAAAAATTCTTTAACTTCTTTCCACGACCCAGTTAACATAGGCTCCTCAAAATTATTTTCTCGACCCCATATTTCATTTTTAGAATAATGGTTGTTCGCTAAAGCGATAGTATAAAAAATTTCGCCAGTTTTTATATCTGCAAAACGAAAATCATCATAATTACCTTGACAGGTACAGTTATTTTTAAACCAAACACACATATTATGTCCGTCAATTTTTTTGCTAGGCAGTAATTGTATGACTTTTTTACCAAGTAATTTTGTTTTCCTGGCGAGACTACTGTTATTACAAAACCAATCGTACCAACCTGCATTACATTGTGTGCCTACATCATTGCAACTGTAATCACCATTGATAAAGTTACCAACCCATTTATTTACTGTTATTTTATTTGTCATTTTATAATCCTTTCAAGGTGGCTTAATTGCCTTATTATTCTTTGTTAGCGTTTTTAATGGCAGACTTATGTACTTGCTCAGTAACAACAATTGATTGCTTCAATAATTCTAACTGCATTATTGCTGTGTTAATATTACTAATAGTATTATTAACATCTTCTTGTGACAATTCTGTTTCTATCATCTCAATGTGTTCCTCGCGTTTATCACTGTCTAGCGGAAACCATAGCTTACCAGTATTAGTATGGCTCATTGTAAGATTACATACCATGCCAATTCTCATGCCTATTACACTACCACACACACGCTTAACAGTAGCACGCGCTAAATCTGCTATTTTCTCATTTGTTATATTATGTTCTACAATGTTTTGTATATCATCACTGTCCAAACTACTTAACTTTGTTTCTTTTACTATAGTCATTTTGTTTCCTTTCGAGGTGGCTTAATTGCCTATCTACATGACTAATATAGAAACTACTTATAGTACAGCATTAGAAAAACTTATACTATGTAACAGGCTTTATATTTTCTATTGCTGTTTCAACTTTTCGAGGCGTACCTAAAATATTTAACATAAGTATTAAATTATTATCTACTTGGCTTTGAACGCTTAACTGTAAGCCAGCCATACTCCCCGTTTTAAACTGTACTAACTCACCTTGGCTGTATTGCTTAAACACATCAGGTTTATATTTTTTTTGTCTATTTTTCTTTGAATGTTTACTCGTTTTATAACCTGTAGGATATATTTCTTTTAAGTCATCAATGGCATTTAAGCTTAAACAATATGGCGCATCATTATGCATTATGAAACCATATATGTTAGCATTTTTGGCTATCAATTCAGCTAGTTTATTTGTATTGCCTTTCACCTTTATTATTAAATATCCTTTGAATAATGGCTCGACATAACTAATCCTTACGCGCTTTTTTCTTTGTTGCTTGCTAGTCCTTAAATATTTGGTTTCAAATGGCGTATATACTTCGATATCATTTTCACTTAAATAATCATGCACATTTAATACTGCATCACTTTTAACTTTTAATATCTGCCACAGCATTAATATTCTCTGATTGGTATTAATTTAAAACTACTGCTATCCATTACATTTTTTGCTTGCTCTAAGTTACCACGCCATGCCAGTTTTGCCTGTAATGTTAGTGTCTTGGTCGAGCAATGTAAATAACCACCTGCTGACTTTAAAAAATAACCCTTGCCAGGTTTTGGCACAAAGCTCGCGGATATAATATTTTCGCTCTTGTTGCTTCGTTTGGGAAATTGATTAGGTGCATATTTACGCATTTTGTTAAAAGTAGTGTAGCTTATATCGGCTTTCTCTAATATTTCAAATACAGGCAGTTTTTCAAACCACAACTTCCTACATTTATGTATTTCAGCTATATCTGCATATTTTTTATATTGCTCAAATTTAGGCGCTACAAGCTTTAACTCTTTTTTCTTTTTAGTAAAACCACGCTTGGGCAATATATCACGATTGCGATGAGCAAACTTATCGAGGCTTGATTTACTTACACCTAGCTCTTTTGCTATCTGCTCAGGTGACATATACATATCACCCCACAACTTGGTAGCTAAAAGTATTTTTTCTTCTGTCCAAATCCAACTAGTCATTTGGGTTATCAAGCTTGCCTTCTTCTATCCATGTCAACACATTTTTATAAACCTGGGGAATTGGGTCTATTTTGCCTTGCGAATGCCTTATAATAGTTGACCTATTGCACCCGCAAAAAGTTGCAAAACTTGCATAATTAAAACCTAATTTCTTTAATAATCTGCTATATTCGTCATTTGTCATAGTTATTCCTTTTGTTTTGCTTAAACTTACATAAAATTTACCCTAATGCAACACTTTTCTAACATTAATTTTACTAATACTATACTATAAGTATTGCTAATGCGGAATTTATTTCCTTGACATATGTTTCTGCATAATATAGAGTGTAATTACTATAAAAGGCAATAAAGGTAGTAACTATGAAACATACAATAGAATCAATTATAGAAAATTGCGGTGGCTCAAAGGCCATCGCTAACAACATCGAAAACCTTAAATACGATAGCGTCAGGAAATGGAAAATATTTGGAATCCCAGAACGACACTGGAGTACAATCATAAGGTTACATAAAAAACGATTGTCACCTAATAGACTTCACAAACTAAACAAGATTTGCAGAGGTGATTTCACATGAGAATACAAATACATGAAGGCGAAGTCACTGAAACCTTTTACACTGAACATCCCTACTTCAATCGCATGATGTTACAACGTGCTAAAAAACGAGGCGATACAAGGCGGCAACATCACTTCCAGGAGTTGGTAATAAAAGAAACTACAGAGGCGCTTAGGAGACTATTAAATGAAGTTTAGTGAGCACCCAGATTACGTCAAGTACCGCACAATACCTAATTATTTGTACGCCAAGATAGCTCTTGAACAATGTGGTAAGTGTGGCTGTGGCTGTGGTAGAGATTTGGAATTTGAACAACGTAAAATACGCATTGAGCATATTATGCAAAGAGCATTTGGCGGCAAGCATGAAGAAGGCAACATAGCGCTTTGGTGCGTTAAGCCTTGCGGACTCGCTAAAGACAGGAGAGATGCGGCTAACCGCAGGAAAGTCAGAAGCTTAACAAAGTCTACTAAGAAAAGTCAGAAGCCTAAACAAAAAATTGTTGGCCGTACAAAAATCCAATCGCGTGGATTTGGCGATAGTAGTTATAAACCTAATATTAAAGAAATTGATTGATGTATAAACGTAACAAATACAACGCCATCAAAGTCAAAGATGATGGTATGACATTTGACAGTAAGCGTGAACACGCAAGATACCTGCACAACAAGCAAAGGTTAAAAGATGGTGAGATATCAGAGTTAGAAATACACCCAGTCTATCAGATACTGGTTAATGACCAAAAGATATGTAGATACACTGCTGACAGCCAATACAAGAACAAAGAAGGCACTTTGATAGTGGAAGATGTTAAATCACCTATCACTGCCAAGCAAGCGCGATATAGGCTAGTGAAGAAGCTTATGAAAGCTGTGCATGGGATTACTATCCTGGAGGTG
>Ga0206124_10003181_pt1 | contig 11780 bp, 9 predicted proteins | sample Helgoland_Spring_3_FD_148671 | JGI IMG/M metagenome (GOLD analysis project Ga0206124, IMG submission 148671) | Pelagic subsurface seawater microbial communities from Kabeltonne, Helgoland, North Sea - Helgoland_Spring_Bloom_20160321_2 | ecosystem: Environmental > Aquatic > Marine > Epipelagic ... | reverse complement strand
CTACTTTTAAACCAGTAGTTTATATAGATTATAACCCCGAAAATACAATAATATTAAGAGGAGCTTTAGAAGCAAGTATAGACCCTACTACTTGTATGGTACCTTGGTTTGTAAAAGGAAGTATAGTAAATGGTAAAAAAAGCCAAACACTAAAACCCTTCTTTGCACCCTTAGATGTAACTACTATTTCAGGTTATAGTTGGGTAGGTAGTTCTAAAAAAGATGGAAATCTTATAAAGAATTTCTTAGCATATCCTAAAAATAATGCTATAAACGATGTTATAGAAAGTAAAAGTTTTGAAGGAAAAATATTTAACGTTTTAGTTAATATAGATTTTGCTTTAAAAAAATTAAAAGAATTATCTACAGGAGCTGATGATAGAAGTGTTAGTTTAATTTCATTTATAGACGCAATGTTAGATGGAATAAACTTAAGCTTAGGAAAATCCAATAGTTTTAGAGCATTTGCAGATCCCTTATACCCTGTTATTAGAATAATAGATGAAAATGTAATTGAAACCCCTGAAAAAACAATAGAAATTCCTATCTATGGTACTAAATCTATAGTTTATGATTATGGTTTTAGTTCTAAAATAACTCCTAAATTAGCCTCTCAAGTAGTAATTGCTACACAAGGTTTACAAAACGGAGGTATTAAAGGATTTCCTGACGATGTTTTATCTTACCAAAAACTAAACAATGACGTTAGGGATAGATTTTCTAAAGTTAAATTCCCTGCCGTAAAAGCAACAAATTTTACTAATGGGTCAACTACAGAAAAACGAGATTTAAAAAGTCTACAAAAATTATATGATCATATATATAATGTTTATTCTATTAGTGAAGATAAATCCTTATCCTCATCAACAATCTCTAACCTAACAACAGCCTACTCAGATTTACAAAATAAACAACGTAAATTAACCAAAGAAACAAATACAGGAGGAATATTATTACCCCTAGAATATGATCTAACATTAGATGGCATATCAGGAATACTACCTTATAATGCTTTTAAAGTTCCAGATAATCGTTTACCTAAAAAATATAGGGGTAGAGTAGCATTTGCTATTTTTTCTATTAATCATGGTTTTTCTAACAACCAATGGACTACAACTTTAAGAGGTCAAACTTTATTATTAGATCAAACATCTATAACTGATACTCGAAAAGTGGGAACCACCCCAGAATCCCCATCAACTATAATTAATGTAGATCCTCAACAATCCGAAGCTATAAATTCTACATATCCTGGAGTAGTAAATACTACAGCATTCGAATTAACTCAAACACCAAATCCTAGTGCTGTAGGCACAGCAGCAGATTTAGCTCAACCACAAAATACTCAAACAAGTACTATTAATCCAACTACTAATGTTACCCCAATATCTACTGCTCAAGAAAACGACCTACCAGCAATCTTAAACTTTATTAAATTGGAGGAAGGATTTGAAACTCATCCATACGATGATAGAGGTAGTTTAAGAATAGGGTACGGTAGTGATACAATTACTAGAACAAATGGTAACATTGAGACATTAAAAGCTAGTAGTGTTGTAAATGAAAATGAAGCTATTTTAGATTTACAAAGAAGGATAACACAAGAATTCAGACCTAAAGTTCAGGTTCGTTGTAGAGAACTAGGTGTTGACTATAACCAATTACCACTTAAAGTTAAAGTTGTATTTGTAGATTGTGCTTACAATTATGGATCCCTTTGGTATGATATAATTAGATCGTATATTAATGGAGGCGTAGATGGTTTAATAGCAGAATTACAAGCAAGAATTAATAGAGGAGCAAGTCAAGTTCCATCACGTAGAGCAGCAGAAATTAAATATTTACAAGGATAATGAGTTACTACCCTAAAAAAATGGTAAATGCCGGATTATATACTCAGGGTAATGAGTATGTAGATTCTGCTAATGGACAGCCTTATTCTGGTTTTTATCATCAATTATATGATGGACAAGTTTATAGTGGAAAAAACCCTAATGACCCTAATAGGAGACCATTAGAACCAAACCCTATAAACCAAAAACAAATTAACCAAGTATTACCTATACAAAATAACTTAGTATTTAATAGAATAAACCCTTCAAATCAGGCCTTATATGAATATGGTAGAGATCCTGAACCTTATACAGTACAACCTACGGGCGAAGACTATAGAAGAGGACAAATATTAAGATATTTTGCTAAAAGAAAAAACCAAAATCCTGTTCAAATTAGAGAAATTTCCGAATCTGCCTTTAAAGATATAACAAATCAAGGGGGTATCTATAATTATGCTTTGTGGAGTGTAATTAGTGTATTTTGGAAAATAACAGGTCCCTTATATGATTCTAAAGACCAATACGGAGTATTGAGATCCGGTATTGTAAATACCAATGAACGTTTAAGAGAAAATGCTAACAAAGAATTTAGAGGAATAAAATCATATCTAGGAAACTTAATACAATATTCAGTTAAACCTGATATTACTCTTATAACAAACCAGTACACAGGAGGTAATGAATTTACTGTAAAACTAGATAATAGTGATTATACAGGTTATTATCACTTAATGGCAGATGGAACTATCATGGATGGTGCTGATATGTCTCAAACAACCAACAAAACTCTCCTCCCAGGAAACGTACTAGTGCAAAATAGAATTACTACTTTATTAAAAGAAGAACTAGGCAAGTTAGGAGCAGCATAGAATAGGTTGTATATTTAAGGAATAAGAAAAAGGTTATGTTTTATATTGTCGAGACAAGACAACAATTGCGAAATTTATACTGTTCGGGAGACGAATGTTACGTTAATATTATTCCTTTGAATGATAATTACCATTCTTCGCTGTCTTCCCCTTCTCTTATATATTTCCGAACGCCCCAAGGCAAGGGCTATATATTTCCAATTGACCATAGTGAGGGATTTTCCCTAGAGTTAGACGAAGTTTTAGAGTGGATAAGTAAGTATAGCACGATTTACACATTAAACAAAAAAGAATGCTTATATTATTTTCCCACATCCAAACTCGTTGACGTATCCTATGGAACCCTCCCAAATTGTAGTAATGTATTTCGCGATTGGTGTTATAGCGTTTACCCTGCTAGACCTTACACTAATTCACTTATCCCAATCTCGAAACACTTCGAAGAACAAGAAAAAATCTTTGACGAAGTCAAGAATAAATTTGAAAGATCCTCAAATCAATTTTATAACGAGACATTCCCTCAAGTCTTCAAAGCAATAGAGGAAAAAGGTATACAAATTAATAAAGAATTATTTGACAAACACTTCAAATATCAGCATGAAGAATATTTCATCAAGGATAATAAAGTGTATACTAAATATAACTTATACAACTTAACCACACGTCCTACAAATTCATTTAATGGTGTAAACTTTGCAGCATTAAATAAAAATGATGGTTCTAGGGCAGCATTTATACCAAGAAACGATTACTTCTTCGAATTCGATTACGATGCATACCACGTACGTATCTTGGCGAAACTCATCGACTATCAACTCGATAATGAATCGGTACATACTCAACTGGGCCGTATGTATTTCCAAAAAGAAACGCTGACAGACGCAGAATATCAACAATCTAAGGAACTTACATTCAAACAATTATATGGAGGTGTATTTAAACAATATGTTGATATCCCATTCTTCAAATCGATGCAATCTTATGTAGATTCGTTATGGAAAACATTTAACGAAACACAAGAACTCGAATTAATTGGAGGTAAAATTCTCAAAGCAGAACAAATTACAAATCCAACCCCAAACAAAATACTCAACTACATAATCCAATCAGCGGAAACATATAATAACGTTGTATCTGTAAAAAAAGTCATAGAATATTTGGCTGATAAACAAAGTGATGTTATATTATACACATATGATTCCTTCCTTATAGACTACGCGGTATCTGACGGGAAAGACACATTAAAACAAATCAAACAACTTTTAGAACATGACGGCTACGTAATCAAAGTAGAATATGGACTTGATTATGATTCTCTCAATAAAATTTAATATTTATGGTAGATTACGAAATTAACTTTGACGACTTGGCAAACAAATTATTTTGCACATTCACCTCTAAAGAGGACCTAGAATCCACCATAGACAATATCAAGGACCAGTATACTATCTTATTTAACAAGATATTTGTTCTTTATATTGAATCTACAAACGAATATGTCTGCACATATAACGTTGATTCTTTTAACATTTCGAATACAATACTTCCCCAAACTATACTTTTACCCCATAGAAAAAAGGAATCCAATACACTTTATACTATAAACGCACTAAACGATTTAATTAAAGAATTAAACGATGGTGTAGCAGATCCTAAGTTTAGAGTAAATTGGCAAGATTACCGTAATTGTATCCTTCTAACTACCAGTGGTGAGTTAAAAAGACTAGATACAAAGATACACGAAATACTTTCTTTTTAGAAATATTTGGTTCCCCGAGGAACAATCATTATATTATCAATCGTTATAAATTAAAACTCAATTAGTTATGGATTTAAGTGTTATCTCAAGCAAGTTAGAACAACTTACAACACCAAAAGGCGGTGGTACCGGCCAAAAAACGGACCGATCTCAATTTTTTTGGAAAGCCCAATTAGGAAAACAACAAATTAGAGTTGTCCCTTCCGTACTAAACAAGGACAATCCTTTCCAAGAAGTATATTTCCACTATGGTATTGGAAATAGAACAATGATTTCACCAATCAACTTCGGTGAAAAAGACCCAATTGTAGAGTTCGCAAAAGAACTCCGTAAAACATCTGAACCTGAAAACTGGAGGTTAGCTAAGAAATTAGAGCCTAAAATGAGAGTATTTGCTCCTGTTGTAGTTAGAGGTGAAGAAGAAAAAGGAGCTCGTTACTGGGAATTCGGAAAACAAATTTACCAAGAATTATTGTCATTAGCAAACGACGAAGATATCGGAGACTTTACAGATACTTCAAACGGATTTGATATGACAGTAGAAGTAGTTCAAGGTAATCCTTACCCACAAACTTCAGTACGTGTAAAACCAAAACAAACACCATTATCAGATGATAATAATTTGGTAGATACATGGACTACTGAACAACCTGAATTGTTTAAATACTTTAAAAAGTATTCTTACGATGAAATGAAAGAAGCTTTAGCTGGTTTCTTAAATCCTGAAGATTCTCAAGAATCTACTCCATTAGACAATGTTAAACCAAGTAACGATGTTAATGATATCGTAAACGGTAACCCATTACCTAACGATGTAGAAGTAAAAGTAAAAGGTGAAAATTTCGGATTAAACGTTAAGAAGAAAGAAACAATCAGTGCCGACGAATTTGACGATTTGTTCGACAACTAAACAAAACTAAATTATGGCTAAAAAAAGTACAAGCCTTGGGGGCGATATCTCCAAGTCTGTTAAAGGTACCTTCTCCCTTGATAAGTTCAAAGCTGCCAAGGGTTTAGGTTCCTCAAACAACTCCTTTAAGGAGCAAGAATGGATTCCACTTTCACCGGCTTGGCAGGAAATGGTTTCATTACCTGGTATACCCCATGGGCATATTACATTATTAAGAGGCCACTCCGATTCAGGTAAAACAACTGCCCTATTAGAGGTAGCAGTTAATGCTCAAAAGATGGGAATCTTACCTGTATTCATTATTACCGAGATGAAATGGTCTTGGGAACATGCCAAAATGATGGGACTTGAGTTTACTGAAGAAGTTACTAAAGATGGTCAAACTGTAATTGATGGTAACTTTATCTTTGCAGATAGAGGCCAATTAGGTACTGTAGAAGCAGTTGCTGGTTTTATGGCTGATTTAATGGACGAACAGAAAAAAGGTAATTTACCTATGGATATGGTATTCTTATGGGATTCAATTGGTTCTGTTCCATGCCAAATGTCAGTTGAAAAAGCTAAAAACAACAACGAGTGGAACGCAGGCGCGATGTCTACCCAATTTGGTAACTTTATCAACCAAGAGATATTATTGTCTCGTAAAGAATCTTATCCACATACCAACTCATTTGTTGCTATCAATAAGATTTGGGTTGAAAAACCAATTGGTCCAATGTCTCCTCCTATTATGAAAAATAAAGGTGGTAATACAATGTTCTTCGATTCAACTTTAATTGTAACTTTTGGTAACATTTCTAATTCAGGAACACTAAAAGTAAATGCTGTTAAAGATGGTAAGAAAGTAGAGTGGGCTAAAAAGGTAAAAGTAGCAGTAGAGAAAAACCACATCAATGGTATTACTTCCACTGGTAAAATTGTAGTTACCCCACACGGATTCATTTCAGAGAACAAGAAAGATATGGATAACTATAAGAAAGCCCATCAAGATGAATGGGGTAAGATTTTAGGAGCAGGCCCATTCGAGGTTGTTACTGAAGGAAATGAAGATGAAGATTTTAGCAATTTAGTTTCTAACTTAGATGAATAAAACCCACTTAGATATTCTCAATAACTTGCATGAGGAATCAACACTGGAGCCCCTACACTTAAATAGTAGGGTGCTCCTAATTGATTCAATGAACACGTTTTTACGTTCATTTGCAGTAATTCCAAATGTTAACGCACAAGGTAATCACGTTGGTGGTTTAATTGGCTTTATGAAATCCCTAGGATATGCTATAAAGTTAATTCAACCTACACGAGTTGTTCTTGTGTTTGATGGGCAAGGAAATATTACAAATCGTAGAAACACATATGCCGAATACAAGGGTAACCGCAAGATAAAGCGTATTACCAACTGGAAAGCATTTGATTCGCTGGACGAGGAATCTGCATCTGTTACTGAGCAAATGATGCGTTTAATTGAGTATCTAAAAACATTACCTGTAAATATCTCTATTATAGATAAAATCGAAGCAGATGATACTATAGCATACCTCGCACAAAAATTAAAAGACGATGTTGTTATCTATTCCGCTGACCAAGATTTCTTACAATTGGTAAATGACAGAGTTACTGTATATTCTCCAATTAAAAAGAAATTCTATAAGCAAAAAGAGGTATTTGATGAATATGGTTTATGGCCTAAGAATTTTATTACAATGAAGTGCTTAATGGGTGACAAATCAGATAACCTTCCAGGTATTAAAGGTTTAGGTCCTAAAAAGTTATTTAAATTGTATCCTGAATTAACAGGAAACGAAAAATATACTTTAAAAGAATCATATCAAAAAGCTACAGATAATGTAGAAGAACATGGGTTATTTGGAAACATTCATCTATTTAAGAGACAACTTGAAATAAATTACGAGTTGATGTCTTTAGAGGATATTGAATTACTAGAAAAAGACCAAAACGACTTAGATGAACTAATTCAAACTGAACCCTTCAATTTTAATAAAGCTAGATTTCTAGCTATGTATGAAAAGGATTTACTTGGACGTGGTATTCCAAATGTGGAATATTGGTTAACAGAAGTATTTTCCCAATTGTCCAACTATAAATTAAAATAATGAATACATTAGACGAAGATTACAAAGGCCTTTTAGGCAGCTGCCTATATGGTGGAATAAAAAAAGAAGATAGAACCGGAACAGGCACACTATCAGTATTTGGGAGACAAATTCGTCATAATATGGAGGGTGGTTTCCCACTCCTAACCACTAAGAAAATTGCTATTAAAACAATGGTGACTGAATTAAAATGGTTTCTAAAAGGAGATACCAATATTAAATATTTAGTTGATAATGGATGTAACATTTGGAATGGAGATGCTTACAAACCTTACATTTCAAAACATCCTTGGGGAATAGAGATAGAGGAGTTTATCGAAACGATACAAAAGGATGATAAGTTTGCTAAAAAATGGGGTGAGTTAGGACCAATATATGGAAAACAATGGACTGATTGGAATGGTATAGACCAGATTTTAAATTTAGTTAATTCATTAAAGAAGAATCCTGATAGTAGAAGATTGATGGTTAATGCTTGGAATGTAAGTGAATTACATGAGATGACTTTACCTCCTTGCCATTATGGATTTCAGTGCTACGTAGCAGATGGTAAATTATCTTTAATGTGGAATCAACGTTCAGTAGATACATTTTTAGGATTACCATTTAACATAGCTTCATATGGTTTACTTTTACTTTTATTATGTGAAGAAACAGGTTACAAACCTGGTGAACTAATTGGGAATTTGGGAGATGTTCATTTATATTCAAATCACGTTGAACAAGCAAAAGAGCAAATAACAAGAAACCCATTTGAATTACCTACTATTAAATTATCAAATGTAGACATTTTAAATGGAGAATTTGATTATGAAATTTCAAATTATGAATGTCATTCTTCTATAAAAGCTCCATTAAGCAACTAGGATTACGGGTTCAATTTTATTATATTTACAACATAAATAGGTTACATACATGACGCTAAAGGCATTATCACAATACGGTCCACATTTCCAATTAAAAGTATTAAATTCGTTACTACGTAACAAGAAATTTATACTTAATATTCGAGATGTTTTATCGTATACTTTCTTCGAAAATCAAGCACATCAATGGATAGTCAAGGAAACACTACAGTACTTTGATGAATACCATAGCGCTCCTACTTTAGATTTTCTTAAAATTGAGATTAAAAAATTAGACAACGACGTTTTAAAAACAGCAGTTGTAGATCAATTAAAAGTAATCTATCAAATTATCAACGAAGATCAAGAATACGTTGAACAAGAATTCTCTAACTTCTGTAAGAACCAAGCATTAAAATCAGCATTACTTAAATCAGTTGACTTACTACAAGATGGTATGTTTGACGAAATACGATTTACAGTAGATAATGCTTTAAAAGCTGGACAAGATAAGAATATTGGACATGAATATGTTAAAGATGTAGAATCTCGTTATAAAGAAGAAGATAGACAAGTTATTCCTACTCCATGGGAAATCATAAACGAAAAACTTATGGGAGGTTTAGGTGGAGGTGACTTTGGTTTAATATTTGGTTCTCCTGGTGGTGGTAAATCTTGGACAATGGTTGCTTTAGGAGCACATGCCGTTAAATTAGGTATGAACGTAGCCCACTATACATTAGAATTAGGTGAAGGTTATGTTGGTAAAAGATACGATGCTTATTTCACAAATGTTCCTGTAAATACAATCCATACAGAACAAGAAAAAGTAAAAGAAGTAATTAGCAAATTAACGGGGACATTAACCATTAAAGAATATGCCCCTCAACAAGCTTCAATTACTACAATCGATGCTCCAGATCTAGTTATTATAGATTATGTCGATTTATTAAAAGCCACACGTATTAGTAAAGATAAAAAAGAAGAATTAGATGATATATATATCTCAACTAAAGGTTTAGCTAAAACACTTAACATTCCAATATGGTCTGTATCACAAGTTAACAGGGCAGGTGCTAAAGATGATGTAATTGAAGGAGATAAAGCAGCAGGTTCATATAACAAAATTATGATTACAGATTTCTGTATGTCATTATCTCGATTAGCTCAAGACAAAGTGAACAACACGGGACGCTTCTTCATAATGAAGAATAGATATGGTATGGATGGTATGGCTTATTATGCTGACATAGATGCCTCAACAGGTCACATAGAAATTGACGATAAACCAAGAGATGTTGAAGAAAGTGGGCCACCTACCGACCCTAAAAAACCTAATGATTTTACAGAAACTGATAGGAAAAATTTAAAAAACTTCTCTGAAAACTTTTTCAAAACAGAATCCGTTAGTGCCTAATATATACCATATTTATTAACCCATTCTTGAAATTTTTTAACTTAATTAAATTAGCTACATGCGAGACATTACAAAGGAAAGAGTTGTATACAAACCTTTCGAATACCCTGAGGCACACGATTACTGGATGAAACAACACCAAGCACACTGGTTACACACTGAAGTGCCCATGATGTCAGACGTAAATGATTGGAAACAAAACCTATCAGAAACTGAAAAAAATATTATTGGTTCTATATTAAAAGGTTTTGCCCAAACCGAAACTGTAGTAAACGATTACTGGACTAACCTTGTAACTAAATGGTTCAGAAAACCAGAAATCATCAAAATGGGTGTTACATTTGGAGCGTTTGAAACAATCCACGCAGAAGCTTATTCTTTATTAAATGAAGAATTAGGTTTAGATGATTTTAGCGAATTCCTTGAAGATGAAGCCACAATGGCTAAAATTGAAAATTTAATGAGTGTTAGAGATTCACATGAAGGGGAACCTGATTGGAATGCTAGAGCAAAATCATTAGCTATATTTTCTGCCTTTACAGAAGGTGTTAACTTATTTTCTTCATTCGCAGTTTTATTATCTTTTAAATTACAAAACAAATTAAAAGGAGTAGGACAAATAGTAGAGTGGAGTATCAGAGATGAATCAAACCATTCAGACGCTGGATGTTGGTTATTCAGAACATTATTAGATGAAAAACCAGAATTAAACACTCCAGAATTAAGAGCTGAAATTGAAGAAGCTGCTCGTTTATCTTTAAAACTAGAATTAGATTTTATTGATAAAGTATATGAAATGGGAGATTTAGATGGATGTCCAAAATACGATCTAGTATCTTTTATCAAACATAGAGTAAACACTAAAATGAGTGATTTAGGATATGGTTCAATTGTAAATGGTATTGATACAGACGCAATAAAAAGAATGAAATGGTTTGATAGTTTATCAGGTGGTAAACAACACACAGATTTTTTCGCAAACAGAGTAACAAATTACAGTAAAGGAGCCCAAAACTGGGACGCAGATAGTATATTTTAAAATATGGATAATAACAGTTTAATATCAAACGTAGAGGGTTGGGAAAGAGGTAAAGATTACCCTGAATTTTTCGACGAAATCTCATTAGCAACAATATCTAAAGGTTATCTCCTACCAGGAGAAACACCTAAGAAAGCATACCGAAGAGTAGCCCACGCAGCTGCTTCTAGACTGAAACGCCCAGATTTAGAGAACAAATTCTTTAAACTAATCTGGAATGGGTGGTTAGGTCTAGCTTCACCTGTCCTTTCCAACATGGGAACGGATAGAGGTTTACCTATTTCATGTTTTGGAGTAGATACACCAGATTCAATTCGAGGTATAGGTTTGACAAACGCTGAATTGATGAAGCTTACGTCTGTAGGTGGTGGAGTTGGAATTAGTTTATCTCGTATTAGAGAGAGAGGAACTGAGATTCGAGGAAACGGGAAAAGTGAAGGGATTGTTCCATGGGCTAAAATCTATGATTCATCCATTATCGCTACTAACCAAGGTAACGTAAGACGTGGGGCTGCCTCAGTGAATTTGAACATTAATCATGGCGACATTGACGAATTCTTAGAAATCCGTCGCCCTAAAGGTGATCCTAACAGACAATGTTTGAACCTTCACCAATGTGTTGTTGTAGATGATGTTTTTATGAGAAAACTTGAATCTAGAGATAGTGAATCTATGAATAGATGGGCTAAAATCTTAAAAGCAAGAATGGAAACGGGTGAGCCTTACATTATGTTTAAAGACAATGTAAACAAAGCAAACCCAATGGCTTACATGATGAACAATCTTGATGTAAGTATGACAAACATTTGTACTGAAATTACATTACATACAGATGAAGAACACTCATTTATTTGTTGTTTATCTTCTTTAAACTTAGCTAAGTATGACGAGTGGAAAGATACAGATACTGTAGAATTATCTACTTATTTCTTAGACGGTGTAATGCAAGAGTTTATTGATAAAACTCAAGGAACAGATAGTATGGTTAGGGG
>Ga0206124_10003178_pt1 | contig 11783 bp, 7 predicted proteins | sample Helgoland_Spring_3_FD_148671 | JGI IMG/M metagenome (GOLD analysis project Ga0206124, IMG submission 148671) | Pelagic subsurface seawater microbial communities from Kabeltonne, Helgoland, North Sea - Helgoland_Spring_Bloom_20160321_2 | ecosystem: Environmental > Aquatic > Marine > Epipelagic ... | reverse complement strand
TTATCATCACTTAATGCGAGTAACGTAAGTTCAGGTACACTTCACAGTGATAGATTACCGTCAAAAACAGGTACTGGAAATGTTGTCATGAGTGCGGGTCCAACCTTATCCGGAACAATTACCGGTGGAACCTTTTCGGGAACGCATACCGGTAACGGTTCAGGATTATCATCACTTGATGCGAGTAATATAAGTACTGGGACACTTCACAGTGGTAGATTACCGTCAAAAACAGGTACTGGAAATGTTGTCATGAGTGCGGGTCCAACCTTATCCGGAACGATAACGGGTGGAACCTTTTCGGGAACACATACCGGTAACGGTGCTGGATTAACACACTTAAATTTTGAAGAAAGTAACAACACTGGAAAAGTTCCTGTCGACCACGGAGGTACGGGATTAGCAACGATTGGTACAAATCATATATTATTAGGTAACGGCACATCGGCAATGACCACGATATCACCCGAATCGTCTGGTACAGCAAAATTCCTTAGTAGTTATAGTAATGGTAATTTAACTTGGTCATCCCCTTCCGTATCAGGGATTTCAATTACTAATGATAACCTTTCAGCAACTGGTCAAGGTATTACTTTCGCAGCTGGTGTTAATGCTCAAACTATAAAATCAGATCAAAGTACTTTACACTATAAACCATCTATAGGAACACTAACGACGAGTAATTTGATCACGTCAGATACATCGACAAGCGCACGTAACGGGATCGCAAATACTGCGCCTACCAGTACCTTCTCGGTCGGTACGGTTTTTAGTATTCAGGAATGGGATGGGTCGGGTGATCCTATAGACGTCATGGTCGTAAGAAAAGGTAATGCTTTTTACGAAGGTAATGTATATATAGGTAAAACATTAACTGTACCATCAGGTGGTAAAATAGAAGCAGATACGATAAAAGTTAGGTCACATAATGTTAGTGGAACCACGGTAATTAACGAAAGGAAATCAACTATTCAACGAATAGATTAATCAAATAATTAAATGTGTATAAATACTAAATACTAAATGAGTGTTTATATTTCCAGACCCAGTCTATCCGGGTATGGTGCATCAGCAGTATCGATGAGTTTCGATACAAATACACTCGTAATATCTAATGCTTACGCAAGTTCACAAACAGGTACGTTTAGTACATTCACGTACACACCCCCAGGTTCTGGTGGTAGTGGTAACGTATGGTCCAGTGCAATAACCATTAACGGAACTTCGAATTCTAAATTTGGTCAATCCGCATCTATGAATTACGACGGAACACGTATAGCCATAGGTGCACCAAATATTGGTAAAGTATACATATACGATTGGAATGGTTCGGGATGGAGTAACTATAGTAATATCATACAGTGTCCGGTAACAACATCGAGTAATAATTTCGGGTATAGTGTGTCTCTATCACCAGATTTGGGTGATAGAGTTGCTATAGGTGCACCGGGTATAAATACGGCATACGTATACGAACTTAAGAGTAATAACCAATGGACCCAAACGTGGTTACATACAGAAAATACACTAAAGAGTTTAATAACGTGCGATACATCAGTAAACTCATCCGGTAACGTTTCTGTAAATTCACAATATAACAATTATGGATTTTCGGTCGCATTATCACTTTATGGTGATTTTCTTGCGATAGGTGCACCGGGTACAGACCTTGATGAGGTTAATAGTACGAATTCGGATCATAACGGTAGTAATTTTACAAACTCTGTGAATACTTCTGGTAATATCGAATATGGACCTCATGTTGGTGCAGATGACGCTGATATGGAAGTTGTTGGTCAGGTCGGTTTTGTACAGGTCTATAAAGGTGGTTTAACAAATACACAATCGTGGTGGACATCGAACGCGTTAGTTGGTCAAACTATGTATGGTGACGCGGGTACACATAATGTCAATTTTGATGGTGGTAGCAATTGGTATGGTACAACACGGTATTGGAAAGAAGCGTGGTCTATGCCTCGAATGGGATACAGTGTTGATATATCGGATGATGGTACGCGCGTAGTAGCGGGATCCCCTTCGTTTTCCGCGGAAGGTACACAGAACGCACTTTACCCGGGTAAAATTGAATTATTTGATTTCACTTCATCTCTTAACGTATGGACCAAAAGTTTATCGCCGTTATTTGGTGCAACAGCGAGAGGATGTGCGGGACATTCATTCAAACTAAACAGTTCAAATAACAGAATAGTTACTCAAGATCTTAGTAGTGGTGGTTTCTCAGTTATGGATTATAGTGGTAGTGCGTGGTACCAAAATGGTGTTAAAAATAGTTGGATGACTAGTACACCTACATACGGAGATACTGTATTAACAGCGTGTACAATAACAAACGGGGCTCTTATTGTTTCTGCAAACCCTGGACAAAATAATGGTCAAGTTCAATTTTATAATTATTTATTAACGAATACTCTCGCGGGTAACACATTAATAGGTGGTTATATGGCCGCCGATGAAATATTTTTGGGTCCTTCCGATAATAGTTTAACGAACGCATACGATAAAAAGATTTCGTTTGGTGGTACGTACGCTGATAATAGTGCTTCTCTTTGTACCATAGAAAGGCGAGTACACGATTCAAGTGATCTTACAGGTGCGTCCGAACTACTTATCAGACATACAGGCGAAACAGAAAGTGATCAAGTTCGACTCAATGCACCAGAACTCATTTTCCAAGTTGGTGGAAGTGATACTGTTACTGCACACATGCACATAAACAAAGAAGGTAACGTTGGTATAGGTTCGACTTTATACGCAAGTACATATTTAGATTCTACAGGTAACCATTGGAAATCGCGTTCGTATTGTACCGCGGGTGTAGATATTGATAAAGATGTTCAAATACGTAATAAACTTAACATAAACTATGCTGGTCGTACAGCTTTAGCGGGTAAAGACGGTCATAGTCTTTCGCGTCTCAATACGCGAGATAATGAATTGGTATTATCGGAGTGGGCTTCGAGTTCACAATACGTAACATATTCGTCTGGGTTTAGAGCGTACGATTTTACGGGTGGTCGTTCGTATATACAGGGGCCCGGGGGTAGTACACACCAGAAAGGTGCGCGTTTCGGTTTATGGCTTTACCTCAAAAATGAACACAGTACGTATACTGCTAACAATTCTAAAGGACAAGTTTTGTGCGCTTTAGGTACAGTACCAACACCTAGTCCAACAGGTAATAGGTTCCAGGGGTGTTCTCTATACCTATTCTATAACAGTGCATCCGATAGAGGTTTCAGGTTTTGGTTAGGTGAATCCAATAGGTATTATGTACACCAAATGGATCTCGAAAAGGGTCGTTGGTATTGTATAGATGTAAAGTTTCCGGGTCAATATACCGGTGGTACAACTACATCATTACAACCAAAATTTTATGATGGTGTAGGTAACGGGGGTGAGGGTACTGCTAATGCACCAAATAGTATCGCAGATACAAGGAATACAATGTTACTACTTGTAGACAGTGTCGGTAAAAATTTATCAGTTTCTGGATCTGGTGGTGCGAGCGTTTCAAATGGGTCTATTTACACACCAAACGGGTACTGGTTCGGTGGTAATAATACAAGTAGCACTAATGATGGGTACGGTATACATAACGCATACATGGGTTTAATGTATAAAGAAGGGGGGTCAGGACACCAAAGTGCACAGCCTTCGGTTTTGTTGGCAAATGGGTCACCACCCGAAATGTTAGCTGTCGGTGGTGATATCCTTACGAATGGTAGAATTGGAATAGGTACAGTCCAACCAAACGCGGCGTGTCATGTTATTGGTGATTTTAACGTTGAAGGTGAAATTAAACAAAATAACTCTACACTTATTGGTCTCGGGTCATCTTCATCCGCGGGTGCGCCTTTACAGGTATTAGCGTCTACGAGTAATACCTCACCAACGAATAACGGTATACTTCTTTCACAAGGGGGTACTTCGGGTACAAACCATGCCATAATGGCTATGAAAGTAAACGGCTCAAATTCGGGTGACCCGTTTGTTTCGTGGGATACAGATGTTACCGGTTGGTCTATGGGTATAGATAACAGTGATTCCGATATACTAAAAATAGCGAATAGTAAGGATTCGTTAGGTACAGATACGCACATGGAATTTAGTTCGTCGGGGACGGATTTTTTAAAAACTATTCTAGCAAACGGGAGTGCGGGTACGAGCGGAGGGGTTCTTACGAGTGGTGGTTCGGGAGGTACGGCTTCTTGGACAACGGTAAGTGGTGGTGGTGGTGGATCATCGTTATCCGGAACAAATACGTTTGAATGGGGGACGGGTGTATCCGGAAAAGAAACAAACGCGGGTAAAATTGGGTACAGTACGTTTACTTCGGGTTCTAACGGCGCACTCGATATTGTAGGTGCGGGGACATCTAGTTCAAATAGAAATGTTCGAATATATGATAATATTGGTATTGGGACAGGTTCCCCAACGTCACCTCTTCACGTTATTGGTGATGCTTTCTTCGATGGGGGGAATATATATTTCAATAAAACGTCCGGTTCTGTATCTAAAATAACAAGTAGCTCCACGGGTAATGATCTACGATTTTATTCCGATCACTGGATAAGATTCATTGAATCTGATACTAATGCTGAGAAACTCGTTATTAATGGTAATGGAGGTAAAATAGGTATAAACCATTCTACCCCGGATTCTTGTCTCCATATAGCCTCGTCGAGTGGACAAACTATCACTCTCGATGGTACAACCCGTACGTCGTATATACATTATGTTAGGGGTACTGGTCATTGGTACGCGGTCGTAGATAACGATTCTGGTCCTAATCATAACATGTATTGGTATTCTAATACAAGTCAGTCAGGTAACCCCATTAAACAAATATTTCGGTTTGAAAATGATACAGCTGGTGCTGGTCCTAATGCAATAGGCACGTTTACGGGTCAACACATGAGTTCCATAGTAGACGTAACACCTACAAATATTTCGGTTTGAAAATGATACAGCTGGTGCTGGTCCTAATGCAATAGGCACGTTTACGGGTCAACACATGAGTTCCATAGTAGACGTAACACCTACAAATGTTTCTAACTGTGTAGGTTTGATCGTTTCATCGAACCAAAACGATTACATGACAATTAATGGTGGAACACCTCTGAAAGGGGCAAAAAATATACACGTAAACGAAGCTATACCCGTTGTTAAAATATCAACAAAGGCACAAGATAAGGCGTGTTTTGGCGTTATATCATCCGGTGAAGATCCAAACGAATCGGGTCGGGAACAAAGAACCGGACATATAGTGGGTGTATTTCATAAGGAAAGTGGCGATAACAGAGTATACGTTAACTCGCTAGGTGAAGGCGGTGTATGGGTAGTAAACACGAACGGTAATTTAGAGGCGGGTGATTATATAACAACGTCTAACGTGAGTGGGTACGGTATGAAACAAACGTCTGAGTTTCTTGCAAACTATACGGTCGCAAAAATAACAATGGATTGTAACTTTAACCCGGGACAAGTACCCGTAAAACAAATAAAGAAAGTTAGTGCTACGAACACGTATTACGTGCGTTCCACTGATAATGATACGTGTAATGAAACGTTTTATAATACGCTCGACGATGAAACAAAGGCACTTTATACAGAAGATGTTAGAACCGAAATGGTTAACGATCTCGATAGTAACGGTGTATTTCAATGGGAAGATACGTCAGAAACAGAGTTGGCATATAATATACGGTATTTAGACGCGAATGGTATAGAAACGACACAGGAAAACGCAGTTCATATAGCGGCGTTTGTAGGGTGTACGTACCATTGCGGATAACGAATTGAAAATAACTAATTAATTTACCATTCTGGAAAATGTCAGAATGGTAGAAAGTTTTGTTTACTTACTTTCGTGATGGGAGCGTGTCCATGATTGCTAAGGCGATAACACCCGCAATAAAGAACAAAACAACATAATTACACTCCGTATCTTCTCCTCTACCAGTAGAATTTTTAACTTTCTCCTGGACTGGGACTGATACTTCTCGTGAAGGTCTCGGCCTTTCGATAGGATCTTCGTCTAATGGACAATAACCTATCATATACTATATTTTACAAATTAATTTCGACTGTTTTTTTCTTTCGACCACGTTTAGCTTTGGTCTGAGTAACTTTAACTTCACGCAATTCTCCGTCACCTCCTTCAACGTCACCTGATATTGGTGCCTCGGCAATATCCGAAATATCATCATCTTCGTCATCGTCTACGATAATTTGTTCCTGTGCTGGAATACTCGTCGTGTTCATGGGTGGTGTTGGTGGCATCATAATGTTACCCATGAGACTTGAAATGTCGAACCCAGGTCCTTGCATTTCGTGTTTACCATCACTTGAAGGTTCGGAACCTTGTTGTGATTTTGGTACTGTGTTTTGAACCGCGGACATCATATTTTGAACCAGTCCTGGATTTTGTTTAATCACATCATTCATGTTTGGCATGACCGATTTGAACATACTATTCGTCAAATGGAACATCATAGCCGAGCCTCCAAGCATCATAATAAGTTTGATTTCTGGGGCGACGTGCATTTTAGTTCTATACTTGACGTATAACTCTTCAAAAACTTCATCATAATCGTCGACATTTTCCATAACGTTTTCAGACCACCCTTCGAGTTGAATTTCGAATGGGTTATACTTCTTATTCATAAACTCGAGGCCTGTCGTACACGCGATAAGCATACGTCTCGCAAATTTAATTGATTTGTCTACATCTATACTATACGTTATTCGCTTTACTTCGTTTCTAAGTTCGTCTATAGGGGAATAGGCATTCAAGCGCTTGTTCACAGTAAACCCCTTTTTTTCCAAACGTCCGAGTTTATTAACAAGATCCGCTTTCTCTTCATCAATTGTCTTAAAACCGGGTGATGGTTTTTCTTCCTCTTCTTCCATCATATATCCACCACCTCCTCCTCCATAATCCATATCGGGTTCGTCGTCGTATTCGTGATAATCAAGAGGTGCTTCTGGTGGAGGTACAGATGGTTGTGATTGTTTATTTGGGTTAGCAAACGAGTCGATATCTTCCTGGAAAACCTGTTGTTGCGGTGGTGTAAATTGTGTTTTCATCTGGGCAATTTGTTTTTTTACAGGCTGTCGTCGAGGAACATCAATTTCAATTTCGTTCATCAGGGCCTGTTCATTATCATCAAGTTTCATAACATTCGTATTTTTACGATCAAGAATAATTTCACCGTCCATTAGTATTACTCTTTATATTGAAACTATTCTATTCTCTTTAACGCACTTTATAAAAAATGTTGTTTCAATATAAATGAAACTTAACGCTACCAACAAAAACACGATCAAAGCTATCGTCATCATCATCGCAGTATTGTGTGTTCTCACAATGTTCCGTACCAGTGGGTACCAGGGTAAAGATGTCGAAATAGAAACCGTCAATACGGGTTCGCTTTTCGATATTCCATCGACCCAAGAATGTTTGGGTGATGCATACTATTCCGACAGTAAAGGTGGTGTATGTGACGGCCAAAAACTTGTTCGAGAACAAGCGGGGTATAAGATGAAGTAAAATCTCCAGTATATATAAATGGCTTTAGTGACTAGTCAATCCACCTTACCCGATTTCGAATATGAACACCATACCGTCATTCTTGATAACTTGGATCATAGTTCAGATAACACGGAATTTACACTTCATTTACCAAAACCCCTAGAAAATGTTGTCCAGGTGCAATTACTTGCTGCGAGTATTAACACGAGTGATGATGATCAAAAGTGTATACACATCGGTATAGAACAACTTAAAACCAATTTTTCACAACGTGGAAAAAAAGACCTCGAAGACGCTGATGATAACCATCTTAATGGTATTTTCGGTACCATTCTTTGTGAACATGTAATGCACGGCCCAGATGCAGCAGATACTGGAGACAAAGTAGGTACCCAAAAAACGGTATTCTTCAGAAACGAGTACCCAATTATTCAATTTTATTATAACCCAATTCGTAAACTCGATAGGTTAACTTTTAATTTAGATAAACAAGATGGTACCACAGCCGCATGTGGAGATGTAATTTTTATTTTTAAATTTGTGTGTAAGAGAAGAAACATATCCTATTAATTATTTCAGGGCGTCGTGCACTTGTATTTTTAACCTTTTCTTATTATAAATGTCATCTGGTATTGTTCAACTTATAGCAATTGGTGCTCAAGACGAACACATTATGGGCGAACCAGAAATATCTTTTTTTACGTCAACGTTTAAACGACATTCTAACTTTTCACAATCCGTTGAAAAACAAACTATTCAGGGAGATGTGAAAGCGAATTCTATGTCATCTATTCGTTTTGATCGAACAGGTGATATGTTAGGGTATACATATTTAACAATTGATAATAATACACAGGCGCTTGATATCCAGAGGTGGGATACACTCATAGATAAAGTTGAACTTCTTATTGGTGGACAGGTTATCGATACACAAGATGCGGTTTTTACCGAAAAAATAGCAATCGATACGTTTGCAACAAACGTTTCAAAAAGTGCGAATGGTACACACCCAGGTATAAGTGCACGTTCCTATTTCTATCCATTTAGATTCTTCTTTTGTGAGGGTGCACAGTGTGCTTTACCCATAGTGGCTTTACATTACCATAACGTCGAGTTACGTATACATTGGGGACCAAATGCGGGTAACTATAATTTTGAGTGTTATTCAAACTATTATTACCTCGATAACGAAGAACGTGGTAACCTTGTTTCGCGTAACCATAATTTAATTATTACACAGGTTCAAAAAAGTATTCCTTCAAATGAACTTTCACAGGAATTGACATTTAATCATCCGGTCAAGTATCTTGCATCTTCAGATACAACGACTGAAGGGGCATTAACGTCAACAACCAATAGAATAAAAGTTGAAATAAACGGTTTAGATATAGGTAATTTTAAATGGGCGAAACCACACTTTATAGACGTTATGAACTATTATCATACAAATTTTGTTACGTCCCCCGATTTTTTCTTATACTGTTTTTGCTTATCGACGAGTTCACTCCAGCCGACAGGAACGCTCAATTTTAGTCGATTAGATTCTGCAAAGATAGTCAGTCAAACCATGATAATTAGTGATCCTATATACGCAGTCAACTACAATATACTTCGTATTGAAAATGGTATGGCTGGTCTTATCTATGCAAATTAAAATACGTACCTATATTAAATGGTTAAAAACATACCGACCATCGAGCGGTCTACCAAAATCCGGTTTGGTAAACATGCTACGGACGACCAGGGCGAAAACACGATCGTATTCAATGCTTCAAATGCAGCTATAGATACATCAGTTCCAGGGAGTATTTACATGACACCACTTCGTCAAGAAGATGATATAACATCCAGGGATATAACCATGATAACGTATAATACAGAAACCAAGGAAATTATAGATTCGAATGTACCTGCGGTTGATCTTTTTTCGATTAATTTACAATATGCGACGAATAATGATAACGTTACATCAAATACGGTTCGTTTTATAAATGATACGACTTCGTTTGTAACAACTGGTAATGTCGGTATACAGAATACAAGTCCTACACACGCACTCGATGTAGGTTCAAATGTTCATGTAACCAAAGATGGTGAAGTACGCGTGGGACCTTCTATTTTAATAGATTCTAATGCAGATAATAAAATTCAAGTTTCGGGTAGAATAAATACAAATTCAATAACTGTAGACCGTATTGGTTTATCTAACACTAATCCAACTATAACGGGGTTAAGTTTAGGTTCGAATACGTTTTTACAACACCCAACTGCATCCATAAACGCGTTTAGTACCACGGGTAACGTAAGTGCGGCATTTTACCATGGCGATAGTTACTTTTTATCAAATCTGAATTTAGATAATATCATTTTACAAGGTAATACAGCTGCTTCTAAAACGGTTGAATTTAATAAAAGTGATACATCTTTAATAACGGCGAGTAATGTTGGTATAGCAAACGCTCTGCCTGTACACACGTTAGATGTTGGTTCGAACTTATTCGTAGACGATAAAGGTTCAAATAAATTAGTTGTGACTGGTAATACGTTCACATCGAGAAAAGCTTTAGTTGGGTCTAATCTTGTCATGGATACACTAGGATCTAATGTTGTCGAAGTTACGGGGAACACGTTTACCTCGAGAAAAGCTTTGATTGGTTCAAACGTTACTATAGATACACTAGGAACCAATGCCATTGAAGTTACGGGGAACACGTTTACCTCGAGAAAAGCTTTAGTTGGGTCTAATCTTGTCATGGATACACTAGGATCTAATGTTGTCGAAGTTACGGGGAACGTAAACGTATCGAATTATACAAAAACAGACTATATTACCGTACAAAAAGATGCACACGTAAAAGGTAACCTTCTCGTCGAAGGTACGACAACAACAATTGATACAACAAATACAACTTTCGGAGATGCCGTTATAAGTCTCGCAAACAATAACATATTAACGACTACCGATATTGGTATTATTATGAAACAACCCGGTAGTAATGCAAGTCCAACGGTAACTTTTAGAGGTGACGAAAAAGAAATGATGATCGGCTACACACTAAACAGTTCTTTAGATACTGAAATCACACCCGATTATGCAAATGTTATAGATTTACACGTCTATGGTAACGTAATAGCACAGAATAATATAACACTTACATCGGGTGAATTGACGGCAATTACTGTAAACAGTAACGTTGTTGGTGATAATGTTGTTGCTACGAACGGAATGTATGGAACAATTGCTGGTTCAAATACTATAAGTGCTTCGACAATAAACGCAGTAACCATAAACAGTAATGTTGTTGCTGATAACGTCGTTGCTACGAACATGTATGGAATAATTGCTGGTTCAAACACTATAAGTGCTTCGACAATAAGTGCAATAACAACAAACAGTAACGTTGTTGGTGATAATGTAAACGTAACAAATAATATAGAAACAACATCTGGGTTCTTTAAAGGTAATGGTGGTATTCTCTCGAACGTCTCTCTTCAACAAGTTACGGATACGAGTAACTCTACTACAAACACTATCGCATCAACAAACACAACAACCGGTTTCATATCGAGTGGTAATGTTCACGTTGGAAGTAATATACAGGTTTCAGGGTTAACATCGGGTTTCGTACCAATCGTAGGTTCGGATAAGTTTTTACACGATTCAGTAATAGAATATTCCGGTGATACAACTACAATATCATCAAATGTCGAAATCACAGGTAATTTATCAGTTCTAGGTAAAACGGTCACTATTGAGTCGGACTCGTTAGTTATCAACGATCGCGTTTTGGGTATTGCAAATAACAACGTGTCGCATTCACTCGATGTTGGTATAATCATGGGACACCCGGGACATAACATTGCATTTATACACCACGGCCAACCAGTTGAAGGTGACCCACACGAACACGAAATGGTACTTGGATATACACAAAACACGGTATCGGATAATCATATTCTTGATGACGCAAATATCATAACGTTCCGAGTTTTAGGTGATGTCATCGTACAAAACAACTTAACACTCACGTCCGGTGATTTAACGGCTATTACTGTAAACAGTAACGTCGCCGGGGATAATGTAAGTGCGATTACTTTGAATGGTAACGTTGTTGCTGATAATGTTGTTGCTACAAACATGTATGGAACAATCGCTGGTTCAAATACTATAAGTGCTTCGACAATAAACGCAGTAACCATAAACAGTAATGTTGTTGCTGATAATGTT
>Ga0206124_10003177_pt1 | contig 11789 bp, 10 predicted proteins | sample Helgoland_Spring_3_FD_148671 | JGI IMG/M metagenome (GOLD analysis project Ga0206124, IMG submission 148671) | Pelagic subsurface seawater microbial communities from Kabeltonne, Helgoland, North Sea - Helgoland_Spring_Bloom_20160321_2 | ecosystem: Environmental > Aquatic > Marine > Epipelagic ... | reverse complement strand
ACTGGTATGTCTAACGGCGGGGAGATGTGTTACATGCTTGCTTGCCAGGGGTATGATACTTTTAAAGCTGTTGCTCCAGTAGCAGGAATGATTTTACAAGATATTTTGGATGAATGTGATGCTGCTCCGGGGATACCCGTTTTTGAAATTCATGGATCACAAGATGGGGTAACTCCACTTGCAGGAGATCCAGACAATAACGATGGATGGGGCTCCTACCCTAGTATTGCAGACACCATTGATTATTTTGTAGAAAAGAACAACTGTATTACACTAGTAGAAGGGACTCTGCCAAATACAGACACCTCTGATGGTAGTTTTATAGGGGGTGAAAAATATATCTACGGTATTAATCAAAATGAAGTTTGGTATTATAAAGTTGTAGGGGGTGGTCATGATTGGCCAGGTAGTGGCGGTAATATGGACATAGAGGCTGGAGAACAGGCATGGTTGTTTTTTCAAAATTATATTGACAATAATGAAGTTGTATTAGATCTAGATGCAGCTATCTCGGTACATGTTCCAGAAACCAACTGTGGTAGTACCATAATAACCCCATCTGTTAGTCTTACTAATTTTGGGTTTAATGATATTTCGGTTGCCCAGATGACATGGCAAATTAATGATGGGAATATGCAGACAATTAACTTTAATGGTACTTTAAGTCAAAATGAAACTCAAATCTTTACTCTAGACCCAATTGATTTGACAGATGGTCTATATGTTTTCTCTGCTTCACTTATCACTGTTAATGGTGTTATTGACCAAAATACTCAAAACAATGATGCAGCAACATCATTTCTCATTGGTGGTAGTGAATATGCAACACAGCAGGTTACTTTAGAATTATTAACTGATAATTGGGCAGAAGAAACATCTTGGGAGTTTAGGGAAGTTGGTGGTGCTATTATAGATGCTGGTAGTTACAACGAATCAGATGATAACACAACGTTTATAGAAGCTTTTAACGTTGCGCCAGAGAACTGTTATGAGTTTGAAATATTTGATTCTTACGGTGATGGAATTTGCTGTGAATTCGGAGATGGATTTTATAGTTTAACTGCAGATAATGGAGATGTTATTATTAATGGAGGTGAATTTGGGGGTAGTGAGATAACTGAAATAAGTATTGGTGAAGAACTCTCTACTAGTGATGCTTTTTTAAGTACTATTTCATTATATCCAAATCCTGCAAACAATGAAATTACACTGAGTATGGCAAATACAAATAATATTTCTTCATACCGCGTTTACAATACTTTTGGACAATTATTACAAGAAGGTACCCTACAGGCAAATAAACAAGTAATCTCTATTTCACGATATACTGTTGGAATCTATTTTATTGTAGTAAAAAATACGGCTACAAGTGTTGAGTCTGCGCTAAGGTTTATTAAAGAATAATGAATAAAAATTAATTATTATTTTGTAAATTAGGATTGGAATTAAGCTCAACACTAAATATATGCTCATGGAAAATTTAAATCCCCTAATTATTGAAGACAACAAAATAGTTGTCATGGGTATTAAAAAAATCTATAACAAACATCAACCTGAGGCTAGTCTCAGCAGTGTTGAAAATGGATTAGAGGCTATTGAGTTTTTATCAAAAATAGAAGATCCACAAATGTTTCCTTGTTTTATAATCCTTGATATAAACATGCCTATAATGGATGGTATTGAATTTCTTGAAATTATTAAACAAGATCAAAGATTACAACAAATACCCGTTGTTATACACACCACAAGCTCAAACATAGAAGACTACAAAAAATGCAAAGCAATTGGTGTTTGTGGATACTATGTCAAAGATGTGGATTTTTCTGTCTACAAAAACAATCTTATTAATATTGCCAATTATTGGAAAAACTCATATAGAAAAAAATTATGAAAGGATTTATTTTTACAAATTTTATAGATTTTGTTGAAAAATCTAATGGACTAGAAATGGTTGACCAAATGCTCTCTGAGTGTGATTTGGAATCAGAGGGAATTTATTCTGCCTTTGTTAGTTACAAGTTTGAAGAACTAGTTACGCTTTTAACTTATGTGTCCAAAAAGACTAATATTTCACCTCAAATTTTACTAGAGTCTTTTGGGAGGTTTGTTTTTCCCTATTTAATTGGAAAACACTCTTACATAGTTGAGAAGTATAAAAATCCTCTAGATCTTTTGGCTGGCATAGAAAATCACATCCACATAGAAGTCAAAAAACTCTATGAAGATGCAGAATTACCAACCTTTAATGTAGTTGAGAGAAAAGATAATAGTTTAACCATTATTTATACTTCAACTAGGGGTCTAACGTATTTTGCTATTGGTTTAATGAAAGAGACGTTACAATTTTTTAAAGTAAAAGGAACCATAGATATGGTTGAGAATTACAACAATAATGGTAGTGTTAAATTTCACATACAACTACATTAATCTATAGGATAAAAGCCGAAAAGGTGTGCTAAGCAAAAAAGTTGATATACTTACAAGAGCTCTTGAAAGAGAAAGAAAGGCAAAAGAGGTAGCTGAGGGATTTATTGAAAATAGACTCAGAGAGCTTTACAGCAATAACCTCACACTTTCAGAAGACATTTCCAAGCAGCAGGAGTTTCAAAAAGAACTCATAGAAAACCTGGTAGACGCTTTGATTGTGTTTGATTTTGATATGACTATATTAAATATCAATAAAGAGGCATTAAAATTATTAGGGTTATCAAAGAAAAACACTCCCACAAGTATCAATGACTTCAAGGCTCGATACACAGAGAAATTAAAAACTACTTTTGATGCACATTTTTCTACCTCAGAAAACACTACGGGTGAGTTTTTGTTCAATTTTGTAAATAGAAATAAAGAACTAAAGTATGTTACCATAAAAGCTAGACTCCTAAAAGATTCTAAAGACACACCCGATGCATACCAAACAATAATAAGAGATATAACACAACAACACCTTGTTGAACAAAAATTAATTGAACAGCAAAAGTTGTTAAAAATTGAAAGTTCTATATCTAACAAACTACTAAAAAACCCCAATATTTTTAACAATGGTCATGATATTGTAAAAATTATTGCAGACTATTTAGGTACCGATGACTGCGTGTTTTACGCTGTTATTGAAGATAAGTTAATTCAAATCGCAGCTTTCAATCAAGATCTAAACAAAAAAAACAATACGGACCCATTTGAAGTAAATTTCGGTGAAGGTATTGTTGGAGGGGTAGCATTGCGTAAAAAAGGAATCATCATTAATGATACCAGTAAACATCCAGACTACATTGTTGATGATCAAAAAAGACTCTCAGAGATTACAGCACCCATAATACTCGACAATGAGCTAATTGCCATAATCGATGCAGAACATCCCAAAAAAAATTATTTCAACGCTGGTCAATTAGATTTTTTATCACACATTTCATCTCTAATTAGTATTACACTAAAGAAAAATATTGTAGAACTCGAAAAATCAAAAAGAGAACAAGAACTTGATAAAACACGTGACCGCCTTCAACTTATTTTTGAAAGCTCCTCTGATGCAAAAGCAATTGAGACCATAGATGGTTATATTGAGCAAATTAGCCATGCATTTTTAAAGTTATTTAATATACCCATTAATGAGATATCTAATCTGGTTGGAACAGATTGTGTTTCTGCGCGCAATATGCTAAAAGACATGTTTGTGGATGAACAAATATTTGCTCAAAGAATAGAAGAAATTGTAACAAAGGGCCAGGAAGTTTTAGATGAGATGCTGGAGCTCAAAGATGGTAGGATTTTATCTCGTGATTATAATCCAATTTTTAGAGACGGTGCAATCATAGCGCATCTTTGGACGTACAAGGATGTAACTTTGATTGTTAACTATGACAAAAGCCTAAAGTTTCAGACCAAAAAATATAAAAGTATCATTGAAAATATGAATTTGGGCCTTATGGAGGTAGATGCCAATGAAACCATACTCAATATAAATAATGCCTTTATAAAAATGTGTGGCTACAGCAAAAGGGAACTTGTTGGATTTAAAGCCAGAGATGTTTTGTTGGACCAAGAGCAAAGACAATACATGGAAAAAAAGGTAAGTTCTAGAAAGGATGGAACTAAGGATTTATATGAGATGGAAATAAGAACCAAAAGTGGTGAAAAAAGATACTGGCTTATTAGTGGCGGACCCAATGCCAACATTAGTGGAGAGATCATTGGATCCATAGGAATACATTTAGATATCACAGAATTAAAAATGTTGAACATAAAGGCAGATTCATTAATTAACGATTTAACAATAAAAAATGAAGAGCTTTCTCATTACGCCCATGTTGTGTCTCATGATTTAAAAACACCTCTTAGAACAATCTCAACATGTGTAAACTGGCTTTTAGAGGATAATTCTGAGACCCTTGAGAAAGAAAGTCTTGAGTATATAGACACTATTGAAGAAGCCATAACAGATATGGATAAGCTCATATCCAGTACACTTCAGTATACAGAAATTAGAACCTCAGAAAAAGTAGCCAAAGAGCAACTAGAACTTCAACCTGTAGTTGATTCCATTATTAGTTTTTTAAATAAAAACAAAACCAGTGATTTTGAATTCAATATAGTAAAACCACTTCCTGTAGTAAATCTAACAGAGGTAAAGGCTAGACAAATTTTTCAAAATCTCATTGAAAACGCCTACAAGTATAGAGATAAAAACAAGAAAAGCTTTGTTAATATAGACTGGAAGGAAGAAGAAGACTTTTACCAATTTTCTATTCAAGATAACGGAATTGGTATCTCACAAGAGCATTTTAGTTTGGTGTTTGAAGCATTTAAAAAACTAAACAACAGAACAGACTCAAGCGGTATTGGACTTTTTATCATTAAAAAAACAATTACCTCTGAGGGTGGAAAGATCTGGATAGAATCAAAAAAAGAAGTTGGAACAACATTTTTCTTTACCCTACCCAAGTAGCACTGCTTGATTCAGAAAAACAAAAAAGGGCCCTACACCTCTCTTTTTAAAACCAAAAAGCTAGGTTTTAATTGTATGATCCCTAATAGATTTAGCAATTGCATGATTTTGTAGGTTATATCAATTTCATGCCATCGAACTCCTCCAAAATTAGGACTACTGCTATGTTTGTGATGGTTGTTGTGGTACCCCTCACCCAGCATTAAAAAATCAAATTTGAACAAGTTTTTGGAGGTATCTTTTGATTTAAAATTTACATATCCAACTATATGGCCAAACCAATTGATAATAACTCCATGGATGGGAGCCATCAATAAAGCAACTGGTAATAACAACCATTGCCAAATGGAAGTGGTGAATAATAAAAAGAAAGAAAAATAAGCAATACCCCAAGCAACTCGAGAAAACCAAGAACTTGCAAAGGCATCAAAACGTTTCCATTGAGGTACATTTTTAGTAAACTTTGGAGCAACTTCTATTTTTTGATTGTTGATTTGGTGGTATATATTTTTAGTTCTCCACATCATGGAAAATATATTTAAATCATATTTTGGTGAGTGTGGGTCTTTTTGTGTATCGGCATATGCATGATGCATCCTGTGCATCACGCCATATCCGTATGCACTCAAATAATTGGAGCCTTGAAAAATCCAAGTTAAAATAAACGTGATACGCTCAGCGGTTTTAGACATGGTGTAGGTTTGATGGGCAGCATATCTGTGAAGAAAAAATGTTTGAAAAAAAAGCCCGCCGTACCACAGTACGATGATAAAAAGCAGTATAATCATAGATTAATTTATATCCTAAAGATAAAACAAAAAAAATGCTCAAACAATGAACCCAAATCAATTAATACGCTTTCTTATTCGGCTTAAAGCTTGAGGTGTGACGCCAATGTAAGAACTTATATACTTAAGAGGTATGATGCTTAAAAGCTCTGGCCGTTGTTTAAATAAAGAAATATAATGCTCCTGTGCGGTTAAATTTAATAACGATTGTTCTCTCTTAGATTTCAATAAAAACAAACGCTCTGTTTTTAATCTCCCTATTAAATTACCAAATTGTGTGTGTTTGTAGACCAGTTGTAAATCTGCATATGAAATACTGTACATACGGGTATCAGAGAGTGTTTCTAACTCATACAATGATTTCCTTCTAGTTAAAAAAGAATCATAGGCGCTTATAAATTGGTTTTTAAAACTAAAACCAAAAGTCACTTCTTTTTCTTTGAGCTCTTTGGGGATATAAAGTCTAACCACCCCTTTATCTATGAAAGAGATGTGGTTTTCTATCGCTCCGTATTTTAAAAAAATAGTATGTTTTTTAAAGACTCTAAGTACTAGTTTGGAAGAAAAGTACTCCCAATCTTTTTCTGTAATCATTGAGATCTGCTCAATATGTTTTCTTATAAACTCCATTGAATGATTTCAAATAAAAATTAGGGTAACCATTTTTTTTCGAAATTGGGCGCTCGTTTTTCTAAGAAGGCATCTCTTCCTTCTTTGGCTTCTTGTGTCATATAAGCTAGACGTGTTGCCTCTCCAGCAAATACTTGCTGACCTACCATACCGTCGTCTGTCAAATTCATAGCAAATTTTAGCATTTTAATTGATGTAGGAGATTTACCCAAAATTTCTTGAGCCCAATCAAAGGCAGTTTGTTCTAGTTGATCATGGGGTACCACAGCATTTACCATACCCATTTCATAAGCCTGTTGTGCTGAATAATTTCTACCCAAAAAGAATATCTCTCTTGCTCTTTTTTGACCCACCATCTTAGCAAGATAAGCACTACCATATCCGCCATCAAAACTTGTGACATCAGCATCTGTTTGTTTGAAAATGGGGGGCTCTTTACTTGCCAAGGTCATATCACACACAACATGCAGGGAATGCCCTCCACCAACGGCCCAACCAGGAACTACACAAATAACAGCTTTAGGCATAAAACGAATCATGCGCTGGGCATCCAAAATGTTTAGTCTATGATATCCATCATCGCCAATATATCCTTGGGCTCCCCTGGCCTTTTGATCTCCACCACTACAAAAGCTCCAAACTCCGTCTTTACTTGAGGGACCTTCTGCAGACAACAACACTACACCAATACTGGTATCTTCCTGTGCATCAAAAAGCGCATCAAGTAATTCAGAGGTGGTTTTGGGTCTAAAAGCATTTCTAACCTCTGGTCTATTGAATGCAATACGGGCAACGTTATCAGATTTTTTATAAGTAATATCTGAGTATTCTTTTACGGTTTTCCAATTGGGTGTCATAAGTGATTTGTATTTTAGCTCAAATATAACAATTAGCAATGTTAACCAATATGCTTTAAATTCAAATTATGAAAAACCTATTTACAATTGTTATGGTAGTTTTTTGTATGGGAACATGCTATTCTCAAAATGATTTTGAAACACGCTATTATACCATTGATGCTAGATCGTTGATTTCTCCTGCTGGTATTGCATTTGTTTTAGAGCAAACACCAGGTAGAGTGAAGAGTTCTTTTACCCTTGGGGAGGCTCCAAGTTATCAAAACACGTTAAACACAAATGCCATAAATACAACTAATTATTGGCAAGCTGTAGATATTGCCAAAGCTATGGCAAGTAACACTACCTCTTATAATAATTCTCAATTTGATACCTCTAGGCTACGGGAAAAACAATTTGGTTTTTCTATTCAAGCAAACGGAGTTGACACAAGTTTTGAATTTAGAGACGGCCAAACTAGAGTCCGTAATGATGTATATAAAGAGCAAGGAGTTCCCTTTCTACAAAACAGATACCAAAGACCCTATTACAGGGCAAACCCTTTTAGGGTAAATACGGGTATATATTATGGTAATTGATGGTATTTAGATCATTTAATCTATTAGCGAAATACCATCTTGCTTGATTTGTATTTGCTTGTCTTTGTAAAGAGTCCCAATTGCCTTTTTAAAGCTCTTTTTACTCATTCCTAACTCATTTTTTATATCCTGTGGGTCAGACTTATCGTGTAAAGACATAAAACCCCCAGCTGCCTTTAGTTCTTCTAAAATAAAATTGGCATTAGGCTCTATGCTCCTGTAGCCTGGAGACTGCAATACCACGTCTATTTTATTATCTTCTCTTACCCTTTTTATATAGGCTTTCATGGTATCACCAGTGCGTATGTCCTCAAAAACATCATTGATAAAAATAAGACCTTTGTGTGTGCCATTTATGATAACATTTGCGCCAAGGTCTGTAATATGTGTGACCATGATGGAAACCTGATCAAATTTTTTAAGCGTTACAGTGTCATTGTTTAAGTATTTATTGGTCTTACTTGAACCTACCAACCTGTTGGTTTGCATGTCCATGTACATATAAACTATATACCAATTGCCTACTTTCATAGGCCTTGCCTGTTCTTTAAAAGGAACAAATAATTGCTTTTGTACACCCCAATCCATAAAGGCACCAAACTCATTTACATCACTACAATGCAAATATCCAAAGTCATTTAACAGTACGTGGGGAGTTAGGGTTGTAGCTACGGGACGTTCATCATAATCTAGATACACAAACACCTCTAGCATATCGCCAATATTGAAATTTTCTGGTTTGTATCTATGGGGTAGTAAAACTACATTTTCTTGGGTATCACCTAAATACAACCCAGGATCTGTCTCCCTTAAAATTTCTAATGTGTTATGTTCTCCTATTTTTATCATTGGGCAAAGGTACACTTTTCATCTATCAAAAATATAATTAGTAGTTTAATAAAGTAGTTACTTGTGGCCCTAAAAAATGGGCAATACCTTTATTTTATAAAGTCAAAATAAGATAATAAAACATCATCGTTTATTGTAGAGGGGGTGAAAATCTCTAAAATTTGTGGGCTGTCAGAGTTTTCAATAAAAGATGTAAACTGTGCTTTTAAAGAAGACTTATCTGTTGCGCTTTGGTAACCTATAGCGTGCATTTCACTTAATTGTTTTGCAGTCAATTGATGTTTGGTTTCAAAAAAGGTATCAAATGAAGTAACCTGCTTTGCGTCAGGAAGAATCCTAAAAATTCCTCCTCCACTATTGTTAATGACAATAATTTTAAAATTACTCGGGATATAGTGGTTCCAAAGTGCATTGTTGTCATAAAAAAAACTCAAATCACCCGTTATAAATATCGTTGGTAACTTATGCACATATGCCGCTCCAATGGCTGTTGAAGTACTGCCGTCTATACCACTGGTACCTCTATTGCAATATACTGGATGTGAAGTGTTCATCTCAAATAATTGTGCGTATCGAATGGTGGTACTATTGCTCAATTGTAACTGTAGGGCATCGGGTAAGTGTTTAAAGAGGTATGAAAAAACTAAAAAGTCTGAATACGGAATTTCTTTAATATACAGGGCGTGTTTTTGTAATCTTGAGTGTTTGATATCAAGCCAATATTGTTGGTAATTACTATTTGCTTTTTTACAAAGCGGAACAAAATCTTTGAAAAAATAATTTGGAGAACACACAACATGGCCTGTCAAACAAAAATAAGTGTCAAATGCTTTTTTTGCATCAATGTGATAATGAACCTTTGGTGGATAATCTCTTAAAAATTTTTTTACTTTTTTTGACACTACCATGCCTCCAAATGTGATTAAAACCTCGGGTTGTAGGGCTTCAAAATCTTTATGGTCTAGTGGGGCTATTAACTGATCTATGGCTGGAAAAAAATTTGGATGGTGTAGATTAGAAGTAGTCTCTGTTAGTACAACTAGACTCGTATCTTCTGCTAGTTGACTGATTATACTTGTATCCAAACTATTTGGTGAGAGCACACCAGTTAGTATCATTTTTTTTGAAGATGTATTCCAATGTGTTGCAATTTCAGAAATAAAATCCTGGATCTCTGAAGGCTTTTCAATAACAATGGGGTGCTGTGTTGGAGAAACTGATGGTAAAGATACAATTTCATACAAAGGCTCAGAAAAAGGTAAATTAAGATGTACAGGACCACTTTGAGTAATGGCTATTGATAAGGCAGTATGAATTTGACTCTCATTGTACTGTTGGAAATCATCTCCCTCTTTACATGCACCGCTGTACAAGATATGATTGGCATATACATTTTCTTGTTTGATGGTTTGGCCATCACCAATTTCAAGTAAATGAGCTGGGCGGTCTGCAGATAGCACTACTAAAGGCACGTCACTGTAATAGGCCTCAGCGATTGCTGGGTAATAATTAAGCAGTGCAGATCCTGAGGTACACACCAGTGCAACAGGACGCTTTAACTGTTGGGCAATCCCTAATGCAAAAAATGCGGCGCACCGCTCGTCTACAATTGAAAAATTTGTGAAAGAAGCATTACCAGTAAAACCAATAGTAAGGGCTGCATTTCTTGATCCTGGAGAAATAACAATGTGGTCTATCCCTTTGTCTAAGCAGAGTTTTATGACGGTTTGAGAGAGTTTTTTACTAGAGAATTGCATCTGCGCAAAGATAGTGATACCAATATAATTATGGCAACATTGGGGCAAGTACTGATAACATAGTAGTCATTTTATTTTTAGTTTCTTGCCACTCTAGCTCTGGTGTAGAATCTATGGTAATACCGCCACCAACATATAGAGTTGCCATTTTGGGGTCTATTTTCATACAGCGCAAGTTAACATATAGTTGAGAGGTATTGCTTTGTGGGTCTATGGGTCCAAGAAATCCTGTATAAAATTCACGATCATAGCCTTCAAGCTTTTGTATAATTGCAAATGCTGTGTCCTTAGGAGATCCACAAACAGCCGGTGTTGGGTGTAATGCAGAGACTATTTGGGAAAGAGTTGTTTGCTTGTGGTCAAAAACGCCGCTAATTTGAGTTTTTATATGGTACAAAGATCCAGCTTTTTGGGTCATTGGAGAAGATACCTGCAATGCAGTTGTAATTTTCTTGAGATTTGTTGTAATTGCTTGGGTAACTAATTGTTGCTCAAGGATTTCTTTTGGACCCCAAGTAGGGCTGGTGTTTTGAGTAACTCTCTGTGTTCCTGCCAATGCCATTGTTGAAAAGTGAGCTTTATCACTCCTTATTAAAACCTCGGGTGAGACGCCGCTCCAAATACCTGTTGATGGATGAAACCATAGGTACCTAAAAGCAGAAATATCTTGAGCAATAATGCGTTTTATTAATTTACTTAGATCAAAGGTAGCAAGGGGTATTTCCTTTTTTCTGGTAGCAACTACTTTTTTAACTCTTTTGTTTTGTATGGTATTTAGAATTTGAGAAACATACCTAAGATGTTTTTCTTTGTCTGAGGAAAATTCTTGGCAGGTAGGAATAAATGAGTCTTGATGATCAAAAAGGGAAGCCTCAAGTGTTATTTTTTCTGAAAATGCTTCAGGAATACAAAACCATCTTTGATCAGTATCAAAAGGTGCTAAAACAAAACCTTTGTTGACAAATTCTTTAGCACTGTAATAGTCAGCATTGTGTTGTAATAATCCATTGACTTTGGTTTGATTTGGATTACAATACAACACAAAGGGAAGCTGTTGATTCCAGTGAGTATTAATTTTTTGAAGCAGGGCTGTAAAATCCATCAATTACGTACCCAAGGTTAAGGTAGTTAATTTGACTAAAGAGATTAATTCTTTGTTCTGATTCTCAATTCTAATTTGCCATAACTGTGTAGTTCTTCCTTTGTGAAGTATCGTTGCATGGGCATAAACATAGCCATCTCGAATGCTTTTTATATGATTGGCTGCAATTTCAATACCACGTATGCTCACATTTTTTTTTTGAAGAAAAATATAAGCGCCAGCACTACCAACACTTTCTGCCAAGGCAACAGAAGCCCCTCCGTGCAACACTCCATCTGGCCCC
>Ga0206124_10003170_pt1 | contig 11811 bp, 13 predicted proteins | sample Helgoland_Spring_3_FD_148671 | JGI IMG/M metagenome (GOLD analysis project Ga0206124, IMG submission 148671) | Pelagic subsurface seawater microbial communities from Kabeltonne, Helgoland, North Sea - Helgoland_Spring_Bloom_20160321_2 | ecosystem: Environmental > Aquatic > Marine > Epipelagic ... | reverse complement strand
AAAATTTAAAGTTAAAAAAAACCATAAACCATATCAAGTATGGTTTATGGTTGAGGTATTTTTTATGCTTTAGTTATAGCTCAAAGCGATCTGCTTGCATAACTTTCAGCCACGCAGCAACAAAATCACTCACAAAACGCTCATTGGCATTGTCATAGGCATAAGCCTCAGCAACAACTCTAAGTTCAGAGTTTGAACCAAAAATTAAGTCTACAGGAGTGGCTGTGTAAAGTGTCTTTTTGCTTGATCGATCTATACCTTCGTATAAACCTTCTGTATCAGTTTTACGCCACTGAATCGACATATCTAGTAAGTTCACAAAAAATTCAGAGTTTGAACCAAAAATTAAGTCTACAGGAGTGGCTGTGTAAAGTGTCTTTTTGCTTGATCGATCTACACCTTCGTATAAACCTTCTGTATCAGTTTTACGCCACTGAATCGACATATCTAGTAAGTTCACAAAAAAGTCATTACTGAGTTTTCCGGGGTTAGCAGTTAAAACTCCATGTTTGGAGTCGTCTGAATTAGTAGCTAGACTCCTCATACCGCCAATCAATACCGTCATTTCTGGCACTGTTAAGCCTAATTGATCTGCTTTATCGACCAGCATTTCAGTCGGAGATCGATAGCTTGTAGCTGCATTAAAGTAATTTCGAAACGCATCAGCTTTTGGTTCCAGTAACCCGAAGGTAGAAACATCTGTTTGCTCTTGTGTGGCATCGCCTCGTCCAGAAATAAATGGAACTGATATATCTAAACCAGACGCTTTTGCAGCACGCTCAATACCGACAGCTCCACCTAAAACAATCACATCAGCCAAAGATACCTTTTCAACTCCAAAGTTTGCACGTATATTTTTCAGCTCGGTTAACACATTATTTAGCTGTTTAGGATTATTGGCAGCCCAATCTTTTTGTGGCGCTAAAGCAATTCGCGCACCGTTCGCTCCACCTCTCATATCACTGAGTCTGAAACTAGCTGCAGACGCCCAAGCTGTTTCTACTAGATCAGAATCGCTTAAGTTTGTTGCATAGAGCATCACTTTAAGTTTACTGATGTCTTCTTCATTCAAAACTTTTACTGTATCACTAGATATAGGATCTTGCCAAATCAAGCTATCACTTGGTACATCTGTGCCTAAATAGCGTGAACGTGGCCCCAAGTCCCTATGGGTTAGTTTGTACCAAGCCTTGGCAAATGCTAGCTGATACTCTTCTGGGTTAGCCAAAAAACGCTCTGCAATTTTCTTATATTCAGGATCAAATTTTATAGCTAAATCTGCAGTCGTCATAACGGGTGGATTAAACTTACCTTCAATATGTGCATCAGGTACGGATTTATGTAAAGTCTCATCGGTGGGGATCCATTGAATAGCTCCACCGGGACTACGAGTTTGCTCCCAGTCATAACTTAATAGATTCTGAAGATATAGCGTAGTCCATTGCGTTGGTGCTTGAGTCCAAGCCCCCTCTAATCCACTAGTTACTGTATCTTCAGAGTGTCCTTTACCACATTTATTTTTCCAGCCTAGACCCTGTTCCTCTATGGGAGCAGCAGCGGGTTCTGGACCTACACACTCACTAGGTTTGTGGGCACCATGCATTTTTCCAAATGTATGACCTCCAGCAATTAAGGCAACTGTTTCTTCATCATTCATTGCCATGCGACCAAAGGTAACTCGAATATTTTTTGCTGAACCTATTGGATCAGGTTTACCCAATGGACCCTCCGGATTGACATAGATTAGACCCATATGTGTTGCCCCAAGTGGCCTCTGTAACTGACCATCTTTTTCATGGCGATCACTTGCTAGTATTTCTAGCTCAGGACCCCAATAAACTAAGTCTGGTTCCCAATCGTCAGCTCGACCACCAGCAAATCCATAGGTTTGAAAGCCCATATTCTCTAGTGCCACGTTGCCGGACAAGATTAACAGGTCAGCCCATGATAAATTTTCGCCATACTTTTGTTTTATAGGCCATAGCAAGCGACGCGCTTTATCAAGATTACCATTATCAGGCCAACTATTGAGCGGTTCAAATTGCATCTGACCGCCATCGGCTCCTCCTCGACCATCAAGTGTTCGATAAGTGCCTGCAGCATGCCATGATAAGCGTATAAAAAATGGACCATAATTACCAAAATCAGCAGGCCACCAATCTTGAGGTTGAGTTAGCAGTGTATCAATATCTTCTTTGACCGCACTTAAATCGAGCTGCTTAAAAGCAGCCCCATAATCAAAGTTATCACCGAGTGGGTTAGAACGGGTATCATGGTCACGTAATACACTTAGGTCGAGCTGGTCAGGCCACCAAAAATTATTTATTTTAGCTTTACCCATTTTTATTTCATTGCTCGATATAGGATTCTTTATTTCCACGGACTTTGTATTGTTATCCGCAGAATCACAAGAAATCAGTGGAACGAAAAGTAATCCAGCAACCATGATTTGTACGATTTTTCTAAAGTGTTTCATTTGTGAACCCCTAAAATTACTTTAAAATTCATATATTATAATTACGACAATATATTACACCTATAATGTGTGGATATGAAAATTTATCGGAGTAATATTTTGATTAAATATTATCTACAAGAATTCTAATCGAGTTCGCAAATTCCATGAGAAAAATATAAAATGCGAAATTATTTAATAAATACCACTAAATTTTATTCACCCGAGAAAAGAGGCTCCAATGATTATTTGCAAAGACGCTACGGTATCGTTTCAATATTCTCTTACTGATAAAGATGGCAATGCTTTAGATGCATCACCAATTGATAAGCCTTTAACTTACATCCATGGTCAAAATGCAATTATCCCAGGCCTTGAGAGAGAGCTAGAAGGAAAAAAAATAGGCGATGTTCTAATAGTCAATATTAAGGCAAAAGACGCATACGGTAAAAGACAGGAGCAAATGGTTCAAAAGATACCAAGATCGAACTTTCAAGGTCAGGAAATGAAGGTTGGTATGCGTTTTGAAGCAAAAACATCAACTGGTTCGCTGTTGGTCGTTGTTAAAGAGCTTACTGACGAAGAAGTTACTGTGGATGGAAATCATGCTTTAGCTGGCAAAGACCTGACTTTCGACGTCAGAATTGTGGACGTCAGAGAATCTGCTAAAAAAGAAATAGACGATTGTTGTACTGAAAATGGCTGCACTGCTAATAAGCATTAATCTCCAAAAGAGAATTGTGTTAAAGAATACAACAGATATTTCGATGGGATTGCGATGACGCTAAATTATCAACCAATTACATGCCATTTCTGTTTTGAGACCTTTGAGGTCGATTTAGGGATTGAGGCGCAATTTTGTGGTCACAATGTAGAAATATTTGATTGTGAAATTTGCTGCAATCCCAACAAAGTTGATACTGAAATTGATGAGGGTGAAATTATTTCACTAGTTGTAAGTGATGGAAATGAATAAAAATAGACTTCAGTCGCTAAATAGGTGAATTTTTTTCGTACAATAAATTAAATAGTATCAAATAGATATTTAATAAGAACCAATGCTAGACCAGAGGTTGCAATAGCTAATAAGGGAATAAAAATCGGAGTTTTACCTTCTGTATTTTGATGTAAACTATTTTCGTTTTTATTTCTATACAGGAGTATAATCGCTACCACCAAAACACCTAACGCAATAGCAAGAAATATGTAAACACCTATATCGAAGTAAGTCATTTAAATGCCTATTATGTTGTACGTTATACATTTAGATAGTCAAAAAAAGCACCATCCCAAGTTAACAATTAATACAATTACGGTAAGCAAAACACTCGCCGAATGCAATTTTTTAAATAGATTCTCATTGCCAGAGTCCTTAGCTGCATTAGTCGCCGGGACCATAACGTAGCAAGTAGTCATAGCAACTGCTGTTACGAGTGATGCTATCAAAGGAGCCCTGCTGTTGAGACCATAAAAATATATGAAGAGAAGAGAAATTATCGATAGAATTATGACTGTAATAAATAATTTTGGAAACACACTTCTTAAAAATGGTCCAGTATCTTTCATGTCAATTAACCTGAAGATAGTTGGAGCTACTATTGAAACTTGCATCATTATCATTCCAATAATGATACCTGATAGCAAAACAGGAAAATGATTTAATGTTTGCATATTATTAAGAGTCCATTGGCTTATTTGATGAGTGACTGTATATTCTTTTAAAAAATTACATACTGTAAGTTTAGTTGAAAGATTCATTGATAGGTAGCAGTGGCAAGAGAATAATCTAGCTTTCTATAGATTCGACAAACATGAAAAGTTAGACTAGAAAATACGTTATTAATCTCAATATGATCCTCTAGGAGGGCGTTTGACTTGAACCTAAATGACAGAGAATTTGAAGTTTATAGACAGGCTGTGGAAGAGGGTGGGGCAGAATCTTATTTCAATTTAGGAGCAATGTATGCCAGCCGAGGCTCTGATTTTTATCATGAGTCAGTTATGTGGTACCGAACTGCAGCTAATCAGGGGCATATAGAGGCACAAAAGGTGTTAGATACAATAAAAGAAAATAAAAGATCTCACGCTCCTCTTAAATAAGTATTTCAACTAGTTTTATAAAATTATTTAAGCTTTAAAGGAAAAGTGTGCATTGAAAATTTTTTTAGGTTACTTCATTTATTTTATAATTTTTGGATCTTCAGTCGTTATGGCTATAGAAGAAGCAGCATATACAAGCATCCTTAATGATGAAATTTTTGAAATTAGAGAATATGAGTCACACGTGCTTGCTGAGATAGAAATCGATGGAAGTTTTGAGGGAGCTGGTGGTAAAGCATTTAGTAAGTTGTTTCGTTATATTTCTGGTGAAAATATACCCCAGAAAAAAATTAAGATGACAGCGCCTGTTTCTCAGTCATATAAAGGTGAAAGTATCAATATGGCTTCACCTGTCAGCCAAGAGGAAAAAAATGGTAAATGGTTAGTTAGTTTCATGATGCCCTCTAGCTATTCTTTTGAGCAGCTTCCCGAACCAAAAGATTCTGATATTCAGCTTCGTCAAGTTCCTAGGAGTTTTATCGCTTCTGTTAGATATTCTGGGTTCTGGAGTAAAAAAAAATATCGAGATTATTTAGATTTATTGAATAAATGGATCTCTGGTCGTCAATTGAAGGCGATCGGCACCCCTATATGGGCACGTTATGATGCCCCTTATGTGCCATGGTTTTTGAGAAGAAATGAGATATTAATACCCATCAATCAGCCTTAAAATTTTGCATATAATGTTTATGTGGTGAAGTTACAGCAAAAAAATCCTTTATTTTCTAGCCTTTTTTCTTGATCACTTTACTCCATATAGTGGTGACTTGTTTACGTTGAGTTGAGCATTGATTAGCCTTTACAAGGAGAGGTTCATTTTGTAGTTGCAGTCTGTGTCCTAAGGAGCGGTAGTATATATATGCTTCTTTTAGATTTTTTGCATCATCGAATGAAAAGATACCGTTGCTTTCTAGGCTATCAATAATTCGAATATTATCGCTCCAATGCACCAAATCAATGAACTGGTGTGCATGCGATAGCACTTTTGTTTGTACTATAAATTCGATATCAATCATTCCTCCTTCATCATACTTAATATCAAACATTGGTAAATTTGTACTGGAACGCTCAATATTTGTTTTTAGTAATGGCTTTTTTGGAGTTCTTTTTTTCATTATTAGTTGTTCTAACATTTTTTTTCGCATACTGAAAATATCATTAATAAGCTGATTTTGATCTCTATTTCTACATAAAATTTTTGATCTGATAGACTTAAATTTTCCGGTTAATACTGGTGTTCCAACGATTGGCCTAGCTCTAACTAGAGCTTGATGTTCCCATGTCCAAGCATTATTTAATTGGTATTTTTCAAATGCCTCCAGTGACGAGACTAGCATTCCTGAGCGCCCTGATGGCCTGAGACGCACATCAACCTCATAAAGAACACCAGATGCTAATCGAGTCGTTAGAATATGAATAATTTTTTGTCCTAATCGTATGAAAAATGTTTCATTATCAATAGATTTATCGCCATCCGTTTGATCATTTCGATTAGCATCGTAAATAAATACTAAATCAAGATCAGAGTTATGCCCTAACTCTATGCTTCCAAGCTTGCCATAGCCAATGATTAGAAATTCTGACTTTTTACTAGTCCTCCCTGAAGGCTTGCCGTATTTTTCTGTCATTTCGTTCCATGCAATTTCTACTGTGTGAGTCAGTATTGCTTCTGCGATTGACGTTAGGTAGTCACTAACCTTTAATAAAGGCAGTATCCCTGTAACTTCACATGCAGCAACATGGAGACTATGTGAAAGCTTGAAGTAACGTAAAGCCTCCATTTGCGCCTCTTGGTCGTTAGAGGGAACTCTGAGTAATTGTTGCCTTAGTTCGTCTATTAGTTGTTCTTTATCGGGTAGGGTGTATAGCGTTCTATGATCGAGAAGCTCATCTAATAAAGCAGGGTTTTTAGATAATTGTTCGGAGATCCATGGACTCGCAGAGCAAAGCTGTAAGGTGATATTGAGTACACTTGGATTCTCTTTTAGTAAAACCAAATAGGCGCTTCTACGAGCTATAGATCCTATAAGCTTCAGGACTCGGACAAGTGTTGGCCCCTTGTTTTCGTAATTAGCACAAGCAAAAATTAGGTCTGGCATCAATGCATCGAGACGAGTTTTTGCGTCTTTTGACATAAAAAGAATCGACCGATCCCGTTTAAGGGCTTGAATCAAGATAAGCGCGTCTTTTGGCTTTTTATAGCCTAAGCAGCTGAGATTTGCTGTTACATCCTTATCAATTTCGCATTGCCAAATATCATCTGCTTGCATGAGCTCATTTTTGCCATCATTTTCATCAGGGCCTGGCTCGTTAGCAATAACTGATCTAAATATTTGTTGCACATCAGAACGTCGATTATCGAGTACCAGCATGAATTCATCCCAGTTGATGAAACCCATGAGGTGCGCTAACTTAAGTTGTTCTTCTTTTGCATTTGGAAGCATGTGAGTCTGAAGATCTTGCATACCCTGTAAAATATGCTCTATATCCCGCAAGAATTTATAACTTTCTCGTAGTTTTTTTACCTCTGATTCAGGTAGCAATAACTCTTTTTCTATAAGGTTTAAAATATCTTTCAGCGCCTGAGACTGAAAGCGTACGTCTCTGCCACCATAAATAATTTGGAAAGCCTGAGCTATAAATTCTATTTCACGAATACCTCCAAATCCAATCTTTATATTTTTTGATATATCTTTTCTTTGTGTTTCTCTATTAATAAGAATTTTCATTTTACGTAAGGATTCTAGAGTACTGAAATCAACATATTATTCTAGAGTACTGAAATCAACATATTTCCTGAAGGTGAACGGCCGCAATAATTTCATTAGTTCGGCTCCATCACTCGCTTCTCCAGCTACCACCCTAGCTTTAATCATGGCGTAACGCTCCCAGTCACGCCCTTGAGTCTGATAATACTCCTCTATTGCAGCAAAACTAAGAATAAGATTACCGCTTTGACCATACGGCCTTAAGCGCATATCTACTCGAAATACGAAACCATCATTAGTTTTTGCATCTAGTGACTTGATAAGCCTTTGACTTAGGCGCACAAAAAATTCTTCATTACTGAGGCTACATTGACTTGCATTAGTTTCACCTCGTTCTGGGTATGCAAATATTAGATCAATATCTGAGGAAATATTTAACTCCCAGCCACCTAATTTTCCCATTCCAAGCACAACCATTTTTTAAAAAGTCACAAGGGGTCCCTAAAATTTGACAGGCATTACGATACAGAAAATCTAACGCATGCCTTATAGATATTTCTGCTAGAGAGGTCATATCGAAAGTAGTTTCTTCTAAATCTGACTCCCTGTTAAAATCACGCCAAATAATTCGAGCAATCTCGCGATTTCTAAATCGTCTCAACACCCTAAATAAATCATCTTCGTTAACAGCATTTTTAAGATCTCTTATTAAGCGTCCATCAGCATTTTTAAGCTCTTTTATTAAGCGTCCATTCATTTCATCCTTCTCGTAAGATCTATATAACTCACCAGAACTAACTAATTGCCTGAATTCTTCTGGATTTTTGCTACACCATATGGCAATGAAATGACTACAGCTCCAGCATCTTTTTAGATGAAATAAGAAACTATTTTTAACTTCAATAAGTGAAAATAACCACTGTGATTGCTCTGTAGTAGTTACCTTTTCGAAATGCCTTAACCTTAATGACCATTCGTTTTCTAATATTTTAGGTATATTTTCGTCGTTCATTTTTTGCCAAATTATTTTACATGGGCTGCCATTAAAACAAGAGTTAGTGTAAATAGGACTATATCTAAAACATTTATATACTAAACTGGCGACCACATATATACTGTATATTTGTACAGTTATGGAGCGATTGGTAAACAATGAAATATTTAGCCAGTTCAAGTTATTTCTCTAAGAGATGCTTGGACTTATATCTAACTAAACTATCAGCAGGGTTTCCTAGCCCAGCAGATGACTATATAGAGTCAAAACTAGATCTTAATGAGCATCTCATAAACCAGCCTTCTGCTACATTTTTTGCTAAAGCTGAGGGGGATTCCATGATAGATAGAGGTATTTTTAATGGAGATTTGTTAGTTGTGGATAGATCTATAGAGGCCAAACATGGACATATTATAGTCGCTGCGTTCGATGGAGGGCTAACTTGTAAAATCTTAGATAAAAAAAGAAGACGCTTAATACCTGCTAATAAAAATTACCAACCGATAGCTATTTTAGAAAACTCCGATTTTTCAATTGAAGGTATTGTTATTCATTCAATTAGAAGTCATCAATGCTAGCACTAGTTGATTGTAATAGTTTTTATGCTAGTTGCGAGCAGGTATTCAGGCCTGATCTGAGAGGAAAGCCTATTGTTGTTTTATCAAATAATGATGGGTGTATCGTTGCTAGAAATAGAGAGGTTAAAGCGCTAGGGATACCAGGCTTGGAGCCTTATTTTAAGTTGGAGCCATTATTAAAAAAACATAATGTGCATGTTTTTTCTAGCAACTATGAGCTATATGCGGACTTATCGAGCAGAGTGATGGACGTAGCATCAAGTTTTTCTCCTGATGTAGAAATTTATTCAATAGATGAGTTGTTTCTATCTTTAGATGGTATGAAATGCGACTTAAATCAATATGCTAAAAAAATAAGAAAAACTATATGGCGTCATGTGAGAGTTCCAGTATCCGTAGGTGTTGCCCCTACGAAAACTAAAAAAACTCTCTCTAAGATTGCCAACCATACTGCTAAAAAGTACTTAGGTTTAAAAGGAGTTTGTATTTTAGATAACCCAAAAAAGTGGAAATCAATACTCAAAAAAATTCCTATTAGTGATGTATGGGGAGTAGGGCGACGCCTCACTGAGAGACTTATAGAATGTGGCGTTATTACTGCTAGCGATCTAGCACAGCAATCTCCTGAGAGTATGCGAAAACTTTTTAATATCAATATAGAGAGAACAGTAAGAGAGCTTAATGGCGAAGTTTGTATACCAATAGAGGAGGAAGCTGAACCCAGAAAGCAGATATTTTCTACAAGAACTTTTGGTCATCGAATCTACGACTTAAGTGAACTACAGCAATCAATCAGCACCTATACAACAAGAGCCTGTGAAAAACTTAGAAAACAGGAAAGCTTGGTGAACGTAGCAACCGTTTTTATCCAAACTAGTCGTTTTGATGATTTGAGATACTTGAGGTCTAAAATAGTTCGTATGCCCTATGCAACTAACGATACAGGGCTAATTGTTAATCAGCTAAATAGGAAAGTGAAAGATTTATTCATCAAAGGCTTACCTTACTATAAAGCTGGAGTTGGATTTATCGATCTATCAAATCAATATAATCAGCAAATGAGTTTATTTGACAACCATCAGCCCTCAAGAAGAACTCGACTTATGGAGGTAGTAGATAGCATAAATAGTAAAAAATATGGATCCATACAGCTGGCAAGCAACGGAATTAATCAAGACTGGAAAATGCGAAGACTAAGACTGGAAAATGCGAAGACTCAAGAGGTCGCCCTCATACACAACTAAGTGGAATGAAATACCTACGATTAAATAATCATTTTTTTCGATAAAAAAATAGAAATTTTTTTGGAGTATTTTTGCTTCAATAAATATATTTGATATAAGTATTTTGAATCGAAAATCATAGTAATTAATATTTGACTGGCATTGAGCATGGGCTTTGATAAGATGCTTCACTTTCTACGAGAAATAAATATGTTTAGCCTCATCACCAGCAAAGAATCTAACTTAAAAAATGACTTATTATCAGGCGTAACTGTCGCATTAGCACTAGTTCCCGAAGCGGTCGCCTTTGCTTTTGTAGCTGGTGTAGCGCCGATGATTGGACTATATGCAGCATTTATTATGGGTATTATAGCCTCTATATTTGGCGGCCGACCCGGCATGATTTCCGGCGCTACCGGTGCTATGGCTGTAGTAGTAGTCGCACTAGTCGCTAGTCATGGAGTACAGTATTTATTTGCTGCAGTATTGCTGGCAGGATTGATTCAAATTTTGTTTGGGATCTTGCGTCTCGGTAAGTTTATTCGTTTAGTTCCATACCCAGTAATGCTTGGATTTGTTAATGGCCTTGCCGTGGTCATTTTTATCGCACAGCTTGCACAATTTAAGGTAGTTGGCAATCTTGGGGCACTTGAATGGATGGAGGGGGCTGAGTTATACGCGATGTTAGGATTGGTCACTTTGACTATGATGATTATCCACTTTTTATCCACTTTTTACCGAAACTAACAACAGGTATACCAGCTTCATTAGTTGCTATTATCGTAGTGACATTAGTGGTCCATAGTTTAGGTATAGATACACGTACTGTTATCGATTTTGTGCGTAGTATGCTGCCAATGGGGCAACAGTCATCAGCAACCCTAGAAGGAACTCTACCAAGTTTTTCTATTCCGATGGTTCCTTTTTCTTTAGAGACTCTAAATATTATTGCGCCCTATGCAATAATTTTATCTCTTGTAGGTTTAATCGAATCCCTTCTTACATTATCTTTGATTGACGATCTTACCAGCACTCGAGGCCGAGGAAATCGAGAATGTACAGCCCAAGGCCTAGGAAATGTAGCTAATGGTTTTTTTGGGGGAATGGGCGGATGCGCTATGACTATGATTGGTCAAAGTATGATTAATATCAACTCTGGAGGCAGAGGCAGGCTCTCTGGAATCACAGCAGCAATAGTTTTACTAGCCTGCATTTTATTTTTTTCTAGCCTAATTGAGATGATTCCATTAGCTGCGTTAGTGGGCGTTATGTTTATGGTTGTACTGGGAACCTTTGAGTGGGCTTCCTTCCGGATATTTCAGGGCATGCAGAGAAGCGATGCTTTAATATCTATTCTTGTCGCAGTAGTTACGGTGTACACTGATTTAGCTATTGCAGTAATTGTTGGTGTAATTGTATCGGCACTAGTTTTTGCTTGGGAGCATGCAAAACATATAGCTGTAGTTACTTACATGGATGATGATGGATGGAAGGTTTATGAGTTAGACGGCCCTATATTTTTTGGCTCAGTAAGTAATTTTAAAGATCTTTTTTCGCCAAACGATGATCCTAATGATGTGGTAATCGAGTTTAAAAAAGCAAGAGTATCAGATTCATCTGCAATTGAAGCACTTCATGGTTTAGCGCATAAATATCAAAAACTTGGTAAAAAGCTTCACCTGCGTCATCTTAGTGAGGATTGTTTACAGCTGCTAGATGATGCTGCGCGTTATGTGGAGATTAATATTAACGA
>Ga0206124_10003126_pt1 | contig 11915 bp, 14 predicted proteins | sample Helgoland_Spring_3_FD_148671 | JGI IMG/M metagenome (GOLD analysis project Ga0206124, IMG submission 148671) | Pelagic subsurface seawater microbial communities from Kabeltonne, Helgoland, North Sea - Helgoland_Spring_Bloom_20160321_2 | ecosystem: Environmental > Aquatic > Marine > Epipelagic ... | reverse complement strand
TATGTGGTACTGGACAACAGCCTGTGCCTCTCTAGGCCTAGATCCATTCGAGGTCATATCAGAAAATCAAAAAAAACTAGAAGCTAGATATGGAGAAAGCTTTGAAGTTGAGCGAAGTGAGGTTAGAAAAGAAGGAGACCTTTAATAGATACAATAAGCCACTTCGTTTAATACTACTGAGCAAGCTTACGTTTTTTTACTCTCTCGCCATTTACTAATAAATTTAAAAAAGGCTTAAAGATTACGGTCACAACTAATATTGCAGCAAAAGTATTTCTTGTACCCTGCTTTTTATAGTCTAATGCTTCTGATATTTTTCCAAGAATAACTACTGAGAGAATTGTCCCTACAACTAACTTATATACAAATATAATTAGGCCCATATGAAAACCATTTGCAGTAATCGAGGCGGCAAGACTTGAAAAGAAGAATACAATAAACATTAAAAACAAGGCAGCTGTTATTAAAATTAGCCATATACTTTGCGCGGTTGACAAAGTGCCCCATGATGCAAAATATTCTGGCATTAAACCGATCAAGGCTGCTAAAGAAAATACAGACAAGAAAGAGGCAGCAAAATCAGCATTGCTTGAGAAAAAAGTAACCCTATTTGATACGGTGAGAATAAATAATATTAAGCTTACTATACCCAACCCAATTGCAAATAACTCAAGACTTGTATTATCCATATTTTAATAGTCTTTGTAGCTGCTAACTAACCAAGAACTGCCATCCTCACTCCTCTCATACTCAATCTCCATTTTATAAGAGGGATTGCTAGATTTTTTTCCACCTGCCAGTTGTTTAAAGTACTTGCCATATTTTTCTTTTATAGACTCCCCATCCTTAGATACAGATCTTTTTCTATCATGGCCGGAGCCCTTAAGTTCATTTACATATGATATTGGCATACCAATTTCCACCCTTTTAGAATCAAATGCTTTAGCTACCTTTTCACCATATTTGTCAGTTAGTAGTTTAATTTTCTCCTGATGTCTTGCCAAAGCCAAAGCAGCTTGTTTTTTTCTTTCAGCCTCTTGCTCGGCTAGTTTTTTCTCTCTTTCAGCTCTTTCTTTTTTAAGACGCTCAGCCTCTTGCTTTTCTTTTTGTTTTTTTCTTTCAGCTCTTTCCTCTGCCTCTTGTTTTTTTCTTTCAGCCTCTGCTTCAGCTTGTTTTATTTCTTTAATTTCAAGTTCTTTTAAATTCACCAAAATATCAGATCGCTCTTCCTCCAATCCAGTTTCAAGGTATTTAACACACTCCATCTCAAGCTTTGTATATTCAATATTGGGATAATCTCTTTCAAATTTTTTAAGAGTTTCTTTAAATTCTCTAACTGCTTCATCTTCTTTTTTCTTTTTGTTTGCTGCCTTTATTTTTATATAGACCCAAGATATAAAAAAGGCCCCAAGAGCTATCAGAGCGAAGATATTCCATGAGGAGTCGTCAATATTTGCTTCTGAGTTTTTCGGCTCCTCTTTTTTTTCATTATCCTTGGGTTTAAAAACTTTCTGATTTTTGATATTTTCTTGTTTATTTCTTTTTTGTTTTTCAAGCTCAACTTGTATTGCTTGTTCTTGAATCTTTTTTAGTCTTGCTTTTTCAATTTTCTCTTTTTCAATTTTCTCTTTTTCAGCAGCTAGCTGGCTGCTTAGCGTTGGCGAAAGAAGCGATGAAAGCTCTGAGTATCCTTTGATGAGTCTTCCTTTGGTCTTCAATGAATTTGTAACTTTAAAATTTTTATCAATAGATACTCTTTCAAGATAGCCCTTTCCACTAGAACAAGAGTATGAAGGCCCAAGTACACTGCGATAGCTTCTGTATTCATCTCTATCTACTTTTCCTAATGTTAAGTAAATCTTTTTATCAGACCTTATATATAACTCCAGCGATTCAAGCCTGACATCTAGTTCTCTAATTTTTGATTCAAGTGTATTTTCTAATGCCCACCCGCCATTGATATAGCATTGGGATCGAGGAGCTCTCTCATCGGCAAAGATATTTGTATAACTAAAGACTACAAATAATAGGAGGAGTTGTTTTTTTATATTTATCATTTTTTAATTAACTTTTATTTTGATAACTTCTCTTGAAAAATAATCATTGATGAAGTTAAAAGATGTTTTATAGCCTTCAGAGTCTTTTCCTAATTTTATTTTATCGAGGTGACTGTTAAATATATTTTCATGGAAAGAAGTTATGTCGTGCAAGTTATTCTCTAGTGTATATTTCCCCTCATCAATACACATATCAATTACTTTATAGTCAATATTTGTTGGGTCAAAAAAAGTGTCCATCCATTCAACAAAACCAAATTTTGAATCATTTGATGTATTTGTCATATCATCATTGAAGCCTGGCCAATCCTTATTGTGCTTGAATTCATTATCATTAAGTCGAACCAATGTATTATTAAATCTGGATTTTGCAAACTTTCTGACGCTCATCCTAAGCCTTCCATCTTTTTTAGATACGGGGTGAAATCTTATAATTTGAGACGCTTTAGCTTTTGATTTTGTGTATTCAAGAGCTATAGATGTTGCAGCATACTTTATTTTAAATTCTGATTCTTCACTAGAATCTTGATTAACAGCACCGTATTCTTTTTTATAATAATTTACTATATCTTGCAGGCCTTGCATTTGATCTTTTGATTGAAGGTTTGTTTTGCTACTTTCATTAATTTTCTTCCAATCATCAAAACCAGATGCAATAACATGACCTCTTGGCTTTCTTGTTAAATCCTCTTTTGTGGTTATGCTCGTAACGCTAGTTTCACCTAAGGCCTCTTCTATAAGCTTTGCTAACTCTTTTTTATCTGAATTACCAACTTCTTCAAGAATATAATTTAATAGCTCTGATATGTCGCTAACTCTTGCCCTGTTAGATTTATTTAAATAACAAACTCTATACAAGCATTGCTCCCAAGCATCGTCAAATTTTTTATCCTTTTTTTTGGCAGTTGTGAAGTTCTTGACCCAGTCTTTCTCTTCTTCTTCTTTGCCTTGGGTTACTCCTCTAGCCAACTCCTCATTCCAATCCCAAAATCTTGATTCTTCTTGTAGTAATTCATATATTTTAGGAAATGCAACTTGTAAACAAACAATTGCAAACATTATCAGGCTGCCTTTTTTAGTGTTTGAAGCCTCACCATCTTCTGAGATAAGAATTTTTATCAAAGATAATGAATTTATTAGCCTCTTTATAGATCTTGGATTTCCTCCTATTGTAGAACTTACAAATTTATTAACATGCTCCTCAAAATTTCCATCTACCCAGCTTTCCTCAACAAAACCTATATCTTTTAGTAGCGATATTACATATTGTCCAATCTTATAGTCATTAATGGGCATGTTAAAAGGAAGTTGGATTATCTTGTCAAAAAAAGATCTAAATTCAAAATCATTGTCTTCTGTTCTTGGACCAAATTTTTCTTTCAAACCTTTAACTACAACTTGGTAGTCAATTGCTAGAACGAATACGCAATGCGGAAGATTAAATATATTTTTTAAAAGCTCTAGCAGCCTAACCGCCTCGGACGGGTTCATTCTATCAAGATCATCAACATAGATGACCATCCTAAAAAATTCATTCTTATTGCTATCTTTTATATGCTTAACTATTAAATCTAGCTCTTTTCTTAAAGACTCTATAGAATTTGCTTCATTGTTGATTATCCCATCAGCTAGATCTTTTCCTGCGGCTCCTAGGGCAACTGCTCCTGTAAGTCTAAGAGCTCCTTGCATAACATTCTTCACACTAGCCTGAATCTTATCTTTCTTATCTGTATCTGGGTCTGCCTCAATTAGCTCTTGTGTAATTCTATTTATTATTTTTAGCAGGCACTCTTCGGGCGTACATAGTAAGGAGTTTTCCCATGAGTTAATCCAAATTTGTTTGAAATTTTTAATGGAAGAATCATTTTTATTTGATTGATCGAGCTCATGCCATATTTGATTAAGTAGTGATGTTTTTCCACTGCCCCAGCTTCCCTGAACACCTATAGTCATAGGAGTATCTGTATATTTTATAAATTTGACTAATGATTTTGTATACTTTGTTACATCAAGGCTATCTTCTTGGCCTTGAGGAAGGGCTTCATCTACTATTCCATATTTAAGGTCTTTATTAATTGTCATATTTTTTACATTATTTTTTTTAAAAAAGGCAAACCTATATATACTTTACATAATGGGAAAAAATAAAGCTACAAAGAGTGGTGATATGAAAGATGGAGCTATAAAAGACCATCAGCCTTCAGCCACAGATGACTGTGCAGATGTCACTAGTAAGTATGATAAATATATAAAAGATTTAAATAAGCCTAAATTTCCTCCAATCGACTACGAAAAGCCACCTCACTTTTAGTTTTGTAACTTGCACAGACTCTTTCTTCTGTTTATATTTAAATCATAAAAATTATTAATAAGGATATAAATATGGGTATTAAATTTGATGGAACTTATGTAAAAAATGGATCCAAAGTGGTTGCAAACATGAAGCGAACTGACGAGTTAAAAGATGGCACATCATCTGGAGGGAAGACCCTTGGCAATATTAAGAGAAGAGATGAAATTAAAGATGGAAGCTCTTCTGGTGGCAAAACTTTATGCAATGTGAAAGATGGAAAAAATATTAGAGATGGCAGTTCATCTGGTGGCAGAACACTTATTAAAATTTCTGATGCTGCAAAAAAGATAGGTACTTCATCTACAGGTCCATCAACTGCGCTTGTGTGGTGGTTTTTTGCTAAATAGGTATGGGGTTATTTAAAAAGCTTTTTTTAGGTGGGGTGGCTGCAAAGACATATCAAAATGTTTATAACCGTCCTATTATTGTCCCGCCTCCAGGATATGTGATTCGGGGTATGCAGCAAAAGGGTATTGGTTCTAAATGGATAATTAAATACTCAAAAGAAAAAAGTATGAATGTTACATCTTCTTTTTCAGTAACAGGGTCTACCAGGTCCGTAAACATTGGTGCAGATAAATTCTCTGTAGACTGGCCCTAACTAGAGCTGCAGAATCTAAAGGATTTCGCTTAAATAGAAAATTTTAAGGATATCGCCCATAGTTCTGAGATTTCAGCCAACATATCTCCATCAAAATTATCTGAAACCCAAACCCCATCATTATGTTCCAAGCATAAACCACTATCTGTTAGCGTCATAATTTCATTATCTTCATCAACATAATGCCATAATTTTTGCATCAAGCTCTCTAATATTGAGTGATGAAAAACATTGCTTTCACACATCTCTTCAAGTTCATCAAAATTAATATGTTTATGTATTGAATTTTCAATGTCGATGCTAAAAAAACCGCCATCATTATCACCACCACCGGCATAACCATAATACGCACCTAAACAAAAATCACCATTAATACCTGGAACAACTGTCATAAAAATTGCAGCACTTACCTCATTATTATCACTAGAAATATAGCCATCTAGTAAAAATTCTGCGTCAGGCATTTTGATTGAGAGATTCATAATTTATTTTGACATAGTTTTAGTAAAAAAAACTAGCATTCAAAATGGGTATTAATTTTATAAATGAGTTTATAGTAAACTCTAACCAAATCGATGCTAATATTAAGTGTTTAAGAAAATTGGAGCATTACAAAAGCTCTCTAAAAATTGGGGATAAGAATATGCTTAGGTGGTTAGTAAGATCAACGGTTGCAGGCTCGGCAAATAGTGATGTGAAAAGTGAATCAAGCCGAGCAAGCAGAAAGGCAAATGATGCAAAAAGACAATTTGACTATGCAAAACGTGAAAAAGATCTAGATAAAAAAATGACATATCTTGCTGAGGGTATGTCTTACTTGGCTGAATCAGTCGAACATGTCTCAAATACAACTGTTCCATTAGCAAAAGTTGCTTTTGCAGCATCTCTATTAGTTGAAAATGTTCAAGATAATCTTGATGAACAAACTAAGGATATTGTAAAACAATTAAAAGAGTAGTTTATGCTTACAAAAGATGAATACCTATTAAAAAATTTTTCAAAGATTAAGCATAAAAAATGGGAGCTTTTTGTAATAACAAGAATATTACATCTGCTTGATGATCCTGATATTGAATATGTATGTCAGCAATATATAAAAGTTAAAGGGAATAAACACTATCTCACTGATTTATGCTTTCCTTCTTTAAAATTATATTATGAGATTGATGAGGGGCAGCATGGCGCAGAAAAACATCTTAATGATGACAAAATTAGACAACGAGAGATATTAGAGGCAACCGATTGGGTTGAGAAAAGAATAAGAGTATACGACAGCAGCAATCGAAATCTTGGCAGAGATCTTAATGAAGTTATTCGAGAAGTAGATAAATTTATAGCCTACGTAAAAGATAGAAAAAATAAATTTGAAAAAAGTTTAGGTAAAAAAATAGTCTGGGATTATGAAAATAAATTTAACCCAATTAAATATCTAGAAAGTGCCTTTATTGATGTAAAAGAAAATATTGTTTTTTTGAATCATAGGGATTGTTTAAAGCTTTTTGGCTATAAAAGCGATGGTCATTTTCAACAAGCTTGGTGGGAAGTGGGAACAAGACACCTAAATCAAGCTATTTGGTTTCCAAAATTATATCCAAACAAGCAATGGGCAAATACTTTATCTCCTGATAGTAATATCATTACTTCTCAAAAAATAGTTAAAGGAAAGATAGCAAAGAAAGACTCTCTAATAGCCCCAATCAGAGACAGGATCGTCTTTGCTCATTATAAAAATATATTTGGTCAAACGGTATATAAATTTTATGGTATTTATAGAACAGATTTAAATGCATCAAACGATACTAAGCATGTGCATAAAAGAATAAAAACAAAAATTAGTTTAAGTGATTATATTTGAATTATCTTTTGATAAATTGCATACATTGCATAGGTATCAAGCCTACAGTATTGATAAAGATCTTCTAAAGTTTTTTGAGCATCATCATGTGTCATGTTTCTAAGACCTTTGTATGAGCTTGAGGCAAGACCACCGTTACTTATCTCTAATTTCTTATAGTCTAGCTCTTTATTTGAGGAGCAAATTGCAGGCAATACTTTTTTAATAGAAAAGCTACCTCTAAACTCTGAATCATAATATCCTCCTCCTCTAAATGGCTCTATAAGATCAACAAATCTTTTGTTAAGGGCCAGAAGATCTTCTGCTAAATCAGGACAATATTCTGCTAAATTTTTAATACAACTTTTTTCGAATGACTCGTTATAAGCCATTATTGAGCCTTTTTTTGGTAGGTTTTGAATCATGCTTTCTGCTATGGCTCTCCTGGGGTCTTTATTGGGATCGGCAATAAATTCAAAGTGATTATCATCTATATTTAGTGCTTGATTTTCATCATTTTGAATATGAAGAGAGTACTGAAATGGCATTTGCATATGAGGCCTTTGACCATCATATAAAGGCACAGCATCTGTAAAAGTTTCAAAATCAAAAAAACTTATTGGATAAGAAATCTTATCAGTAAATTTTTTAATTTCTTGCTTTTTGATAATGGGAGCTGCTTTTCTAAAAGCCTCCATTTGGTTTTTTTGTGTTGGAGTTAATGAATCTATGTCATCAACCTTTTCAAATGTATCTATACCCTGATTATATAGACTAATCTTTTTCTTTAGATTCATTCTATAAAACCTAAAAACTGAATTGATATCATTCATATTATTTGGCCAGCATTTATCCATATAGACACAGCCATGTGGCTTTTTACAATGTGGGCCGATATCAATTGGTGGCTCTTCAGAACTTGCTGCAATACTCTTTAACTCTATTATTTTTTGTTTAACTTCTTGATGATTGCTCTGAACAATATTTAAAACAGAATCAATATTAAAGAATTTGATAGGGTCTATAATTTCTTTCTTAGAAAATTCATTATTCAAAGTTACTACGAAGACGTCATTAATTTCAAACATCTTTAACTCTTTTAAGACATGCCATTGAATGCTTGCATCATATTCATGATAACTTCTTATACGAGTGGATGATTTAACTTCATATATATCCCAACCCTTCTCTGTCTTGTTCATAAGATCAACTCTTACAAAAATATCATCAAAAATAAATGATGCTTCGTATATAGATGTCGCACCCTGAGATATAGATTCCTTGGTGAGCTCAAACATCTTTTTTTGCTCACCAGGTAAATAAGGAATTTCAACACCTCCTGGGAATAATTCTTTTGATATATTCCCAACCTCATTACCAGCACTAAGTCTTTCTAAAGACCCTTCATCAGGAGGGTTTGTTGGTTCTATGTTATTAATATCAAACCAAAATGATTTATTACATTGTTGACCTAATATGAATTTAGATTTTGAGAGCATAGACTGATTACAAATCTATACTTTTTTTATTATTGTCATCAAAGTAAGTTCTTAAAAAATTTACAGCATCTTTATAATCATTAGAATCTTTCCTTTTTGTCTGGAAAGATTCAACATAGTTTTGAATGACCTTCTCACTTATTAGGTCTTTAAAGATATCTGGGTTTGACCTTGCTTCAGAAGATTCATCAATTAAAAGTTTTAAAACGTCATTATTTAAAGTTTTTTCTTTTGCGCTAAATGAGGTTTCCATGAAATCTACAAAACCCCAAGCTCCTTGGACTTCTTTGCTATCTTCATCAACTTCTCTAATTTTCCTTCTATGATTAAATTCAATACCTGATTTAGTAAGTACTAAGGGAGCATTGTCATATTTTGGATGCTTTGATGCCTGAATTTCAATAAATTCTCCCTTGCCTGTTCTATGAATATTTATAAAGCCTATCTTTTTTTTTCTGAAATAAAGTGAGATGCCTCGCGCATATTTTAATACATAGTCTGAGCCCTGTTCGTCCATTTGCTTAGATTGATCAAAATCAACAGCATTGTATGGGTCTGACTTTACAAAATCTATGTACCTCTTAATCTCATCCTCAGTCTCTTTAAAAGGAAAATCAGAGTATTTTTTGTTCATATCATACTTATCAATATAATTTTCTAGCCACGCATCATAGCCATTAACATAAAATCTTTGATACGATCCTTTTGGTGGTCTTACATTTGGATTCTCTTTAGAGGATACGCTTGTAACTGCTGTTTGGCCTAATGCAGTATCTATTAGTTTGATAACATCTGTATTTTTATCAAACTCTTCATCGAAAAGACTTATAAATTGAGAAATGGCTGTAGCCTTTGATCTTCTTCTGGGGTTTACATAACAAACCCTAAATAAGCATCTTTCCCATTCTTCATTAAAATCATCTTGTTCTGATGCTTGGCTAAAGTTTTTTTCCCAATTCTCATCTTCTTCTTCTTTGGCTTGAGTTTCTCTGTATGCTAAGTCTTCATTCCAATCTCTAAAATTAGGGTTATCTACAAAAAGTTGATAAATTTCTGGGTGCGCTATTTGCAAACAAACCATTGCAAACATAACCATTGCTGTATCTTTGTCCTTTAAAACACCATCCGAGCCTTCTCCTGCATCTTTATCATTAAGAATTTTGATTAGGGCCAAAGAGTTTATTAGTCTTTTAATTGACCTAGGGTTTCCTCCAATGGATTTGGTAACAAATTGATTTATTAGCTCAGGGTCTAATTCTTCTTTACCAGCATAAAAGCCAATCTCTCCAAGCAGGCCTAGGACATAATTTGCAATATCATAGTTACCCATTGGCATGGTAAATGGTAACTGTATTATCTTGTCAAAAAATGCTCTAAACTCCCATTCATTTTCTGGAGTTGGTTTTCCAAACTTACTTACCAAGCCTTTAACAACAACCTGATAATCGATTGCTAGAACAAAAACACAATCCTTTATATTAAATATATTTTTAAGTAGTTCGAGGATGCTTACTGCATCTTTAGGATCAACTCTATCTAGATCATCTACATATATGATGATCTTCCCATATCTGTTTGTTTCTAAAGTTTTTATTTCGGTTACTAAGGATTTGAGTTGTTCTCTTAACTCTTTTATAGAATTTGAGTCTTGGCTAAAAATATCATCAACAGCATTGACTCCAGCTGCTCCAAGAGTAATTGAAGACCCAATTCTCAAGGCTCCTTTCATTATATTGTTAACACCGGATCTAATTTTATCTGTTCTATTTTTATCAGTATCAGCTTCAAGCAAATCATTAATTATTTCGTTAATGATTTTCATTAAGCATTCTTCTGGAGAGCACAGCAAAGAATGCTCCCATGAGTTGATCCAAATTTGTTTAAAGTCATCAATAGAGTCATCTTCTCTATTAAACTTTTCTAAGTCATTCCATATTTGATTTAATAAAGATGTTTTGCCGCTTCCCCATTCACCCTGAACACCTATTGTCATCGGCGTATCTGTTCTTTTAATGAAATCTGTTAAAGCGTCTTTGTAAGAAGATATTTTAAGGGCATCCTCTCCTCCTTGTGCTAGAGCTTCATCAACTATTCCGACCATATTTTTTTTCCTTTATTCTTGCAATGCTTATTAAGAATACATATATTTCTATTAATGGGGAAGAAGAAAAATCAATTAATCGTTAGAGTCTTAGTAATGTTGGTTCCAACATACTCTGTAGCATATATTTCTGAGGCTATGATATATACGATGCCAATGCTGGCAGTATGCACTCTAATAGCAGCAAATTTATATGGCGAAGAGGAGACTGAAAATAGAGTAGATGAGGATGGCTCACCAGACGGCGATGGTCTTGATGGTGGTGATCTAGATGGCTAGGAATGCAGAGGTAATGAAGGCTCCTTCGGGTGAAATGACTGAAAAGAATCTTGTTGAAGTCTTAAAAATTTTCTTTCCTAGTGGCAACTGGGAGGTTCAAAAAAGATTCTCATATGACCCTGAAAATAAAAGAAAATTTTATAGAGTAGATGCAATATCAGAGAAACAAAAAATTGTTTGGGAGTATGATGGTCCGAATCATTACAATGATACATGGAAGCTTCAAAGAGATATTGATAGAGATACTTACTTTAAAGACATGGGGTATACAGTTAAAAGATGGCCTTATTTTTATCAACTTACGAAAGAAGTAGCTAAAAATATCTTTGATAAGGAATTTTCAGAAGAAAAATACCTAACAGCAATAAAACTTGTTTACGGTGTGGATAGTGAAAATCATATACTTTCTCCAGGCTGGCATACAACGAAATTTACACCAGGCAGCTGGATTGAAAGAGGCGTAGAGAGATTCTTGGACAGATTAGAGATAATGCCAGAATCTTTAAAGCATCAGCTTGCTTTCAGTTTACAGTTGTATATTAAAAGTATTGGTGATTCATTCTTAATAATAGGTGATCATAAGAAGCTCCATGAGCTAATTAAGCTTAGGATAGACAAGAACTATGTTAATTACTATTTCACACAAATTCATTCTGATTAACTAAATAAATGATTGCAGTTCTAGCTTTATTATATATTTTCTCTGCATTTGTTTACTTTTATGCCAATAAGTTTGGCTATAGTCTTCTAAGATATATGTTTAAAAGAGAAAATATTAATATCTACCTATCAACTGAGTTGATTTTTCTGATAATCACCTCATTAATTGTTTTTACGAGTCAGCCGCTTAACTGGATGGTTGCCATATTAATGTTTATACATTTAGCTGGCATCGCATGGCTTATAGTTAATCCTGATAATTTTTATCAGATGGCAGAGGATTCTATTAATTTAGATGCTGGCCTTATAGAAAACGTAGTCGTGATAACATTTTTAATTTATGCAGGAATAGCTTTAATTTCAAGGATAACTTTTTAAGTTACTTTTCTTGAATTCTTTTTAAGAGGCTTGATGTATCCCAACGATTGCCTCCAAGGTCTTGGACATCTTTATAAAACATATTTACCAGATTTGTTATTTCTATATCAGCACCTATCTTAGCCGCTTCTGCAGAAACTATATCAAGATCTT
>Ga0206124_10003124_pt1 | contig 11922 bp, 4 predicted proteins | sample Helgoland_Spring_3_FD_148671 | JGI IMG/M metagenome (GOLD analysis project Ga0206124, IMG submission 148671) | Pelagic subsurface seawater microbial communities from Kabeltonne, Helgoland, North Sea - Helgoland_Spring_Bloom_20160321_2 | ecosystem: Environmental > Aquatic > Marine > Epipelagic ... | reverse complement strand
TTGATGATTATTGTAATCTTGTAAATGATAGTCTAATATTTACTTTTGAAGAAACTCCTTCAATTTACTTTAAAAATATGGATTATTCGAATTTATCTAAGACCATTAGTATTTATGCACCAAACAACACGCAAATAGAATGTAATTTAACAGATATATTAGTATTCGAAAATACCGCAAATGTATATATTATAGAAAATTTACGTGAATACCCAGTACAAGATAAAGCACATTATTTATCAGGCAATAATAGTAATGCAGTTTATATTGGTGATTTTGTAGAAAACATTTTTACTATACATGCAGATCCTATTATCTATATTAATCCAGAATATCGGGGTAATACTACTTATAGTGTGTCATTTGATATTTATTCTTCTAATTTTGCAACAAGAAAACTAACAGTTAATCTAGATATAACTGAAGACGTTATACCTGTTATTGGGTTAGTTTCTGATATTGAAGTTGAGTTCACAATTGTTTTAGATCCTATTATTATTGACAATTTAGCAGATAAATATGATTATGTATATTCGAATGAATTAGTATTTACAATTGATAATGAAGAAAATTATCCAATTCCACCAGGTGTCAGTTTAACTGGAGCTACTTTAACAATTACACCTGAATTACGTAATTCTCCACTCTCGTATATTATAATTATTAGAGCAGACGAAAAATATATTATGCATCCGTGGGCCTCTCCCGGCAATTCTTCTTTAATATTTAAAATTCACGAAGTACCTGTGATTTGGTTTAAGGATAATTATATTGTTAACAATTATCATATATTTGATACATCGCAACGTGAAGAACGCAGTTATGATTTTACATTTACACAAACTTATCTAACAACACATTTGTTTGATAAAGCTCTAGAAGAATGTAATATTATTATAAATGTTAAAGAAAGTTCTTCATTTACAGGGTATGAGCTTAATACTAGTTCAAATACATTAACTATACATATTGATAATGGTTATTATGAGTTTAATGATATTATTAGTGATTTTAATAATGATTATTCTACACATTGTAATATTGATTTTGAAGCAAATTTAGAAAACTATCCTAATTTAATATTAGAAACAACAATTAGAGTAACTTTTGATTTTGAAGTTAAAACTTTAAGTTTTTGGTTTAAGTTAGGTGATGTTAATACTGAAACGTATTTACTATCATTTGATAATGATTTTTATATACAAGTTAAGTCTAATTCTTTAGAATTTCAAAGTTGCAATATAACACGAACTTTCATTGCTGATAAATGGTATAATATAGCTTTAACTTATAATAATACAGGTTACGATATATATTTAGATGATACTATATTACCTGAAACAATTCCTTATAAAAATTTAAGTAGTTCTACATTGAATATTGGTAAATATACGGGTGATACAACAACTAATAGTATAGCAAGTAGTAGTATAGTAAGTAGTAGTGTAGAACTTATAAGTACGAGATCTAACCATACAATGGTAGTAATTAATGGTAATATGTATATATTTGGTGGTGAAAGTAGTACATTAATGAATGATTTATACAAAATGGATAGCGAAGGTACTGCTGTAACAATTACTTTAAGTGGTCATCTACCATTAGGAACAGGTTTCCATACAATGGTAGCAATTGGTGATGCTATATATATATTTGGTGGTCTACACGATTTATATTGGTCTACTACAGGTGATTTATTTAAAATTGATACAACTAATGAAACTTCTGAAAAAATTACTTTAAGTGGTGATAAACCATCCCCAAGATATAATCATACTATGGTAGTAATTGGTGATTATATTTATATATTTGGTGGACAGAGTAATGCTTTTAATAAGTTAAACGATTTATATAAAATTGATACAGATGGTAATTCTGAAAAAATTAATTTAAGTGGTGATATACCAACCGGAAGATATAATCATTCTATGGTAGCAATTGGTGATTATATTTATATATTTGGTGGATATAAAAGTAATACATTCTATAGTCACATGTATTCATCAATATCAGGTGATTTATATAAAATTGATACAGATGGTAATTCTGAAAAAATTACTTTAAGTGGTGATAAACCATCCCCAAGATATAATCATACTATGGTAGTAATTGGTGATTATATTTATATATTTGGTGGATATACACAGGATCCTTCGGGAAACTTAAACGATTTATATAAAATTGATACAATTAATAAAACTTCTACAAAAATTGATTTAAGTGATGATATACCATCCCCAAGACAACATCATACTATGGTAGTAATTGATGGTAATATTTATATATTTGGTGGTGAACAAAATGGTGATGCTAGAAATGATTTATACAAAATTGAATTCGTTGATGTATTAAATATAGCATATTTAAAATTATATGATAGTTTAAAAACTCCAGAGGAATTAACTACCATTTATACATTGCATTCAGATGAGTTTTTAACTCAGTAGTTATTATGATTTTACAAAAGTGGTAATACCTTATAAATAATATTTTACATAAAATAATAAAAAACCGATTTAAGTATATAAGATGAAACAGCTTTGTTTAAAAATGTAGCTGTAATAATTTTAAATTAGAAGATAATTTCAATACAAATGAAAAGAGTGATAAATTGTAAAAAGTAATAGATGTAATTTTTTTAATAACAATTTTAACAATAATTGTTATAGAAACGTATAATGTAATATTTCATGTCATTAGCAGTATTACGACATACAAAAACGGTATATTTGGTTGGTTTAATAATATTGGGTGGTATTAATGTTAGGCAACTTAAAAATATACTAACAAGCATTGAAAGCAATTAAAAGCTATGAACCAAATAAAGTTAAATGTAAAGAAAGTGATTGGATAGAAGTAGATAGTAGAAATATAATGTAAATAAACAAACTAATATACAAGAAGGTTATAAAACTCAAGAAGAAGCCGGATTAATATAAATGCGTAAGTTATATAAGTGTTTATCTATTCTTAATGTATAAAATGGAATTTGAAATTAATAATGATTTTGATTTTAATCTTCCAACCAATAAAATTAATATATTAGATGATAACATTTTATTTAATAAATCTAAGATATCTGATGATGTTTTAAGTATGTCTTCACGTGAAGATATTAGTATTGCGGATGAAATAGAAAGTATTGCTGAAGATGATAAATATGTTTTCAGACAAGCCAGTATGAGTGCTAATAGTAATTCAGATGATTTTTCTGAAATATCAATTGACGATATACCTAAATCACAAATGCAAAGAGAACAACCAAGAAATAATATGCAAGATGAAATGACAGAGAAAAAAGAAATATTATATCAATTTGATCGTTTAAGATCTAAAGGTGTAAAAGTTCCTTACGATTTTAATATGAATTCTAATATTCACGAAATGAGATCTAGTTATGAAAGAATAAAACGTGAGAAGGAGATAGATGCAGCTGTTAGATTCCAACGTAAAATGATGATGGGTTTTGTAACAGGTTGTGAGTTTTTAAATACTCGTTATAATCCTTTTTCAGTTGAATTAGATGGTTGGTCTGAACAAGTGCATGAAAGCGTTGATGACTATGATGATATATTTGAAGAATTACATGATAAGTATAAAGATTCCGGAAGTAATATGGCACCAGAATTACGTTTATTAATTTCTTTAGGCGGAAGTGCTTTTATGTTTCATCTTACAAAGAAAATGTTTAGTAATTCGCAATTACCTAAAGTAGAAGAAGTTCTGCAAAGAAATCCCGATTTAATGAAAAAGTTCCAAGAGGCATCTGCTATGGAATATATGCGTGGTTCGCAACAGCAATCTGGACCTTTTGGTATGCAATCAGGTCCTTCGGGTCCTTCAAGAGGTCCTTCCGGACCAGCAATGCCATCTTTTAGTAGAAATAAGCCTGATACATCATCAGGTGGTGATCTATTTGGTATGGTTTCTAATTTATTTAATACAACCCAAAGTAATCCTACAACTGATGTAGATGATATAATAAATAATGTTCATTCAAAGATTAATTTAGTTCCGACTGAAGATAATATGATGGAAACTTTAACAGTAACAGAGGATGAGATAACTTCTTTAATAGAAGATACAGCAGATATTAAATTGATTAATAGTGTGGGAAAAAAAAGTAAAAAGTCTAAAAAAGATACAAGAGTATTAAATCTTTAAGATTATTGCTTTAAAACCTTAGTATTAACTTTATTCATTAAACTTTTAGATACTGTTTTAAATTGACTAGCAGATTTGGTTAGTTTTTTAGGTGTTTCTAATACAGAGGTATATGGATTTGATACAGTTTTCTTTATATCTGCACTGGTTTTAGCAGCATTATCTATTACACTTGCCATACAAGTGCCTGTCACGGGGATAAGCATACTACCAATAAATACAGTTACAATTAGGATAAGTTCAATGATAGAACCACCCATAATAAGTTCTCTACGCATATCTTCGGAACATTTACATTTTTCGTTGATTAAATAACGAATGTAATCAATAGTATAATAGAAAAATACACCTAACATTATAAAGAAAATTAAGTCTATAACACCGTATATTGCTGTAAATGCATTACCAAAATCAAGATTAGCAGGATTTACAAATACAGTTATTAAGTAAAATACAGCACCGAATAAACTAAAAGACTTAATAAATTGTCTATTAGGATGTTCGGAACATTCACATCCGGTTTGTTCTAACTTTTCAATATATAAATAAGTAGTTATTAATAGTATAGCTAAAAGAATCTTAAGAATAAAAGTAGCTACCGCAGAATTATCCATTTTTATTTATGTAAGATATTTTATTTTACAATCTTCTAATCTCTTAAATGTGGTTCTATATATTCCATTTCAAGAAAATCAAAGATGTCTTTCTCTGTTGTAAAATATGGAACATCTTTAACATCTTTCTTTATTTTTTCCATTTTATGTTCATTCAACGTATAACCCATTTTTAATGCTTTATTTCTTACTTTGATATTATGTTCTTTTGAACCCGTAAAATATAACAAAGCACACGCATATTCTTCTGGATAAGTTATAAGCATATCTAAACGTCTTGCTACAGTTCCTAATTTTACTATTCCCATAAACTTTTTATCCTTACAAGCCAAAACCTCTAATACATACTTATCTTTTTGTAATTTTTCTACTATTTCTTTAAGAATACCTATATAATCTTCTTTATTCTTTACTTTAACTAACAAATCTATATCACCACTTGTTGGTTTCTTTCTTCTATAACTACCTACAATAGATAAATCACTTACCTTTTTATTTGTTAAAATAATCTTTTGTAAATATTTATCGTGTGCTGAAACTTCGTCGTAAGGTATCCTAGTTTCTATATCATCATAATATTGTAATCCTACCTTTTGTTTAGCATTTAATAATTTACTATCTAATGCTAAAGCATCTTTAAGTTTTTGAAAGGTATTAATACCTTTTTCTTTCAAAACCTTTAATTTAACAGGTCCAATACCATAAATGTTATCTAACGGTTCGTCAATTGATTCAGGTTCAAAATTCTCAAGAACATATTGAATCTTTTCTTTTATCTTAACACCAATACCTTTTATAGCAATAACATCTTGTATTGAATTAATCTTAACACCGCTTAAGTTTTTAATAGCTTTTTTATAAGCATTTTTTTTAAAAACATTATCTTCTTTGTCGTGATAATCTTGTAAATATGCTAAAACTGGTTTGTTGTAATCCATTTAATGTTAATTTATTAACATATCATTTTTTATTTTTTATACCTTCGATTTTAAACTTTGTTGAAGATGATATAGTATCTATTGTCATTAATTTATCTAAATCTTTATCACTCACTAACTGATACAATATTGCTAAATGTTCTAATGTAGGATCTATATATTCCCTCACTGTTGTATTAGCTAATATGAAATCCAAAATATTCTTAGCAATATTTGAAACAAAATTAATATCTTTATAAAATAACAGTATTTCTGTTAAAACTAATTGCGAATCTTTCCATTTATTAAAACCCGAATAGATTTCTTCAGGACAACCAGTTGAATATACATTATTTGATACATATTCATCTGGTGTTACCCAATATTGCGGATTTTTATTATAAATATTATCCAATTGTGATATTATTTCTTTATCCGGAAAGATCTTTAATACCCTTATATAATTTTTAATATTTTTAATATCTAAGCGCATAAAATTAATAACATTAATAATATCAGTATCATATGGCGTTGAAATGTTATTTTCTAATTTTGCTAGTATAGTATCTATATTTACCGTTGTAAGTTTATTAAGAAAACTTATTACTGTTTTTTTCTTAGTATCTTCTTCACGAAATCTACAATTAAATGCAGATATATGTTTTACAAATGTTTTAGTTGCAGGTTTTATATAAACGTCATTATTAATAATATCTTTGATACTATCAATTTTATCGGAAACACGTATATCTACATCGGGATTTTCATCAATTAGTAAATATACTTCTTTAAAAGTTGCTAAAGTTATAGTTTCAGACATATTTTTCTTATTATAAAGTATTTTTATATGGATATTAAGTAAAATGAAATCCGTTAAACCCAATATTATAAGCAATAAACTTTTAATTATTATTGCTATATTTATTACAGTTTTATTTATAGTACTTATATGTTATTCTATGGGTAAAAAAGAACTATTTTCATCTGGAAAAGAAATTCATTACTATTCGTTATCAACTTGCCCACATTGTCACGATTTTGATCCTGTTTGGCAAAGTTTTCAAACAAAAACAGAAAGATGTCATAAATATATTGTAGATGAGGATGATCAAGGTAAAGCAAATGCAGATAAATATAATGTTCATAGCTTTCCTACAATATTAGTTATTGACAATGAAGAACCAGTTGAAGAAGTAAATGATCGCACTTGTGGTGCTATGCGTGAAATGTGTAAGAAACATAATATACCTTGCACTGTTGTTTGTTAATATAATACATTTACCATATATTATTTCAATTATTTTTTTTAATAAAATATATGAAAAAATTATATTTTATTTGATTCTAGTAATATAGAATATACAATTAACATTTATAACTAGTGTAGTAAATGAAGAATATGAAAAAGGTATAGCTTTCGCATCTATAGTATAAATTAAAAACTGTATATGCAATTTGTTGATTATATGCAACACACCTTAATATGTCTATTATAATATTGTTTTTTTCTTGCTATTAGTTAAGAACTAAATAAAGCCCTATGTCATTTATTTCTCGTTTGTTTAAGGGGTATCAAACAGATACACCCGTAACTACTAAGAAATATATTGAAAATAAAACTCTTCAAGGAAATGAAAGTATTAATAATATTAAAAATAGATCAGAATTCGTTGAAGATGTTGATATGTCATTCCCTAATTTATGGTATATGTTTGATGAAACTGATAAATTAAAAAATTATGGTGTTCAACAAACTAATTATGATACTAATTATGATACTGATGCTGTCACAAAAACGGATATTCCTAAACTTTTGAAATGTGCAGGATCAGGGATAACTACCATTAATAAAAATATTATTCAGGAATTAGAAAATGATTTTACTATTTCATTATGGTGTCAAGGATCTGGTGAAATTTTTAAAGTATTTAATACATCTAATAGTAATGATTATATTAAAGTAACTATAGGAACTAATAGTATATCTATAAATAGTGATAGTGTTTCTGACGTAACCTTAGATGTTGGAGAGTATAATCATATTGTAATTATTGGTTTAAATCAACTTATAACATTAGTATATGTTAATGGAACTAAGTGTTCAACAAATGTTAGTATTAGTGATTATGCGTTTAATTATGATAATGATGCGATAACATTACATACTGATGTAAAATATTATGATCTACGTATTTTTAATAAAACATTAAGTGATACTAAAATTACATCATTATATAATATTGGAACTAATATTGGTACTGGGGCTACTCTTGGAGATTATAATGAAAAAATTATAGGAACATTTAATATTAGTTTAGCTGGTAAAACTGCTACTACAGTATCATTGTGGGTTTATTGTGGTGATGTAGATAATGATATACTTACTTTTGCGGGTTTTAAACTAGGTGTTAAGAATAAAAGATTTTATGTAGAAACAACTGATAAAGTATTTAGTAATCGTAAATTATCTTCGGCTAGTGCGTATTATTTTATAACATTTGTAATTGATAATAAAGGTGATTCACATATTCTAAAATTATTTGTAGATAACTTTCCAGGTATAGGTAAGAAAATTAAAACTACCTTTGCTTTTGCTGATTTTATTACTAATGATGTAAGTTCACAACATATTGAAGATGTTTTAGTATATAATAAACATTTGAATGATTCTGAAATATTAGATTCTTATATAGCTGATGTTAAACTAAAAGCAACTACTACCGAATTACATTCATTATCCTATTTATTTTCAGATTATTCTAAAGATATTGATAGCGATACTACCAACTTATATGACTTACAACTTCATTCTACAACTAAACTAGTTGAGGTAACTACTAGTGTTGATACAACAGTTGTTCAAGGTGGTGGTGGTGGTGATAGTATTGGTAAATATGATATATATAAGTTTAATAAATATCCAGGTTATCAAGGATTTACAGATGATCTATATGCTTGGTATAAATTTGAAAAAGCTAATACTGAACCAATTACATCTATTGCACCTAATATGATTGATTCAAGCAATGTTTATTTGGCTTTTAAACACGACGGATCTACAGATAATCAAACCGAATATACTGTCAATTTCCCTGAAGATACTACGTGTGATATACTGATTGTAGGTGGTGGTGGTGGTGGATCTGCAAGTGGTGGTGGTGGTGGTGGTGCAGGACAATTGGTATTTTTAAATCAAGCCGTATTAAATGGACAATATAATATTAACATAGGTTGTGGAGGAACTGGTGGGATAATGTCAGGAAGTGAAGCAACTAAAGGACATAATACAACTTTTGATACTATTATTGCGTTAGGTGGTGGTGCAAATACTAATGTAGTTGCTGATAAAAATGGTGGTAGTGGTGCTGGTGGTGACAATGATCCTGCTAATGGAGGAACAAATGGTAGAGGTACAAGTGTAACAAACAATAATACATATGTATCTGGAACAATTTATAATTATGGTAATGATGGTGATGCGCAAAGTGGTGGTCATCAAATGGGTGGTGGTGGTGGTGGTGCAGGAACTGCAGGAACATATGAACCTTTTCAAGGATATGGAGGAGACGGTTTAGCAGAAATATCAACTATTTCTTATGATTTTAAATCAAACTTTGGTAATAGTGTAGGTGTAGTTGAAGATAATAAAGTGTATTTTGCAGGCGGTGGTGCAGGTGGAGGAGAAAATAAATCAGCATCAGGAACACCAGATTCTATTTCTCCAGGTGGTAAAGGTGGTGGTGGAGGTGGTAGTGGTGATAATGCAATTAATCATACTGGTTCAGGTGGAGGTGGTGGTATTGTAGGTGGCAATGGTGGCAACGGTGGTAGCGGTATAGTAATAATCCGTTATTCATCTACAAAAACAACAGAAAATGCTATTGATTCTACAAATAAACTTCAAATACCTGCTGGTTCTGTAATTACTAAAACAAAAGGAACATTTTCACCATATTCTCTTTATTGGGATGGTGATCTTAATGATAATAGTGATAATTCATATTTAACATCATCATTAAATAATTTAACACCACCATTATCTATTTCTTTCTGGAAAAAACAAGATAAATTGGTATCAGAAGAAACCTTATCAATTACTAATAAATTAAGTTTATCTATAAATAGTAATTTAGCTGTTAAGTTCTCTGTAGGATCTACAACTGAAATAATAGAAAATCAAGCTGATTTAGATTGGCATTTTTGGACTATTACAAGTGATGGATCAGACAACAAATTATATCGTGATGGTAGAGTATTATTAGGAAGTGCAATAACTGCACCATTAACACTCTCAGCAACTGATGAATTAATGATTGGTAGTAAAGGTGTAAATGTTTATGAAGCTCAAAATCCAGTAACTGAATATACTGTCTTAGAAACCGATGCTACTAATTTAATTGCTTGGTATAAGTTTGATGGGGATTTTACTGATAGTAGCGGTAATGGTCATACTTTAATAACACATACAGGCACGCCTACAACATCAACAACACAATATAAGTTTGGAGAATCTGCATATTTAACAAGTGATGTTTTAAAAACCTCATCTTTTACATTCAATAATAAAGCATTTTCTGTTGCTGTTTGGTGTTATGCTACAGAACCTGGACATATTATGTCACAACATCAAGCGGCAGAACTTAATAAAAGTTTGCATATACAAATATATTCAACCTATACTTACAGATTTGGATTTTTTTCAAATGATTTAAATTCTTCTGTATATGATGATAGGAATCAATGGGTGCATTTGGTATTTCAAATAGATTCTAACAAAAACAGAGAAATATGGCGAAATGGTGTTCGTATAGCAAATGATACATCAAGTTCATTTTTAAATACAGGGACATCTGATATATTGATTGGTGATTGGGAAAGAACCTCTGATTATTTTGGAAGTTATTTAGACGATTTCCGTATATACGATAAAGCCTTATCACAAACCGAAATATCAACATTGTATAATCAAAAAATATTAGCATTAACAACACCTATAGATGCATCACCATCATATTTAGAGGATTTACGTATTTGGAAGAAATCATTAACCCATCAACAAATAATTGATTGTATGTCAATTTATCCAGGATATAAGAATCACACAAATGATCTTTATCTTTGGTATAAGTTTGAAGATCATCCTTGGAATACCTCAAATATTAAAGATTATTCTGGAGATGAAAGAGATGGAACAATTATAAATCATGTTAGTGCCGGAACATTTGATGATGGTTATCCTATATTCCCTGGACACGAAAATAATCTTGTAGCATGGTATAAGTTTGATGATGAACCTGTAAATAACGGAACTTTGACAAATTATGGAACAGGTGGAACTACATATAATGGAACTATTCACATTGTTAATAATGGAATTGAAAAAATAAGTGGTGATATTTATCAAACTAAATATCATTGGAAAAGTGATGCTTCTGATGGTAATTATATATCAGTTCCTCCTGCAATACTTTCTCAACTATATAATACAGGTCATTCTATATCTTTTTGGGCTAAAGACGCTTCTACAAGTGATTATGATTATACAGTACTATCAACAAGTTCAACTGGTGATTCCCAAAATATTTATATTAGAATACATGCCCCTTGGAGTAGTGGAGTAGTTTATTATGATAATGGTGATGGAATTGACCCAAATAGAAATGGACGAATAAATACACCAGGAGGACTTAGTAATAATGAATTGGTTTATTGGACTTTTACGAGAGAAAATCTATCTAATGGAACACAAATTAAAACAAGTATTTATAAAAATGGTTCTCTTTTAAAAAGTGCAACATATGATAGAGTAGATTTTGACAATGCTACTTCGTCCGCTTGTTTCTTTATTGGATATAATACATCTGGAAGTTTAATTTTTAAAAATAAATCATTAGAAGATTTCCGTATATACGATAAAGCCTTATCACCTGACGAAATAAAACAAATATATGGTTATACATTATCAAGGCAACAAGGACGTATAAGTCCATATGCGTATTTCTTTAATGGATCTACAACAGTTGATGCAGATAACGCATATATTACTAAAGATACTATAGATGATTTCCCCGCAATATTTTCTATTGCATTTTGGAAAAGGTGTTTAGATAAATCCGTAGAAGGTAAATCATTTGTATTATCAACAGCATCTACAAATGTAATAGAAATAGATGTAAGTAATACTGTAAATTTTAGAATTGATAATAGTTCAAATGTATTAGAAGGGG
>Ga0206124_10003109_pt1 | contig 11977 bp, 8 predicted proteins | sample Helgoland_Spring_3_FD_148671 | JGI IMG/M metagenome (GOLD analysis project Ga0206124, IMG submission 148671) | Pelagic subsurface seawater microbial communities from Kabeltonne, Helgoland, North Sea - Helgoland_Spring_Bloom_20160321_2 | ecosystem: Environmental > Aquatic > Marine > Epipelagic ... | reverse complement strand
TACTCATCCTCGCTGAAACGGAAGTGCGCGTTTCAAAAACGTGTACCGAACTGTTGTTCAATGCGATGGTAAAAAGATACGTGTGTGTAGTATTTGACGGCGAGGAGACGATGTTTCTTTAACACCTTCAGTTGCTCGAAAAAAACAAACATTCGTTTCCTTTTTCAATTCGCTGGAAACGACGATCGAGAACGAACCGACTGAAAAATGAAAACGCGATGCATTCGCTTTGTTCGTTCTGTTCGTTGATTCCAAACTCAAGCCTTCTTTTTTGATTTTCCTCCACAATTAATTCTCCCCAGTACAACTCCGCGCTGAGTAAAAGCCACACCAGTGAGCACCCCTTTACGACGACGACTTTCGCATGGGTATCGACCACCCGGAAGACATCCTCCCCACGCGTTCGTTACTGGGCAAACGATCCCCGCTCGTCCTCGTCGGCGCCGCATCCACCGCGGCGGTTTTATTCGCCGGGTTAATGTCCTTCCGAAGTGGAAATTTCAACCTCTCGCAAAAGATGATGCGCTATCGAGTTCTCGCGCAAGGCGCGACGGTCGGGGTGATGGTCGCCACGAGCGGCGTCGCGTTCGCGGATTTAGGGAAACTGGATCAAGTGTGGAAGAATATTACTCTCGGTGGCAGCGATGATGAAGAGGACGGGAAGAAGTGATTCGAGCGTTTAGATTATAAGGAACCACGTCATCGCTTGGGAGAAGGCGAGAAACGCTTTCGCGCGGAGTGTTTAAGAGAATTTGAACAACAACACGTAAATATATATTATGAGTTTCTTAACAACGGCGATGATGTTTTCGCGTGCGAGAGGAAGATGCGCTCGTCGATTTGTACGCATTGGGAGTACTGAGCACCAAAACGGTCGACGCGCTTTACAGGCGTTTTCCCCGTACTCTACGATAGGCGAGGAATCCCCTCCTCGTATTCGCGAATACGAGGAAGACGACGACGAGGAGGAAAAGGCGTTCGCGGAACGCGAGAAGAAATTTACGCTGCAGAGAAAACTCTTTCGAGAGAGTTTGAAGATGAAGAATTTAGAACGCGCGAATGGTTTCACGCGGAAGAATTTGGATCTGAGCGCGAGCGCTCTTGGGATGAGTCCCGCGGTCGTGGATGCGATGATGGGCGACGGCGACGATGTCCCGCCGGAGTTGAAGTTATTGGAACAATGCGTGGAAGATATGGACGAAAAGGTGAAACGGGAGATGTTGTCGTCGCCTTCGCCGACAGAGAACGGAGACGAAGGATTTCCCGAGACGGCGGAGGAGAAGTTACAACGCGTCATCTTCGAGAGAGTGTTTATGATAGAAAAATACGCCGAGTGGTGGCCAGAAGCGGTGTTGAAAGCGGTCAGAAAAGGCGGTCCCGGATACGCCAAACGAATGGCGGGACGAAGGATGGAAATTGCCGAGTCCATCGCGGAATTCGCGTTTTCGAGAGAGTACGACGACGAAGCCGAAGATAACAACGGCGATTCGTTTTCGAGTAGAAATAGTGATAACAGTACTAGAACTAGAATTAGCGGCAACACTGGGAAGGTTTTAAAACGTGCCGACGTGGCTGCCATTGCCGGCCTCCTCTCTTTAGGAGAAACCCTAGTCACGATAGACTTTTCTCGCGATCGAGAGATGACGAAAGAAAAGTTGCGCCAATCGATCAAAGCGTTCGTCGACGCGAGAAGACAGGCGCAAACTGTCAAAGATTACGCCGAAGCGTGGACGGTTGTGGATGCAATCGTCACCAACGGGGTGAATTCTTTGGACCGCCTGGTTGATGTAGTGAGTAGTCGTAAAAATAGAAATTTCGACGACGATTTTAGCAAAAAGCTCAAAGCTTCTCCTCAAGACGCGCTTCGCATGGCGTCGAAGTTGTTCGAGAAGAAGCAAGAGTTCGTGTCCAAATTGTTCAAAGGAAAGAAGAAAGACGACGACGAGAACAACAACAACGAAAACAACAAGTAGATTCACATTTGCATGTGGTTTAATAACTACTAATTGGTATATATATATAACTTTATTACACACGTCGATAATTCAAAATTAATCGCACTTGATGTTCCGGTAAATTCTTCGAACGAACGCGTTCGCCCCGAAGTACCCAACCGCGCCGCACATCAAGCCCAATCCTAAACAAAACATTGCCGTGTACCCAAAGTAAAAGCACGTTTGGAAAAACCCCGTCATTTTCGTTTTGAAAATGAAGTAATATATGGAATACACGTACACGTAAAACGCGGTACTCGCGGCGGAAATGAACGACGTCCAGTGCCAGTGGTAGTTTTCCGCGTTTAAGAGAAAGTACGTGCCGACGACGGTGACGCACAAGGTCACAATCATCAAAATCATAAACACCAACAAGAAGAAGCCGTAGACGTAGTAGACTTTATAGTTCCAGATGCTCGTGAAAACAAAGTAGGTCTCGATGAAGATGGAACCGAATGGAAGTAAACCACCGACGACGCCGATGACACCCGGGGAGCAGTACCACGCTTTTTCCGGAATCGGACGCGGGATGGTTTTCACGCGACACGGGTTGTTCGGAACGCCGTTCCAGTTTCGACCAATGACGGTACCAAAGAGCACGAGCGGGAACGAAACGAACGCCCACATCAACGCCAAAACAACCATGGTGCCAAAAGGGGCAGCCGCTAATGAGTGGTAGTAAATCGCGATGGCGTTCAAGAGGAAAGCGATGGAGAAGACGCACCCCGGGAACAACGTGGCGGTTAAGAGCATGGTGCGAATCCAGTTTTTACCTTCGTTTCGGGCGTTGAAACCACCAGCGACGTAGCCAGAGATGAACGAGGTCAACGCGTAGCACACGATAAAAGACGTGGTGATGGCACCTCTTTGTTCAAAGAGCAAACCGGCGATGGTGACGCCGATGACCATAACCGACAAGAGCGCGAGCTGAGTCCCGGTGCCAATCAAAGCGGCTAAAATCGGCAACATTTTTGGCGGGCGAAAGACATCGCCGTGGACCAACTTCCACCCAGACTCTTCGTTGACGTCTCTTTCCATGGAATCCAAATCGTCCTCCTCTCGCGCGTATTTCGCGTAATCGTTTCGCAACGTTCGCATCAAAATCATCGATACCAAACCGGCCAAGAAGATAACCATCATGAACGAATTGAAGATGGAAAACCAGTGGATTTGGTGTTCGAAAAAGTTGTAATCCAAATAGCGTTCGAATCGTTGCGTGAACTTCGTCGTCGTCGGCTCCCAGTTGACGGAATAGGTGAAATCGAGCTTTTCTCCCGTTTTTAACGCTTTCGGTCGTTCGGCGGTTAAATTGACTTGAATAATTCGGTCTTCGTTGTACCCGATATCAAACGATCTGTGCGTGTACACGTACACTTTCGCATCGCCGCCAGCATCACTACCGCTGTTGCTGCTGCTACTACTGCTTTTCTTATTATTACTGCTACTGTTATCCTCCTCGTCTTCTTCATCATCATCGTTCGCGTTCGGATCGACGTACTCGCCGACGAACCCCCAAATCGGCAACTCGTCCATATAAAACTCGTACCAATAATGATTCCTAATCGCGTTAGAGAACTTCTCCACCTCTTTCTCCGTCAACTTCCCGGTCGAGCACATCACTCTCTTCGGTAAATCTTGCCTAAACTTAAACTCCACGTTGGATAAAATCAACTCGTTCCCTTCCAAAATCTCCCCGAGACCGCCCCATTTGTGCACCGGTTTCTTCGAAGCGCCGTCTTTCGGTTCCACTTTGCAAAACGGCAGTTCGTAGTAATTGTACGTCTCTTGCGGATTGTTGTACGGGCCGACTTTGTTCACCCAGAGTTTGATCGGGTCGCCGGACGCATACTGTGTGTTTTATAGAGAATTTAATTTGAGAAGGAGAGAGAGAAAGAGAGAGAGAGAGGTGAGTATTCATGTCGCGCTTCTTTGCCATTTTTGGCCTCTTTGGCCCCTTTCTCGCTCCTTTCGGGAGAGATCAAATCAAAAATTGCCGACCAGAGAATGTGTTTCAAAACGCGCGCTCTTTCACACGCTCTCGCTCGAGCGCATCATCATCGCGCGTGGAAAACTCGTCTCTCGACCGCGCTTCGAAAAGAGATGATGGGAATACTAACGAGACGATGACAATTGCTTTAGGAGTAGTACTCTCGCACATTTCCTCTCCCTCGTCGTTTTTAAACGATTACGTGTTTCCCGTACCTTGTGGTCGTACTCGTCTCCGGTCACCCCTTTTAACGTCGCGACGAAGAGCACGAAGAAGGTAAACAACAGAGAAACGCGCATTACGCCGTTCTTCATATCGATGGTATGGTTTTCTTTTTTTTAATACTCGCGACAGAAAAGCAAAGAGAGAAAAGAATGCGGAGGATTGGATTCGATCGCTCGAGGAGAGATCAGAAGGTTTGAGTGAAATTTTGCTCGCTTTTTTTAGTACAAAAGTTTCTTCGCGCGTTTGCGTTTGTTTTTCTACGACGATGATGATGATGACGATGATGATGATGATGATGATGACGACGACGACGACTCTTGCGTGTGTAGTACTCCGTCTTCGTATCGCCAACCGTTTGGTAAAAGACAGTTGTTGACGAGGAGGTATTGTACACAGTCGGGGTGGTTGTTCTCGTGCGCGGAGCGTATGGCGTCCTCGTCCCAAGGCGCTTTGGCGGTTTCGCGCAAGTACTTCAAACAGTCTAAGTGGCCGTACTCGGCCGCACGCTCACACGCCAAATTGTAATATTTATTATATTTACGCTCAACAAGGTATTCGAGTATGTGGAGGTGACCATTTCGAGCCGCAGAAGAGGCAGTTGTCCAAATCCAAGTCGCTTTGGCTTCTTCGCGTAAGTATTTGAGGCACTCGAGATGACCGCCACCGGCAGCATGTGCACACGCTTCCCTATCGATAGAACACTTCTTTGCGACGCAATACTTTACCATTTCCAAATTACCTTTAAATGCGGCCGCACAAATCGTCCATTCATCCCAGTCACACTTTTTCTCCTCTCGCGCCCACTTGAGCAACTCGAGTTTATTCGTGAGAGCAACTCGAGTGCAGAAATATTCTTCGTCTTTGCGCCAGCACAACGATCGATTCTCCCACGCCCATTCCAAAGTCGATATCGACGACATCTCTCTCACTTTCAACTTCTTTTTCAAATCATCCGCGCGAGACGATCTCTTAATCAACTTTCTCGTCTCCGTATTCACGTCGTACAAGAATTTAAGATCAGTTTGATTCAATCTCGGAAGAATATGAGTGAAACAAATATCGTCGTTCTTGACGATCACATCCCACAACTCTCTCTCCCCCATCCGTCTTTTCTGCGCTCTCGTCCTCACTCCAGACAACATGACGACGTTTGTCTCACGACACCAACTTCTTCTTCGTCTTCTTCTTCTTCGTTCTCGAAAGTCTTTTAGTCAAAGAGAGATTTGTTTTTTTCCGAGAAGTAAAAATTTGGCGTTTTTTTCCGAGAGAGACAAGACAACTGTCTCAAAACAACAGATATGAAAACCACATTACGAGAACAACTCGCGCGATACGAGCGAATACGGAAACGTCCCAACGAGAGAGAGAAGAAGAGAGAGAGAGAAAACAGAGAGTGTGTGCATGCGAGAGAGAGAGATGGAAGAGGTTCGCGCGACTCCGCGTGAGTACGTTTGAATAAAACACACTTAGGGAAAGTGAGATATGTCTGCTTTTGCATCACTCGTAGCGCGGAGAGGAAGAACGGCGACGTATCGTTGGTGCAACTTCTGCCTCGCGCACCAAAGGCAAAACGAGTTTGAGCGGTATTATTCGTCTTCTGGGACGACGACGACGACGACGACGATTCAGACGACGAAAATACTCGCGACTTTACTCGAAGATGCGATTGCGGATTCCAACAGGAAAGAGACAGAACAAGAGATGATACCATCATCATCGCAGGAAGATAACCAAAAGATCGTGGACCGAACGCGCGTTCGCGCGATTGCAGGGAAAGGCGGGAAAGGGTGCGCCTCGTTTCGGAAAGACGGCGGGTCGAGAGGACGGAGAGGTGCGGATGGCGGGAACGGCGGGAACGGCGGCGACGTCGTGTTGAAAGCGGTTGGCCAGCGAGGGCCGAAGAGTTTAGGTCACGTGGGGAACTTGTTGAGAGCGGAAAACGGAGGAAACGGAGGGAAAGAGAGGATGCAAGGGAAACGAGGGAAGACGAAGGTGATGGAAGTGCCGGTTGGGACCGTGGTCTGGGAGGAAGAAGAGAGAGAAGATGTTGTCGTCGATGATAACGTCGAGGTGACGAAAAAGATGATGGCGAATTGGGGGTCCTCCGAGCCCGTGTGGGATGATAACGACGATGACGACAACGAGGATGGTGATAATCTCGAGAGAAGCGACGACGGAGAACACGACGACGATGAATTAGAAATAGAGTACATAAGAACCGCGCATTTACGTCCGAGAGGGTATAAATACGGCATTTGGCGAGTGCTCGCGGATTTGTCAACACACGAGGACGAGTTTAAGCTGAAAATAGGAGGCAGAGGCGGGAAAGGGAACGCGAATTTTCCAGTCGGAAAAACAGCCGGAGAGTACGATCCCGGCGAACCAGGGACCGAGAGAAGAGTGGTTTTAGAGTTGAAAACAGTCGCGGACGTCGGGTTTATTGGGTTTCCAAACGCCGGGAAATCCACGATGTTAACGGCGCTGACCAACGCGAAACCAAAAATCGCGCCGTACGCGTTTACGACGTTGACCCCACAATTTGGTGCTCGCGAAATTGATTTAGATAAAGAGATGGAAACGAAAGTGAGCTTGACGTTTGCCGATGTACCCGGTTTACTTCCGGGCGCGCACAGGAACAGAGGCTTAGGTCACGATTTTTTGCGACACGTGGAGAGGTGTCGAGTGCACGCCTACATCGTCGACGCGACTGGTGGTGATGGAAAGAATAAACGCGCGACGACGGGTAATACAGAACAAGACGATGCAAATGAAAGTCTACCTGAAAATAGCAAAGAAACCAATAAGCTGCCCCACGAAGCCTTGATTGATTTAGTCAACGAGTTGGAAACCTACAAACCAGACATAACGAAAACGACGCCGGCGATTGTCGTGGTGAACAAAATGGACTTGTTATTGTTCAACAGTAGCGAAGATGATGGCAATAACGCTAGAGAAGGAGCTTCTTCCGCCGAAGCGATTAAGAAGACAATCTCTGCGTCGATTACGAAAGCGATCGGATCGTTAGGAAAAGATGCGTCTTTGTGGGAAATTGTGTTCGCTTCCGGTAAAACCGGGGAAAACGTGGACGAGGTGTTAGAGGCAGCATCGAGAGCGTGGAAGCGAATGAATAGTAGTGCAAGTAGGAGTAATTATATTAGCGGTAGTGATGATGAAAGCGAGAGCGATGCTGCCAAGGCCGAGAGCGTGTGGTCGGATCCCAATAGATTTTGATTTTAGTGAAAAGCGCCCACAAATTGATAAAATAAATACCTAAATGTTCTTCTTGTTCTTGTACTTTGTCTTCGTCATCACTCTTCTCTCCTTCTCCTTCTTAAACTGCCAGACGATCAATCCACCAACTATAACTGCACTAACCGCTAACCAACACCGGACGACCGCTTTTGGCCACTTTGCCGTGAACAAACCGTCCCCGTGTTTCAGAATCACCAGAAACTCCATCGCCATGGCGGCAATCGCCAACCACGCGTTCGCGCCTAACTGAGCTTTCCAAATCCCGCGCTCGTCCGTTATGAACACGTAATACTCTCTGATGGCAATATTTGCCTGTGCAAACCAAAGCACTAAACGTAAAGTGTTCAAAATATGCGGCGGAGGTATGCCGTAAATGAACTTCAAGAAGAACGCGTTCAATTCAAACGATAAACACATACCGATGAGGAACACGCACTGAATGAAACGACCGGGAGTCTTGAACGGCTGCCATTCGTAACGATACCAGTTATGTCCTTTCTCCGGAAGGATGTAATTTTCGATCGATTTCCGCGCGACGCGAACGAAATTCGACGACGGACGTCGTCTGTGATGGCGGTTTTTCTTTCCATCGCTTTCATCTTTCGTGCGCTCGGAAGAACGCGCCGCCGCCGCCGCCGGTTTGTTCTTCATCTCGTTCTCATCATCTTCTCCTTCTTGTCCATTTTTTTCGTATTCATCCTCCTCGCTACTACTACTCTCCTCGAAATCATCTATCACTCTCTCAGTAAAACCATGATTTTCAACTCCTTCGCTACTTTCCTCCCTACTGCTCCCGCTATAACTACCCCTACCAACGTTGGTCGTCGCGAAATACTTCGTCGCCCGCATCCCGACCCACATCCCGCCAAAGTTACACACCACCCCGTCCAACACCCACGAATCCCACCAGCACTCGTTAAAATTCTTCAACCAATGCCTAAACGTCACCTCCATCAGTTCAAACAAAATCGAATACGCCCACAACAAGTGCCAATCGCGAATGGCCAACGCCTTCCCGAACCACCCGAGCACGTGCGCGAGAAAAAACTCATCCAGTATCGTGTTCTTCACGTTCTGGAAACAGGACCCAAAACGTGCTAAATTGCATTGCTCCGGAGTAAAAACTCGACAATCCGTCGCGTACGTCCGTTCCTCGTACGGGAACATCTTCGCATCATCTTCACCCGCTGAGATTAAGTTTGAATCCCAAAACGCAAACACCCTCGCTCTCGCCTGTTCTTTCGTCTCTTGAAACACCAAAAACACCAGGAACAAAAGGTACAGGACAAAACTCCCGTGCACGCACCTCCAGACGCCCGGGTGTGGGCGAAACATGTGCGTGTCTTCACCTTGGAGGAACGAGTACACGAGGTAGGACACGTAGGCGAAGAAGAGGCCTTTTTTCGTCGGGGAACTCGATGATGCTGTCCTCGTTTCTGACACATCATTTCCCCTAATGTTGCGTTGACCAATGTCATCATTCAACGCTTGGTACGCTAAAACGAGCACGTATACGAAGAGAAAAGAGAGTGATTTTCTGTTGTTTGTATTGTTACGAACAGAAACACCATTGGCGTCCATTTTGCTGCTCTCTTCTTCTCGTCCTCTTCCTCCTTCTCTCTCTTATTTATGCGCGGGGAGTGCGCTAAAAATAACAACTTTGGGATGCTTCATTTTCCCGAAACGAACCCCGAAACGGAACAGAATATATACACACACACACACAACACACACACAGACACAGACGCGCTTTGAATGATGCGCGAGAGTAGTAATGATGCTAATAATAACAACGCCGGAGGATCAGGATCAGGAAATGGAGGATTAACGTTCGCGTTCCTCTCCTTGGGAACCATTTCCGTTTCCATTTTACTCTCCGGAGTGGCGATGCATTCGTCCATGTCGAGTACGAGTTCGTCGAGTTCTTCGTCTCTGGCGAAAGGCATTTTCATCGGGTCCACGTCCACGATTACGTTATTCGCGTCTGGCGTGTATTTTGCGTGTAAGTTTATCTCCTCGGGAGGAGGGACGAGTAGGAGTACGACATCAACATCCGCGGAATGTATCGAAGGGGAATTCGTTGAGAAGGAGAGTTTAATTGGAATGAATGTGAGAAAAGAGGAGATGCGCGGGTGGTTGATTTTCTGCAAAGGGTCTAACATGGTGAAAGCGAATAAGATGTCCAAAGAAAAAGGATTCGCTGGGAAAACGACGTCGAAGAAGTCGTCTTTAAGTTTGACGACTTTGATGAGCGGAAGCAATACGGAGAGGTATTACGTGACTTTGGACGTGAAAGCGGCGAGGATGAAGTTGGAAGCGAACAGAGGAGGAGGAGGAGGAAGCGACGGCGGCGCGAGCGCGACGACGGCGGCGGAGAGTACTACTACTACGACGACTTCTTTTTCTTCATCATCTTTGGAGGCAGAGTATGTGGACAAAGAGGAAAAGTTTATCGATTTGAAGCAGTGCGACGTGTATTTGGTAGAGTATCCGGAAGGGAATAAGACGGAGTTGATGTGGAATCATAAGCGGGCGATCGTGATTGCGAGGAGGAGCGATGCTTCTTCTTCTTCTTCTTCGCTGTACGAAGGCGAGAAGGTGGTTTGGTTATACGCTTTGAGCGGACCGAGTAAAGAGGCGTGGTTTTACGCGCTGTGGAGGGCGTTGGATATGGACTCGATGAGAAGAGGTTTAACGTCGACGACTGCCACGAATACGAATAATAAACAAAAGTTCCCAGAAGAGGCGAAATCGAGAATCGCGCAGTACTTGCTCGAAAACGCGCGATTCGAAAAGAAGATTAGCAGAAGTAGTAGTAATAGCAGCGAACAACAACAACAACAACAACAACAAGAGAAGAAGGATGAGAAAGCCAAAGCGCAAAAGAAACAAGACGCGTTTTTCGAACACATCTTCGACGACAAACGGTGCGGACAAACCGTGAATATCATCTCTTCCCGCATCTTTTTCGATTTAGTGCGCTCGATTGATTTTAAAAACGTTCTCTCGAATTTGTTGGAGAAGAAATTGAACGAACTTCCCGGTTTACCGAAATACGTCGGCAAGTTTGACGTGGAAAAGTTATCGTTAGGAGAAGCGACGCCGAAGTGTAACATGTTACGGCCGGTAGATGGAAGCGATGGTTCAAACGCACCTTGGGACGGCGGATCGTTACCAGGTCGAGGCGTTTGCGCCGCGGTGGAAGCGGATTTGAGTTACGTCGGCCTTATTGAAGTGACGATTCGAACGAGAGTGGATTTAGCGCAGTACGCGAAGGAAATCGGGAACTTAGTGGAAGGCGGGGATGCAGCGGGAGTGGAGGAAAACGACGAAGACGCTGCCGGAAAAACGAACGACAGCGTCACAAGCAAAAGCGGCTCGAGAACGCCGACGCCTCCGCTCTCGCCCACAAACTCTGGCAGAATCCCACCGCTCAACAAAACGAAAGAAGAAGTCACTCAAAACGTGCTCAAAGAGATGAAGAAAGTCGTCGAAAACGTCAACGACCGCGTGTTGCAAAAGTTTCCGCTAAAAATGACTTTGAGAGTGTCCAGCTGTTCCGGCACGTTTCGATTTTGGATCCCTCCACCCCCGAACGAACGCTTGTGGTGGGGATTGAAAGGTCGCCCGAGAGTCGATATCTTTTGCGAGCCGGCGATTGGAGAGAACAAAATCGCGCACGAGTTTATCGCGAAGAAAGTCTCGCATTTGCTGTCCAGCAAGTTAGTCTCGGACATTTGCGACGAGCTGGTGTTGCCGAACTGCGCGAGCGACCCGATGAAAGAGTTGATACGGTTCGAGCACTTCGTACCGGAAATTGCGTTCGAAGACGCGATACAGTTGAGCGAAGGCAACGGTGCATTTTTAGTAACGAACGCAGCGTCGTCGGAGGACGTCTCTTCGACGACGTACTTGCGAGGCGAAAAGAAAGGAGACGAACACATCGTGCTTTCAAAATCGGGCTCTGAAAACGCGTTCAGCGCGCAACTGTTACCGAATGCGCCGAAAGAAGAAGAAAAAGTAGAAGATCATCAACAACAACAAGTACAAGAGAAGCAAGAAAAACAACAGCGCAAAAGTGTCAGTTTAAAACGCGAAAACAGCACGAAGAGACAGGAGGAAAAGAACGCCTTGGACGCCACGGCAGAGTGGTTGCTCTCGGATTCGCATTTCGACTCGCCGCCAACCTCCGCCGCGAAAGCCCCTCCCTCTTCCTCCTCGCAACCGCTCTCTCCGAAATCTCCAACCGGCGGCAATAACAACATGATTGGTTTCGGAAACAAGCGCGAAGACGTCCTCCGAGCCAAAGGCGGCGGCGGCGCGTCCTCCTTTTCCTCCGCGCGTCCGACCAGCCCGGATCATCAGAATCACCAAAACAACCTCTTCGCGTCTCTCTCGCGTTCGATTAAACAAAAAGCAGAGGAAAATTTATCCAAAATGAAATCGGATTTTCAAGAGGTGCAAAAAGGACTCCAAAACGGCGGCGTGGAAGGCGCGGTGCAAAACATCAAACAAAAAA
>Ga0206124_10003103_pt1 | contig 11998 bp, 11 predicted proteins | sample Helgoland_Spring_3_FD_148671 | JGI IMG/M metagenome (GOLD analysis project Ga0206124, IMG submission 148671) | Pelagic subsurface seawater microbial communities from Kabeltonne, Helgoland, North Sea - Helgoland_Spring_Bloom_20160321_2 | ecosystem: Environmental > Aquatic > Marine > Epipelagic ... | reverse complement strand
AAAATGGCTGTCATCCAACGTACCTCGTGCGGCAACCAAGTTAGTCAAACTAGTATCGTAGATATCCAAGCCTTCACCTAGTACCCAAGCATGTGGCGATCTGTGCACGATACCAAGGACATCCATCAACTCCAGCAAGTTTTGTTGATTACTAACTTGCGCCAGCTCATCGCTCAGAGCGACCGCGCTTTCAATCAGCATGGTCAAACTGTCGTCACTTGCTGCTAACATCAGCTCACGAGCAACCATGCCGCCACCCGCTGAATTGTTGACAACCCGCACACGGAGGCCGGTGAGGTCTGAAAGCACGGGGGCAATGGCACGCGCGTAGTTGTCGTAACCTCCGCCAGGCTTATGAGCTACAAGAAGCGTCGCAGCGCGTCCCTCTAGTTCGCTGCGGCACGTGTCGGACATCGCTGCGTTAGCGCCAATCAGCATTAGAATCATCGCGGCGGACGATCTCACTAGCAAAGACATTTTTATCATGTTTAACAACTGTATTTCTGGCATGAATAGTCATTTTCATATCATTTCCTAACCGGCAGTGTCCAGCCTTCATCATCAAAGTGGTCAAATCCAAATGTTAGGATTGGGTTCGGTTTCGAGCGGTTTCATGCCGATCGGTTTGGTCGTTGTGACGTGGCGGCGGAGGGCAGCTATCGCGCGCACTTATTGTTCCGGAAACTTCGAAGCCCGCCCGGCACGCAAAAACGCAGAGGGCGGCGCTATTTCAGCTACGGACAGCCGTACAGGCAGGGTTACGCCCGGTGTTTGCGCTTTGTGGACACTGTGGACGCGACCGATTCGTCGGATTGTCCGGACGCAAACCTCACGCGTCCCGCGTTAGCCTCGCCACGCCTCGTCGACACGGCGTCTAACATGTCTTGCCGATCGCATCAGTCGTTGTGTCGCGGCTGCGGTGTAGAGCTATCGCGCGGACTTACGAGCAGCGAATGGAACGTCGAAGCCCCCCGTCACGTCAGTACGCCGGGGGTGGCGCTATTTCGACTATGGACAGGTGCAAAGGCGGCGTCACGGCCTATGCTTGCGTTTCGTGAACGCGATGAACGCGTCGGATGCGTCGGATCGTCAGGACACCCGAAACGCGTCAGCCTCTGAGCCGACCAGCTCGACAGAATGGCAACTCGGCACGTTGAACGAGTTGGTCGGGGGTGTCGTGGTCGGGGCGAACGCGTGGACCTAGGGCTGCGACACGCTGCCCCCGTCACGCCATCACGCTTTGGCGGCGCTATTTCGGCTTCGGATGGCGGCACAGGAGGGGTCACGGCCTGTACTTGCGCTTTTAGGACAAGGCGGCTGTTCGGTCGGAGTTGGCGTAACTCAGCCTAAAGTGTCAGCCCCTCTCCGATAACACTGTGACAAATCGCTCAGCTTCGCTACCTAAGACACCTTTCCGCACCATACAAAATCATGTGCTCAATTAATAATATAAGAGCCGAGGTGATGATCGAGTATGGCCAGTGGCAGTTCATGAATTTTATATTGTGGCTGAAATTGAAATAGCTTGTCTGGTCGGAAAACTTGTCCGACGGGCATCATGTTACACATACTTTGAGTAAAATAACAGATACTATGCCCGGCTAATATTTTGCTGGTATCGATCTTGGCTAACAGCGAAGCGTGGATCGGGCGTCTGAGGCGGACAGGAAAACCCAAAGACTGAAAGAGATGGGACTTATCGCAGTAAAGGATTAAATCATCAGCGCCCCAGATATCGCGATCGATGCACTTCTCAGCAATGTATCGAGATTTGCCGCTCTTCCGACGCCCGAAATAGATACTAATCTGATTGTTTAATGAAAGCGCCGCTGCGTGAAGCAATACGGAGTTCGGTGTCAGGTCTCTCACGCAATATGCCAGAGCGATAAATGCATCATTAAGCGTATTGACCAAGTCTGAATGGCGACGAGCACTGCTAAATGAAGACGAAATCACGCGCAATTTTCCATCATCCACGATGTCAATCATTGGCCGGTAATGCCGATCTGCTCGTTGAATTATCCATCCGCATAAGGTGACCTGCATAAGCTCAAATATGGCTTCCGGTGCCCTAACGGAGATTCGGCAATTACTAGGCAAAGGATAAGAAACGGTAAAGTACATTTTATTTTCAATTAATCCGACTCGCACGATTTTTTAAATTAATGCATGCTAATAAATCGTTTTCAAAGTGGATTTTTACGGTATTAAAGGAATGTTCTTGTCCTGTGGAGATCCGAGATGAAACGTCGTGAATTTTTGAAAACAATGATTGCTACCCCAGCTTTCGTTCTGACAGGAATTTCCCCAGCAGCTGTAGTTTTAGCATCCAGCGCGTCTGCTGCTTCAGCACCTTCTGCTCCGTCAGCACCTTCTGCTCCGTCAGCACCTTCTGCTCCGTCAGCACCTTCTGCTCCGTCAAATGCATCATCTGTGTCGTTTGCATCTTTTCCATCTACCGCATCAGTAGCGTCTTTGCCTTCATCTCCATCCCAACCCAGCGGACCGGAAGATAGCTTAGACGAAACCTTACCTGTGACCCAAGAAAACACGGCGGGACTTGTCCAATCAATCGAAGGTGCACTTGAGAGTGATGGCTTGGTTCGGGTGGAGCCCTCCAATCTCTCAGCTATTCTCGCTCAATTTAATTAATCTTTGGGATACCAAAAATGAGAGTTGCGTTTGCCTTTTTGGCTCTTTTTGCTTTTTTGGGTATAGCTACAAGAAGTTCCGCCACCACCGACATCGATGCGGTTTTAGTAGCCTGCAAAACTGTTGTTAGTGTCGAAGACCAGCAGCTTTGTGAGAGCGCTATTGGACTTTATATCGGCGAGACACGATCGATGGAGCGTCGTGCTGCGCAGGTGATGCGCCATCTTGGGAGAGCCGCAAAATACGATCGCATTGATGCCGGTTCGATCTTAATTGGCTTGAAAATCGTGCAGAAGTCAGAAATGTCAAAGTCTGCAAAGAAAAGAGCAATTTCCAATGCGATCCAGTTTGTTGACCTTCGATCCCAGTTAAACCCTTCTTTTCAAAACGCTCCAGATACCTTGATACGGGCACTTGGCACGGAGAAGGATGGCTTCGAACTCGTCACTTCTGAGGGCTCAACTTATTCAATCATCTCGACCTACGCCTCACCTGAAAGGCTCTGCCGTGTTGTTAGCCTGGAAACTAGTTTGGCGTTTGCGATTGAATCATTTTGCAAGATCAAGGGGGGGGAGTGGCGCTAAAATATTGATCTTGGGCGCATTAACCAAATGGCCTGCCTCATCGAAGTGGTCCAACCCGAATGTTAGGATTAGCTTCGGTTTCAAGCGGCGTTAGGCCGATCATCGTCTATCAGCTAAGACATCCCAGCCGGCCTAGCCACACGCGTTAGCCCCGCTCCGGCCAGCTCGACAACCTGGCAACATGCTCGTGCCGATTGGGTTGGGCGTTCTGGCGGGGCGGCGGTGTGGCGGCACCGGGCTATCGCGCGGACGTACCGCTGGCACACGCTAGCCCCCACCGCGTCAGAACAACGGGGTGGCGGCTGCTATTGCGCAGCCTCATGGACGCCGTGGACGCCTCTATGTACACGGATTTTTGAGAAATGGTTCTACGGAACCGCTGTTACCGCCAAAAACGACAATGGAAATGGGCGTCCGGCGCGTCCATGGATGAACCGACACCCCACGCGCTGGCCCCGTTCCGACCACCTCAACACAGCGCCGTCACGCCGATATCGATCGCGTTGGTCGGGGTGGGCGATCGTGTGAGACGACACCGCGCGCGTTAGCCCCGGCACCGACCGTCTCGACGCCACGCCGCTGCGCTTGTGTTGATCGTGGTGGTCGGGGGTGACGGATTGGTCGGGGCGGGGCTAGCGCGCGAACTTGTCGTTGCGGACACGGTTGGGCCCGCCGGAACGCAAGCGCGGAGGGCGCGGCGTTATCTCGGCTACGGACAGCCGCACAGGTGTGATCACGGCCTATGCTTGCGATTTGTGGACGCATCGAGCGCGTCGTGCCGTGACAACGCACACCCCACCCCTTACGCGTAAGCGTGGAAGCCGATCGGTTCGACAAAGCGCTCAGCCCCGTCATGCAGATCAGTTTGATTGTTTTTTCGAGGTTGCGGTGTGGCGGTTTGGAGTTAGCGCACGGGCTCACAATTTCGGTACATCGCAGCCTCCCGTGCCGTCACACATTGGAACCCGCGTGATATTGGCCGTGTCCGTGGGGATCGACATAACACCCCTTGAAACCAAAACCAACATTCGGGTTGGGCTAATTCGATGGAGCATGCCAGGGTTGGATCACTTGAGAAAAGATAATTAATCAAAGTGTAGACTATCGAATCACGTCTCGCAGCGAGGCTGAAACCACTCTGATTGGGCCGGGCGTCACAAGGTGGTGAAACGAGCTGCAGGAGTCGAATCGAGTCACAGTACGAGTGTGCCGACGGTTGCAGACGTTTTCATATCATTGCAGGTGGATTCGCTTGTCACGCTGTGACGTTCCTCCTAGCCTACCTTCCAGAGAGCCAGTGTTCGGTGGCACAGATTGTAAACCTTGTAGGCCGGACGAATGTCTGACGATTTCTTACATTCTTTGATCGCAAGTCTTTCTCGCAAGCGCCGCCACCGTGCGGAGGCCTTCAACGTGCCTGTCCTAGGTCTATCGGCAGGGGCTTTAGGCTGGGGTGGTTTGGCTCATGCTAACGGCGACAAGGCAGCCTACGAGGTCATGCTGCTACCTGAGCACTACGAGCTACAGGATAACGGCGTGGCGGTGTTCAGGCTGAAGACCGGTGAGAACCTAAGCCTGACGGCGGACCAATATCTGATAATGCAAGACGGACTGCTACTCATTACCGACGAGATAGCTCAGGCCTTGATCTCCACGCTGCCGGTAATGGGTTCTGTCCGGGCGCAGTTGATGGCGCAGCCTGTGCCTGTTCGCAGTCCGGATGGTTCTGTAATCGAGGTGACCAGTGCCGAGCCGCTCTTAACCGGTTTCGAAGCGCAGCAGGTGCGCTATGAAGCCCTCAATCCAAAGACCTATGAACTCGCACAGGCCGTGCTCAACAGTGAAGCGGACGAGGCCACGATTGGCTTGCAGATTGGGACTGTCATGCTTGGCAGTACCGGGCTGTTGGCCGTGCTCAATAGTCTGTTAAGCGATAGGTCAGGAGAGGCGACCGCTGATGCAGAGGAGGAGTCTAGCAGCAGCGGTAGCAGTAGCAGTGTTTCAGGCCGCGCGCTGAAGGGTCCATTGGCCAATGCGTTCGTTTTTGCGGACGAGAATGGTAACGGGGTCTTTGACGATGGAGAGCCCAATACGCTGACCGACAGCGACGGTGACTACACGCTGACGGGGCAAAGCAGCAGTGCCAGCATCATTGTTCAGACCAATGAGCAAACCATCGATACGGCGTCTGGCTCAATTCTGGCTGGCTTGACCTTGAGCGCACCTGCCGGCGCATCGGTCGTCTCCCCGCTAACAACGCTTCTTGAAGAAACCGGGCTGACAACGGCTGAGCTGCAAACGGTGTTGGGTCTTGCCAGCGATGTGGACCCTCTGAGCTATGATCCTTACGATACTGGCGTAGACGCGGATACGGCCCTTGCTGTTGAGAAGCTGAACGTCCAACTTGTCACGACGTTGACAGCATTTGCTTCCGCAGCCCCGGGGGGCCGGCGCTTCTGAAGAAGACGCATTCGCGGCTGCTTTGTCGTCTCTGAGCACCGTCATACAGGATCAGGACACGGCTGGTACGCAGCTTGATCTGACTGACGCAACAGACTTGTCAGCGATCGAAACTGCATTTGTCTCTTCAGCATCTTCGTTATCGGGATTAGACACCGCCAGTCTCAATGGCGTGGTTGGAAACGTGACCACAGCGGTGAACAACGTCAACGATGCAATAGATGCGCTAGCCAATACAGATCTAACAGACCCTGAGAATGAAAATGCCTTTGGGTTGATTGGCGTGCTGCAAGATCAGGTCGAGGAAGCCGCCGAAGGCGGTGATTCAATTACGCTCACAGACCCAGACGAAGTCGACACGGCCGCATCGAACGCCGCGCCAACAGATATCGTACTGTCAGAGGACACCATAGCTGATGGTGCCACCGACTATACGATTGGCTCACTTTCAGCGACGGACGATGCGACGGTCGACCCGAATTTCATCTATTCCATCGCAGAGATCGACGACACAGACTTTGCGTCCTTCACGATCAACCAAGCCTCACGGGAACTGTCCCTGACCTCAGAGCCCAACTACGACACCCAGTCATCATACAGCGTTGTCATCGTGGCAGAAGACGAGGGAGGCAAAAAGTACTCAGAGACTTTCTCGATAAATGTAACCTCTTCTTACTTTGGTCCGTTCTGGACAGACGCTGAGGTCGCTGACTCAGCTGACGTCAGCATCACGGGCACCACGGCGGACGAGTACATTGGCTACAGCTCAGCCAGCACGCCTGATCCCCTTAGCAACCTCGGCAAAGGCAGCGGAAATACAGCCACCTTCGACATGTCTTTGGGTGGCGACAATGCGTTTCTTGCTGCTACCTCGGTTGCTGCTTGGGGTGGTTCGTTTGCTTACACCGGTGGCGGGGGCGACGACAGTCTGACCTTCAGCGACGATCTGGCCGCCCATTATGGCAATGCAACCTTCGATATGTCCAGGGGCGGCACGAATACGTTTGCGGCTGGAGATGATGCAGCTGCCTATTCCGGCTCTCTGGTCTACACAGGTGGCGCAGGTAACGACAGCCTGACTTTCGGCGGCTGGCTGGCGCAAAGCGGCACAGCAACGTTCGATCTTTCTTCGGGCGGTAACAACACGTTTGTAGCAGCACAGTCGGCCGCCTATTTCAGCGGTTCGGTTGCCTACACTGGCGGTTCCGGTGATGACAGCCTGACCTTCGGCGGCTGGCTGGCCTTAGAGGGCGGCAGTGCGACGTTCGATCTTTCTTTGGGCGGTAACAACACCTTTGTGGTTGGCGCAAGCGCTGCTTCCTCCTCAGGACGCGTGGAATATTCCGGTAGTCCGGGGCGCGATACGGTTACCTTCGGTACAGCAGCGGCGGCTGCTTCTGGTGAAATTGTCATTGACATGGGTAGCGACACGGCAGCCGACACCGTGACATTCGAAGGTACGGTCGACCCAGCTGGCGCAGGAGGCGTGACCATTGATAACTTTGATGTGAACCACGATACCATCATGCTTGCACAGCCAGATGCTGCCGATGTCACATTGATCACCGATGGTACTGGAACACGCGTCACTGCAACGGACATTGAGTTTACGATCAAGGGCATTACTGCAGATCAGCTGATGGCCTTTGATGGGGCTTCAGGAGTGAAAATACGATCATATCTTGGTCCGTTCTGGACAGACGACGAGGTCGCCGACTCAGCTGACGTCAGCATCACGGGCACCACGGCGGATGAGTACATTGGCTACAGCTCAACCAGCACGCCTGATTCCCTAAGCAACCTCGGACAAGGCAGTGGAAATACAGCCACCTTCGACATGTCAGCTGGCGGCACCAACCGCCTTTCTGCAGGAAGCAGCGTCGCGGCCAGCGGTGGGCAGTTCATTTACACGGGCGGTGCGGACCGGGACATCCTCAGCTTTGGCCCTGATGCCGCTAAAGAGGGTCAGATGAGCATTGACCTCGGCGACGACAGCTCGATTGATGAGATTACCTTCGTCGGTCTTGTAGGTGCCCATACGCCTGATGCCGCGCTGAACTCCGTATCCATTGCCAATTTCAAGGCAGATGACACAATCACGCTGCAGGCTTTCACTCATAACCAGATAACTTTCACGCCGTACGCCGACAACACACTGGTTACAGCGCCAAGCGGACTGGCCTTTACCGTTTCTGGTCTATCACCGAACCAGGTCGAGGCCATAAGTGATAACGGTAGCGCGCAGATCCGTGTGTCGGGGGCTGGTTCTTCAGCTGCAACATCTGCATTCTTTTCACTTTGACGCTTTTCACTGAAGCTCAGGACCTGCCGCTGGCCCGCCCCATAGAAGTGGTCGAACCCAAATGTCAGGATTGGCTTCGGTTTCAAGCAGCGTCATGCCGATCATCTTCCATAAGCTGAGACATTCCAGCCGACCTAACCTCACGCGTCAGCCCAACTTTGCTCCCCGTGACACAACGCCCAGCCCGTCACGCCGAGCGGGTCGGTCATTGTGGCGAGGCGGCGGTGCGGCAGTTCGGAGCTATCGCGCGGACTTAGGGTTCGGGGCACACTTGAGCCCCCCGTCGCGCAAAAATACCGGGGCAGTTGCTATTTCGCAGCCCCATGGACGCCGTGGACGCCTCTATGTACGCCAATTTTTGAGAGTAGGGTCTACAGAACCACTGTTACCGCCAAAAACGACAATGGAAATGGGCGTCCACCGCGTCCACGGACGAAGCGATAGGGACACCGGCTACGACGCCCCGTCTACCGCTAGCTGCTGCACACCTCGCCTAGCAGGTCATCGTCGATGTTGGGCGGCTTGCTGTCACCCCGCCAGTAGACCCGCTTGCCGTTGATCTTGCCGATCGACCAGCCGCCGCGTTTGAGTGCCTTGGTCCTGTGGGTCGGGTTGATGCGTTGGTCTGTCAGGTGCTCCACAATTTTCGCCATGTCCTTTGCTATGACGGCAACCGGGTACTTGCGGTGACTGCTGTCGACAATCTCGGCCAATCGCACCACCCAGTCGTCCATCAGAGCATCGGCAACCAAGGCTGTATCGCTTGCCGGCGGTCGGGGCGGCAGGGCATCGCTGTGGTGGGCGCGAAGCCACGCGGCGATGTCAGCAAGACCTTGCTCGCTGTGACAAAGCTCAACGAACCGAGCGTAGAAGTCAGCATCAAGCGCTTCAGCGGCCTGACACACAATCGCGAAGAACCGTCGCTCGTTCTCATCAAACGGCAGCCCATCGAGATGGTTCGAGCAGAACATGAACCGGGCGTAGTTATCGATCTGATGCCGGTCGCGGCCCTTGTGTTCCACGCTGATGCGATCGTCGGTGATGAGCGACTTGAGGGTCTCGACCGCGCCGAACTTCGAGCTGTCGCCCTTATCAACCGTCTCGTTGACCACGACCAACGCTTTGCCTTGCAGCACCGAGCCGTTGAACTGGCTCAACAGACCGACAAGCCCCGGCAGGATCGATGCGTTGTCCATGCCGTACAGCCGAGCGACGGTGGTGCACAGCAGCGATTTGCCAGCACCTTTGAGGTCACTGATCAACAGGATCGACCAGCGCAGCCGCTCCGCTGGATGGAACAGCCCGTAGCCGATCCAGTTCAACAGCGTGTCGATCATCTCGTCCCGGCCATCGCACAGGAAGTCGACGAGCTCGCCAAACAGCCGCACGGCGTCGGATCCGTCCGGCTGGCCTTTGTCGGCATGTAGCCGGGCCCAATAGTCCCGCCACAGGTTCAGGTAACGGTCATCGGTGATCAGCGGCTGCTCTGGCGCAACGGTCGTAGCCAGCACACGTTGGGCATCAGGGTCGAGGAAGAACCGATCACAATAGGACTGCTTCCGTGTCTGGCCATATTGGTCGATGTGCTCGCCACGGAGATGGCCATTGGTTGTGCGCCAGGCTTGGTGGAGGATCGGAACCATCGCGTCGAGATCCCAGTACCGATTGCCGGCTTCTTCGAAAGCCCACCCGTCCCGCCACGCCTCGTAGTCGGGATCCCGGTTGTCTTCGATATGGCGCTCCCACCGCTGCACCATATCGGCCACTTCAGCTTGTGTTTGCACTTCGGTGTAGCCCGGCTCACGCCATTGCTCCGCTTCACGCAGAATAGCAGCCGTATCAACGCCCTGACGGACCAGCGCACCAACCCGATAGAACACCTGCTCGTTCCAGCCGGTGGCAAGCTGCGGGGTATCATTGCGCTTGGGCAGCTTGTGCAGCACGGCGCCGCCGCCACTCGCAGCGACGTAACCCTCGCGGGTTAGCAACTGCCGCAGAACCCCCCATTGCTCCAGTGACAGCGGGGGTAGGTCATTCAGACACACATCCAGCGGGGAACGGCCATCCCAGCGATAATCGCCGCCATCGAGGCCGGTGGAGAAGATACCCATCTGTGCGCCGCTATTGTCTAACAGTTCAACCACGCCGCCGCCTGAGTGGCAGTAGCGCTTTTGGCCTTGGCCTTTGTAGACCCCATCGAGATCAGCACGCCGGTAGAGCAGTGCCAGCTTCGAGCTATCACCACGACGCCGGATGAGACCGCCCGGGAACTGGTCCAGGATCAGCTGGGTCATGCGCTGGGCTTCGGCTGGCACTTCGATGTCGATATTGACCATCAGTGCCTGATCGCAGCGCAAACCAATGTTGGCCTTGGGGGCGCGGAATTTCGTGAAGGTTCGTCTCAATCTCGTGGAAGTGTCGCGTGGCTTTGCCCATGAGGACCTCATCAAAACGGCCAACCATATCGAACGCTTTGTCAAAGCCCTGGGGGTACAGGTAGCGAAGATTGTCGCATTCGGCTTCCAACCTTTTGTAATCATCGCTGCGGATGCCAAGTCTGTGGTCGGCCTTTACGGTAGCCATCTCTTTTTGCAGAATAAGCATAGCTCCGTAAGCGCGAATTTCCCGCCGATCCGGTTTATCCTTTAGCCAAGCGATGACTTCAAAATACTCCTCGTGCTTTTCTTCGAGCCGCTCCCACAACAGCTTCTTCCCGGCTTCAATTTGGAGTTCATCAGCTTTAGCACGTATGCGAGCCCCTATTGCAATTAGGTCCCGGTCAGAAACGAGCGACGATCGTCCTGCCCCTTTCCGTGCCCCGCCGTGGCCTCTTCGTTGCCGATAATTGAGCGGTTCAGTCATCGCCTGCGCGTTCGACATGTTCTGAATTGATGCCTGAAAGACAGTAGCCGCCCCAAGCGTTCATGAGGTCCCTTCGTTTGGCTAAATGAGTTCCACGTGCGTATGACGCCTCGGATTTATCGGCCAACTGATGCGCCAGTGCATATTCAATGGTGCGAGAAGCAAAGTCGGTCGTCTCCCCGGCCCAATCCCGGAAGGTTGAGCGGAACCCATGAACGGTCAGGTTGGACATGCCCATGCGACGCAACAAAAGAAGCATTGAACTTTCCGACATGTTCGGCTGGCCAGAACCTGAATTTGACGGAAACAGATAGTCGCTATGTCGGGGGATTTGTCGAAGTAGATCGCTCGCCGCATCAGATAGAGCCACAACGTGGAGTTCATTAGCTTTCATACGGCTTGCTGGTAGGGACCAAAGAGCTTCATCAAGGTCAAATTCGTCCCACCTTGCAGCGCGGACCTCGGTCGTGCGCAAAGCCGTAAGAATGAGGAGACGTAGCGCCAAAGCAGACGTCGCTTTCTGCTGCGCAAGCCGGGAAAAGAACTCGGGTAGCGCCCGAAAATCCATCGCCGGGTGATGCTTGGTTCGATGAACTCTATCGGGCTTGGATAGCAAGTAAGACAGACGCCCCTTCCATCTGGCGGGATTGTCGGCACTGCGGTTGGTTTTGGTGTTGTAGTAATCGATCACTGATGCAATGCGGCCCTGAACCCTTCGAGCCGTTTCAGTTTTCGTGGACCAGATGGGTTGGAGAATGGCCAACACGTGCTCCGTGGTGACCTGCTCAACAGGTAAATTACCAATTGAAGGATAGACGTAAGTTTTCAGAGTATTTGGCCACTGCTGGCTGTGCTTACTGTTTTTCCATGCTTGGCTTCGGCTCTCGATCAATTCCATGGCGGCCTCGAAACTGCTTGAGCAGCACCCAAGACCGTGCTCCGGACTTCTGCACATAAAGATACAATCCACGCCCATCGGCATGTCTGCCGGGAAGAAGCCCCTTGATCTGCGTAACGGTCAAAGCCATTGGTCGTCCCCACAGTCATCCCCACATAAATTTGTGGCTCAGAACAAACGTGGGCGGTCAGCTACGAACATGCAAGGCCAATAAATCTAGCATTTACAGTATTTTATTTT
>Ga0206124_10003084_pt1 | contig 12036 bp, 7 predicted proteins | sample Helgoland_Spring_3_FD_148671 | JGI IMG/M metagenome (GOLD analysis project Ga0206124, IMG submission 148671) | Pelagic subsurface seawater microbial communities from Kabeltonne, Helgoland, North Sea - Helgoland_Spring_Bloom_20160321_2 | ecosystem: Environmental > Aquatic > Marine > Epipelagic ... | reverse complement strand
TTTTACTTGGCAAGATGTAAAAGCAAATTGCGCTCGTGCCAGCAAAGTTTAAAAAATCTAATGAATCAAAATATATATCTAAAAGCATCCGACCCAAAGAAGAACATCTGGGTATCAGCGTCAGCTGGATCTGGAAAAACCAAAACTTTAATTGATAGATTTCTTAGGTTAATACTTTCTGGAACTGCACCAGAAAAGATATTATGCGTTACATTCACTAAAGTTGCCGCATCAGAAATGCTAACTAGAATCCGTGAAACACTTGCAAGATGGACATATATTACAGATGTAGAACTCAAAGAAGAATTAAATGAACTAAAGCAATATAATTCTCTCAAGGATATACAGAAAGCCAGAAATTTATTTTCATATTTTATTGAAAATCAAGAAAATCTTCAGATCCAAACCCTCCACTCTTTCTGCCAAAAGCTCATCAGCACATTCCCCTTAGAGGCAGGACTGAAAATCAATCCTGAAATAATAACAGACCACCAAAGATCTGAGTTGATTGAACAAACTAAAAATTCCTTCTTAGAGAACTATGAAACAGAAATAAAAGATCCAACTTCTCTAAGTTATTTACTCAGCAACATACACGAATCAACACTAGACAACCTCTTAGAGAGGGCCTCTTATATCTCTAACATATCCAATCTTTCAGAAAAAAAGGAGCATCTAAATTCCTGCTATACATATTTAGATACTACGCCAGAAATATGTAAGAAGGCTTTAATAGATTCTCATAACAATATACTGAATTACCTAAAATCTAATATCAATATTTTAAAATCTCACTCCGCATCAGAATTAGATCTTTTAACAAATTCCTGCTTAAATTTTATCCAAGAAGGACAGTTAGACTCCCTAAAATTAATCTTTCTAACCTCAACCGGCTCCCCAAGAAAGACATTAGTTAAAAAGAAACATACCACTCTATTCCCAGAACTTTCTGAGATATTATATAATATCCGAGACCTAGTTTATCAACACAGCCAAAATGAAGCTATTGAACATACATTGTCTTGTAGCATTGGCTTTATAGATATTTTATTTCTCTTTAACCAATATTTTACTGACCTCAAAGAAGAACGAGGGTATCTGGACTATGATGACATTATCAGCATTAGCTTAAAAATGCTTGAGAATGAAGAATTATCTAGCTGGATTGAAACCAAGCTGAATGCAAAAATAGAGCATGTAATGGTTGATGAGAGCCAAGATGTAAACTTAAAGCAATGGCAAATAATACATACATGTATAAAAGATTTCTTCTCTAGCAATCATAATACTGTCTTTATCGTAGGGGATCACAAGCAATCCATATATAGCTTTCAAGGCTCGTCTCCAGAACTTTTTGCCGGCATGAAGCAACTCCTACACAATAAAGCATCTGAGTTTGGTCAAGAAATTCATTCACTAGATTTCAAAAAATCTTTTCGATCTGATAAACTGATTTTAGATTTTGTTGATTCTGTTTTTAGCACCATAGATAGAACTGACAAAAGTTATTTTTGTGAAAATAATCTTGAACATATCGCACATAAAAACTTTGATCATGCGTCCATAGAGTTATGGCCACTCTTCGTAAATTCAAAAGAAAAAAACGAAACAAATGATTGGGATATATCCACCATTTACCAAGACCCTTATACAGCATCAAAAACCCTTGCAAATGTTATAGCTGCAAAAATTGAAACTCTAATAAACAAAGAAGGATTTATACCTGCAGATTTCATGATCCTAGTAAGAAAAAGAGATTTTTTTACCAACCATATGGTAAATGCACTGAAGGAAAAAAATATATCTGTAAGCGGAATGGATAGAATCATTCTACAGAGTGATGTTGCTATCAAAGACTTATTATCACTCATGCAGTTTATAGTTACACCAGAAGATGACTATAATTTAGCATGCCTCTTGAAATCTCCCATATTCAATATCAGCGAAGATGACTTATTAGATCTATGCCAGAGAGAAGACAAAACTTTATGGGAAAATCTAAATAAGAAACCAGAAATACAAAAATACCTATCGAATCTATTAACGAATATAGAAATACACCAACCTCATAAATTAACGTCATATTGCCTAGATATACAAGGCAAGAGGAGATCTTTCTTATCCTCCCTAGGAATGCACGTGACTGAGATCTTAGATGAATTCCTAGAGGTTTGCTTGGAGTTTGAAATCACAAAAACAAGCTCTCTTTTATCTTTCATACAATGGTTCCGTAACTCCAATCTAGAAATAAAAAAGGAATTAGATGGGGTGAAAAATGAAGTAAAAGTTATGACAATACACGCCTCTAAAGGTCTACAATCTAAATATGTCATCCTCCCTGACACAACAACCGTTCCAAAAAATAAAGACCAAATATTATTTGACCAATTAAATGACATCATACTTTATAATGTCTCAGAAAATCATGATAAAAAATACCAAGATCTTCTAAAAAATCTCAAGCTACGCACGCTACAAGAATATTATCGGTTACTTTATGTAGGACTAACTAGAGCAAAAACTCATTTACTAATCTGTGGGCATAGCAATATTGAAACTTTATCTGATTTGTCATGGTACAGCATCATTAAAAAAACTCTTCAAGAAAGCTGCGAAAAGAAATATTGTGATTCCTTATATGGATATAAAAACTCAATAAAAAAAATTGAAGAGGAATGTTACTTCATATCCAATTCAGATTCTATCTACCAAAAAAAGCATGGGGAACAATCCATCTCAGTGAAAAAAGACAAAATTGAAGAACCCATTTCATTACCTGGATTTATTTTAGAAGAATATAAGGATCAGAGACATAATATCTCGGCATCACCTTCTGAAAAAGCAGCAATACAAGCCACTCCAGCATTAGAAATGGGTAAGCTAGCTCATAAAATGTTAGAATATTTTGTTCCCTTACAAAGAAAAATATCTAAAGAAGAGATAAAAAACTTCTCCAATAAACTCCATAAACATAGCTTTAACTTCAGAATTGGAGAGAGCTTCATACAAAATCTTTATACCTTAATCAACACAGAACTATTACCTCTAATATCTGGGAAAAAAGTGATTCCAGAATTGAAGATTTCTAAGAAATATGTATCTGGAAACCAGACTTATAATATGTTTGGAGCAATGGATTTAGTGGTTTTCGCAGAAGATACGATCTATATAATTGACTATAAAACTGATAAAAACATTCCTGCAAGCAGCATAGATATTCCTGCTCAATATATAAAACAACTGTCCTTATATAAGGATATGCTACAATCCTCATACCAAGATAAAAAAATCATCTGTTATCTAGCTTGGACACATATCCCTGGACTCACTAAACTAGAAGATAACCTTCTTTTAGAACTCAAAGATTTAGAATTGATTTAATAAAGGGTATGGAAATGCTCTTTTGAGACTCCAAAGAACTTGTATCTAATTTTTCAACTAATTCAGAAATGCTCTTATATCTAAAATCTACTCTGGCGATCAAGTATTTTATCACAGATTCACTCACAGAAATCTGCCTGTCTGAAAAATATTTTACCAGAATCTGCTCCACCATTACTGAATCTGGTTTTCTGATTTTCATTAGCAACAAGCTATTCAGCCTCGAGCACAAATCTGGAAGAGTGAATAGATCTCGTGGCGACTTCCCTGAAGTGATCACCAAATAATTTTTATTATTTATTACATGTTCAATGAAGTGGAATATATCTTTCTCACAACTTAAAAGATCTACATCTTCGAGTACAAAATTCTTATCCCCCTGAGCCAAATATGACTTAGAAGATAGATCTTCTTGTTTAACATATATAGCCTCAGATTTCTTAGACCATATTTGTGATAGATGGGTTTTTCCTGAGCTCTTTTCACCCACAATAAATGTAATATTATTGTAAATTCCATCACCCCAATTAGGCCACTGACACATCCATTTTATGACCTCTATATTAGATTCGGTCACTATATAGTCATCCTCATCAAATGAGTTCAACTTACCTATATCAAGCAAATACTGATTCACCTTACCTAACTATTTTGAAAATTAATGTTTATATAAAGAACTCTTATAGTATTTGCTTACCAAGAACTTAACTATGATAGCTAAACTTGCTCCTACAGGAACTGCAAATAACATACCTACTAAACCAAAAAGGCTACCTCCAAGAAGTACAAAAAATATAACCCATACAGGGTTTATTCCTATTTTCTTTCCAATAAGCTTTGGAGCCATAAAGCTCTCTAAGATATTTCCAACTAAAAACACTGCGACAACCATCAAAAAACCATTCCAGCTTTGCAATTGGAATAAGACCACTATAGTCGCACTAATAAACCCTCCTAAAAGACCTAAGAACGGAATAAAAGAAACTATACCTGTAGTAATTCCTATTAGAATTCCAAAATTTAGATTTATAAAATAAAGAGCTATCGCATAATATGCAGCAAGAATAATACAGACATTCATCTGCCCTCTGACGAAACCAGAAATAGCAGCATCAATATCATGAGCAAGCTCTGCAAAAGAATGCTTTCCATCTTTTGGAACTAATTGCCTAACTGTATTTCTCACTTTCTCCCAATCTTTTATTAAATAGAATGTAATTAGTGGAACCAAAATCAACATCACAACAGTATTGACGAAAACAAGGCCAGATTTCCATATCTTTTCAATAAACATCACCGTGCTCTTTGAAATCTCAGAGAAGATATCATTAAATATACTATATAATTTAGAGTCAATTCCAACATCCAAATAGGCTAAAGATGGGGATAGGATATTTTTTAAAAAGAATTCTTTATGTTTAGGCATATATTTTACAAACCGGCTGATTTCCTCATAAATCACCGGTATGAGCATCGCCCATGCAACTATAAAAATGATCGAAATACAGCATACCATAATCAAAGCAACATATTGCCGCTTCATTGTAGATTTACCTTCCAGATAGTCAGCAAGAGGTGAAATGAAATATGCCAATATCAAAGATGTTACGAATGGCATCAAGATACCGCTTGAAATGTAGACAAACCAACATAATAACGTTATTATAACCGCCCAGATCAATGTTTTATTCATGACACCACTAAAATATATCTACACAAGAAAATATTAGCTTCCTTTTTAGGATTAATCAAATTATTTCAAATGTTATATAAGAAGTTTGAATTAGAATTAGAAAAATTCTCTATACCTACCTCTACTAAAAAAATTGCAGTAGCTGTCTCTGGTGGATCAGATTCTACAGCTCTTGCTATGCTTTTAAAAGATAGCAGCAGAAAATTTGATATCACCGCAATAACCATTGACCACGACTTGCGTAGTGAATCTAAAAAAGAATCAGAGATTACAAAAGAGCAAATGGAATCCTTGGGGATAACACATGCTACACTTAAATGGGAGCATGAAGAAATTAGATCCAACATTCAAAAACAAGCTCGCTCTGCAAGGATCAATCTACTGACAAAATACTGTAACAACAATGATATAGAATATATGTTCCTAGCGCATACTAAAAATGATGTAGCTGAAACATTCTTGATGAATATGTTAAGAGGAAGTGGAGTATATGGACTATCTTCAATCCCTCATAAAACAATCTTTAATGGAATATCTGTATTAAGACCTTTACTGTCTACACATAAAAATGAACTGAGAGATTTTTTGAAATCTCAGAACTTAAATTGGATAGAAGACCCTTCTAATAAAAACCCTAGTTTCTTGCGCACAAAAGTGAGAAATCTTATGGAATCCAAAGAGATGAAAGAAATTATAGATGATCCGGGCGCGCTAATTGATAGAATTTCTTTGAATGCAAATAATGTCTCAAGAGCAAGGGAGGCATTAGAAAAAACTCATAATGATGCTATAGAACAAATCTCAATTTTACACAAAGAAGGTTATGTCACAATTAACTTAGAAAGCTTCATTGATCTATCTGAAGAAACCGGACTCAAGATGCTTTCTTCCTGTCTCACAACCGTTTCTGGCACTCAAGAATACACACCTAGAATGGAACCTCTTAAGACACTATACAACAACATTTCCTCGACTAAGATACAGACTTTATGGGGATGCGAAATTACATCAAAAGATGGCTTAATATATATCTACAGAGAATTAGGCAAAAACAAACCTTCACTGAAACAGTTATCCAACAGAGAGCCCCTATGGGATGGACGAATAAAAATTACAGCAGAAAGCAGTAATGTAATAAAATCCATGGAACCTGTAAAGCCAGAAACTATAAATAAAATTCAAGAAATACATTCAAAAAAAATACCAAAAAGAATCTGGAAAACTTTGCCTTTAATAACTACATATGATACTAAAGTTTATGTACCTTTTTTAAACGATGGAGATTCTAGAAAATTTAGTGTAAAATTTCTACCTCTTGTACCTCTTAAGAGAACAAGTTTTTTCCATTTCAAATAATTTAACACCGCTTCGAGGCTATTATGAATTTAAGAAAAAATGTCTTTCTATGGGTAATTATAACAATAATTATATTAGCTCTTTTTGATATTCTTGGAAGCGGAGGTAGTAGTGATCATAACAATGTTTCCTTCTCTGATTTTCTTCATAAAATAGATTCACGAGAAATTTCTAGTGTTTCTATTCAAGGAAGAAATATTGATGGACATTTCACAAATGGACAAACTTTCTCAACATACGCACCAGATTATCCAAATCTAGTAGACAGATTAAGCAAATCTGGCGTTTCAATAAACGCCGTACCTATGGAAAGTAAAATGGGTTCATTATTTGGAATATTAATATCATGGTTCCCTATGATATTACTCATAGGGGTATGGCTATTCTTCATGAAGCAAATGAATTCTGGAGCTGGGAAAGCAATGGGTTTTGGAAAATCAAAAGCAAAACTTACCGTAGGAACAAACACAAAAATTACCTTTAATGATGTAGCTGGAATTGATGAAGCAAGAGAGGAGTTAACTGAAATAGTAGACTTCTTGAAAAACCCGTCAAAATTCCAAGCGCTGGGAGGAAAAATTCCTCGTGGTTGCCTTCTGATTGGTTCACCGGGAACCGGTAAAACATTAATTGCCAAAGCTGTAGCAGGCGAAGCACATGTACCTTTCTTCAGCATATCTGGCTCTGATTTTGTAGAAATGTTTGTTGGTGTTGGTGCTAGCCGTGTTAGAGATATGTTTGCTCAAGGTAAAAAAAGTGCACCTTGTATCATTTTTATAGATGAGATTGATGCCGTTGGTAGGCATAGAGGAATGGGAATGGGAGGTGGAAATGACGAGAGAGAGCAAACCTTGAACCAGCTTCTTGTAGAAATGGATGGGTTTGAACAAAATGATGCAGTCATAATAATCGCCGCAACAAATAGACCTGATGTTCTAGACCCCGCTCTATTGAGACCAGGAAGGTTTGATAGGCAAGTACATGTTCCTACACCAGATATACGAGGTCGTGAACAAATTCTTGCCGTGCATTTGAAAAAAATAGTCACAGCTCCAGGTGTAGAACCTAGAGTAATAGCACAAGGTACTCCTGGATTTACTGGTGCTGATTTAGCAAATCTTGTAAATGAAGCAGCTTTGCTCGCAGCTAGGTTAAATAAAAAAATCGTTACCATGCATGAGCTTGAAGAAGCAAAAGACAAAGTAATGATGGGACCTCAAAGAAAATCAATGATTATGAGTGATGAGGAAAAAAAGCTTACAGCATACCATGAAGGTGGGCATGCTTTAGTAGCTATGCATTCCCCTGCTTCTGATCCAATCCATAAAGCAACTATTATCCCAAGGGGACGTGCATTGGGATTAGTAATGAGACTACCAACATCAGATCAATTTTCCATTACAATAGAAAAATTAAAAGCAGACCTTGCTGTTGCTATGGGCGGCCGAGTTGCAGAAGAAATGATTTTTGGTTATGAAAAAGTCACAAGCGGCGCTAGCTCCGACATACAACAAGCTACTCGTATGGCACGCGCCATGGTAAGAGAATGGGGAATGAGCGATAAGGTGGGCCCTATAAATTACAGCGGAGATTCTCAAGAAATGTATTCTCAACAAGCACCTCAGAAACTACATTCTGTAAACACAGAAGACCTTATCGACAAAGAAATTAAAAGGTTTGTTGATGAAGGGCATAAAAAAGCAAAGAAAATTTTAACTACCCATAAAGATCAACTCCACAAAATTGCAAAAACTTTGCTTGAAAAGGAAACGTTGACAGGAGTGGAGTTAGAAATTTTAGTATTTGGAAAACAAATAAGAAAGGATCCTCCTAAAATTAAAGAAACAAAAATGCCAATAAAAATCACCACTACAAAAGCTAAAGCAACAAAAACCACTGCAAAAAAGTTATCTGTTAAAAAGAAAACTACTACAAAAAAGGATAAGAAATGACCAAAAAATCCTTTTTTGGGACAGATGGGATACGAGATATCTCAAACCAAGGGAATATTACAGCAGAAATAGCACTAAAACTTGGCATTGCTGCTGGAACGATATTTCGCAATGGTGATCATAGACATCTAGTTGTGATAGGTAAAGACACAAGGCTTTCTGGCTATATGTTAGAACCTGCACTTACTGCTGGTTTTATATCGATGGGCATGGATGTTTTGCTTGTTGGCCCAATGCCAACACCTGCTATTTCTATGCTAGTAAAATCTGGGAGAGCAGATCTAGGTATAATGATCTCTGCATCACATAATCCTTACCAATATAATGGTATCAAGATCTTTGGCAAAACAGGACATAAGTTAGATAAAGAAACAGAGAATCAAATTGAGACTCTAATAAATGGGTATCCAGAAAACGCCTCCCTATCTTCTCCAGAACATCTTGGTAAGGCTACAAGATTAGATGATGCTCCTGGTAGATATATAGAATTTGCAAAAAACACATTTCCAAAAAATCTTAGCTTAAAAGGATTGAAGATTGTTGTGGATTCAGCGAATGGCGCTTCATACCATATTGCAAAAAAAATCTTCTGGGAATTAGGCGCAGAAGTCATCCATATCGGAGACAAACCGAATGGTTTTAATATAAATGAAAATTGCGGATCTACAGACTGCAAGCTTGCCGCACAAACCGTTCTTGATGAAAAAGCTGACATAGGAATAGTGCTGGATGGTGATGCAGATAGAGTCATTATAATAGACGAAAAAGGAAGCATTGTAGACGGAGATAAAATCCTTGCAGCCATTTCCTTATATATGAAGAAGCAAGGCAAACTCAATAATAATACTGTGGTTGCAACATCTATGTCTAATATAGGATTAGAGAAATTTTTAGCACAGCACCATATCAATCTTTTAAGAACGGATGTAGGAGATAAAAATGTTTCTGCACTGCTTCAAAAAGGAGGTTACTCAATTGGAGGCGAGCAATCCGGGCATATCATCATACCAAAATTCTCCGCAACTGGAGATGGTATCGTAGCTTCCTTAAAAATCTTGAGCAGCCTTTTAGAAAGCAATTTCAAAACTGTTTCAGAATTATTTGATCTCTATACTCCTGTACCTCAAATACTACATAATATAAAATATCCAAACAACAAACCTTCCATAGAAACATCAGAAGAAGTAACAAAGAAAATTAAAAACGCAGAAGACAAACTTAATAATGAAGGAAGAATTCTAGTAAGGAGATCTGGAACTGAGCCCCTCATTAGAATCATGATAGAATCTGAAAGCCAAGATCTAATAAAAAAAATCATTCAGGATCTTGAACCAGCAATCCTTACAATATAAAAAATGCAAACTGTATTCATAGCATCCGACCATAAAGGCTTTAGACTTAAATCATCTATAATAGAACAGGCCACACACGAAGGTTATAAAATGGTAGATTGTGGTACAGACTCACCTGAATCTTGCGATTACCCAGATTATGCGCACCAGCTCTGCAAGCAAATATCCGAAGGTGACCTAGGAATACTCATATGCAATACAGGAATTGGCATGTCTATAGCAGCAAATAGACATAATTCCATTAGAGCCGCTCTTTGTAGAGACGAGTCAGATGCAGAAATGTGCAGGAAGCATAATAATGCAAATATTTTAGTGTTGGGCTCCCATAATCTAAAGCACGAAGAAGCAAAAAATATTTTGAAAATATTTCTCGATACTCCTTTCGAAGGAGGAAGACATAAAAAACGTCTAGAGAAAATTTAACTTGTACTAAACCCTTATATAAAATAGCATTCCTATAAATAAATTGAATAACTGAATGCCGGATATCATGATGAAATCACCTCTATTAAAAAGCATAGAAAATGCAGAAAGAAAAACTTCTCCTTGGGAGCATTTCTTCTACTACAACCCTCTTGATAAACATCAGATCACAGAGATCAACAATGCTGAGCCTCCAAAAAACATCCAGGTCTTTGATGGAACTAGAGCAGGTAATAATGGAATAGATCTAGATAGAAACCAACCCTCCAGATTATATGTCACAAAAGAAAATTCTGCTCAATTTCCGGCTATGACTAGATTCATAAAGGATATGATGTCAGAAGATACACGTAAAGCATTTGCAAAACTTATCGGAAGAAAGGATAACTTCAAAGACTCTTATGTTAGATTAGAAATAATACATGATACCAAAGGTTTCTGGTTAGAGCCGCATTGTGACATACCAGAAAAACTTATTTCGAGCTTAGTATATATTAATGAAACAGAAGAAGATTTAAATCTAGGAACAGATCTCTACGATGAAAAACTTAACTTAGTAAGCACTGTCCCTTTTCAACATAATTTAGGATACTTATTCTCCGGTCCAAATAAATGGCATGGAATGGAAAGAGGGAAAAAAATCAAAGTTGTGCGCCGTGGATTACAAATCAATTACGTAACATTCAAAACAGACTGGAAAGCAAACTAGTAGCACACGCACAATACTTGCATTTGATATCCACCTAATGTACGATCTGTTAAATTATTTTACCAGGGAATGAGCATGACAGATATAGTATCTAAAAAACTCAATTTTTTTGAATCATCACTAGAGCAAGTTGACCCAGACATAGCGTTCTTCCTGAAGAAAGAACTTTCAAGGCAACAGTCTCAAATTGAACTAATCGCATCTGAAAATATCGTAAGTTCTGCAGTAATGTCTTCTCTTGCATCTGTACCTACCAATAAATATGCAGAAGGATACCCTGGGAAAAGATATTATGGAGGATGTGAATATGTAGATGAGATCGAAACAATAGCAATAGAAAGAGCAAAGCTATTATTTGATTGTGAATACGCGAATGTCCAACCTCATTCAGGGTCTCAGGCAAACCACGCTGTTTTCTTTGCCTTACTAAACCCTGGAGATACAATCTTAGGAATGTCACTCACTGACGGAGGGCATTTAACACATGGCGCATCACCAAATTTCTCTGGAAAATGGTTTAATGCAGTACATTACGGTGTTTCAGAAAAAACAGGGTTAATAGATTATAACCAGATAGAAGAGCTGGCACTAAAACATAAGCCAAAAATGATTATTGCTGGAGGATCTGCATATCCAAGAAAAATTGACTTTGCTAAATTCAGAAAAATTGCCGACAAAGTTGGGGCATATCTCTTAGCTGACATAGCTCATTATGCTGGACTTATAGCATCAAAACTATACCCTTCTGCATCTAAATTTGCAGATGTAATGACAACCACCACGCATAAAACTCTGCGAGGGCCTAGAGGGGGAATGATCATGTCCAGCAATGAATCTTTATATAAGAAATTAAACTCCGCTATCTTCCCAGGGACTCAAGGTGGCCCTATCATGAATATAATCACAGCAAAAGCTGTAGCATTCAAAGAAGCCCTACAACCTGACTTCAAGCAATATTCTAGAGCCGTTATAAATAACGCCCAAGCAATGGGAGAAGAATTAAAAAATAGCGGATATAAGCTTGTTACAGGTGGAACTGATTCTCACTTACTACTTATTGATCTAACAGACAAAAATATTTCTGGTAAAAAAGCAGAAAGAAGCTTAGAGAATGCAGGAATAACATGCAATAAAAATACAGTACCTGGTGAAACAAGATCGCCATTCCCC
>Ga0206124_10003081_pt1 | contig 12039 bp, 10 predicted proteins | sample Helgoland_Spring_3_FD_148671 | JGI IMG/M metagenome (GOLD analysis project Ga0206124, IMG submission 148671) | Pelagic subsurface seawater microbial communities from Kabeltonne, Helgoland, North Sea - Helgoland_Spring_Bloom_20160321_2 | ecosystem: Environmental > Aquatic > Marine > Epipelagic ... | reverse complement strand
AATTTCCCAACCGAGGCCAGGATGCCGGGATGGTCTGGGCAATTGATCTCTAGCGTCGAATAGCGGCGCTCGGGATGATTGAGTAATCTCACGATAACCTTACTAGCAAAATATTTATCTTTACGGGTTTGCCGATACTGCGGCGTTCGCGTTGCTTGATGCTTGTCTTCGAAGCTGTTGCTCAAGGCAGCCTTTATCTCGTCGACACGTGCAAGGCTATCGCCAACCGGTCTTCCCGATTCTTCCAGAACGGTAAAGGTGTCGAGGCAATAACCGTGAGTTGAGGTGAAGATGCGTGCGCCTTGCACGTTGAGGCGCAGTCGCTCCAGCGTCGCTGTCGTATTAGCGAACAGAAAATCGCCGTCTTTCGTGTAAATGAAGACTTGGGTCGCGCCCTCTCCATCGATCCGCGTGAGTTCTTGTAGCGCCACAATAGGGCCTACACCTTGGCTATTCGCGATAAGCTCCGAATGCCAAGCAATGTTAACCGCAGACTCGCGAACGAAGTATTCATCGTCGAGGTGTGCCCAGATGGAGTCGATCTGATGCGTATCGACGCCGCGCTGTAGAAGGGCTTTTTTGGCAGAGTCTTTCTTGTCAGTAATTCGATCTTCGCGGTTTTGTGGATTTTCGAGCCCCGAACGCAGTGCCTGCTTTGTGTTTAGGTAGAGCTGCGACATAAGCGATGCGCGCCAACTATTCCACAGCTCTGGATTCGTTGCGCGAATATCCGCGACTGTCATCGAGTACAGATAATCGAGATGGAGTTTGTCGCCCATGATGGAGGCGAATTCGTGAATGACCTCCGGATCAGAAATATCCTTACGCTGCGCCGTCATAGACATAAGTAAATGCTTGTCGACTAGCCACGAAACAAGCTTCGCATCCCAGCTGCTAAGATGGTGCCGCTCGCAGAAATCGACGGCGTCTTTCATGCCTAATTTTGAGTGATCGCCGCCGCGACCCTTGGCGATATCATGGTAGAGCCCAGCGATATAGAGCAGCTCGATCTTTGGTAAATTTTTAACCACATTCGAGACGAGTGGGAATTCGTGCGCCGTTTCGGGCAACCAAAGCCTGCGCATGTTTTCGACAACCTGCAGCGTATGCGCATCGACGGTGTAGATGTGAAATAGATCATGCTGCATTTTGCCCATGATCTTGCCAAACTCAGGAAGATAGCGTCCAAGGATGCCATAGCGTGCCATGCGCCTTAGTTGAAACGTCACCTTATTGGGCGAACGCAGCAATTCCATGAAAAGGGTAACGCAGCGAATATCCGCGCGAAACTCATCATCAATTAAATGGCGATTATCTCTTATGAGGCGGATAGTCGATGCGCGAACGCCTTGTATTTGCGGGTTCTGCGCGCAGAGAACAAAGACTTCGATTAACGCGAAAGGGGCGCGAGCGAATACTTTTTCATCCAGCACTTCGAGGCAATCGTTGCGAATTTGAAATCTGTTGTTCAGCGGAGTTATTTGTTCGCGCTCTCCTGAACGGAGGATAACCTCATCGAAATGTTGCAGCAGAAGGTCGTTAAGCCCACGCAGAGTGCCTACGGTACGGTAGTAGCGCTGCATCAGTTTTTCTACGCCAAGGCTGAGCTCATCGTCTTCGTAACCGAAGATTTTGGCTAGTTCGCGCTGCTTGTCGAAGAGGAGCCTGTCTTCGCGTCGACCTTCGAGGAGATGGAGTCCGTAACGAACCCGCCACAAGAAATTTTGCCCTTTGTCGATAAGCGATTGTTCCATTCTGCTCAGAAATCCAAGTTCTACAAGGTCGCTAAAAGAAGACGCATTGAAGTGTCGTTTGGCAACCCAGGCGATAGTCTGGATATCGCGCAGCCCGCCGGGAGAGGTCTTTACATTAGGCTGCAACGCGTAGTCGATGTCGTGGTATTTCTCATGTCGCGCAAGCTGTTCGTCCCACTTAGCACGCATAAACTTTTTAATCGGCCAAACTCTCTGTGCGGTTGTAGCGCTGTACATGTCGGCTTGGAGGCTTTCTGGGCCAACAAGTGTGCGCGATTCCATGAGGGCGGTGGCAACTGTTATGTCGCTGCTCGCCTCTTGAACGCATTGTTTTATTGACCGAACGCTCTGTCCAATTTCAAGGCCGATATCCCAGAGGAGCGTGAGGAAGCCGCTCACCGCGGCTTTTAATTTTTTATCAGGAGTCTTGCGCGTGAGTAAAAGAATATCGATGTCTGAGTGCGGCGCGAGTTCTCCGCGTCCGTAGCCGCCCACAGCGACCAGTGAGAGCTCTATGTCGGGCCACTGCTGCTGCTCCCATGCCAGCATAAGTATTTGATCGACAGCCCATGCGCGTCCTCGAACGATGGCTTCGATTTCGTCATTGTCTTTGAAGCGCTGATCGAGGAGGGCGCTTGCTGCGCTCAGCGCGCTCTTTAGCGGAAGGACTGACGAATGATGGTTGGCGAGTTCAGTGCGAACGGCATTGACGTCAAGCAAGCTTGTATCCGCGTCCGGTCGGCTTAGTGCAACCGAGTCTACGTTTAACGGTGCTGCTATGCTCATAGTGTGTCGTCGCCGCGAAGCGTAAAGACCTCGAAGCCTGTGGCGGTCACCGCGAGGGTATGTTCCCACTGGGCCGACAGGCGTCTGTCCTTGGTGGTAACGGTCCAGCCGTCTGCCCGCGATAGTTTGGTGTGCCGCATGCCAGCATTAAACATAGGTTCTATTGTAAAGGTCATGCCTTCTTCGAGGACAAGACCCGTTCCTGCTTGGCCATAGTGCAAGACTTGCGGCTCTTCGTGAAAGACGCGCCCAATGCCGTGTCCGCAGTATTCACGCACGACAGAATAGTTATTGCCCTCGCCGTGTGCTTGGATAATCGCGCCGATATCACCTAGGGTAGTCCCAGGGCGGACGATTTCTATCCCCTTATACATCGCTTCCTGTGTTACGCGAATCAGTCGCTGCACATGGTCTGCGACCTCGCCGACACAGAACATTTTACTCGTGTCGCCGTGGTAGCCGTCTTTGATCACGGTTACATCAATATTAACGATGTCGCCAACCTTCAAAATTTTGTCGTCGCTCGGGATACCATGACAGACGACATGATTTACCGAGGTGCAGATAGATTTAGGGAAACCGTTGTAATTGAGTGGCGCCGGAATGGCTTTTTGCACCTCAACAATATGGTGATGGCAAAGGCGGTCGAGCTCTCCGGTTGTGACGCCGGGGACGACAAAAGGTCCGATCATTTCGAGCACTTCGGAAGCGAGTTTGCCTGCGATTCGCATTTTGGCGAGTTCGTCAGCTGTCTTAGTTTGTACTGTCATGCTTGTCCACTTTGTGATGAGTCGGAAGGGCATCGCCGAGGGCTTGATTTGGGTTGAGATTGTAATGCACGAAGGGCGCCAATACGACCCTCAGGCAGTACTCTGTTGGTAGAAAGCGAGCTTAAATCTTTAATAGGCAAGGGCTTTATGGTATAAAGCGCGGCGTTTTAAAGTTCGATGAGAATGCTAAGTCGAGTTTCACTTGCCATTCCGATTCGACCGGTTTTATAAAACGCTTAATTTTCAATAACTAATGTCGCACACTTATCGTCACGTCTGATCTGGGTGCCGCGCAGCTCTTAATTGATTAGTTGAACTTAATTAATCTTGATTGCTCTTTTCAGCCTTTGCTGAGAAACAATCTGTCGAGGTTTTACACGCGACATAGAGAGGATTGTGCGGTTGATCGATGGGATAAGTGGAGGCCTAACCCGCTACAAAGGAAAAACTATGTCAGTTTCAATGAAAGATATGCTCCGCGCGGGCGTCCATTTCGGCCACCAAAGCCGTTACTGGAACCCCAAGATGGATCAGTTCATCTTCGGCGCTCGTAACAAGATCCACATCATTAACCTCGAGCACACTGTGCCCGCCATGAATTAGGCGCTTGAGGCAGTCAGCAACTTAGCTGAGAAGAATCGCAAAATCCTGTTTGTCGGCACCAAGCGTGCTGCCTCTAAAATCGTCGGCCAAGAAGCCGAGCGCGCAGGTATGCCGTTCGTCAATCATCGCTGGCTCGGCGGCATGCTAACTAACTACAAGACTATCCGCGGCTCGATTAAGCGCCTGAAAGATCTTGAGACTCAAGAAGCCGACGGTACGTTTACTCGCCTGACCAAGAAAGAAGCGTTAATGCGCACGCGTGCGAAAGAGAAGCTAATTCGCAGCATCGGCGGTATCAAAGAGATGGGCGGCTTGCCTGACGCGCTATTCGTCATCGACGTTGAGCATGAGCGTATTGCGGTGACAGAAGCGAACAATCTTCGCATCCCAGTAATCGGCGTTGTCGACACGAACAGCAACCCAGATGGCATCGATATCGTTATCCCAGGTAATGATGACGCATTGCGTGCGATCCAGCTTTACGCATCGGCAGTAGCGGATGCTTGTATCGAAGGCAAGAAGCGCAACGGAAGCATGGCTTCTAACAGCGAATTCGTCGAAGTCGAGGAAGAGATCGTTGCTGCGCCTGCCGCAGAAACAGAAGCTGCGCCTGCTGTTGAGGCAGTGGTAGCAGAAGAAGCGCCGGTTGTCGCCGAAGCGGCAGCGCCTGCAGTCGAAGAGACGCCTGCTGCAAGCTAAAGGTTGAGGGCGGCCTTACAAAGCTGTTCTGATCTAAGTTAGCGAAGAAAGGGGGCGAATCGCCCCCTTTTTATAAGGCGGTCGCTTCCGATCGCTGTAAAAATTCAAGGGCATTCATGGCTATATCGGCTGTCGTATGATCCTCGACAAATCCTTTAGAGCACAGTGGATTGCTGGCTCGCACCAAATACAATAGAGGCAAAGCTCATGGCTAATATAACTGCTGCAATGGTAAAAGATCTGCGCGAGCGCACCGGTCTTGGCATGATGGATTGTAAGAAGGCGCTTTCAGAGGCCGAAGGCGATATCGAAAAAGCGATCGACGACCTACGCAAAGCGAGCGGTATGAAAGCGGCTAAAAAAGCAAGCCGCGTCGCTGCTGACGGCATCGTGATCACTAAAGTTGCTTCGGACGGCAACTACGGCGTCATTCTCGAAGTGAACAGTGAGACCGATTTCGTCGCGCGCGACGAAAGTTTCCTTTCTTTTGCAAACGACGCCGTTGAAGCTGCTTTCGCCAATAAAGACGCCGATGTCCCTGCGATCCTAGCTTCTGGTCTCGAAGATCAGCGCGAGAAGCTCGTGCAGAAAATTGGCGAGAACATCAACATCCGCCGCGTTGCGCGCCTTCAGTTTGCAGATGCGAACGAGGGAATTGTTGAGAGCTATGTGCACAGTAACAATCGCATTGCCGTTCTAATCTCTCTTCGCGGTGGCGATGAGTCGCTGGCAAAAGACATTGCAATGCACATTGCCGCAGTAAACCCAATGGTTGTTCGGGCAGAAGACGTCCCAGAGGAAACACTCGCGAAAGAGTCTGAAATCTATTCGGCTCAGGCCCGCGAGAGCGGCAAGCCCGAAGAGATCATTGAGAAGATGATTAGCGGACGCTTGAAGAAATTCGTCGCTGAAATCAGCTTGCTCGAACAGCAGTTCGTTAAAGACCCCGACTCGACTATTTCGGATCTGTTAAAAGCAGCTGGCGCTGATGTTGTCGACTTTGTTCGTTATGAGGTTGGCGAAGGTATCGAGAAAGAAGAAGTCGACTTTGCTGCTGAAGTTGCGGCACAGATCGCAGGTTCAAACTCGTAGACTAAACTCACCATCACTTTAGGAGCACGTCATGCCGAAGCACGAACGAAAGTATAACCGTATCCTCCTGAAGCTAAGTGGCGAGGCGCTAACAGGCGATGCCGATTTCGGCATCGATCCTAAAGTGTTAGACCGAATGGCTGTCGAGGTAGGGCAGCTAGTCGGTTTGGGCGTTCAGATTGGTATGGTGATCGGTGGCGGCAACCTCTTTCGAGGGGCGGCGCTGCACTCGGCGGGAATGGAGCGGGTAACCGGCGATCACATGGGTATGCTGGCCACTGTAATGAACGCGTTGGCAATGCGCGATGCGCTCGAGAGGGCGAGTATCCCGACACGCGTCATGTCTGCTATCCCAATGAGCGGCGTAGTTGAGCATTACGATCGTCGAACGGCAATTAGACACCTCAACGCGTCGGATGTAGTGATATTCTCTGCTGGCACAGGAAATCCATTCTTTACCACCGATTCGGCAGCCTGCCTGCGGGGGATAGAGATAGATGCAGACCTTATTCTCAAGGCGACAAAGGTCGATGGTGTCTATTCAGCTGATCCCGAAAAAGATCCCTCAGCGATCAAATTTGATCACCTAACGTTTGATGATGTGATTGATAAAAAGCTCGCCGTGATGGACATGACTGCTATCCTGTTAAGTCGGGATCACGGTGTGCCGATCAAAGTGTTTAATATGAATCGTCCCGGCGCCTTGCTGGCTAACGTGTTAGGTGATGCAGACGGCACATTGATCAACTAGACTTCAGAATCATAAAAGCAGGCAATTAACGGAAAAAATTATGATCGATGAAATTACTGCAGACGCAGAAGAACGCATGCAGAAAAGCCTGGCGGCATTAGACGAGGCTTTCAAAAGAATTAGAACAGGGCGAGCACATCCCAGCATCCTAGATTCGGTGATGGTCTCCTATTACGGTTCTGACACCCCGCTGAACCAGCTTGCAAACGTTAATGTCGAAGAAGGACGGACGCTTATCGTTTCGCCTTGGGAAAAACCTATTATCGCGGATATTGAGCGAGCGATCATGAAGTCTGACCTCGGGCTTAATCCTTCGAACAATGGCGACACAATTCGCGTTCCTATGCCTGCTCTCACCGAAGAGACGCGGCGCGAATACACCAAACAAGCCAAAAACGAAGCGGAGAATGCTCGCATCGCCGTGCGTAATATTCGCCGCGATGCCAATTCGGATTTTAAAGACCTCGAGAAAGAAAAAGAGATCAGCGAAGATGAGCAGCGCCGTGCCGAAGACTTAGTGCAAAAGTTAACGGATAAGACGATCGCGGCGATAGAAGCTGCATATCAAGTGAAAGAAGCCGATCTGCTATCGATTTGACAAGCGTCGTGCAATTTCAAGGTCAAACTGCTCGGTTGGGAGCTAAAGTGGGTATACTGTGGACCAACTGTATAACCCGCTTTAGCTTAACGACTAGACCATGACCACAGCAGCCTCTCAAGTCACCGGCGATTTGCCACGGCATGTTGCCATCATAATGGATGGTAATAATCGCTGGGCGAAAGCGCGACAGCTAAAGCCGCAAGACGGCCACAGTCGTGGTGCTGAGGTGGCGCGAAAAATTGTCGCGGCTTGCGTCGACCGCAATATCCCCTATCTTACCCTGTTCGCGTTTAGCAGTGAGAACTGGCTTCGTCCACAGACTGAAGTGCGTGCGCTCATGGCGCTATTCCTGACGGTTCTGCGCCGCGATGAAATTACCCAGCTCCATGCCATGGGCGTGCGAATTCGCTTTATTGGTAATCGCTCGAGCTTCTCGAAGGCATTGCAGAAAGGCATGCTCGAAGTCGAAAAGCGAACGGAAGCCAATCTGAAGACGACAGTTTTTGTAGCTGTGGATTACGGCGGGCGCTGGGATATCGCGCAAGCAGTCTCTCGGCTCGTTGCTGAGCTTCCCTCAGAATCTGACATCGCAGGCGCTATTACTGCAGCGAACTTGCACCAGTATACAAGCCTAGCAGAGGCACCCGACCCCGACCTTTGCATCAGGACGGGGGGAGAGCGTCGACTGAGTAATTTCCTGCTCTGGCAATTGGCCTATACCGAACTCTATTTCTGCGACACTTATTGGCCCGACTTCAACGAGGCTGAACTTCAGCTTGCCATCGATGATTACGCGAGTAGGCAGCGGCGTTTCGGTGGGCAAAACGCCTGCGCACATGACTGTGTCAAGCAGCAAGAAAATACCGAGGTGCTCGCCGATGCTTAAACAGCGCATTGCCACTGCAATTGTTTTGTTGATCGGCCTAATCGCGATGACAACTAGTTTAGGCCTAGAGGCGTTTGCGGCTACCACGGGCGCACTAGTCTTAATTGGCGCGTGGGAATGGGCAGCTTTTGCATCGCTTGGGTCAAATTCTCGACTGGCCTTTGTTGGAACGTTAGCGCTGTCTATTACTGTGCTGTGGTTTGCACTCGGTCTGGCTGGAAATAACGGTTACGACGCGAGCTTTGCTCTCGGCTTTTCATTACTGGGTGCGCTGTTTTGGGCGCTTATGTTTGGTGCGATCGTGTCTTTTCCAGAGTCAACTGAGGCTTGGAATGACAAGTCCCGGATCTCTGTGATGGGCATGCTCTCGCTTCTCGGCACGTGGGTAGGCTTGGTGACTCTGAAAGCATTGTTGCCTAGCGGCGCGCTTGTGATCATGCTCATTATTATGGTTGCAGCCGTCGACGTCGGTGCGTTTTTTACGGGAAAACTGTTTGGCAAACGTAAGCTGGCACCTGCTTTAAGCCCCAATAAAACCTGGGAAGGGGTCTGGGGCGGGGTCGCTCTTAATCTAATCGTGTCGTTGGCTTTTGCACTTTTACTCGACAAATACGTCCAAGCATTTGCGGCTATCGACTATGCCATTTTTGCCGCGCTTGCACTCATTGTTGCCTTTTTTAGTGTTGTTGGCGATCTCGCTGAGAGCATGTTAAAGCGCAATCGGGAGCTAAAAGACAGCGGGTCTATTCTGCCTGGCCATGGCGGTTTGCTCGATCGAATCGATGGACTTATGGCGGCGACGCCGATCTGCGTGGCCGTGCTTATTCTTCTGCTTGGAGGCGTTTAGCGTGGAGCTTAATACTCTGGCTAGTGACGCGTCGCTTGCGCTGCTTGGCTCAACCGGTTCGATCGGCGAGAGCACGCTTGCCGTCGCTCGTAAAATAGAAAACCTCTCTATTTTTGCGCTCACCGCTAATACCAATGCGGCAAGGCTATTGGCGCAGTGTCTCGAATTCAACCCGCGTTACGCAGTCTTGGTCGATTCAGCGGGAGCAGATCAGCTCGCTAAAGCGCTCCGCGCAGCAGGGTGTAACACAGAGTTGTTGGTTGGGCCGGAGGCGCTCGATCAGGTTGCTGCGGATGCGGAAGTCGACATGGTTATGGCGGCGATTGTCGGTGCGGCAGGACTTGCATCAACCTTAGCCGCAGCAACGGCCGGGAAACGACTGCTTCTCGCCAACAAAGAGGCCCTTGTTATGACAGGCGACATCCTTATGGATGCGGCGCGGCATAACGGTTCCACTCTGCTACCTATCGACAGCGAACACAACGCGATTTTCCAGTGTTTGCCGACGGTTAAAGACGGAATTAGTGCTTCGCAGTTTACGTTTGTCGAAAAAATCGTCCTCACGGCGTCCGGTGGCCCGTTTCTCGACACGCCGTTAGATCAGTTTGCCTCCATAACACCGGCACAAGCCTGCGCACATCCTGTGTGGTCTATGGGAAGTAAGATCTCTGTTGATTCGGCGACCATGATGAATAAGGGGTTGGAGTTTATTGAGGCGTGCTTCCTGTTCGGCCTCGCTGCTGATCAGGTTGAGGTCATCATCCATCCGCAGTCGGTTATCCATTCGATGGTCCATTACAGCGATGGGTCTGTGCTCGCGCAAATGGCGAGTCCAGACATGCGGGTGCCTATCGCACACTGTATTGCCTGGCCGCAGCGGATCACAACCGAAGCACCAAGGCTCGATCTTGCCGCAGGGCTATCATTGGAATTTCGCGAACCTGACCTCGCACGGTTTCGCTGCCTCGAATTAGGCATGGAGGCCGCGCGAGTCCGAGGCACTGCGCCGGCGTTATTGAATGCGGCCAACGAAGAGGCAGTCGAAGCGTTCTTAGCGGGACGTCTTAGCTTTAGTCGCATCGCGGCGGTCAACGCCGACGTCATGGCACAAATACCTTGTGAATCTGCCTCTAGTCTCGATATCATCTATGACGCGGATTCACGCGCTCGGGCACTTGCTAAAACCCTGATTAATAATAGTTAATTTAACTTATCGCTACTGGCGCCAGCGTCAGAAGAGGCTGTAATGATAGAGAATATCATCGAAATCACCACCAGCGTGCTGGCCCTTTTAGTCACGCTTGGAATACTCGTGACCGTTCACGAATTCGGCCATTTTTGGGTGGCAAGGCGCTGTGGCGTTAAAGTCCTCAAATTCTCTATTGGCTTTGGTAAGGCCGTCAAAACATGGGTAGGGAAAGACGGGGTCGAATACGTTATCGCACCCATTCCGCTCGGTGGGTATGTGCGCATGCTCGGGCAAGAAGACACTTCGGTGGCAGACGCTGAGGCTGTGCCCGCAGAGGATCGCTCGAAGTCTTTCGCGGCAAAAAGCGTCTGGCAGCGGATGGCTATCTCTGCTGCTGGCCCCGCGGCTAATTTTCTTCTCGCAATAGTCATTTTTTGGATTATCAATATCGCCTACGGCACATCGGGCGTTGCACCGATTATAAGCTCGGTGGCTGAAGGCTCTGTTGCCGAGCGCGCAGGACTTGAGTCAGGAGATGAAATCCTCTCGGTCGATGGTGAGCCGACGCTTATTTGGCAACAAGTTGCTCTGCAGTTGATCGGCCGTATGGGCGAGAGTGGTAGCGTTACTTTTTCGGTAAAAGGCGCGGAGTCTTCTGCTGCACGAGACGTCAGCGTGCCCATTTTGGGATTTATGGCGGATTCGACTGAGCCCCGTCCACTCAAGGCCTTGGGCATAACGCAAATAGACATCCCTGCGGTTATCGATAAATTAGTTGAGGGGCAAGCGGGCGACCAAGCCGGCCTGTTAGCCGGCGACCGCATAGTGAGCGTTGCTAGTCAGAGAGTTGATGGCTGGAGCCAATGGGTCGAAATAATCCGCGCCAGTCCGGAACTAGCGCTCATTGTGGCGGTCGAACGAGGAGACCAATTAATAGAGTTAAGTCTCACTCCCGCGCTAACCGAACTTCCCGATGGCAGCAAAATCGGCATTATCGGCGCTTATGTGCAGCAAGCAGACTACGATGCGCTCGTTCCGCGGGAGATGCGGCGCGAAGTAAAGTACAATGCGGCGTCGGCGATTATGCCTGCCATTACCGAAACCTATGAAAAATCGGTTTTTGTGCTGGCCTCGATCAAGAAAATGATCGTCGGGTTGATATCGGTTAAGAATATTAACGGGCCTATTACTATCGCTCAAGTCGCGGGAGAGACCGCGTCCTATGGCCTGAATGTCTATCTTGGTTTCTTGGCGCTTCTCAGCATCTCGCTTGGCGTCATGAACTTAATGCCAATCCCTATCTTGGATGGGGGGCATATTTTGTACAATCTGATTGAGATCGTCACGCGACGACCCGTGCCGGAGAAGGTGCAGGCTTTCGGATTGCAAATTGGACTATTACTGATCTCGGGCATCATGGTGTTGGCCGTTTATAACGATGTAACCCGTTTGCTCTAAAAGGCGCAATTTCACGCCTGAGGTTGAGTTCAAACGGTTCAGACAAAGACTACACGGCTGCAAAAGAAGTTGTGGCGTGCGGGAGCGTGTATGCGCTCCTCAAATGAATAACCCGAGAAAGCATTACGAATGAAGAAACTGCTCTGTTGTTTCCTGCTGGCCTTTGGCTTTGCTAGCCCGCTCCACGCGCAAAATTTTATAGTCGCCGACATCATCGTCGATGGCTACCAGCGTATTTCGCCCGGAATAATCTATAACCTGCTGCCTGTTGGTATTGGAGATGAGGTTAATGCGCTGACCTCAGCTCAAATAATTCGCGAGCTTTCGCGTTCGGAATACTTCGATGAAATCGAAGTGTCGCGCGAGGGGAATATTCTTGTTGTCACCGTGTTGGAGCGGCCATCGGTTGCCGAGATTACTATCGAAGGTAATAGTGTTCTCAAGACAGAGGACATAATTGAAAACATGGGATCGGCAGATATTGCCGAAGGACAGATATTTACACGGGCCGCGTTAGAGGTCATCCGGCAAGGAATACAAGACGTCTATTCTTCGCGCGGTCGCTATGGTGCGGCTGTAGAAATTGAAGTTGACGCGCTGCCC
>Ga0206124_10003078_pt1 | contig 12048 bp, 10 predicted proteins | sample Helgoland_Spring_3_FD_148671 | JGI IMG/M metagenome (GOLD analysis project Ga0206124, IMG submission 148671) | Pelagic subsurface seawater microbial communities from Kabeltonne, Helgoland, North Sea - Helgoland_Spring_Bloom_20160321_2 | ecosystem: Environmental > Aquatic > Marine > Epipelagic ... | reverse complement strand
GTTATTCTCCGATGTCGAATATCCCTATTTTTCGGGTACAAGCGTACCGCGTGACTTTGTCGAGTACCCGTCGCAGGTCAATGAGATGTGGGCAACGTGGCCTGAAGTGTTGGCCAATTATGCTGTGCATTTCGAAACAGGCGCTCCGATGCCTCAGGCGCTTCTCGATAAAGTGCTTGCCGCGCAGAAATTCAATCAAGGCTTTTCTACCTCGGAGTATCTGGCTGCTTCGGTTTTAGATCAGGCGTTGCATCAACTCGCGCCCAATGAGGTGCCAACTGCCGAACAAATCCCTCAATTCGAAGCGGACGCGCTCGCCAAAGCGGGATTAGATATTAGACAAGTTCCGCCTCGCTATAAAAGCGCGTATTTCTCTCACATCATGGGAGGCTACTCGGCAGGCTACTACTCTTACATTTGGAGCGAAGTGCTCGATGCTGACAGTGTCGAGTGGTTTAAAGAGAACGGCGGCTTGGTAAGAGCAAACGGGGATCATTTTAGAAACACGCTACTTTCGAAGGGTGGCACCCGCGAGGCGATGAGTTTGTTTCAGGACTTCAGGGGTCGTGAGGCGTCTATAGAGCCACTGCTTCTTAGACGCGGACTCCAGTAACGTAGTAGGCGGCAGGGCCGATTCTCTTAGCGGCGTTTCGATGCAAGCGAAGCGCCGCTTAATTTAAGAGAGAGAAGGCTAAGCTCATCCCAAGGGTTTGCCAGATTCATGCCTTTTATAGCCCCATCGATATGGCGTGCCTGATGCAGCAATTGCCATGCCTGAGGCTTGCTCAGCCTCGACAACACGCTTTTAACTGCAGCTTTGCGATTAGCCCACACGCGCGCGTTTTTCATGATCATTTCGCTATTTTGCCCCTTCTCCTTTAGAGCTAGCATGGGAAGCAGGCTATCGAGTTCGCGCGTAAACGTTGCGAGTATTGGCGACGGATGAACCCCTTCAGCTTTTAACCCTGCAAGAATTTTTTGGGCTCGGCTAGTCTCTCCGAGCAGGGTCGCGTCGAGCAAATCGTAAGTTGTGAGCCGCGAGTTGTCGCTCACAAAGTCGACGAGTTCACTCGCTTCTAACGGTTTGGTTGGCTGGCCAGTACCCGCGAACGCCAATTTTATGCGCTCGATGTCTTGGACTGCGGCGAGCAGATTGCCTTCAACCCGATCGGCAAGCATTGCGACTGCTTCTCGGCTTGTACTGATGCCGGCAATTTTGAGCCGTGCGCTCAGCCAGGCCGGAAGCTCTTCGCGTTTAAGAGGCCACCCCTTAACCAGCAGCGCATTTGCAGTAAGCTTGCTAAACCATTTGGTTGAGGTGGCCGCTTTGTCGAGTTTCGGCCCAAGGATCATGACGGCGATATCATCATTCGGATTGTCTACAAACTGTTGCAGCGCCTTCTTTCCTTCGTCGTCGGGTTTCGCCGAGGAAAATCGCAGTTCAATAATTCGTTTGTCAGCGAACAAAGAAAGGCTGTTAGCAAGCTGTAGGAAATTATCCCAATCGAAATTTTTATCGACGTGAAACAAGTCGCGCTGATCGAAACCCTGCTTTCGAAGAAAGGTGCGAATCGCGTCGCCTGCCTCGAGCATAAGGAGTGGGTCGTCGCCGGAAACCCAGTAAAGCGCTCGATTGGGCGGCCTTAACTGAGCGTTGAGTTGTCCCGAGGATATTTCCACACCTAGCCCCTCATTGAATCGCTGCGCTGGCGCGTCGAATTATTTGTAGGACGAGGCTGCGACGCATCTCTTGCGTGAGCAGTGCAATTTCATCCTGAGTGCCTGCGAGGTTTTCGATTTCTTCAAAGTACTCACTTTGCACGCTCACCTCTACAGCGTCGAGGATGACAGCTGACCCAACTGTGAGCGTGAGTTGGCTATGAAGTGACAATTCATACTGCGCTGCTCGTGCGCGCGAGTTGACCGATACTGCGCGTCGGTCCAACCGCTCATCGCCAAGACGAAGCGTTATTGAAGCGCCGTCTCGCGGCACATCGCTATTGATTACGACGTCGACGGAGAGGGCATCCAGCGCGCCGATGAGTTCCGCTACAAGTGGGTCGTTTGGGTTTGAGGCAGTTAAGATGATTTGCGAAAACGTCGTAGTCGCCTGCTCGCTGCCGCGCAAGCTGTATCCGCAGGCCAGGCCGTTAGAGCAAGTGCAAACACAAAGGCGACGCAGCACTTAGACAACCAGTTGGCTAAGTAGTTAAACGAGTGCATGCAGTGCCTCCGTACTCTCTGTTTTTCTGTTCTGTGCAGCGCTGTGCCGAGCTAAGCCGCAACGATATTAATCAATTTGCCTGGCACAACGATGACTTTGCGAACGGTTAGCTCGGCGGTAAATTTCTGCACCGTCTCGTCTGCAAGTGCGAGTGCTTCAAGTTGCTCCTTGGCGGTGTCTTTAGCAACCTCGAGCTTGCTGCGTAGCTTACCGTTGACCTGAATGACCATCGTCATGTTGTCTTGCACCAAGGCGCTTTTATCAACTTTAGGCCATGCCGCATCTATTGCTGCATCTTCGCCACCCAAATAGTCCCATAGGACATGGCAAAAATGGGGGACTACAGGGGCGAGCATGGCGATCGATATCTCGAGAGCCTCTTGCATCACCGCCTTATCCAAGGGGGTCTTATTTGTCTCGCCGTATTTCGAAACGGCGTTTAACAGCTCCATAGTCGCGGCGATGGCAGTATTGAAGGTATGCCTACGGCCGAAGTCGTCTGTCACTTTTTCAAGCGTCTGATGTGTTTTGAAGCGCAGTGCCTGCTGGTCGGGGCTCAACGATTCCTGAGTAAAGTCGGTGCGACCGACCGGCGTATGATTGGCAACAATGCGCCAAAGGCGTTTAAGGAAGCGGTGACTGCCCTCGACACCGCTGTCTGACCATTCGAGTGATTGCTCGGGCGGTGCGGCGAACATAGTAAACATGCGTACTGTGTCGGCGCCATAGCGTTCGATGAGTGGCAGAGGGTCGACGGTATTGCCCTTTGACTTAGACATTTTGGTGCCGTCTTTTAGCACCATCCCTTGGGTAAGCAGCTGAGCAAAGGGTTCGTCGGTTGTGACGAGGCCTGCATTACGCATGAGTTTATGAAAGAAACGAGCGTAGAGCAGGTGCAAGATTGCGTGTTCGATGCCTCCGATGTATTGATCGACGGGAAGCCAGTAGTCAGCCCGCTCGTCGAGCATCGCGCTGTCTTGGTCGCGACAGGCATACCGCGCGTAATACCACGACGATTCCATAAAGGTGTCGAATGTATCGGTTTCGCGTTTCGCCGGCGACTTACAGCGAGGACACTCGGTGTCGACGAATTCGGCAAGCTTGCCGAGGGGCGAGCCGCCGTCGTCTATTTTGATGTCTTCGGGTAAGCGTACCGGCAGCTGGTCATCTGGTACGGGAACGGCGCCGCAGGTGTCGCAGTGAATAATAGGAATCGGCGCACCCCAGTAGCGCTGGCGCGAAACGCCCCAGTCACGAAGCCTGAAGTTAACAGTTTTTTTGCCTCTACCCATTCCCGACAGCTTCGCTTCGATAGCAGCGAAAGCCTGCTCGAAATCGAGCCCATCGAATTCGGCCGAATTGATGAGAGTGCCTTTCTCGGTGTAGGCCGCTGCGCTTAAATCGCATTCCTCGCCAGCCGCTGGCGCGATGACCTGATGTATTGGAAGCGAATACTTTTGCGCGAATTCCCAGTCGCGTTGATCGTGGCCGGGCACGGCCATTACAGCGCCCGATCCGTAATTCATCAGGACAAAATTGGCGACGAAAATGGGCACATTGTCGTTAGTAAGGGGATGAATCGCGAGGCGCCCGGTGTCCATGCCGAGCTTTTCCATCGTTGCCATATCAGCTTCGGCAACTTTGACGTTGCTTTGCTCGGCGATGAACTTCTGCAGCGCCGGATTACCTTCGGCGGCCTTCAATGCAAGCGGGTGCTGTGCTGCCACAGCTACGTAGCTCACACCCATAAGCGTATCTGGCCGCGTCGTGTAAACCGACAGCGTGCTCAGCTCTGCATCCGCTTCATCCTGCACGGTGAAGTCGAGTTCGATGCCCTCAGAGCGACCGATCCAGTTTGCCTGCATAGTCTTCACTTTATCGGGCCAGCCATCGAGCTTGTTGAGGTCTTCGAGCAGCTCGTCACCGAAATCGGTAATCTTGATAAACCATTGAGGGATTTTTCGGCGTTCGACGAGTGCGCCAGAGCGCCAGCCACGGCCATCGACAACCTGCTCATTGGCGAGCACGGTTTGGTCGACGGGGTCCCAGTTAACCTCGGCTTCTTTCTTGTACACGAGGCCCTGTTCGAAGAGTCGGGTGAAAAACCACTGCTCCCACCGATAATAGTCAGGGTGGCATGTCGCCACTTCGCGGCTCCAGTCGTACGCATAGCCGAGGCGCTGCAATTGCTCGCGCATATAGTCGATATTGCCGTAGGTCCATTCAGCAGGCGCGGCGTTGTTTTTCATTGCGGCATTTTCTGCGGGGAGACCGAAGGCGTCCCAGCCCATAGGCTGCAGCACATTCTTGCCGAGCATGCGCTGGAAGCGCGAGATGACATCGCCGATCGTGTAATTACGCACATGACCCATATGGAGGTGACCGCTCGGGTACGGAAACATCGATAGACAGTAGAATTTTTCTTTGTTCGGGTCTTCAGTCACCTTAAAACAGTCGTGATCATCCCAATACGCCTGTGCGGCAACTTCTACGTCTTGTGCTGGGTAATTCTCGTCAATGGTCTTCATGCTATCTCTATAGTCTTTACGCGTTAGCTGATTGTTCAGCGGACACTTAAATTAGGGTAGGTGAGGGAATGGCCTCCGCGATTGACGCTAAGGATACCTTAGCTCGCCCGAGGTAAACAGGGAGTCCGCGCAGCCGAGTCTTGTTTATTCCACCTCGGTAGTCACTTTAAGCAGTTTGATTTGTCTGCTGTCGGCATTCAGGACAGTAACCGTAAACGCGCCAATGCGAGTCGTCTCGTCGCGCTCGGGTATGTGCCCGAAGCGCTGAAGAACGAGGCCGCCGATAGTGGCTGACTCCTGCTCGCTGAAGTCAGTGGAAAAATACTCATTGAATTCATCAATTGGTGTGAGCGCTTTAACGATGTGATTTTGGTCGTCGAATTTCTTAATAAAGCTGTCGTCATCCACGTCGTGCTCATCTTCGATTTCACCGACTATTTGCTCAAGAACATCTTCGATAGTCACAACGCCGCCAACGTTGCCGTATTCGTCGATGACTATCGCCATATGCTGCCGTGTCTCGCGAAACTCCTTAAGTTTTACGTTAAGCCTTTTGCTTTCGGGAACAAAGGTTGCAGGTCGCACAACGTCTTTGATATCGAAGCGTGAGTTACCCGCGTTCAGCATCGCCGGGAGTAAGTCTTTGGCGAGGAGTATGCCGACCACATTGTCGATAGTTTCGCCGATAACGGGGAATCGAGAGTGTGACGCTTTAGTAATCAATTCGATGATTTCGTTAAGCCCTAAATCTGAGGGCACGGTAATGACTTGTGTGCGGGGAATCATGATATCTCGCACTTGCATGCTTGATACCTGCAGAGCGCCTTCGATGATGCTGAGTGCATCGGCGTCGAGCACTTTGTCTTGCTCTGCATTGCGAATAAGTTCCAGTAGACTTTTGGTGTCCGTTGGCTCGTCTGAGAAGTAATGTGCAATTTTATCGATCCAAGACTTAGGTCTCGGATCGAGGGGTGATTGGTCGTCTGACATTTCTCTCTGCTGCTCCTGTGATCTCGTTATGGCCTGTCTTGCTGCCGGTTGAGAACGATTAATCTAACAAATACGGGTTGGGGATTCCAAGGCTTCTTAAGGCCTCTATTTCTAGCGATTCCATCTCTTCTGCGTCGCCTTCATCGATATGATCAAAGCCGAGCAGATGGAGTAATCCGTGGATTAAAAGATGTGCCCAATGATCTTCAAGCGATTTTTTTTGTTCCGATGCTTCGTTTTCAATAATGCTAGGGCAAAAGACTAGATCGCCTAGAAGCATTAACCTACCTAAGCCAAGCGCATTCTCGTCACCTAGAGATTCAGTGCTTGCGACGGCAGGTAGCCACTGCTCGGCTTCATCGACGACGGGGAAAGAAAGCACATTGGTAGGTTTGGCGCGACCACGATAGGTTGTATTCAGCTGCTGCGACTCGGCGGTATCTGCAAAGCGGATGCTGATAGCGTAGTCATCTGTCGAGCAGGGCTGGTGCTCTGCTTCGCCTGATCGGACAGCATCCGCTTGCTGCGAGCTCGACCGCAGCAGCGCAATGCCGGCGCTGAGGCACTTTTCGCAAAACGTCATGTTGGGTAACCAGTTTGGCGGAATGGCGGATGCTGCGGCCTCGTCATCAGGATCCCACGCAGAACTGATAGCAACCGATATCAGCGGCGTCGCTGACTCACTCGTTATTTCAGTCATGCCTGGCTTCATCTTTCTCACTTGTGCGCTTCGATTCGCCGCGTGAATCTTGATGAGTGAGCGAGGTGACGTTCTTGCGGTCGTGTTCATCGTAGGCTTCGACAATTTTTTGAACAAGCCTGTGCCTCACGACATCTTTCGAGTTGAAATGGCTGAAGCTAATACCTTCGATGCCTTCGAGAATCTGAGCGGCCTGAATAAGTCCCGATCGCTCCCCTTTAGGGAGGTCGATCTGAGTCGCGTCTCCTGTGATGACGGCGGTTGAACCGAAGCCAATGCGCGTGAGGAACATCTTCATCTGTGCGGTCGTGGTGTTCTGGCTTTCGTCGAGAATAATAAACGAGTTGTTTAGCGTGCGACCGCGCATGTAAGCGAGCGGAGCCACCTCGATGACGCTTTTCTCAATTAGCCGGCCAACACGCTCGAAACCCAGCATTTCATAGAGTGCGTCATAGAGCGGGCGTAGATAAGGGTCAATCTTTTGCGCTAGATCGCCGGGTAAGAAACCAAGTTTTTCTCCAGCTTCAACCGCAGGTCGCACAAGTAACAGCCTATTCACGCGCTCACTGACAAGCGCTTCGACAGCGCAGGCAACGGCAAGATAGGTTTTGCCAGTGCCTGCGGGGCCGATACCAAAATTAATGTCATGGCGGCGTATGCTCTCCACATAGTCTCGCTGATGCGAACTGCGCGGTTTGACCGAGGACTTTGGCGTGCGAATAAAAAGGCTGCTGGCCGTGTCTGTGCCCTCTGCGTTCTCATCGAGCGCTTGTGCGGTCTCGCCCAACGCCAAATGTATTGCATTGGGGTTGAGTGTTTCGCCCGTCGCGGTTTCCTTATAGAGATGCTCGAGTGTCGAAGAGGCGGCATTAACAGCAGCTTCGTCGCCGGTGATTTTGAAGCTGTTGCCGCGGTGCGTAATCTTAACCCCGAGATGATTCTCTATCTGTCGCAGGTGTTCGTCGAGACGTCCGCAGAGATTGGCGAGGCGAGCGGCGCTATCGGGCTCGAGTGCGATGTGGTTGCTAATCGAAGTATCTGCTGTCATGCGGTCCTAATTCGAAAGTTCTATGGCTGAGTGGATCTACCAGAATTAAACGAGTGTTCCCAAGAGGGAGTTGGGTAGAGCGTCGGTAATTTTAGCTGTTGCGAAGCCTCCGATAAGCAATGCGTCATCGCAGCGGAAATTAACTACGCGGTTGTTCTCGGTGCGGCCTTGGAGATCGCCAGGATCCTTTTTGGACACGCCAGTGACGAGAATACGCTGTTCGCTGCCGACCATGCCTGCGCTGATCGCATTGGCTTGCATCAAAATCTGCGACTGGAGCGTGGCCAAGCGATGTTTCTTCTCCTGCTCTGGCGTTTCGTCAGGAAGCTCGGCCGCCGGTGTGCCGGGACGTGCGCTGTAGATGAAGCTAAACGACGTGTCGAAGCCGATCTCGATAATGAGTTTCATGGTGTCTTCGAAGTCGCGGTTGGTCTCGCCTGGAAAGCCGACAATGAAGTCTGAAGAAAGACTGATATTGGGACGAATTGCGCGAATTTTACGAATGATCGATTTGTATTCGAGAGCGGTGTGGCCGCGCTTCATCGCTGCGAGTATGCGATCTGAACCGCTTTGCACCGGCAGGTGAAGATGGTCGACCAACTCAGGCACCTGCGCGTAAGTCTGGATGAGGCTCTCACTGAATTCGATAGGGTGCGAGGTCGTGAACCGCAAGCGGTCGATGCCGTCGATGCTAGCCATGTATTTGATGAGCAGTCCGAGGTCGGCGATTTCTCCGCCGTCGTTTAAACCGCGATACGCGTTGACGTTTTGTCCTAAAAGATTGATTTCCCGAACGCCTTGCTCCGCGAGGTGAAATGCCTCTGCCAAGACGTCATCGAGTGGACGGCTAACCTCTTCGCCACGGGTATAGGGCACAACGCAGAAGCTGCAATATTTGCTGCAGCCTTCCATTACCGATAAGAACGCTTGGCATGAGGTTGCTTCTGGCTGCGGCAGATGGTCGAATTTTTCGATCTCGGGGAAGCTAATGTCGACAAGCGGCGCGCCGGGTATCGAGCGACTCAGCATGTCGGGTAATTTGTGCAAGGTTTGTGGGCCAAACACAACATCCACATAGGGCGCGCGCTTGCCAATTGCGGCGCCTTCTTGACTTGCGACGCAGCCGCCGACGGCGATTTTGAGCGCAGGATTCTTTTCTTTTAGCAGCCGCCAGCGCCCCAATTGATGGAAGACTTTCTCTTGTGCCTTTTCCCGGATCGAACAGGTGTTAAGCAAGAGCACGTCGGCTTGCTCGGGCTCATCGACCAGCACCGCACCTTCACTGTCTTTTAACAGATCGAGCATGCGCGAAGAATCGTATTCGTTCATCTGACAACCATGGGTCTTAATGTAGACGCGGCGGCCTTTATTTTGACCTGCGTCAGCGGGCTTGTCGGTGGCAATGGGCAAGGCCGGCTGTGGGTCTTGGGTCTGAACGCTCATGGTAACTCCTGCTGACGGTGGAAACTCTGCGTTGGCGATGCGGCAGCGCTGTCGAAAAGTGAGAACTTGGCCTCAGTTTCTAAAAAGAGGGGTGTCTTTAAAAAATAGTCGACCCGCAATGGGCTGCAGTCCAACGGAGACGCGATTATAGCAGTAAATAGTTGCGGTACTTAACTAGGAATTCACGCATAATACGTTAGAAACTAGTGATTTAGCCAAATGAGATAAAAGCAATCCTCAGTTTGGCGCGAAACCAGCTCCGAGAGCCCGCGCGCCACAGTAGTCTACGCACGAGAGTGCATTTTTAAGAGTATGATTTAGATGGATAATACCTCAGAGATATACAAAGTCACCTTCCTGAATCAGGGCAAGGTCTATGAGGTCTTCGTGAAGCAGGTCTATCAGAGCGACCTCTATGGTTTTATCGAGATAGAAGACTATGTGTTCAACGAACGCAGCCAGGTCTTGGTCGACCCCTCGGAAGAAAGGCTCAAGACGGAATTTACCGGTGTACGCCGCAGCTTCATTCCCATGCAGGCGGTCATTCGGATCGACGAGGTCGAAAAATCCGGCGTGAGTAAAATCAGCAATGGCGATAACGTTTCACCATTTCCCATGTCACTCGTAGGCGTTAAGCCAAAATCCAAGGATTCGTAACATCTCTAATTCCGAGTCCCACGGAGGTGAGCGCGAAAGCGGTGCAACTGTGGTTAACGGCAATGTCGCCGCAGTTCGCGTTTCCTCTCCCCCCGAAAGTTCGCAGCCTCACCCTTATGCCTCCCTGAGTCCAGATCTCGTGCTGACTGCCGTCGAATCACTCGGCTACCGTGCAGATGCGCGTGTCTTTGCGCTCAATAGCTACGAGAACAGGGTTTATCAAGTCGGCCTCGAAGACGGAAGCAGCTTGATCGTGAAGTTTTATCGGCCCGCCCGCTGGAGCGATGCTCAAATTCGAGAAGAGCACGCCTTTATGGCCGAATTGCGTGATCTCGAGATTCCTGTTGGTGCGCCCATAGTGCGCGACGCAGAGACGATCTTCGTTTACGAGGGGTTTCGATTTTCTATTTTCGAGCGTCTGGCCGGTCGGGCAGTCAATCTCGAAAATCCCGACGATTTATTGTCCATGGGGCGATTCGTCGCGCGAATTCACGCGGTTGGCGAACGCGCTCGATTCGAGCATCGTTATGAGTTAAGTGTAGAGCGGCTAGGCTGCGAAAGTCGCCAGTTTCTGCTTGAAAGCGGCTTCCTTGACGGCGATTTGCAGCGGGCCTACGAGACACTCAGCGCTGATTTGCTGAAAGAGGTTGAGGCGAGATTCGATGCCCATGGCCCGATCCGTCAGCTCAGGCTGCATGGCGACTGCCATATGGGCAACGTGCTGTGGCGCGATGATACGCCGCATTTCGTCGACTTCGATGACACAATGATGGGCCCTGCGATGCAGGACCTATGGATGATGCTTTCGGGGGACAGAGATCAGCAGCAGGGGCAGCTAATCGAACTTGTTGAGGGATATAATGAATTTTTCGACTTTGTGCCGTCCGAGCTAAGCCTTATTGAAAGTCTGCGTGCGCTGCGACTCATGCACTACAGTGCGTGGCTGGCTCGTCGTTGGAGTGACCCGGCGTTCCCTCTCAGCTTTCCTTGGTTTAATACTCAGCGCTATTGGGCAGAGCATATTTTGGAATTGCGAGAGCAGCTCGCCGTATTGGACGAGCCTACGCTCAGGCTTATGTGACGCCTACTTTACTCCGCCATAACCGCTTGAATAGCTGCTTCTATCTCCTCCATATCACCATCGCGGAATCCCATGTGGACCAGTCGTACTTTGCCGGTTGGATCTATCAAGTAAGAGGTCGGCATGCCAACAACGCCGAAGCGCTCGGTAACCTCGCCGTCGGGGTCTGAAGGGATTAGGAAATCTAAAGGCGTGTCGAGGAGGAAGTCGAGACCGTCTTCGATTGGATTGTCTACATTGATAGCGACGAATTCCAACCCTTGATCATGGTAGCGATTGTAAAGCTCATTGTAAGCGGGCATCGAACGCAGACAGGGTGCACACCAAGAGGCCCAAAAATCGACATACACTGTTTTTCCCCTGAGAGACGCTAAGTCGATAGTCGGCTTACCGTCATAGATCGAAGGGAGCGTGAAGTTGGGCGCCAAATCGCCTTCCTCAACAGCATTCGCGAAGACAGAAGCAAACGCGAGCGCGCAGGTGATCGCGAGACGTGTGGTGATTGTTTTTTGCCTGCCGCTTAGGCGCTTCTGCGAGGGCGTCAAAGGTCGTGCACCGCTAATCTGACTGGTCATTTTTATTGCTCCATTCTTTCTTCATCGTGAATCGTTGCTGCTCGGGTAAGCCGCAGAGTTGCTTGGTCACTGTGCGTTAGGCGACGCCAGGTTCTGGGCTTGCGAGTGTTCGTATAACAATTTGCCAACGTTGTTTTTGCAGTTTTAATTTGTACTTAAACTCGAGGTAATGCGCTTTTAACTGCTGCTTCTCAAGATGAGAGAGATGCTCCTGTAATTCTTTACCCTTCGCCTCGTACCAAGCCTGCCTATGCTCTGCCCATTGCTGCACAGTGTGAAGCAGCGCTTCGTATTCAGTTTCTAGCCGCGACTGCCAATCGCCTTCGACTGCCAAGCGTTCGCATTTCTCTGTAGCGAGTTGAAACTGCCTTTCGAGTTTCGCCCGCTCGATTTTGTCGGGCGCGCAGCGTTTTAAGCCGCTGGCGAGGCCCGCGCGTTCGAGCGAACGGATCAACCATTTTGTCGGATCAAAATGCCACCAGTGAATACCATTGCGGTAATCCCACTGAAAAGTGTGGTGGTAATTATGGTAGCCCTCACCGTAGGTGATCAGAGCAAGAAGCGTATTGTCGCGTGCAGAGCTATTGTCGCTATAGGGGCGGGTTCCCCACATGTGAGCAAGCGAGTTAATAAAGTAAGTGGCATGCTGGCTTAAGACCAAGCGGAGCAGGCCGCCTAAAAGTAATCCGGCGATGATGTCACCGTGGAGAAAGCCAATGAAGGCTGGCAGGCCGATATTCATAATGAGTACGAGTGCGAGATAGTTCCTGTGCTGCCACATAACAATAGGGTCGCGCTGAAG
>Ga0206124_10003075_pt1 | contig 12054 bp, 10 predicted proteins | sample Helgoland_Spring_3_FD_148671 | JGI IMG/M metagenome (GOLD analysis project Ga0206124, IMG submission 148671) | Pelagic subsurface seawater microbial communities from Kabeltonne, Helgoland, North Sea - Helgoland_Spring_Bloom_20160321_2 | ecosystem: Environmental > Aquatic > Marine > Epipelagic ... | reverse complement strand
AAGAAGTGCACCAAGTGGATGTCTTGGCCTGAGTCCACAATCGCGGCGCAGACGTTGTTGGTCGCTGCCAAGTTGTTGTCCACCGTATAGCGCCGGTGTTTCGCGGATTTCATGGAGTAGGGGGCCGCGCGCTGCTCAGCGAAGTGAATGATGGCATCGGGTTGGGTTTCCCTGATCAGCGCGAGAAATGCGTCATAGTCGGTCGCCACGTTGAGATTGCGGAATGCGATGTCGCGCCCGCTCACCTCTTTCCACGCGGCCAGGCGCACGCCCATGGGTTGGATGGGGGTTAGGGATTGGGCTTCGAGCTCATTGTCGATATTTCGCCGAGAAAGGTTGTCAACAATCGTGACCTCGTCCCCGCGCTCGGAGAGATGCAGCGCCGTCGGCCAGCCGCAGAAACCATCACCGCCTAAAACCATAACTTTCATGACACGCGTGCTCCTTCAGGTGAGTAAGCCTCCCATAAAACGGTGATTTTCCTGAGAGGCCAGACCCAGAGCGGCAAGTCTGTTCAGCGTCTAGATTGCCCTTAAACCGTGAGGATGCTGCGGAAAAACCATGCTGAAGCCATCATTGTTTGAGATGCTCTGTGGATGTCGGGGGAAGGCGCCCGAATAAGGCGAAAATACGGCAAAAGTGCTGTCGAGCGCCGGGTTCAAACTAGACAGCTTGGCCGAATGATCTCACCCTGAGCGCAGGGCACGTGTCACATTTTCAACAGTCGCTCTTGGTCTGCTTGTCCTTGGCGGCCAGCGCCTCTATCTAATGAACATACCCTTGGGAGGCATTCTTTGATGAAATTCGTGCTCGGTCTGGCCTGTGTGCTGCCGCTACTTACCCCTGTCACAGCCGCACAGGGACAGTCGGGCGACTTCCTTGCCGCCTTGGCCGCCACACGGTCGAGCGACGCTGAAAGCGCGACGTCCTACCTTGCCGACGCGTTGCTGAAGGATCCGGGCGAGCAGGCGCTGATCCGCCAGCAAATGCGCATTCTGACCATCGAAGGCGACTTTGACGCGGCGTTGGAATACGCGCAGGACTTTTTGCAAATCGACGCAGAGGATCAGCTGGCGCTGAACATCGTGCGGATCGAAGCGATCAAGCGAGGCGACTGGTCTAGCGCGCTCTCTACCTTGCCCCGACCGGCCGGGTCGCGCTTGGACGACATTATTGAAGCCATTGCCTACACCTCGATCCTGACCGGTGATGGCCAGATCGACGAAGCGCTCACGAAGATCGAAGACGGCTTGGATGCCATCGGCTTTTCCCATTTGGGCAATTACGCGCGCGGTTTGGTCTACACGACCCAGGCCGAGTACGAAAACGCAGCCGACGCCTTTGCTGCCTTTATCAATCAAGATCCCTTCCAATACCCGCGCATGGCGCAAATTGCCGCCGAAGCGCTGGAACGCTCCGGGGACACGGACAATGCCAAGCTGCTCTATGAGGCCTTGCTCACCACCGGTGCACGCGTGGCTGGCGAAGCTGGGCTTCGTCGCATCGCGCAGGGTGAGGCCATGCCTGACGCGCTGGCCATAAAGCCTTTGGATATTTACACCGAGCTGCTGTTCGTTATCGCCCGTTTGCTCGCAGAACAGGACTCACCTCAGCTCGCCTACCGCTTTGCGCAGGAAATTGGCTATCTGCTCACCCCACAATCGTCCCTGTATCCCGGCTACACGGAGGTCATTGCCTCGTCTTTGCTCGAACTCGAACGCTATGAGGAAGCAGAGACGTTCTATGCCGCTTTGGAGCAGGTGGAAGAGTTCAAGTTGGCCGCACTGCTGGGGCAGGTGCAGGCGCTGTCCGACCAGCGGCGCTATGACGATGCGCTAAGCGTTCTTGATGAAGCCGAAGATCTGCTGGGCGGCGCACCGGGTATCAATCGGCAGCGGGGTATTCTGTACTTTCGCGCACAGGACTACAAAAGCGCCGTCGATGCCTTCGGCGCGTGGCGCGATCAAGTCCCAACATTGGGCACGGGCGCAGCGCAGCCGTTGTTTATTGCCGGGATTTCCCATTATCGCCTCGATGACTTTGACAATATGGAAGAGGCGTTGCTCAAGTCGCTGGAACTGAACCCCGACGACCCCAATGTCCTGAACTTTCTGGCTTATTCTTGGGTTGAACGCGGTTTGAACCTTGATCAGGGGTTTGAGATGCTGAACCGGGCCGTTGAGATGCAGCCTGACAGCGGTGCCATCATCGATAGCCTGGGTTGGGCCTATTACCAGCTCGGCGAATACGAAGACGCCTTGCCCCATTTGGAGCGCGCCTTTCAGCTCAACCCATGGAGCTGGGAAATCGCTGAGCATGTTGGTGACGTCTACTGGAAGCTCGATCGGACGCGGGAAGCGCAGTATTTTTGGGCGCGTGCGCTGGACTTGCCGGATATTCCCGAGGACCACGTCGAGGCAATCGATGTCAAAATGACGGACGGCTTGCCGGACGACGATGACGCCGCGCCGGAGTGACAGCGTCTTTGCCCCGGCAAAGCTCAATCTGTTCCTGCACGTTCTCGACCGCCGCTCAAGTGATGGCTTGCACAGCCTGCAAAGCCTGTGGGTCTATTTATCGATGGGGGATCAGCTGCGGTTTTCACCCGCTGCAGCGTTTGATCTCAGCATGTCGCCCGACTTGGGCGTTGCTCGTGCCGATAATTTGGCGTGGCGGGCCTTGGATGCCGCGCGTGGACTGGCGCCGGATTTGCCTGCAACCCACGTGACCATCCGCAAACACCTTCCTGCCGAAGCGGGTTTGGGTGGTGGAACGGCCAATGCGGCTGCGGTTGTGCATTGGGCTGAACGCCTGCATCCCGAGATCGACTTTCGCACGCCTCTGGCCGCTTTGGGCGCTGACATGCCCCCGGCAATGGATCAGACCGCCCGCCTGTGGTCCGGCACCGGTGATCGACCCGGCACGCGTGTTGATGGATTGGCCGGGACGCCGGTCCTGCTGCTCAAACCGCCCACGGGTGTGGCGACGGGCGCGTGTTTTGCGGCTTTGCAGGGTCAGTTTGGTGCGCCAGCGCCCTGGCCAGATGATGAAGCCGCGCCCAGCGGTGCTGAACTGCAGCACGCGATCAAGGCGGCACGCAATGATCTGGAAGCCCCGGCCTGCGCCCTGAACCCTGATGTGGCTGAGGCCTTGGCGCTGTTATCGGGCGTGGAGGGGGCTTGGTTGGCGCGAATGACAGGGTCGGGCAGCACGTGTTTCGCGCTGTTCCACGAAAAAGGGCCGCGCGATGCGGCCCTTGCTTTGGTTCAGCGCACCCGCCCGACATGGTGGTCTGGCGCGGCTGACATCATTTAGCGTTCAGCGGGCTACTGGATCAGATCCAGAACCCCCATCGCTTCCGCTTCGTCTTCGAGGTGCTGAAGCAAGGCTGCGGAAATTTCCTGCGGTCCGGTGTAGCCGTATTCGGTGGCATATTCGGTGATTGCTGCCGTCGTGCGGCCATCGATGACGCCATCAACCGTACCGGGATCAATGAACAAGGCATCAAGCACCGCTTCGATCCGGTAACGCTCGGTTTCACCAATGGTCGTGATGGGCGTGCTGGTCCGTTGCATGATCGAAATCGTCGCCCAGGCTGCTGCGGCGAGCAGAACCAGCGTCACAACAATCAGCGACAGGGACGAAAACGCCATCCGGCCCCGCTTGGTCTGTGTGATTGGACCGGCGGGTGTCTCTGCGCGGGCTTCTGTGCGCTCGACATTATCCTGAATTTTCCGGGCGAGCAGCGTCCGGCGCGGCTCAGGCTCTTGATTCAGCACGCCATCGCTTTTGACCGGGCGCACGTTGGCATCGGGCCGGGCATGCGCTGCGTCCGCTCGCGCCGAAGCGGCGAGAGATCCCATTTGTGGGGTCAGAAGAGAATTAGCGGGTAGATGAGACACGCGACCTATTACTCCTACACCGCTTTGAGCGGTGACATTCGGTAGCGCTAGGCCTTTAGCGATCAGGCCTTTTCCACGCTGGGTGATATTTTGCCACATCGAATCTGCTTTAGCGACTAAAGATTTCGCGACTAAGGCCGATTTAGAGGCGTATTTTCCCACAAAAGCCGCGGGGCTTTCGCCAGTGCCATCGGTCCGAGCGCGCGGGTCTGTCGCCGGATGTACAGTGGCCGACTGAAAGACCTCAGGATCTACAGAGGGATCATTTTCGGCCGTGGTTTGGTCAAAGCCGTGGTCGTCTTGTGGCGCTGGTGCGAATTCTGCCGTGTCTCGGACGGCTTCCACCGTCTCAATCGGACCGGCGGTTTCAGCCGTTGCGGCTGTAATGGGCGCTTCGAGTGGGCTGATGTCTTCGTCCGCGACTGGATCAGCGGTGGGAACAACCAGTTCGTGCGCAGGTTCCAGATTGTGGAACTCGGCCTCGCGCTGGGTGAGCTGCGGCGTGCGGCCAACGTAGGCTTCGGCCATGGGGCTTGGTGGTTCCGGAATCACGGTGCCATAGGAAGCCGTATCAGAGGCTGAACCGCTGTTTGGCATTCGGTTGCTTGGCGGCGGCGTGCTGCGCTTTGCTGTAGAGGCGTCGCGCGGTGCTTGGCGGTCCAATACGGTCGCCGCTTCCGCGTAGGTCCGAAGGCGCTGGCGCGCACGGAACTCCAACGATGGCTGGGGCGCGCGATTGGTTGGCGCGGCGGAGAGCGGCGCAACGCGCTCGTCTCTCGACGTGACAATTTTGGGTCGACTGCGAGTGCTCCCCAACTCAAGAGCAGTAAATCGACGGCTGCGAGACAAATCGTCTGAACGGTCCATATAGGCCTCAAAATCGTTTAGCCAGAAACACTTAGGTCTCTGATTTAAAATATAATTTTCGACCGAAATTATGATGATGGTCGAAGAAAGTGGGCTAATGCCCTGAAATTAGGCGTGTTTATGACAAAGAATGGCCCGTAATGCAAGCTTTATGCGAATTTTCGTGATGGCCGATTTTCGCTGGTCCGATACGCAGGATTGCCCTTGCCATCCTTTAATCCCTCGCCTAGAAACCAATCCATCGGTTGGGGCATGGCCAAGCGGTAAGGCACCCGGTTTTGATCCGGTGATCCCAGGTTCGAATCCTGGTGCCCCAGCCACCTTTATTTCTACGACAAACGCAGCATGATTGCGGGCGCGCTGATGCGCCGCTCTTTGTCTGGTTCAGCGCACATTCTATCGTGGTGCTGTAACGATGACATTTCTTTCAGGGCAATAAGCGTTCTCATGGCCAATCAAATCCGCGCTCTTCACGACATCAAAGACCTCGACATGCGAATCGCTGCGAATGGCGATTGGTTCTACCAAGGCTCCAAGATCGAACGCCCAGCGCTGGTGCGCTTGTTTTCGACCGTTTTGCGGGTGGAGCCGGATGGCCGATTCTTTTTGCAGACGCCGGTAGAGCGCGGCGAGGTCATCGTTGAAAAAACACCCTTTATCGCCATTCTGATGACGGTCGAGGGCAGCGGGACGGACCAGACCTTGCGGTTTGAGACGAACGTGGGCGACTCCGTTGTTGCCGATCCTGCGCACCCTCTGTCTTTCACGCTTGATCCCGAAACCAACGAGCCGTTCCCCGTGTTGGACGTTCGCGATGGTCTGACCGCGCGGCTCAATCGAGCGGTGTTCTATCAATTGGTGGATTTGGCGGTCGAAGATCCGGAGTCGGGCGGCCTGCGGGTTTGGTCGGGCGGTACGGCGTTTTCGCTTGCTGGCCTTGATCCGTGACGCTGACGGCGGCGGCGCTGCGCCAGACCATCGGCGCTTGGGGGCAATCGGAAGCAGAGCGCCAGCCGCGTTTTGGCGATGACCTGCGCGCTGACGGCAGCAACCCGCAACGCCGCGCCAGCGCTGTCATGGTGATCCTGCTCGATCATGGGACAGACATTACACTGGTTCTGACCCAACGCGCCGCGCACTTGCCCAAGCACCCCGGTCAGATTTCCTTTCCCGGGGGACGGGCAGAGGCCGAAGACGCGGATTTGCTCGATACAGCCCGGCGCGAAACCCGTGAAGAAGTTGGTTTCGACATCGCGCGGCACGACGTTTTGGCCGCCTTGCCCCGATACGCCACGCGAACCGGCTACGACGTTGCGCCCTTTGTTGCGCTGGTCAAACCACCAACCCAGTGGACCCCACAAGAGAGTGAAGTAGCCGCCATTTTTGAGGTGCCGTTGGCGCGGTTTTTGGCCGGTGATAACTGGCACCGCGACGGCGCGCGCTTCGCAGGCAGTCCATTGAGGCATTGGTGGGCCATGGATATTGAGGGTCGTTATCTTTGGGGCGCGACTGCGGCCATGCTACATGGCTTTGCAGAACGCCTGTGTGCGGACCTGAACCGACCCTTTTGACGTGATCCATGATCCCTTCTGACGACGATCCGAATGTAACTGAGCCTTTGCCCGACGATGACAGTCGCCCTGTCGCGACGGTTGATGCATCTGTGCTGCTGTCGGCGCACGGCGGGGCCGCGGCTGAGCTGATCGATATTTTGGGCCGCGACGCGCGCTTTGTCGGCGGCTGTGTGCGCGACATGGTGTTGGGGCAGTTTGGTGAGGGTGACATCGACATCGCCACGCCCTTGCACCCCCGCAACGTCACCCGCCGCCTGACCCGCGCCAATTGGAAAGCCATTCCCGTTGGCATCGAGCACGGCACGGTTTTGGCGGTCGCGCCCGAAGGCGGGGGGACGTTTGAGGTGACGACGCTCCCCGAAGATGTTGAGACCGACGGACGGCACGCCACGGTGCGCTTTACCGACAGTTGGAAAGAAGACGCGGCGCGGCGTGATTTTACCTACAACGCCATTTCCGTGGATCGCGAAGGCTATCTGTACGACTACTTTGGCGGCCTTGAAGACCTCGAAGGCGGCTATACGCGCTTTGTCGGCAATGCTTCTGACCGCATTGCTGAGGACAGACTGCGGATTCTGCGGGCGTACCGGTTTCATGCACGATTTGGCTTGCGCGCGTGGGACGGGGCCACGGCGCGGGCGTTGGCGGCCCAAGCCCATGAGCTGCAGCACCTCTCTGGCGAACGGATCCGGCAGGAGATGGGGAAGCTGCTGGTTGGGCCAAACGTTATTGCCGTCCTGAAAATGATGGCGAGTCATGGCGTCCTCCAACACGTTATTCCCGCCGCGCCCCACCGGTTCCGCACCGATGACTTTGGCTTGCTTGATCGTTTGATGATTTTGGAAGATTTGCACGATCAGCCGGGCTTGTGGCGGCGGCTTGCCGCTTTGCTTCACCGGGATCAAGACCGCATGAAGGCGCTGGCTGAACGTTACCGGATTTCTAACCGAGACCGTGATGCCCTCATGGCCCTGAGCGCACAGGTGCCAGCAAAACCCCTTAATTGGGCGCTGTATCAAGATGGGTCTGGCGCGGCTTTGGACCGCTTGCTGTTGGACGCCGCTGAGATGAATGCGCCTGCCAGTGCCGGACATGTGCACCGCATCCTGTGCTACGAGCCGGCGGTGCTGCCCATCAGCGGGCAAGACGCCCTCGACCTCGGCGTTGGTCCGGGGCCACTGGTTGGGCAGCTTATTCGACGGGTTGAGGCGTGGTGGATCGAGCGCGATTTCCAGCCCACGCGAGAAGACTGCCTGTGGCAGCTGTCGCACGCGATCAAGGCAGAATTTGACTTAGGCGACAGATGAACGATGTCCTTGAGTGCGCCTGCGGCGAAGAAGACCTATGCACACATGCGCATGTAAGATAATGTGGCATGACCATTTGGACCAACGGACAAGAGATAATCTTTTGACTTTGAACCCTGAAACATCCAGCGACCGCCGCACGGCGGGGCAATCGGTAGCGGACTGGGTCGCCGAAGAACTCAAGCGACACATCGCTTCGGGTGAACTGGCGCCGGGCGATCGCTTGCCGGGGGAGCGTCAGCTTTCTGATGCGTTGAGTGTAAGCCGGGTTTCCATTCGGTCCGCTTTGCAAAACCTCAAGGCCCAAGGCTTGCTCAGCTCGGTTCAGGGTGGCGGCACGCACGTTGTGGCGCGCGATCCGTCTATGGATCGTCCCTTGCTGCACTTGGTTGCCTCTGACCCGCATGCGTTGCACGATCTGGCTGAGATGATCGGTCACGTGGCCAGCTTTGGCGCACGCCGTGCTGTGCAGAATATCACGTCGGACCAAATCGAAGACATGAAAGCGGTGTTGGAGACCATGGCGCTGTCTGGACGCTCACCGTCCTTGCAGGCTACCGATGACATTAAATTCCACGCTTTGCTCGCCCGCGCGTCAGAAAGCGGGGCGTACATGCACCTGATGTCGGTGTTGCAGGAAACATTGGGCGCAGCGTTGATGTCGAAAGCGGCGCGCAATCAGCCAACACGCGAAGAGGCCCACGCCTTTCTGCACATCAATCGGCTGCTGGTTTTGGCTTTGGTTGAGCGCGATGCTGATCAGGCCGGTCAATTGGCGCAATCCCATGCGGACCAACGCCGAAAGTTGATGGAGAACGCTGTTCCTTTGCAGGACGCTCAGCGCTCCACCCCGTTAAGAGCGGCCGGTTAACCGCTCTTTCCCATTCCCGCGTTACAGATCCATCGTTCCCGTCATATCGCGCAGGCGCTCGGCTACGGTCTGCCACATGGCGTTGTTGGGGCTCAGGGCCAGTGCGGCTTCCACAAACTCAAGCGCCAGTTCGGTCTGACCAGACCGCATCGCAATCTGCGCGCCGCCCATCAAAGCACCAAAGTGCCGCGGTTCAAGATCGATGGTGACTTGAACGTCAGTCAAACTCTCAAAATTATTGCCCATCAGGAAATGCGTGGTTGCGCGCATATTGTAGGCTTCGGCGAAGTCGGGGTTAAGCTCGATCGCTTGGGTGAATTGCTCAATGGCCGCTTTGTAGTCAGAGGACTGCATCGCATCCATACCCAGCGTAAAGGCTTCGTCCACGGCTGGTTGTTCGACGGAGCGCCACGCACTCCAGATCTGGTTTTCCAAAATCTGTCGTTCAATGACGTCCTCGGTCTGGTAGAGGGCGTCGAAATAGGCATCAAGGCGGGGATCGGTCTGATCGGCCTGCGCCACCGTCACGGGCGCAGCAAAGAGGGTGAGGAAAAAAATAATCTGTTTCATGATCTTAACCATGAAACGACCGACCGGCTCTGCAAGGGTCGGATTGTCACAGTGGGGTCATAAACCCCGGAAACTCACGCATCCGTGACGAGCCAAAAGAAAAAGGCCGGAGCTATGCGCTACCGGCCTTTCCCGAATATTCATACTGTCTTGCCACCCTAGAGCGGCACAACATCAGCCCTGGCGGGCCTTAAAGCGTGGGTTACGCTTATTGATAACGTAGACGCGACCGCGACGACGGACGATTTTACAGCCCTTCTCGCGCAGTTTTGCGGTCTTCAGTGAGTTACAAACCTTCATGGCTCTCTCCGTGGCCATGCGGCCAACTCAAATAGGGTTCCGAGGAATTGGGCGGGTTTTAACCGGGAGTCTGCCTCGGAGTCAACGAAGCGCAGTCTTGCGTCTAGGGCGGAGCAGGTCGAACTCACGAATTAAATCATCTCAGAGCGCTTTGTTGTAATATTTGTTACAAGCTCGGTAACATAATCCGTAACCCAGCCAATCTATAGACAGTCCAGCAGCAGGCACGCATAACCACCCCTTGTGGCGCCCCTCCACCCCTGCTTGATCACGGCCCCACCACTGGCAAAGGCACAAACCATGCTTCGCAACCGACTGGCAAAAATCGTCGCGACCCTAGGCCCGGCCTCAAACACCGGCGAGGCCATCACGTCTCTGTATGAGTCCGGCGCAGATGTGTTCCGTATTAATGCCGCCTATTCCAACGACGCCGACAACGCGGCACTGATTGGTCAAGTGCGCGAAGCGATTTCGGATGACTCAAAGCCGGTGGGCACCATCTGGGATCTGCCGGGGCTGAAAATGCGCATCGGTGGCTTCAAGGATGGCAGCGCAACGCTGGTTGCCGGATCGACTTTCACGCTCGACCAATCCCCTGAGGATGGTGACGAAACCCGCGTTTATCTGCCCTTTCCCGAGGCTTTTGCCCACACGCGCGTCGGCGATGTCCTGCGCTTGGATGACGGGCGCCTGACACTGCGGGTGACGGAGGTCACGTTGTTCCGCCTTTCGACCACCGTCGTTGCGGGCGGTGAGCTGTCGGCCAACAAGGCCATTTTGTTCCCCAACGTCCCCATTCCAACCGCTGAAGTATCCAACCGCGATGCGGAAAGCCTGAGTGTCGCGCTGGAGGCCGGGGCTGACTGGATCGCAGCGACGGCCAACGGCTCGCTCGACGTGGTTCGCGATTTGAAGCGCCGGATTGGCGGCAAGGCGCGGTTGATGGTCAAAATCGACAGCAAGGAAATGCTGGATCAGCTCGAAGCGGTGCTTGAGCTCGCCGATGGGTTGTTTCTGGCGCGCGGTGATCTGGGTTCTCGCATGCCGGTCGAAATGATCCCCAATGCGCAAAAAGACACTATTCTTGCCGCCCGCGAAGCCGGGAAGCCGGCGATTGTCGCAGCGCAGATGCTTGAATCCATGGTTGGTGATCCAACCCCGACCCGGGCTGAGGCCTCGGATGTCTGTCAGGCCATTTACGATGGTGCAGACGCGGTAACGCTGTCAGCCGAGACGGCCGTTGGTCACTATCCCATCGATTCCGTCGCGATGATGGAACGGCTGATCATGTCAGCAGAGACGGACGATTTCGATACAGCCGTGGGCCGTGCCTTGGGCACAGCGGGGGAAGACGGCTCAAAGGTCGAGACCATTGGCGGGGCGATTTCCAACGCCGCTGTCTCCGTTTCCAACGAGCTGCAAGCCTGTGCGATTGTCGTGCACACGTCCAGCGGATCCACGGCGCGCCGCGTGGCGCGTCTGCGTCCGGGGCGTCCGATCCTGTGTCTGACAGATATGGAAGAAACCCGCCGTTACATGACGGTTGTTTGCGGTGTGCACTCCTTGCACATGCCATCGCTGAGCAGCTGGAAAGAGGTTGTTGAGGTCGCGGTCAAGGCGGCCAAAGAGCAGCAATTGGGCGAAGCGGGTGAAGTGATTGTCATCACCGCTGGCATGCCATGGGGCGCATCGGGGTCAACGAACATCCTGCGCGTGGCAACGCTCTAACCCCGGCTCCGCTTCGTCATCCTGTCCGGGTCTGGGTCCGGGTCAGGCGGATTGCTGTTCCGTCTGACGCTGCCACAGGCCGGCATAAAGCCCGTCCAGCGCCAGCAGCTCGTCATGGGTTCCGCGTTCGGCCAAGCTGCCGTTATCCAACACCAAAATCTGATCGGCATGCATGACGGTCGAGAGCCGATGCGCGATGATCAGCTGCGTGCGCCCTTCGCCAGCGTGGGCGAAGTTGCGGACGATTTCCGCTTCGGTTCCGCTGTCGAGCGAGGATGTCGCTTCGTCGAGGATAAAGATGCGCGGGTTCTTCAGGTAGGCGCGTGCGATCGCCAAGCGCTGGCGCTCCCCGCCTGACAGCTTCAGCCCCCGATCCCCAACAATGGTCTCGTAGCCCATGGGTAGGCCTTCGACAAAGATACTGAACGCCGCCATGCGCGCCGCCTCGCGGACTTCGTCCATGCTGGCCTCAGGGCGGGCGTAGCGGATGTTGGCGTCGATGGTGTCGTGGAACAGCACACAGTCTTGGGGCACCACGCCCAAGGCGTCGCGCGCGCTCCTCAGACGGACGTCGCGAATGTCCTGCCCATCAATCAGAATGGATCCCTTGTCTGGATCATAGAGGCGCAGCAACAGTTTCTGGATCGTAGACTTCCCCGCCCCCGTCGGCCCGACCAGCGCTGTTGTTTTGCCGCCGGGTACGACAAAGCTCAAGTCGCGCAAAACCGTGCCTTTGGAGGCGTAATCAAAGGTGACACCTTCGAACGCAAGCGACCCGTCGCCCGGCACCAAATCTGGCGCGCTGGCTTTGTCGTGGATGGTATTGGGGACTTCGAACAGAGACATCATGCGCTCGGTGTGGCGCAGGCTGTCGAGGATGCGACGGTTGACGATGCCCAAGCCCCGCAGCGGCTGGAACAAGCGCAAGATCAAAA
>Ga0206124_10003071_pt1 | contig 12063 bp, 10 predicted proteins | sample Helgoland_Spring_3_FD_148671 | JGI IMG/M metagenome (GOLD analysis project Ga0206124, IMG submission 148671) | Pelagic subsurface seawater microbial communities from Kabeltonne, Helgoland, North Sea - Helgoland_Spring_Bloom_20160321_2 | ecosystem: Environmental > Aquatic > Marine > Epipelagic ... | reverse complement strand
TCTTTTCCCTGAAGGGAAGTTGACCCAGGATGGGGAAATCAATGAGTTCAAAACGGGCATTGAGCGTATTCTGGAAAGAAATCCAGTGCCGGTGGTGCCGATGGCATTGCAGGGGTTATGGGGCAGTTTTTTCAGCCACAGTCATGGCGGTGTCTTCAAAAAGCCATTTCGTCCACACTGGCGACACATCAAGGTTTTGGCCGATAGTCCAATTCCGCCAGAGCAGGCAACAGCTCAGATTTTTCAGGAACAGGTAGCGCATCTGCGCGGAAGTTATCGCTAGGGTGGTCATCACACAAACCGGCAAGTAAGCAATCAGGTGAGCAATTAAGATGGGTAAACTAAAACTACATTGGCAAATGCTGATCGCAATTATTGCTGCGATTCTGGTTGGGTTGTGGTCGGGAACCGATAGCGAGGTATTGGGCGTTAGCCTCTACGATATTTTTGACTTTGTAGGCACACTGTTTCTCAACGCGCTGAAAATGATCATTGTGCCGCTGGTAATGTCCTCGATTATTGTCGGTGTGGCCGGCATGGGCAATAGTGACAATCTGGGAAGGCTCAGCGCCAAAACCATCACGTTTTATATGCTGACGAGCCTGCTATCTATTACCGTCGGACTCATATTGGTGAACTTGTTAGCCCCCGGTGTGATTGACGGTGAAGCAGCAGGTACCCGCTTAAATTTGAGTTCATCGGATGCCATCACAGAACAGTTAATGAGGGTTGAAGGTCGCAGTGCGGGTGATATAACGGCCGTGTTTCTGCGGATGGTGCCGCCGAATATTATTAAGGCCGCTTCCGATGGACAAATGCTCGGGCTGATTGTCTTCGCTCTGTTGTTCGGCGTATTTATGACTCGGATTACCACGGAATTTAGCCAGACGATGCTGAGTTTCTGGCAGGGTGTGTATGAAACCATGATGGCGGTCACGATGTTTATCATGAAGTTTGCACCCATTGGTGTTTTTGGGTTGGTGGCTAAGACAGTGGCTGCCACCGGGTTTGATGCCTTTCAGCCGTTGCTGGTGTTTTTCCTGACGGTGGTCTTGGCGTTGGCTATTCATGTGTTTTTTACCCTAAGCCTGATGCTTCGGCTGGCGGGGATCAATCCACTCAAACATTACCGGGCCATGTTGCCCGCGTTGTTAACGGCTTTTTCAACCGCATCTTCATCAGGCACCTTGCCGGTGACTATTGAGTGCGTGGAGAAAAATGCCGGTGTTTCAAATCGCACAACCTCCTTTGTGTTGCCTCTAGGGGCCACTATTAATATGGACGGCACGGCTCTCTATGAATGTGTGGCAGCCATGTTCATTGCCCAAGCCTATGGGCTGGATCTCAGTTTTGTCACCCAATTTATCATTGTGTTAGTGGCCCTGCTTACCTCCATCGGTGTTGCCGGTATACCTGCCGCTAGCTTGGTTGCCATTACGGTTATTCTGGGGGTGATTGGGCTACCTCTGGAAGCTATCGGGATGCTGCTGGTGACAGATCGTATCCTGGATATGATGCGCACGGCGGTTAATGTTTTCAGTGATTCTTGTGGCGCAGTGATTATTGCTAGAACGGAAGGCGAGGAAGGTGTGTTAGCGGGATAGTAAATAAAAAAAGCCCGGCTTTTAGCCGGGCTTTTTTTATGCCTTGAAAAGAAAATCGGGTTTAGCCAAAGATCCATTTAAAGAAGAAGAAAAACACGATAGCTAGGCCGGCCCCAGCGGGAAGGGTAATAAGCCAAGACATAAAGATGGTTCCAATGACCCGCATATTGAGTGCGGCAATACCGCGGGCCAGACCAACGCCCAGTACCGCGCCAACGAGGGTGTGGGTTGTTGAAATGGGGAGCCCAATACCGGATGCAAGTACCACCGTGGCCGCCGCACCCAGTTCAGCGGCAAAGCCACGGCTTGGAGTGAGCTCGGTAATTTTTTTGCCGATGGTGCCCATTACTTTGAAGCCATAGGTCGCTAGCCCCAACATAATGCCGACGCCCCCCAGTAGCAGAATCCAACTGGGCATGATACTTTTCGCCCCAACAGCGCCAGAATTAACCACGCTGACTACAGCGGCTAGAGGCCCAACGGCGTTGGCTACATCATTGGATCCGTGGGCAAAGGCCATCGCGCATGCAGTGAAAATCATCAGCACAGCAAAGACTTTCTCCACACTGGCAAAGCGATTGTAGCGCTCGGCTTGTTCATCGCGCTGGACACGATGGAGCAGTATGCCGCCAACGATTGAGACGATGACACCTACACCGGCTGCTACCAGCATGCATTCACCAAAACTCATGGCGATGCCGGCATCCTTGAACACGTGTTTGAGCCCTTTGACCATGGTGACCATAGCGATCAAAAAGCCCACGGCAAACATATAGATCGGAATAAATTTCTTGGCGCGGTTAAAGGGATCTTCTTGGGTGAGAATCAGCTTCTGAACACTGCGAAACAGCATGTAAGAAACAGTGCCGGCCATCACTGGCGAGACCACCCAGCTGGCAACAATTGTCCCCACTTTGCCCCAGTTGACTGCATCGGGAGAGATGCCTACGGCGGCAAAACCTACGATGGCTCCAATGATGGAGTGGGTGGTGGAAACTGGCCAGCCCATGATGCTGGCAATCAATAACCAGGTGCCTGCGGCAAGTAGTGCTGAAAGCATCCCGTAGACGAGTAATTCCGGTGTGTCAGCTAAGACAGAGGAATCAATAATCCCCTTCCGGATGGTTGAGGTTACTTCCCCGCCCGCCAGATAGGCACCGGCAAATTCAAAGACCATGGCCCCCAATATGGCTTGCTTTATGGTGAGAGCGCCCGCGCCCACGGAGGTGCCCATTGCATTGGCCACATCATTGGCACCGACGCCCCAGGCCATAAAGAGCCCGAATAGACAGGCGAGGAGGATCAGTATTTGGCCGTATTCAGCAAATAGCGTCATATCTGGATTTCCTAGTTGTTATTATCAACCCAGTTATCGGGCAAGCAATAGCTGTAGACGACCACCGACACCTTCGGCCAAGTCGGCCAGTTCGCCAATCATGTCAATGACCTGGTAAAGGAACATCATATCGATGGGGGGAAGCTCCTGTTCCAGCTCAAATAACTGGTGGCGAATTTCCTGCTCCAGTTGGTCAGTTTTGTCTTCCAACAGATCAAGTTCACCAATCATCTTTTCGACAAGGTCTACTTCATTGCCACTAAAGCCAACTTCCAGTAGTTCATCGAGTTCATTGATGGCTTTTAACGCCTGTCTGCCCGCGTCTATTGAAGAGGAGACAAGGTCGGTCATTTTCTGGTGGAGCGGTTCAGGGATGGACATTTTTCTACCCAGCATCAGACCAGCAATATCCTTAGAGCGGTTGGCAATACGATCTTGCAGGCTAAGCAGGTCCAGAAGGTCTCCACGATCGAGAGGCATAAACAGGCTTTTCGGCAGCTGGAGGCGTAGTTTTCGTTTCATTTCGTCCGCCTTATCTTCCTTTTTGGAGATGGCGTCAAACGTGTCCGAAGCCAATTGCCAGTCGTTGGCGATGGTCGCGGCCAGAAAATCCTGCAGCTTTTCGGCACAGGCCACTACTACTGTCATATGAGCTTGCAGTGGGCTGATGGGGGATTTGCCAAAAAGGTTGAAAATACTCTTACTGAAAACCATGGAGTGAACTCCTGTGAGGATAGGTCGCGAGTATATGAAGCTGTAACAAAAATGTCACACTTTCGGCGTTAACTTTTACACTTGGCCATAGCGTTCACTCCCACCCATCCAGCGACGGATAATGGCATTAGCCTGTGATGGGTATCTTGCCAGCATAGTTTCAGCCGTTTTCTTGATGTTTGGGAGTAGGTGGGCATCACGTTGTAGGTCGGCAATACGCAATTCCATTTCGCCTGTTTGTCGGGTGCCAAGGACTTCACCTGGGCCGCGAAGCTTTAGGTCCATTTCTGCTATTTCGAAACCATCCGTCGTTTGGCGCATGATTTTCAGGCGCTCGGTACCCTGTGGGGAGAGCGGCGCGCTGTAGAGCAGCACACAGTGACTTTCTTCTTTCCCTCGACCGACTCGACCTCGTAGTTGATGAAGCTGAGCAAGCCCAAGGCGCTCGGGGTTTTCAATGACCATCAGGCTGGCATTGGACACATCTACACCTACTTCAATTACGGTGGTGGCAACCAGCAGTTGAGTCTTGCCATTCTTGAAGGCGTCCATTGCAGCGGCCTTTTCGCCAGATTTAAGTCGGCCGTGAATGAGTCCAATTTGTAATTCGGGTAATAACAGGTGTAGTTCATCCGTCGTCGCTTCAGCTGCTTGGGCTTCAAGGACATCTGATTCTTCAATTAACGTGCATACCCAGTAGGCCTGACGGCCATTGGCGCAGGCAGTACGCACCCGTTCAATAACCTCTTGGCGGCGATGATTGGCAATAACGACGGTATTGACTGGAGTCCTGCCCGGAGGCAGCTCATCAATAATGGAGCAGTCTAGGTCGGCGTAGGCGCTCATTGCCAGGGTTCTGGGAATCGGCGTTGCTGTCATGATCAGCTGATGGGGCGTGGCGTTACTGCCCTGCCCTTTTTCTTTCAGGGCTAAGCGTTGATGAACTCCGAAGCGGTGCTGCTCGTCGATAACGGTGAGTCCTAGGTCGTGGAATACCACCTCTTCTTGAAACAAGGCGTGTGTACCGACAATTACTTGCGCAGAACCATCTTGAATGGCTTTTAACTGAACCTCCCGTGCCTTGCCCTTAACTTTTCCGGTTAACCAGGCCATATGAATACCAAGCGGTTCAAGCCATGTCTGAAAGTTGTTGCGGTGCTGCTCTGCGAGTATTTCCGTGGGCGCCATGATGGCGGCTTGTTTGCCATTGGCGACGCACTGTAATGCGGCTAGTGCCGCTACAACTGTTTTACCAGAACCCACATCACCCTGCACTAGTCGCAACATGGGAAAAGGGTTTGCCAAATCCTGTTGAATTTCTACAGTGACGCGCCGTTGGGCGGCAGTGAGTTGGAATGAAAGTGAAGAAAGAAACTGTTGCTGAAGTTTCTCGTCGTGACGGAGGGCGGGGGCATTCTGTTGCTGAAAAGTTAAGCGCAGTCTCAGCAAGGTAAGATGGTGAGCCAGTAGTTCTTCAAATGCCAATCGCTGCTGGGCTGGATGTTCACCGTTGGCCAGCAGGTCGAGGGGCGCTGACGTTGGCGGTTGATGGATAAAGTTAATCGCCTCGATTAAAGCAATTTTATGTAATGCTTCCGGTAACAGCTCGGTGAGGGAATGCTCACCCATTAATGCGAGCGCCTGGCTGGCGATGGTGCGCAACCGCTGCTGACTAATACCTTCAGCAGCAGGGTACACGGCAGTTAGGTGTTGTTGCAGCGGCTGAGGCTTATGTCGATCTAAAAATTGGTATTCGGGGTGGTACATTTCCAGCCCGGAGCTGCCGTGTTTGACCTCTCCGTAGCAGCGCAGGCGACTGCCTGTTTTCAGGTTTTGCCGTTGCGCACTACTAAAATGAAAAAACCTCAGGGTAATGAGGCCGGTATTGTCCTGAATGCGGCACATTAAACTGCGACGTCGGCCATAGACCAGATCGCAACCGCGAATTTCCCCTTCGATAACAACGTCGGTATTGAGTTGTGCGCTGCCAATCGGGGTGATCCTGGTTCTGTCCATATACCGCATTGGTAGGTGGAACAGAATATCTTGAATGGTGTGAATGCCAAGCTTGGTTAGTTTTCCAGCGAGCTGGGTTCCTACACCCTTGAGCTGAGTGACAGGTATTTGGTCTAGCGTCTTTTCAGTCATTCTGCTACAGGGCAATGAGGTAGCGGGTGATGTTTTATGGCATCTCGAAGGGCGTCGATCGCCTTGTGTCGAGGAAAGCTGGCTCGCCAGGCCAGCGCTGAGGTGCGACAAGGCGCTGGGCCAGCAAAAGGGCGAGTGACGAGAAGGCCCTCTTTATAACCGGTACCGATTGCTGCTGACAGGGGCAGGATAGTAATACCAAGGCCGGATGCCACCATATGACGTAAGGTTTCCAGTGAGCTGCCTTCGCTGTGAGTTCTAATTTTTCTCTGGTTGTCATCTTGATGTTTGTTCAGATTAGGCAGCGCTTCGCGGACCTGATCACCAAAGCAGTGACCTTCACCTAGCAATAAAACATTCTCCCATTCAAGATCGTCTGGTTTGATCTGCTTCTTCTTGGCTAGAGGATGGTTGTCGGGCATCAGTACCACAAAAGGTTCTGAATAGAGTGGTTGGGTGACGACGTCAGGTTCGCTGAAGGGCAAAGCAACAATGATCACATCCAGCTCGCCTTTGCGTAATCGTTGTCTGAGGGTGCCGGTAAAGCCCTCTTCTACCACTAGCGGCATTTGTGGCACGGCCTTTTGGAGTGCCGGAATAAAATGAGGGAATAAGTAGGGGCCAATGGTGAAAATAGCACCCACATGCAGTGGGCTCTTGAGCTGGTCTCTACCGGCAGACGCGATATCTTTGATGGAGGCGCTTTCCTCCAAGACTCGCTGGGCTTGGGCTATGACCTGTTCGCCAATGGGCGTGGTTCGGACGTTATTCTTGGAGCGTTCGAATAAGTCGATGCCAAGTTCTTGCTCAAGTTTTTTAACCGCAATGCTCAGGGTGGGCTGACTGACGTGGCACAGCTTTGCTGCTTGGCCAAAATGTTGTTGTTGCGCTAGTGTGACGATGTAGCGTAATTCGGTTAAGGTCATGATGAATTCCTCAGCTTGATAGATGATAGCTAAAACAAATCAATAATGGAAAGCTCATTGTCAGGGTTGTGCATGTAAGGGTTGTTTATGAAGGTATTGTTCATCGGTTGTGGTGATATAGGTGTCCGAACCATTCAGGCACTGACGTGCTCACAGGTCAGTTCAAATTGGCAGGCTCTTGCCATGCGTCGTCATCCAGAACAGTTGCCGCGAGGTATCTGCGCCGTTGCTGGTGACCTCCGAGATGTAGAGACTCTTTCGGGTTTGATGGCGAGTGCTTGCTTTGATGTGTTGGTCATATCGTTGACGGCAGATCAGATCAGCGATGATGGTTATCGTGATTCCTATGTGGCGGGAGCACAGGCATTACAGTCGGCTATCACTCAGAGTGGTCAGCTTCCCGGCCTAGTAATATGGGTTTCCAGTACCGGTGTTTATGGTCAGGATGATGGTGAGTGGGTAGATGAGTTGTCGGAAACAGCGCCTGTCTCATTTAGGGGGAGGCGATTACTTGAGGCGGAACAACTGATAGGCGGGCTACCAGTACCAACGGTGATCGTTAGGTTTTCGGGTATTTATGGCCCAGGGCGAGGTCGACTGGTCAATCAAGTGCGGCAGGGTGTTATCGCGCCACAAAACCCCACTCATTGGACTAACCGGATTCATTCGGAGGATTGTGCAGGTGTGCTAGCTCATCTCTTGGATAGATTTTACCAGGGTGCTCCAATAGAGGACCTGTACTTGGCTACTGACAACCAGTCGGCCTCTGCCCATGAGGTCCAGCATTGGTTGGCTGATCGACTTGGTATTGAGCCGCAGGAAGGTAGTGAAACTAGGCGAGCGGGGAACCGTCGATGCAGCAATTTACGGTTGAAGGAAAGCGGCTATACGTTTCTCTACCCAACCTATAGAGAGGGCTATGGCGCATTATTAGTTGGTGAAAAATTAATGAATAAATAGTTAATTAATTAATGGGTAAACAGTGGCCCACCGGTGGATAAGTAGTGGTCAGTCTCTCCCCGTAGTCTAGATGACCACAATGCCATCCATTTCTACACCGACCCCTTTGGGAAGCGCTTTAACGCCGATGGCCGCTCGTGCCGGATAGGGCTCAGAAAAATAGCGAGCCATTATCTCATTAACGGTAGCAAAGTTGCCTAGGTCGGTGAGGAAAATATTGAGCTTAACGATATCCTTCAGCTCTCCCCCCGCAGCCTCGCAAACAGCCGTCAGGTTTTTAAAGACCTGTTCAATCTCTGCATCGATACCGCCGTCTACAACTGACATGGTTTCAGGGTCAAGTGGGATTTGCCCGGAGAGGTAAACCGTGTTGTTAACTTTAATTGCTTGAGAGTATGTGCCAATTGCAGCAGGCGCTTTCTCTGTGCTGATGGCGGCTTTGTTTATCATTGGGGGGGGTGTCCTCTATTGATCAGCTCTTAATGCGGTAAACCCGTTGCACCTGATTTAGGTTGCGGATACGACGCATGACTTTTGCAAGATGAACGCGCCCCTTTACGTCAATAATTAAGTCGACAATGCCGGAGTGGGCGTCGCGTTCGTTAACACTAATTTTATGGATAGTGGCCTCGCATTCGGCAATGCGTGAGGCGAGTGTGGCGATAATACCTCGTTCAGAGATGAGCTCAACCTTGAATTCCACGGGAAAGTCACCTTTGACCTTGGGGGACCAGTTCAGAGGCATGCATTTTTCAACGTTGGTACGAATCTCGTTGAGGTTATTACAAGACTCTCGATGTACCACCAATCCTTTTCCGGGGCTAAGGTGCCCCAGAATGGGGTCGCCGGGAATAGGGCGACAGCAGCGCGCATAGTTGATCACTAGTCCTTCGCTGGCATCAATCATGATCGGCGATTTGAATTCTTCAGGCATCGTTTCTTGGCGCATCGACGGAGGTGCCATCAGGTTGGCTACGGCATAGGCCAATCGGTTGCCAAGGCCTATTTGTTGTAAAACATCCTCAAACGTAGCAGCCCCAGTTTCGGTAAGTATCCGTTTGATCCAGGATTTTCGGATACTTTTGTAATTAGTGCCAAAGTTTTCCAGTGCTCGATCCAGCAGTCGTTTGCCCAGTTCGACTGATTCATCGTGCTGCTGGTGTTTCAGGAAATGACGAATGGCGCTACGGGCCTTGGCGGTCATGACAAAGTTTAACCAAGAAGGGTTGGGCTGAGCGTCTTTGGCGGTAATAATTTTGATTTTGTTGCCGCTTTGCAGGGGTTCTGAGAGCGAAGTGAGCTGACCATTTATTTTACAAGCTACACAGGTATTGCCCACATCGGTATGCACTGCGTAGGCAAAGTCTACCGGTGTTGCCCCGGAGGGTAGAGAAATAATCTCGCCCTTGGAGGTAAACACATAGACTTCGTCTGGGTACAGATCTGTTTTGACGTGCTCGATAAACTCAAGTGAATTGCCCGCTTGTTGTTGGATTTCGAGTAGGCCCTGAACCCAGCGGTTGGCCCGTGGCACGCCCTCTTCCTTAGACTTGTAAAGCCAGTGGGAGGCGATGCCAAAGTTAGCCATGGCATCCATGTCGGTGGTTCTGATCTGAACTTCGATAGGAACGCCGTGCATGCCGAGAAGAATATTGTGTAGTGACTGATAACCATTCACTTTGGGTATGGCGATATAGTCTTTGAATTCACCAGGAACGGGCTTGAACAGATTGTGGACGATGCCAAGTGTTCGATAGCAATCGTCTACTGATTCAACAACAATACGAAAAGCAAAGACATCCATGATTTCACGAAACGACTTTTTCTTGCTTTTCATTTTCTGGTAGATACTCCAGAGGTGCTTTTCGCGACCGGTAACCGCTGCTGAAATCAGCTCCTGTTCCAAGCGGGTTTCAATGCTGTCCTTGATTTCGTCCACGATCTCTTTGCGATTACCCCGAGCAGCCTTTAGGGCTTGTTGCATCCGCTGATGTCTTATCGGGTACATGGCCGAAAACCCCAATTCCTCAAATTCGATCTTGATATCGTTGATACCTAATCGCTGGGCAATAGGGGCATAAATGTCCAGCGTCTCCCGGGCAATGCGGCGGCGTTTTGCCGGACTCAGTACCCTTAGGGTGCGCATGTTGTGTAACCGATCCGCCAGTTTTACCAGCATCACACGGATATCCTTGGCCATAGCCAGGGTCATTTTTTGAAAGTTGTCGGCTTGTTGTTCGGCTTTGGAGGTGAATTCAATTTCACTGAGCTTGCTGACGCCATCTACCAAATCGGCCACGGTTTGAGTAAAACGCTCAGCTAATTCACTTTTACTGACATCAGTGTCTTCAATGACATCGTGTAATAGCGCTGCCATCAAGCTTTCGTGGTCGAGATGCATGTCGGCTAGAATATTGGCAACAGCAAGTGGGTGGGTAATATAAGGTTCGCCGCTTTGGCGAGATTGCCCTTCGTGACACTGGGCCGCAAATTGGTACGCGCTGATGATGTCCTGGACTTGAGAGGGTTCGAGGTAGGAGGAAAGCTTATGGCTAAGTGCGTCGATAGCTTCCAAGACGTTTCCTCATCCTAAACGAAGGTTACTCTGCTGCAGGTGCGGAGTGTTGCTCGGAAGTGGGTGCTTCCTCTGAAGATACAGCCGCATCCTCATCTTCGCCAATCGATTCCATCAGCAGTTCTTCTGGCTCTTCTTTTTCAGTGAGGATGCTGGCATCAATTAGGCCTGCTTCAATTTCGCGCAATGCCATAACAGTGGGCTTATCATTTTCCCAAGGAAGAAGTGGGTCTTTTCCGCCGGTAGCCAGTTGTCGTGCTCGTTTAGAGCTCACCATGACAAGCTCAAAGCGGTTATCGACATGATCGAGGCAGTCTTCAACAGTAATGCGGGCCATATGCTGTTCCGTTCGTTTTCGGTTGTGAGATGGTTTGCTTTTTGACGAGCAAAGAAAAAACACTGCGGATAGCCGCAGAACCACGCATTTTACGAAATTGTGCGGTTCAGGACAACAAGTCCTTCAGTAAATTGCTGTTTCTTTGTTGTTGATGGGTTAGTTTTAGTCGCTGGCTGGCTACGATCGATTTCAGTTCTGCTAGCGCCACGTCGAAATTATCATTGATGACGAGATAGTCTGCCTCCGCATAGTGGGACATTTCCTCCTGGGCTTCTGCTAGGCGGTGACGAATAACCGCGGGATCATCCTGCCCTCGACCGGTCAGCCGTTCTTCCAGAGTTTTGAGTGATGGGGGAAGAATAAAGATGCCCACACAGTCAGGGAGCAGTTGACGAATTTGCGTTGCACCTTGCCAATCGATTTCAAGAACAACATCTTTTCCGTTGGTCAGAACGCTCTCAACCCAGTTTTGGTCTGTGCCGTAGTGGTTATTAAATACCTGTGCATGTTCAAGGAAAGCTCTCTCGTTGACCATCGCCATGAACGAGGCTTTATTAACAAAGTGATAGTTAACGCCATCGCGCTCGCCCGGACGTTTGGGGCGAGTGGTATGTGAAACAGAAACGCAAATATCGTCACAGTGTTCGAGAAGTGCATTTACCAAGCTGGTTTTACCGGCACCGGAGGGAGCGGATATGGTGTATAGGGTACCTCTATTGGACATGGGTCGTTGTCTCTCCGCCTATTCAATATTCTGGATTTGCTCCCGCATTTGCTCAATAAGTACTTTGAGCTCAACGGAAGATTGAGTAGTGTCGCTGGCGATGGATTTTGAGGCAAGGGTGTTGGCTTCACGATTTAGCTCTTGCATCAAAAAATCCAGCCGTCTGCCGATGGGCTCGCGTTGCGTCAGCACACGATGAATTTCAGACAAATGAGTGTCGAGCCGGTCTAGCTCTTCATCCACATCCGCTTTTTGGGCAAGGAAAACCAGCTCTTGTTCCAGTCGGTCGGCATCAAGGTTGGCGCCGGCATCATGTAGGCGGTCGATAATCTTTTGTTTCTGTGCTGCAAGGAGCTCAGGTAGTTTGGTGCGAACCGTGCGGACTTCAGTTGAAATAGCGTCGAGACGCTGCTCAACAAGAGTCTTGAGCTTTTCACCTTCACGGCGGCGGCCTTCTGCGAGCTGTTTTAATGTGTCTTCAAACAAGCTCATCAGTGCTTGCTTGAGTGCCTCGTGGTCTACTTCAGGTTCTTGTAACGCACCGGGCCACTTGAGAATATCTAAGGGCGAGATTGGCGCAGGATTATGCATCTGTTTGGCTAGCTGCTCACAGGCTGTGATGTATTGTTGCGTCACGGCCTGATTGACAGCAACATTTCCAGTGCCAGCAACAATGTTCAGTTGTAATGAGCAGTCTACTTTGCCTCGTTGCAAATGTTTGCGCGTCAGTTCGCGTTTT
>Ga0206124_10003067_pt1 | contig 12082 bp, 12 predicted proteins | sample Helgoland_Spring_3_FD_148671 | JGI IMG/M metagenome (GOLD analysis project Ga0206124, IMG submission 148671) | Pelagic subsurface seawater microbial communities from Kabeltonne, Helgoland, North Sea - Helgoland_Spring_Bloom_20160321_2 | ecosystem: Environmental > Aquatic > Marine > Epipelagic ... | reverse complement strand
TGATAATTGTTTGTAATTAATAAATTGTATTTGTCGTAATAAAGCACGCAATGTACAAAAATCTATCAAATTGACAAGTACGTAAAACACGCACACAATAATTGATTAAATAACTGATTCATAAATTTTTATGTTTTTTTACTAAATATAGAATGCAATCTTTTATGCTTTTTTTAAAATATATTGATGGTTTCTATCGCTTTTTTTAATTGAGTTTTTTGAATGTTTTTTAGTCATTTCATTTTGAATTTTTTGTGGTCATTTTGTGGTCATTTTTTACTTATTTATTTGACTATTTTTTAAGTCATTTCACTAGAAAAGAGTAATATTTTAATACTTATTTATTTGTTAAATCTAATCAAAGAGTTTTTTGTTTAATATTTCCATGTCTGATGACACCTTTTTTTGTAATACTTTGGCATATATTTGAGTGGTCCTAACACTAGAGTGTCCCAACATTTTAGATACAGTAATAAGTGGCACATCATTGTTTAAAGTAATAGTAGTTGCAAAGCTATGGCGAGCAATATGAAAGGTGATGTTTTTAAATATCTTGGCTTTTTTAGAAAGTTTCTTTAATTGCAGATTTAAAAATGCATTACTTATATATTCAAAAACCAAGCCATCACTCTTCTCTTTTTTATTCTCAAGGATCTCAATAGATGGCTTTAACAGTGGCACGATAAAGATCTCTCCAGTCTTTTTTCGTTTATTAAATATATACTTGGAGCCTTTCTTATCACTATGTATCTGATGCCATTTTAAAGATATAATATCCGCATATGAAAGTCCAGTATAAATGGCAAAAATAAATAACTCTTGAGTCTTTATCTCTGATGGGATAGTAAGCTCAATAGCCGAAAATCTATCTATCTCATCTTGAGATAAGAACTCTATTTCTTTTCTTTTAAAAGAAAATACATAGCCTTCAAATGGATCATCATCTATAAGTCCTTTTCTTTTTGATAGCGTTGTAATCTTTTTAAACCTTTGAAGCACTTTCATGGCTCCATTTTGATTACATAAGGTGTTAAACAATAAGTGCCGCTCTAGTTTATAGATAAAAGGGCTATCTAGTTTTTGAATATCAATATCATCCTGTTTAAAGCTCTTTTTTATAAAATATGAAAGGTGTCTTTTAAGGGTTCTGTAGTTTTTAAGTGTACCTTCACTATAACTCTCTGGGATTTGATTTTTCATGTCAATATTATGAGTCTCTATTGCTTCAAGTACAGTTATACCCTTTTCCTTTATATTTAAATAAGCATTCTTTAAATCAATTGCTGAGAATGGTTTATTGCTTTGAGATAATCTTTGATGTTCTAAGTAAAATTTATTTCTAATGTATTCAAGATGATGATTAAGTGCCTTTAATTTATTATTAATCAGTTTTGGCCTTTGTCTTTTCTTATCCCAATCATTTAAATCAATCCACCTTTTTGAAGAAAGCTCAATTCTTTGCCCATTTATAGTTACACGAGAATAAATCGGAAACAATTTTCTCTTATTCTTTTTCCCTTTTTTAAGAAGAAAAATGATGCTAAATGTGTCGAGCGAGGGACCTATTAGGGGACCTATTTTTTTACTTTTTTTCATATCTACAAAACTAGATTAAACATCTATCTTGTTGATATTAAATGATATATAGCGTTTATATAGAATTGATTAAAAGAAAATATATAGGGTATATACAGGAAATAAGAATTTTATATATCTAAGCTAAAAACTAGATATACAAATAACACCTAAGCCATTGAAATTCAACAAAATAAAAAGAACTACGGTTGTAGTTCTGAGGTAAAAAATAGGGGAAAAATTGTCGGGGTAGCAAGATTACAACCAACACTTATTTCACTAGATTACAGTAAGCTTATAAACTAAAATTTGTACCGCTTTTTGTACCGCTAACCAATCTACTAATACAAACTTAAGAAATTTATTTGATTTTCAGAGTAGTCTTATATTTTATAAAATAAACCTTTAAGTAGTAACTTCAGTACCACCTTCCTCACAAGCCGGTTGTTGATGACCACTCTTACTACAAGATATTAATAATAGTATAGAGAGTAGAATATCTTTAAACAATACTAATCTCATATTATTTTATATATCTAATTAGCATTTTAGGCAGATATATAATATCAAATAATAATGCTATAACTGCGGCTATAATAGTAATTATTGATAATTGACTTATGGATTTAAATTCTGAAAATAAAAGTGGGAATAGGGTAAATATAATTACTACAGATGTTTTAATAACAGCTTTGTAAGTATAGGCTTGGCAGTGAGAAATTGATTCTTGTATACTAAACCCTTTCTTTCTAGACATACTATAGGCATTAATAATATGAATTGAATCATCAACAATTAAACCGAAGACAATAGCTAAAATAAAAGCATTAGAAAGACTAAAATAAAAACCAAAAATTGACAATAATCCTATAGTACTCATTAAAGGTAATATATTAGGAATTAATGAAATTGGAAAATAATACCAATTAAAATTATTTAGTAAAACAAAAACTAGACCAATTATTATTACTGCTACAATTAAACCAAATATAATTTCAAAAGTCATTTTATTACTAATTTTATCAAATAGAAATCCTACACCAGCAATTTCTAAATCTAAAGAAAGATCTTTTGATTTTAGCAGGATATCATCAAAAATAACTGCTGATTGACTAGAGCCTATATCTTTAATTCTTGCCTTTATAAGATAATCATTATTATCAGGTTTTGAAAAATCATTAAAGGAGAAATCAATAACAAAATTATGATTTAGAATAATCTCCTTAAGCGAATCCAAACTAGATAATGATGGGTTCTCATTTTTCACAATAAAAGTTACCGGTTTTATTCCACCAAATACTGTGTCAAAGAAATTAATATCAGTATATAAATTGGAATTTTTGTTAATTTCATCTGTTAAAAAATTATTAACTTTAAAATTATTAAATGCTAAAAAAGACAGAACTAAAAAGGACGCTAGTAGTATATATGAATAGGATTTTTTAAGATGAACAATTGAAAATATTAAATCATCTAAAAAATGATTATTTTTAATATTCTTATTTATATTAAAGTCAATAATTAATGAATACAAGATGACAATTACAAACAAAGAGATAAAAATTGTAATAGTAGTAATAACACCAAATCTGAACAAAGGAATTAAAGATGAGAACATAAAACTTAAAAACCCAATAGCAGTAGTTAGTGATGTAATAAATACAGGGATACCTATTTTCTCTAACTGAGTTTTAAATGATTTAAATTTATTTTTATGCAATTTGTCAGAATTAAGTAAATGCATAAAATCTGATATCGTGATAATGAAAACTATTGCCGGTATAAGTATCATTACTAACTCAATACCACCAAACAATTTATTTGAAAGACTAAATGATAAGATTAATGAAATACTAACAGAGATGAAATTTATTAAAACTAGTTTAATATTTCCTAAGTAAAAATATAAAACTAAACTACATAAAATACTACTTAAAATAATAAATAAAAGCAATTCTTTAGTCACATTGTCCTGCATATAAATTTCTGACTTTATTTGACCTGTGATATATACTTTAATATTATTGCGAGAAAATTCTTTTTCTAATTTATTAAGGTAGTGTCTTTTTTGTTCATCACTAACAAGATCTTTAGATTTTATAATGAATAAAAATGAGTGAAAATCATCAGTGACAAATTTACTTCCGTATTTTTTTATTTTTAAAAGTGAAGTTTTATATTTATCATAATTATCAATATTAAGAATCTTGATTGCAAATGGAATGACACTTTGTTTTATCAAAACCCTTTCATTAAAAATACTTCTGACAGATTTTGTATTTTGATCATTAGATATCTGTAGTGATACATTAGATAAATCTAACAAATCTTGATATTTAACTGAATCTTGAAATTCAATAGCTAATAAAATTAAATTCTTATCATCTAGAGATTTGTCAATTATATCTTGGCTCTCATTTGATAATTCAATTATTCTTTCACTTTCATAAAAAATTTTTAATCCACTAATATTATTTAATGAAACTAAAAATAACACTGAAATAAGTGAAAGAAAGATATATTTATATTTCCATAAAAATTTTATCATTTTACAACTCTTAACATTCTTCCATCAACACTAAAGTCCTGTGCAGTTATCCAGATTGACTGTTCTTGAATAAGAAAAATGATGATTAAAGAAATATCTGAAGCAGAGTAAACTCTATTTAAAGGATGTTTGTTTGACATTCTTTTAATAATATTTTTAGTAAAGGTTATGGGATTTATGCTACCATAAACCTAACTTCTCTATATCTATTAACCTTGTATTATGAAAACTAAGTTTATTTAGAGAAAGTTAGGTCTATTTGAGTAATATATTGAAGAATTAATTTTTTGTTAACTAGACTTTTATTTTACATGCTAAGATATTGCAAATGTATAGCTTTATTTTAATAAATCTATACAAAAAATTAATTTTGCTCAATTTTTTTGATAAAAACCAAACAATGTAGTATTTAACATACAAACACAAGAAAATGATTCATACAAACAAAAAAAATCTAACAGACTTAGTTAGCCACTCATTTAACAGTTCAGAATAGAAGAAAGATAACTTTGCCCCTAAACTTTCAAAAGCAAAATTAGATGAGCTTAATAAAAAAGTTCAAAACAAGAACTCATACATAAGATAAAAAAGAAAAAGTAGGGGTAGCAATACTATATCCTACTAGATATGACAACTCAAAAGGTAACCGAATAGGTCCCTCGCTATTTTATGCATCAAAACTATATAGCAAATATATCAAATAATTATTTAATAGATTTAAGTTCGAGAACCGAGAGGTCCACCAAAGCGGAATCCATCTCATTATGAGTTAAGATTCCGCTTTTTTTATTCTCATAAATACCTGTAGTTCTTTTAGTTAGCTCGAATAATAAATTAACTTCAGGGGTTCGAACTCTCTGTTTTTCCTTTTCAAAAGTTGTTCCTTTTGGAAAGACAAATTGTTGAAGCTCACTTTTTTGTTCATAAGACATATTTAACCATGTAGATGACAAGTTTTGTGAGATTTTTATGGCTTCATTTGTTATTTTTTCAAGGTTCGAACTGCCCTTAAGCCCATTTGTTATTTTTCTATCAATATCAGCTAATTCATCACTATACTTTTGAGTATATTTTTGATATAAATCAGCACCTATTTCTCCAATTGCATAACGCTCTTCAATCTTATCAAGTTGAGTTTCTAATTTACTTTTTCTACTCTCTAAATTTGACTGATCAAATTGTTGATTAGATTGATATTGATTAAAGGCATGTTCCACTAATTGCTTAAAAGGTTTATCTAAACCTTTCTTAAGCTCAAATTGCTTAAGGTATTCTGAAAATAGTGTATTAAGTTTCTTTGCATTAATATTCAATTTCGTCCCCTTACTCCTAGACTTATAATACCATATACCTTTCTTTTTTACGATATACCCTGTTAATGGGTCATTAGTATTATGACATTTCATAAATACTTTCAAGGGTATCTCCTCAAAATACGTGTTTTTTGTTTGTCCCCTATAATTGTTTTCAATAATATCCTGAACCTTAATCCAATTTTTCTCACTAATCAATTTAGGATGTTTTGCATCAATAACCTCTCCTGGAATTAATTTATTTATAATTTTTCCGCAATAAAATGGATTTTGAAAAATTCTATTCAGTCTTTTAGGATTTATTTTTAATCCTGCAGATTCTAATCTATTAGAAATTTCAAAATTTCTCATATTCTGAAGCTTCCACATAAAAGCTCGCTTAATAAGTTTACCATTATTATTAATGAAAAATTCATGCTTATCACAGGAAATCCCTTTTTTGGAATTACTATACCCTATTACTGGTTTGTATAGCCAATAACCTTGGCGTAACCTTTCTTTCATTCCAGTAACAGACTTGTCTTTTCTTAATTCATTATCAAATTGAGAGAAAATATAATATAAGTTCTGCTGAAAACTTCCTGATGGTGATGAGGGATCTACTTCTTGAGTTGCAGATAATGTCTTAACTCCACTTTTCATTAATTGCTGACTAATATAAGCTCCGTTGGAGCCAGTTCTAGAAAACCTATCATAAGAATATACAATAATGGTATCAATCTCTTTATTACGCTTTACATAAGTTAGCATCTTTTGGAACTCTTTCCTCTCATCACTTTTAGCTGATTCAAAAGTTCCTCCAAAATCTGCCACAACCATCAATCCTTTCTTTTTTGCAAAGGCTTGGCAATATTTCTTTTGAGTTTGAAGTGATGCGTTATTATCTGCCTGTTCTTTGGTTGAAACCCGAGTATAAATAACAGCTTTATTGGACGAATTAATTGATTCAGCATTTAAGCTATTAGCTAATTTTTGAAAGTAGTCACTTTTATTCATTCTCTTTGGTATTTAAATTTACACACTCACTTACAATAATATAATCCACAATAAGATTAGTAAATACACTTAACTCATCTATTATATCTTCATATTCCTGTTTTGTTATTTGATTCTTCTTTTCTTTTTCTTCTTCTTGCTTTAGTAATTCTTTTACTATCTTGTTTTTAACATCTATTAATTTCACAACTTAAATAGTTGCGCATCACCTTTGACTTATTCAATAGGCTTACCAAGTATCAATGGATCCGAGTTATTCGGTATCATAATTTTATTTTTTCTGTTTTTTCATAATGGCTCAATTTGCCATCTACTGTTTTAATTTCGATAGTAGCATACTCTCCACTTTTTATAAGCTCTAATATTCTACTCTCAACCTGTACTTTTTTCATCATCTTAATTTCTAACAACTGGGGTTTATTATCCTTAAACCTAATATTAACAGATTTTAAATCTTGATAATTATGTCGTATTGCTTTAAGAACATCATGCTCTTGTTGAGACAATATATGAGGAAACCCTGTTTCAAAAGAATCCTCTCCTTCTTCTAGAAAATACCTCATAATATCTGTTACTGAAATACAGACATGACTCTTATTAATATAACGAGAAAATAAATCAGTAGCATTAACATGTTCATAATCCATAATTATATTTTCTGATAATGGAATAACAACTTCTGGCTGATCCTTAAAACACTGTATCACTGTTTTTTGAGCAAAAAGCATTATATTCATCATAAGAAACTCAAGCATACTAACATCAAAATCTGTTTGATCAGCATCAAGCTGATCTAAGTCATCAAAATTAATTCCTGACTTTTTAGAAATATATTCTTTATGACTAAGAAACTCTTTTACAGCTTTCTTATCTTTAAATACATTAGTAAATAGAGATGATTTCACTGACTTTATCTCATCATAAGAGAAGCCAAAACCTCTTAACTGTTTTACAATACTAACCCAAACATAATCTACATAACTTAATTTTTTATGTCCTCCTTTCTTAACCTTATGAGAAATATCAATTAACCCATTTCTTTCCCAATTGGTAAAATCAGAGTAAACAACATCAATCTCAGTTTTACTAAAAACACGATCATTGAACTTATTTTGTAAATAAATAGCCTTGTCAAAATCACCTTTAAATTTTAGTATGTCTAATTTGTTATTGCTCATTATAAAACAAAAGTAATAAAAACTTTGTAATAACACAATGTTTTAGTATATTTGTCAATAATAAATGCAGAAATTTATGTGTGTTTATTAAACGGAGCATTATTTCATAATAAAAAAACAATAAATGAAAGCTTCATAAAAATAAAGAATTCTCCGTCTACCTGAGTAAACCTAAGGTAGATGTGAGGTAAACCCAAAGTAAACAATGAGAAGAATGGAAAATAACGACTACAGAAACATAACATTAAGCACCAAAGTGTGTGCAAGGCAAAAGGCAGAGTACGTAAAAATAGCCGCTCAAAATGGCATAAGTATGTCAGAATGGTTAGCATGTATTATCGAATCCAATAAAAACAAATACGGAAAAGAAGGAGATCCTACAAAAAGAGAATTAACCTTAGAGAAAGAAATTGATACAGTAAAAAAGCAAAATGTTAGATTAGCAAAGGACAGAGAAAGTGCTGATTATAGAGTCTCTTTAGATATGAAAAGAGCTGACAAAGCAATTGAAGAAAGGGATGAGATACGCTATCAACTTAAAGAGAAAATTGTCGAGAATGATATGTTAAAAAATAAAATAGAGAAGCATAAACCAAAGTTCGAAGAGATTAATGATGAAAAAGGTTTTTTTGGGGTTTTCGTTTCAATTCTAGGTGCAATTGCATTAGGGAGCATGATTATGAAAGATTAATTCGATAAATTCAAAAGACCACCAAATAAAAACATTTTATTTAATTGTTGTATTCAGTATCATGATTACTATTTATATTATTAGCTATTTCATGTAAATCTGTATTAAAACCAGTTTCATAAGTATTTGTACTTAAATTTACATTATAAATACTTTTTAACCAAAGTAGTGAGCCTGTTTCAATGATAATATCACCTTGATGCCCCTTATCATCAACAAACAACGAAGTTGCGTTAGGGCCAAATCTAGAAATTTGATCAAGCAATTCATTGTCAATATTCATTTGATCTAAGTTAACTGATGCCCAACCTGTAGGAATAGTGAATATTTTTGTTGAAGGAAATTCTATTCTTAACTGATCTACCATTTCATTGTGAACAATATCATTAACAAAATAATCATATAATTCTTGTATTGAGGAAAAACCATATTCTTGTGCTCTTTGTTCCCAATCTGCTGGAAAATCAATTTGTGGTATAGCAATAAAGATTTTGACATTTGGATTATTTTGTATAGCATAGTTTATCCACTCACGGTGACCCTCGATTCGATCAATTGTATCATGACCGGCTGTCATTCCAAAAATTTCTACATCTCCCTTATCTAATGCAGACTTAATTTCAAAATGTTCTTGAGTCAATGAATCATTCCAAAAATTAATTGGACGTCCATTATCTCCTCCCCTAGTAATTCTTGTACTGTTGTGTTCAACAAATCCAGCTTCATTAGCTAAGACATCTAATTTTTCAGCATATGGTCTAAAAAAACTATTACCAATAAGCAGTAAATTATATCCTTCTGAATCCTCATTAACTGGAACATATGGAGCAGGTAAGTTTTCCTCTTTTTTACAACCAATAAAAACTACAAATAAAAACGTAAATAAAACGAGATTCTTCATGATTTTATTTATTTAAGAAGATTGATGATTCATCATTTGATAAAATTCACGATCATCTAATTTTTTTCTTTGGTCTAATAGGAATTCAGCATCTTCCCCTGCAATATATCTTAATTGATCCGAATTATCAGTTGCTGCTTTATAGATGACTTTTGAAACCAAGTCCGCTGGTGATAATTTTAAATCTGGATTTTGCCATTGAGCCATTATTGCACTAATAATGGGTTGATAATCAGAAATATTACCAGCTTGGAAATCAAAAGAACGACCAGCAAAGTCGGTAGCAATCATACCTGGCTGAATAATCTTTACTCTAACTCCAATATGCATTAATTCATGATGTAATGCTTCTGAAATTCCTTCAACGGCAAATTTGGTTCCATGATATAATGTTCCCAATGGAAAGGTCATTTGACCACCAATGGAAGAAACATTAATAATAACCCCTGTTTTATTAACTCTAAAATGAGGAAGAATAGCCTGGGTTACATCCAAAAGACCAATTACATTAGTATTGAATTGTCTAAGTATATTTTTCCTTGGATAAGATTCTAAAGGACCATAAGCCCCATAACCAGCATTATTTAATAACACATCTATTTTTCCAAATTTAGAAATGCCATTTTTAATTGCTTTATCGATAGAATCCAAATCGAGTACATCTAATTTTTCTAGTTGTATATTTTTGAACTTGTTTAATTCTGTTTCCTTCTCAGGTGAGCGCATTGTAGCAATAACATTCCATCCTTGTTGTTGAAAATGATAGGCTGTTGCTTTTCCAATTCCACTACTTGCACCAGTTATTAATATTGTCTTCATCTTTTTGATTTTTAAATTTTTAAGCCATCCAATTTGCACTTGCCCCAGCCGACACATCAATTACTTCTCCCGTAATTAAACTCATTTCTTCGTCAAAGAAACGGCTTATCATTGTACCTATATTTTCAGGTTTTAGAATGCCAGTTTTCATAGGGCTCCATTGTTTCACCATTTTGTTTAATGCATCCATTGTTGGATTTTCTGGAGACATTCCTTTTAAGAAATATTCATTATCGACTAACTTAGTATTAACTATTCCTGGACAAATAACATTACTCGTAATATTTTCCGCTGCTACAAGTGAAGCAATACTTTTTGTCAAGCCAATAACTGCCCATTTTGTAGATGCATATACTGGAAAATAATTGTTACCCATTCTTCCTAATTGTGAAGACACGAAAACAATTCTTCCAAATTTTTGCTTACGCATTTGTGGCAAAACTGCTTGAACTGTTCTTATTGGACCTACTACATTTATGTCATTTACAACTTGTACTTCATTATCTGGAAAATAATCTATTAAACCTACTTGTGTAACGCCTGCATTTACAATTAAAAAATCTAAGCTACCAAATGTTTTTACAGCTTGACTAACAGCAGATTTTAATGATTTACTATTTCTAACATCACCTTTTATTGTTATACATTTTACTCCTAAAGTTTCAATTGTTTTTTTAGCAAATGCTAAATCGTTTTCGGTTGCTAAAGCATAGTTTACACCATCAATCTCTTCTGCAATATCAAATAGTGTAATATTTACTCCCTTTTTAGCTAACTCTACAGCTCCAGCTAAACCAATACCTCTAGCTCCACCTGTTATGAATGCAGATTTATTTTTCCAATAATCATCAGCTTTTGCTTCTAAATTTACATTTTCATTAGTATCAGCAAATCCTGCTAAAGGAATTGTTGATAAAGCCACGGCACCTAAAGTTCCTTTTTTTATAATATCTCTTCTTGATAATTTATTTACTTCCATTTTAAAAATATTTAATAGTTAATAATTTTTTATTGGTAATCCATTGGTTTTAGTCCTCTTCGACCAAAAAAAGAGGCTATTTTTGAAAATAAAGAAGGATACTCTGTATATACTTCTCCACCACTTTTTCGATTTTTGAAACCATGATTTAAAATAGTCTGTGTTGGTATTAATTTATATACAAATGGACCAGAAGCATCTCCAAACTCTTTTCGCCACCAAAATTTTGTCATCATACCTCCAAGATTATGAACTACAATGTCTAGATCATTGTAGAACTTATTTGTTGGGTCAGCAACAACATTATTGATATACCACATGCTATTGGCATAACCACCCATATAGGGAAAGTTTCTAAATAGTGACCCGAAAAGATGAAACTTAGTATTAGAAGCAAACGGTCTGAATGCTTCTAAAATTTGCAACCTTGCATTCAAGTTAATTTGAAGTTCATCTCTAGAATATTCGAATCGAGGTTTTTTTGATTGCATGTCTAATTTAAAAATACCATATGATGGAAAGACGTGCATAAGAATATTTTCTGATGCGTATTTTGAAGTAATATCGTTTAGTTGATTTTCAAAAATCTCAGCATTTTCACAATTTGCAATATCTAAGGTTATATTATCAAACTTTTTGAAAATTTCAGGAACATTGTCATGCCTTTGAATAAGGTGAAAGGTGTTTACATTTTTATGAAAATAACCCTCATGATCTTCCAGTAATTTTTGGAATATCTCGCTATTGCTTCCAAATAAAAAAAGGTCAAATTTAGTTGTGCTCTGTTTCATCTTTTATTGTTTTAAAATAATAAAACAAATGTTGGGATAATAATCAGTTTTTTTAAACACTAAAAAAGGAATGTTTAACACAAATCCCTTTTCAGTTTAATTGACGATATTCAGTAGGCGAAATCCCTGTTTTTTGTTTAAATAATCGACTAAAATAATGCGGGTAGTTGAATCCCAAAGAATAGGATATACCAGTAATAGAATCATCTGTAGTTAAAAGAATAGATTTTGCCTTTTCAATTATGGCATCATTAATGTGATCTAATGCAGATCGACCTGTTTCCTTAGACA
>Ga0206124_10003064_pt1 | contig 12089 bp, 8 predicted proteins | sample Helgoland_Spring_3_FD_148671 | JGI IMG/M metagenome (GOLD analysis project Ga0206124, IMG submission 148671) | Pelagic subsurface seawater microbial communities from Kabeltonne, Helgoland, North Sea - Helgoland_Spring_Bloom_20160321_2 | ecosystem: Environmental > Aquatic > Marine > Epipelagic ... | reverse complement strand
CCCCAAAAAGTCATGGCGCGCGCAGGATTTGCCTCGCGGCGCGAGGCCGAGACGTGGATCGAAAAAGGGCGGGTTAAGGTCAACGGAGTTACTGCCAAGATCGGAGACCGCGTAGACGAAGACGATAAAATTGTCGTCGACGGAAAGAAGGTCGCAGCCCAGTTGAAATCGAATCATGAGCGTCGTGTGATTCTTTATAATAAGCCCGAGGATCAGGTTTGTACTCGCAAAGATCCCGAGGGAAGGCCGACTGTCTTCGACCGCCTTCCGCCGATTAAACACGGGCGCTGGGTTGCGATTGGACGTCTGGATATTAACACCAGTGGGCTTCTGTTGTTTACCACGGATGGCGAACTCGCGAATCGTTTGATGCACCCAAGTGCGCAAATCGAGCGCGAATATGCTGTGCGTGTGCTCGGCGACGTGAGTAAAGAAATGGTGCAGCAGATGCACGATGGCGTGATGATCGATGGCAACATGTGCAGGTTTACTGACATTCAACATTTTGGTGGTGAAGGCGTAAACCAGTGGTATCACGTGGTCGTTCTCGAGGGGCGTAATCGCGAGGTGCGAAAACTTTGGGAGTCGCAAGGCGTGAAGGTAAGTCGGCTCAAGCGTGTGCGCTTTGGGCCCTTATTTATACCAAGCACGATTACGAAAGGACGTTTTCAAGAATTACCGCGCAAGGATTTGGACAAGCTCTTAAAAGTCGCCTACCCGCGCGTCGAAAAACCTAAAGAAGCGGAACCCGCTCCTCGCTAGTTCTGAGTGCGTGCCTAAGCCTTTTTCGTGCCGGCGGCGCTTCGTTAGCCTTTAAAGTCGCGCGCGTCCAACGCTTGGCCGTGATATTTTTTCGCAGCAGGACTCATTAAGTAGAGATACAGTGGGAGCAATGATTCGGGAGTAGGCTGAGTTATTGGGTCTTCTGCGGGGTAGGCGTCTCTGCGCATTGCAGTTCGTGTCCCGCCTGGATTAAAACTCATGACGCTGATCTCACTGATGTTGCCCACTTCTTCGGCGAACGTTTGCATCAATCCTTCGAGTGCAAATTTACTAATCCCGTAAGCCCCCCAATACGCGCGCCCAACGCGCCCAACACTTGATGAGGTGAAAATGACTCTTGCGTCGCTCGAGCGCGTGAGGGCGGGGATCAGTGCTTTGGTTAATTTAAAGGGCGCAGTTACATTCACCTGGATTAATTTATCCCAGTCGCTGTCGGGATAGTATTCGATAGGGCTACGCGCGCCGAGTAAGGCTGCGTTGTGAATTAGGCCGTCGAGGGTGTCAAACTGCTCGCCGAGTGCACTAGCAAGGGTGGCATACTCTGCACTCGTCGCGGTCGATAAATCCAGCGGATGAATGATTAATCGCCCTGGGTAAGTCGCTTCGATTTCATCGAAAAGCGCTTCTAGTTTTTCCTGGCTACGGCCAAGTGCTATGACGTTTGCGCCGCGTGCGCAGAACTCAGCAGCCACAGCGCGGCCTATGCCATCGCTCGCGCCGGTAATGAGTATATTTTTATCGTTAAGACAATCTTGTGCTGCGTCGTAGGTAAAGGTCATGAGCGAAACTTCAGTAAGTTGAGAAGCCCAACAGACTGCTCGGGTTGGCTAAGGATGAAATCGGCAGGCCATTCAGCAGGATCGACTCCGTCGGCTAGGTAGCCATAGCTGGCGGCTATAGCAATGAGATCTGCGTTCTTCGCAGCTTGCATGTCACGAATATGGTCTCCAATATACACGCAGCGCTCCGGTTCTCGCTTTAACACCGAGAGCGCGAGAAGGAGTGACTCGGGATGGGGCTTTTTATCTCGCACGTCGTCTGGGCAAACCAAGACAGGGCAGCGCGCGAGAAGTGATAGGCGCGAAAGCAGTGCAGTCGCATAAAGGCGAGGCTTGTTTGTAACAATTCCCCAGGGAATACCTGCCTGTTCGAGTGAATCGAGTAGATTTTCCATGCCAGGGTAGAGTGTTGATTGTGTCGACTCGATTTGCTCGAGATAGAGGGCGAGAAGCTGCGTATGGAGAGAGGCGAACGCCTCTGCTTTTTCGTCAATACCGAATCCGAGTGCAACAAGTGCTTTTGCGCCATCTGACACGGTGTGAGTTATCACGCGGGCATCTATTGGCTGTTTTCCCTGCTGTGTAAGCAGCAGGTTAAGTGCGATGACGAAATCTGGCGCCGTGTCGATAAGCGTGCCGTCTAGGTCGAATAGAACACATTCTATGGACGTATCAAGATTCATGCGCCTCTTTCCTCGAGCGCAGGCTTGTCATAATAGGCAAGATAGTTCACGTCGAGATCGTTGCCGAGTGAATAACGCTTCGACAAGAGGTTGTAGGTCATGCCTCTCTGTTCGATCAGTGTTAATCCCGCGTCGCGTGACCAGCTCGCTAACTCAGAGGGGCGAATAAATTTGGCGTATTCGTGAGTGCCCCGGGGAAGCAGATTCAAGATGTATTCCGCGCCAACTATCGCGAAGAGATACGACTTTGGGTTGCGATTAATTGTCGAGAACAACACTTGCCCGCCGGGTTTCACCAACGCGTAGCAGGCGGCAACAATCGCACTGGGGTCGGGTACATGTTCGAGCATTTCAAGGCATGTCACGATGTCGTACTGCTCGGGTTCTGCTTGTGCCAATTCTTCGGCGGGAATGCGCCGGTAGTCTATGTCGAGTTTGCTTTCTAACTGATGTAGGCGGGCGACGGCGAGTGAAGCCTCCGCCATATCTATCGCGACCACATCGGCGCCCTGCCTCGCCATCGCCTCGGCGAGTATGCCGCCGCCACAGCCGATGTCGAGGACGCGCTTTCCTGCAAGGGTTGTCTTCGATGTCAAAAAGCCCATCCGCAGTGGGTTTATCTCATGGAGCGGTTTGAATTCGGGGGTCGGATCCCACCAGCGCGCGGCTAGGGCTTCAAATTTTTTGATCTCTAATTCGTCGACATTACTCATGATTGATCCTGTGTGCGCTATGGCTAACTAAGCGGTTAAGCCTTTTCTGCTACGTGTTTTACGCGCTTCTGCCACTCTTGGGTTGTTCTTTTGAGTTGTTGCTCATCGATAGTTTGGAGCTTTCGATCGAAAAGGAGGGCTTCGCCGCCACTCCAAACGTGGCTAACTTGGCTAGCTTGTGTCGAATAAACCAGCTGAGAGATAACATCATAGAGAGGAATGCTGTTGATGCTGCCAAGGTCTACGGCACAAAGGTCTGCGAATTTACCCACCTCGAGGCTGCCAATATCGGCGTCCAAGCCCATTGCCTTGGCACCGTTTATGGTTGCCATCGCCAATGCAGCGTTCGCGGGAACGGCGGTCGCGTCCTGCGCTACGGCTTTGCCGAGTTGTGCCGCTGTGCGCATCTCTGAAAACATATCCAGATCGTTATTGCTCGCGCAGCCGTCGGTTCCGAGTGCGACGTTAATCCCATGACGCGCAAGCTTTTGAACCTCGCAAAAACCGCTAGCGAGTTTGAGATTAGACTCAGGGCAATGCGCGATATGGCTGCCACTACTGGCTACTAATTCTATTTCTTCTTGCGTGAGCGCCGTCATATGCGTGCAGAAGAGTCTAGGAGTCAAAAGGCCCAATGTGTGTAATCTTGCGAGCGGACGAACACCGTCTTTAACTTCCGCATTGTCGACCTCGGTTTGAGTTTCATACCCATGCATATGGACCGGCAAGTCTAACTCTGCAGCCAAGGTAGCGATTTTGCGCAGGGGGGCGTCTGAGACTGAGTAAGGCGAGTGCGGGCCAAACGCAACATGCACACGGTCGTCGTGTCGGTATTGGTCGTGCAAAGCAGTGGTTTTGTTAATGTATTCGTCTGCATGCGATGCCCATCGTGTGGGGAAGTCCAGGACTGGGCACGCCAGTTGAACGCGGAGCTTGGTCTCGAGAGTGACCTTTGCGGTTTCTTCTGGGAAAAAGTAATTGTCGGCGAAACAGGTTGTGCCGGATAGGATCATCTCGGCGGCCGCTAGGCGAACTCCTGCGTTGACGAAGCTGGCATCCGCAAGTTCGCCTTCTAAGGGCCAGATCCGTTCTTCGAGCCATGCCTGCAAAGGCATGTCATCACCGACGCCTCGGAGCAATGTCATTGCGGCATGACCGTGAGCATTAACGAGTCCTGGGAGAAGCGCATGGTTGTTGAGTTGCGTCGCGCCAGCAAGAGCAGCTTCTGAGAGCATCGTCTTCGCGTCGTTTGCTGGGAGGAGGTGGGTGATGCGCCCATCGGTCACGAACAAAGCATAGTTTTCGAGTACAGTCTGAGTCGGCACGACAGGGACAACCCAGCGTGCAAACACAACGAGGTCTGGAGTCAGTAGCGGGTTATCGGTCATCTTAATTCTCGTGGCTTGTGCTCGGTGATTTAGCGAGCGGGCAGTATAACCGTCATCGAGGCTTCCTGTCGCATGCGAGGGCGATATTACGCCGAATACAGCGCGATTTAGGCGGGCGAAATGGTGGCGTCTATGCTACGATTGCGGGTGTTTCGACGCTCTCAAAAAGGGCCTTTAAAAAACGGCAAGACGGCCGCTATAAATGGTGTATAGAGGCGCATAATTTTGCCGAAAACCAAAGTGTTAGGAAAGTTAAGTCTATGAGCGAGTTTGCTAAACAGGTTCTGCCAGTAGCGCTAGAAAGCGAGATGCGTGAGTCGTATCTTGCTTATGCAATGAGTGTCATTGTAGGAAGAGCGCTGCCCGATGTTCGCGACGGCCTCAAGCCGGTTCATCGCCGCGTGTTGTTCGCGATGAACGTGCTCTCGAATGACTATAACAAGCCTTACAAAAAATCTGCGCGAATTGTTGGTGATGTTATTGGTAAATACCATCCGCATGGCGATACGGCGGTTTACGACACGATCGTCAGGATGGCTCAAGATTTCTCATTGCGCTATCCGCTCGTCGACGGGCAAGGGAACTTTGGCTCGGTCGATGGCGATTCTGCAGCAGCAATGCGCTATACCGAAATTCGTATGGCTAAAATTGCTCACGATCTACTTGCAGATTTGGACAAAGAGACCGTCGATTTTTCACCTAACTATGATGGTACAGAGCAGATTCCTGATGTGCTTCCTGCGCAGGTGCCCAATCTGCTTGTAAATGGCTCCAGCGGCATCGCGGTTGGAATGGCGACTAATATTCCGCCTCATAATTTAACTGAAGTCGTTGGTGGTGTTATCGCCTTGCTCGACGATCCTGAGATTGGCATCGAGGGTTTGATGGAGCATATCAGCGGCCCTGATTTCCCAACCGCCGGTATCATTAATGGCAAGGCTGGCATCTTGCAGGCCTATCAGACTGGTCGAGGCCGTATTTATATGCGCGCACGGGCCGAGGTGCTAACGGATGAGAAAACGCACAAACAGACAATTATTGTCTCTGAGATTCCCTACCAGGTTAACAAAGCGCGCTTAATCGAGAAGATCGCAGAGCTGGTCAAAGAAAAGAAGCTCGAGGGCATAACCGAGCTGCGCGATGAATCAGACAAAGATGGCATGCGTATCGTGATCGAATTGCGCCGCGGCGAGATGGGCGATGTAGTGCTGAATAATTTGTACGCACAAACACAAATGCAGAACGTGTTTGGCATTAACATGGTGGCCCTCGTCGATGGCCAGCCGCGGCTTTTAACGCTGCGGGAAATTCTCGACTCGTTTATCCGTCACAGGCGCGAGGTTGTTTCGCGGCGCACCAGTTTCCTTCTGCGTAAAGCGCGCGATCGAGGTCATATTCTCGAGGGTCTCGCGGTCGCCCTAGCTAACATCGATGCGGTCATTGAACTCATTAAAAGTTCGCCCTCCTCAGCAGAGGCAAAAGTTAAGCTGCTAGAGAGATCATGGAAATCGGACAGCGTACTGGCAATGCTTGGGACAGTTGGCGCGGATGCGTGTCGCCCAGAAGGGTTAGACCCCAAATACGGCCTTAGCGGTGCCGATTATCGTCTGTCAGAAGAGCAGGCGCAGGCAATTCTCGAATTGCGTTTGCACAGGCTTACGGGTCTCGAACATGAAAAGCTCATTAACGACTACAAAGCGCTGCTAGAACAGATCGCCGACTATCTCGATATTTTAGGCAATCAAACACGCCTGTTAAGCGTGGTGCGCGGTGAATTAGAAAAAGTACGCGACGAATACGGCGATGAGCGCCGCACTGAGATTGTGGGCACGCAACAAGACCTCACTGTCGAAGACTTGATAACAGAAGAAGACCGTGTGGTAACTATTTCTAAAACGGGCTATGCGAAAACTCAGCCACTTAGCGATTACGCAGCGCAGCGACGGGGCGGCATGGGCAAAGCGGCCGCCGCAGTGAAAGACGAAGATCTCGTTGAACATCTATTAGTTGCGAGCACGCATGACACGCTGCTTTGCTTTACTAGCCGAGGCAAGGTTTATTGGCTCAAGGTTTATATGATTCCTATCGCGAGTCGAACCTCGCGGGGCAAGCCGCTTGTGAATATATTGCCGCTCGAAGAAGAGCGCGTGACGAGCATGCTGCCGATCAAAGAATATACCGAAGACTCGTTTGTTTTCATGGCAACGGCAAACGGCACAGTGAAGAAGACACCATTGCCTAGCTTTGCACGGCAGCGCAGTGTGGGCCTTCGTGCGATCGAACTTGATGATAACGATGAGCTCGTGGGTACAGCAGTCACAGATGGCACGCGCGATTTAATACTGATGAGCACATCTGGCAAGACGATTCGATTCTCAGAGCAGGATGTCAGGGCGATGGGGCGAACCGCTCGCGGTGTCCGCGGAATAAGGTTAGGTGCCGGTCAGCGTATGGTGTCCCTAATGGTCGCAGATGATGACAAGCAAGTACTCACCGTGAGCGAGAACGGCTACGGTAAGCGCACGAAGTCGAGTGACTTTCCGCTGCGTGGACGCGGTGGACAAGGCGTTATAGGTATTCAAGCCAGTGATCGTAATGGCGCAGTGGTCGGGTCTGTTCAGGTCACTGACGCAGATGAAATCATGCTGATTTCGAGCAAAGGCACTATGGTGCGCACGCGCGTCGATGAAGTGTCGGTGCAAGGACGAAACACACAGGGCGTCCGGCTTATCCGCTTAAAAGAAGGCGAAAAATTAGTAGGGTTAGAGCGCGTAGACGAGCCCGCAGAGGAGTTTGTTGAAGAGCTAAACAGCGAACAGTCAGAAAACGATGAGAACAATGCCGACTAAAGCGGCGACGTCTGTCGCCTATTTAGGGCCCCAAGGCACTTTTTCTCACGCGGCGGCTATAGCTTTCTTTGAGCAGCACCCTCGGTCAAACACCGAGGGATGGCTTATGCGCTCGTCTGCAAATATCGAAGACGTGTTTGCCAGCGTCGAGGCAGGCGACTCCCTTTTTGGTGTGGTGCCCGTTGAGAATTCCACCGAAGGGGCTGTCAATAATACCCAAGACTGTCTGCTCACGACGTCAACGCTAATCGTTGGCGAAATAATCATCCCTATCGTTCATAATTTACTCGGAAGAGAGGGATTGACGCGCGATAAGGTTCACACGATTGCCTCGCATAAGCAGTCTCTCGCTCAGTGCCGCGGCTGGCTAAGCAGAAATTTCCCACACGCGGTGCTGCGCGAATGCGCAAGCAACGCGCAAGCCGCCGAATTGACACTGTCCGAAGAGGGTATGGCGGCCATTGCAGGGGAATTCGCCGCACAGACCTATGGCCTCGATATGCTGAGCTTCTCTATCCAAGACCATAGCCATAATAGAACCCGATTTCTGATTATCGCAGCGGGTGGGAGGGGGGAAGAGAGGGAGAATGAAGTCGAGAAGTCTCTGGGTCTTCTTGCTGCGCATAACGGGGGTAGTAAACAGTCGCGTGATAGGAAGACTAGTATTTTAGTCGCGACCGACAACAAGCCCGGCGCGCTTTTTAGAATCTTAGAGCCTTTCAATACGCTGCAGATCGACCTATCAAAAATTGAAGCGCGTCCCTCCAAGCTGCGAGCCTGGGAATATGTGTTTTTTATCGATTTCATTGTCAGTGGGACGGAACGAGGCGATCACGATATTGAGCAGAAACTATTCGCGCCCCTCAAGCCCCGGACGACCTCACTGCGTATTCTCGGTAGTTACCCCCCAACGCTTCCCACAAAGGCTGAAAACGGCAGCGCGCCGAGTTTAGCTGCGCCAACCGACGCGTCTAAGTGATGCGAGTGAGCATGTATGTCTAGCCTCGAGAGCGCAAAGGTACTGATTATAGGATTGGGTCTGATAGGTGGCTCGATTGCGAGAGGGCTTAAGCGAAACAATCCAAGCCAGACACTCGTAGCCTGCGATAGCGATTGCGCTCAGTTAGAGGCGGCGTTGTCGGCTGGTGATATCGATGCGGCATATGGAGTGGCTGATGTGCAACTCGCGTGTGCTGAGGCTGATCTTGTGGTTATTGCCTTGCCACCGCTCGCCACTGCTGCCATTCTTCCGCGCCTAGCATCTTTCTGTAATGATCATGCAATAATAACCGATGTCGCTAGCGTAAAGGGGAATGTTGTCGAGGCCGTTGAAAAATTGCCGGCAGACTTTTCCTCGCGCTTCGTTCCAGGACACCCCATTGCAGGCTCAGAGAAAAGCGGTTATCTCGCCTCAAATGCGGGTCTGTTTGCGAAGCGTAATATCATATTGACCCCACTTGCTAATAATTCCTCCGATTCGCTGCGGCTAGTGAGCGCGATGTGGCGAGCGCTGGATGCAAACATGCTAGCGATGAGTGTTAAGCATCACGATGAGGTGTTAGCGGCGACGAGTCATCTGCCTCACCTTCTCGCTTATTCGATTGTCGATGTACTGGCAAAACAGGAAAAAAGCGGGGATATATTTCGTTATGCGGCCGGCGGTTTCGCCGACTTCAGTCGTCTGGCGTCAAGCGATGCGCGCATGTGGTCAGATATTTTCGTGGCGAATCGAACAGCAAGCGCAGAGGTTTTAGGTGCGATGATCGTTGAGCTTCAAGCGTTAAAAACGTCGCTCGAATCATCTCCTGATGAGCGTTTAAGCATGGATCTACGCACGCTTTTCGCTCATGCCAAAGAGACGCGAGAAGCATTTATTAACACTCATTTCAAACCAACTGCGAACAATGCTATGAACGAAAAATCTGTCGTGTTTGTTGCCGGTCAGAGCGGCACGAGCGTTCCTCAAATAAAAGGCTGCGTGCGAGTGCCGGGCGATAAATCGATTTCACATCGGTCCATTATTTTCGGGGCGATTGCGAACGGTCGCACCGAGGTCAGCGGTTTCTTGGAAGGAGAGGATGCGCTGAACACGGTCGCCGCTTTCCGTGAACTGGGCGTTACTATTATTGGTCCAGAGCAAGGAAAGCTGAGCATTATCGGCGTCGGCCGTGATGGTCTCGCGGTGCCAAGAAAGCCCCTTTATATGGGGAATTCAGGCACCGCCATGCGCCTTCTTTCTGGTCTGCTCGCGGCCCAGCAGTTTGACAGCGAGTTGACGGGCGATGAGTCGCTCACCAAAAGGCCGATGGCACGTGTCGTGGAGCCGCTGCGTTTGATGGGTGCAGTGATTGAGGACGAAGAGGGTGGCAGGCCGCCTCTTCGACTCGCGCCGTCAAAATTGCACGGCATAAAGTACACGATGCCTATGGCGAGTGCGCAAGTGAAATCTTGTTTGCTATTAGCGGGTCTCTACGCAAAAGGAGTAACCGAGATTTCGGAGCCGGGGATTTGCCGTGACCACACAGAGCGAATGTTAGAAGGGTTTGGCTATCCGCTTAAGCGTTCGGCAGACGGTATCACGGTCAGTCTCGAAGGCGGCCATCAGCTTAAAGCGACAACTATCGACGTGCCGAGCGATATTTCCTCGGCGACTTTTTTCCTTATTGCCGCAGCGATTTGCCCTGGATCAGATGTCCTCTTAGAGCATGTTGGCATCAATCCAACTCGTATCGGCGTGATTAACATTCTCAAGCTCATGGGTGCCGATATCCAAGTGCTTAATCCGCGTTCAGTGGGCGGGGAACCTGTCGCGGAACTTGCTATCAAGTACGCGCCACTTAATGGTATTACGATACCCGAGTCGCAGATACCGCTCGCCATCGATGAATTTCCGGCATTGTTTATTGCAGCAGCAGTGGCTGAAGGCGACACGATTTTACGCGGCGCTGAAGAACTTCGCGTGAAAGAAAGCGATAGGCTCGCCGCCATGGTTGCGGGCCTCACGCTGATCGGGGTAAAGAGTGAGATGTACGCTGACGGGATTCGAATCTCGGGAGATCCGCAGGCTTGTTTTACTGCTGCTGAGATCGATTCGCAGGGCGATCACCGCATCGCGATGGCGTTTGCCGTCGCAAGTCTGCGCGCAGCGGGTCCCTTGAGAATTCTGGATTGCGCCAATGTCGCCACCTCCTTCCCTAATTTTGTTGAGCTCAGCGCCGAGCTCGGTCTGGAGATTGGCGTTGAGTAATGCTAGTCCCGTCATCACTATCGATGGCCCTTCGGGTTCCGGCAAAGGCACAATCGCTTCTCGACTCGCGAAACTATTGGGTTTCACGCTGCTAGACAGTGGTGCGCTTTACCGAGTGCTTGGTCTTGCGGCAGACAGAGAGGGACTCGCGCCGGGTAGCGATAGTGAAACGATAGCTGCGCTAGCTCGCAGAGTAGAGATAGGCTTTGGCCAGCCGAATGTTGATTCGCCTTGGGTCGAAGGGTCCGTGTGGCTTGGCAGCGACGATGTTAGCCTTGCGATACGCACCGATGAGGCCAGCGCGATGGCCTCTCAAGTCGCCGCTATTCCCGCCGTGCGGGCGGCGCTATTGCAGCGACAGCGCGATTTTCTCGGCGCGAACGGGCTTGTCGCGGATGGGCGTGATATGGGGACGACTGTTTTCCCCGATGCCGCTCTCAAAGTATTCCTCACGGCGAGCGTCGAGGCGCGCGCCGACAGACGATATAAGCAGTTGATAGGTAAGGGTATTGATGCTATTCTGCCGGCCCTTTTGAGCGAGCTCGAGGAGCGAGATGCGCGCGATACACAGCGTAGCGCGTCGCCGTTGAAGCCCGCAGTAGATGCTGTCATCATAGATTCTACCATGATGAGTATCGAGCAAGTTATGGCCCAAATAACTGATTTAGCTAGAGAAAAGCTAAATAGTTAGGGCTGAAAGATTGAATTTATCTGGTTGATTCTGGTTGATTCTGGATGAGAGACACGTATTTCCACAGTCTGTAAAAGGCTTTGGCGGTGCGCAGAGAGCAGTGGATTCGATAAGTCGACAGCCGGCACATCACCAGCATTGGTGGCGTGCTGTCGAATTTAGCAATAACACCGTCGCCGCTGGGGCGCGGAGAAGCGAGTCGAGTGTCAGGCTAAGCCTACCGACGACGAGCACAACTGAGATGGAACAAAGCATGAGTGAAAGTTTTGCAGAATTATTTGAAGCGAGCCTAAGCGAAATAGATATGAACCCGGGCGCGATTGTCGCCGGTACGGTTATTGATATCGATTCGGATTGGGTAACTGTCCACGCTGGCCTCAAGTCAGAGGGCGTAATCGCTAAGTCAGAATTCCTCGACGAGCAGGGTAATTTTGCTCTCGAGATAGGCCACATAGTAAAAGTTGCACTAGAGACAGTCGAAGATGGTTTCGGTGCGACTAAACTGTCACGCGAAAAAGCGAAGCGTGCAGAATCTTGGATGGAGCTCGAAGCTGCATACGAGAAGAATGACATCGTCACCGGTGTTATTAACGGCAAGGTTAAAGGCGGTTTTACTGTCGACCTCAACAATATCCGCGCATTCCTTCCGGGTTCTTTGGTCGACGTTCGCCCAGTACGCGACACGCTCCACCTCGAAGGTCAGCAACTCGAGTTCCGTCTTATCAAGCTCGATCAAAAGCGCAACAACGTGGTTGTTTCACGTCGTGCAGTGCTCGAGTCTGTAAGCACAGAAGAGCGTGATGCGTTACTCGCTAAGCTACAAGAAGGCATGGCTGTTAAGGGTATCGTTAAGAACCTCACTGACTATGGCGCGTTCGTCGATCTCGGCGGTGTAGACGGTCTCCTCCACATTACTGATATGTCGTGGAAGCGCATTAAGCACCCAAGCGAAAAAA
>Ga0206124_10003062_pt1 | contig 12091 bp, 9 predicted proteins | sample Helgoland_Spring_3_FD_148671 | JGI IMG/M metagenome (GOLD analysis project Ga0206124, IMG submission 148671) | Pelagic subsurface seawater microbial communities from Kabeltonne, Helgoland, North Sea - Helgoland_Spring_Bloom_20160321_2 | ecosystem: Environmental > Aquatic > Marine > Epipelagic ... | reverse complement strand
TTTTTTTTTCTCTCTTTTCTTTTGTTTCTTTCGACGGCTGAGAAAGAAGAAGAGGATTAATAATAAATGAGCGATTCGTCCGACGGCGAATTATCCTCCTCCGGAAGTGGAGAAGAGGACGATTTTATGATTGGAAAGAAAACGAAGCAGGGGAAACGGGAGAGCATTTACGGCGCGTTCGCGGAATCAGAGGAAGAGGACGACGAGAGAGATGGGAAGAGGAGGAGAAGTAGAGGAGGAAGAAGAAATGATTTTTCAAAGCCGGTTGGGTTCACCAGAAGCGGCGCTTTTCATGGAAAGAAAGGAGAAGAGGAGGAATACGAAGAAGAGGACGACGATGATGATGTGGCAGAGGAGAGACGGCAGAGCGGATCAGGCGCGAGCGGGTTAGGAGGCGTGAGAGTCGGTGGTGGCGGCGGTGGCTTGGGCTTTACGAGCAATACGGAGAACTACGACGACGAGGACGCGAGGACGGGTATAGGCGGCGGCGGTCTCGGCCTCGGTTTCGCGCCGGCGGGTGCTACTAATCACGAAGAAGAAGAAGAAGAAGAAGAAGAAGATTTTGATTTGTTACCGTCGTCGTTCGGACAACGCGTGGTGGCGAACGCGAGGCAGAGAATGCGAGACGCGGAGGAGGCGAGGAATGCGGCGAAAAGAAAACGCGAAGAGGCGAAAGCGAAGGAAAGCTTTGCCGCCGGGTTAGGAAACGAAGACGACGACGATACAGACGATATGAGTAACAACAATAGAAAACGAAGGAATAGTAACAAAGATGTTGGACACGAAAAGATCGTGAAACCGGATTTCGAAAAGCACACGAAAGGTATCGGCGCCAAGTTATTAGCGAAAATGGGCTACAAACCTGGTCAAGGTTTAGGCGCCGATGGGAAAGGGATTTCCAGAGCCATCGAAACGAAACTGCGACCGAAGAACATGGGCATGGGCTACGGCGATTTCGAAGAGAACGTAGAAAACGAAAAGAAGACTCAACAAAAAAAAAAGAACGGTGGTAGACGAGGGGGCGCAGACTACGAGAGCGAGAAGTTGGCCAGCGAAAAACGAATAGAGGAGAAAAGAAACAACGTAGAAACGATAGAAAAGAAGCTTTGGAAACGCTCCGCGAAGGAAGATGTGAAACGAAAAGCAGTCAGATACGAAACGCCGGAAGAATTGATCGCTCGACGCGAGCGAGAGCGGCAAGAGTTGGACGACAACATTGAGAATAACAACGCGAACGAAGGTTCGTTCGTCGAAGCTTTGCACCAACCGAAAATGATAATCATCGACATGAGTAAACGTGGCGGCGCGAGAGAGTTGGAAATCGACGGCACGTCGTTTAAATCGACGACCGGACAGTACCTCCAAGGCGACTCGGACGACGACGAGCAGCGCATAGACGACCAACATTTACCGGGAAGAGAGTTGTTGCGAAATTTGAACGCGATGGGGAAACTCGCCGCGTCGAATATTTCTTTGTACGACGCGAAAGTGCGAACGGAAATGGACACGTCCGCGGCGTTAATGCGCGAACAAGAGCGGTTGAGTCAAATCGAGAAGGACGTGAAAAAAGCCGAAGAAGATATCCGAACTTTGAACGAGAAGGTGAAGCTGTTGGTGGAGAACGAAAAAGACGAGAACGACGAAAAGATTCTGGAACAATGGTTGGAGCTGAAACGCGACCACAAAGAGGCGTTCGCGGAACTCGACATTGCTGCTGTTGCGGCACAAAAACACGCGAAGAAGTACTTCGAAAAAGCCTTTCGCGCGTGGGATCCCAAGAACCAGAACGAAGAAGCCTCAGGCGACGACGACAAGAACAGTTCGTATAAACTCGCCTACGAAAACTGCGGCAAGTGGAGAGACGTGCTCGTCTCGACGACTGAGATCGTCAAGAAGCAAGAGTCGTTTTTGAACTACACCGATGACCCAGTTATCGAAACCGTCGAAGACGAAACGTTACTCGAAGAAGTCATCGAAACGCCGGTGACGATGAAAATTATACGAACGCTGATTCAAGGATGGGACCCGCGCGACGTGAAGTCAAACTTAGCGATGGACCTCTTTTACGAGTGGCAAAGCGTGTTACCACGCCGCTCGTTGGATAAGATCGTTGAGAATGCCATCATTCCGAAACTGACACGAGAGATTGAAAAGTGGACGTTCGTTGAAGACGCTGGCGACGAAGGAAAAGTAACGTCTTCTTCCTCGTCGTCGGTACCCTCAAAGTGGATTTTCCCATGGCTCGAGATGCTTTTAGAACCTATCAAAGCGCTTTCGTCGACAATAAAACAAAAGTTTGCGAACGTGATAGACGCGTCTATTGGTGGCAAAGCAGTCGCAGTGGTTGAACCGTGGGTGGAAGTAAAAACGATCGTCTTTGGTCGAACTTGGTGGTCGCAGTTTGTCGAGAAGACAGTCGTCCCGAAACTGGTCGCCAAAGCGAGTTTGATTGAAATCGACCCCGCCGATCAAAATTTGGAGATATTCAACAACATTCTTCTGTGGAAAGCCGTCCTCGCATCGAGCGAAGAAACCGATGGCGGCGGGGGCGTTGCTAAAGTTCTCGAAAGAAGTCACTTTTGGAAAAAATGGTCCTCGACTCTAAAATCGTGAAAAAAAGACGAGAAGAATTGTGATTTGATCGAAGTCGCCGAATGGTACGAGTCTTGGAAGACGCTTTTAGGCGAAGACGTGTGTAACCACGAGCGTCCGCGGACGCATTTACGCCGCGCGTTAGAGGCGATGAACGCGGCCGCAACGGGAGAACCCATCGCGCTTTCCGACGGCGAAGACGACGAAGACGCTCGACAAACGCTCGACGGACGAGACAAATCCCCCGGCAAAACTCGCAAAATCAAATCCAGCTCGACCGCGAAAAAAACGCTCAAGGATATCCTCGAATCCGTCGCGTCCGAAAACGATTTCGCGTTCCTCCCGAAAAACAATCGTCGCACGCGTCTGGAAAATCTCCCGGTTTTTGCTTTCGGCGGCGTCACCGTCGCCGTGGACGCGAACAAAGACGTCGTTTCCGTCTTGGCCACCGGCGCGGGCGAAGAGTCCTGGCACGTCGTCGGCATCGAAGAGTTGGTCGAGCTGGCGAGAATGAAAGCGTCCATGATGAGTGACGATTAATTTAGGGACAATGGTGATAAAACTTTGTCGTTGTTGTGCATTTAGGTAGAGAACGCGCGCGTGTTGTACATTACAGCACCATTTTAGTAAACATCCATCGCCTCTCTTTTCGTCTCTTCTTCTCCGCACAATTTTAGGGGATTCTCTACTTCTCTCACATGGGGACGACCAAAACGAACGACTCTTTCGCTTTGACGACGTCGGCGACAAAACCATCGTCCACCGTCGTCCGACATTTTGTGGGCAACCAAATCCCTTTGGCCATTCTCAACGATCCTAATCTCGCTCGAGCGGTTAAACCGTTACCGGCAAACTATTCCTTTGAAATCCATAAAACCATCTGGCGGCTTCGCACCGGGAACGTCTCTCGATTGGCGTTACAGTTTCCCGAGGGGTTACTCTTGTACGCGACGACGTTGGCGGATATATTCAAAGTTTTCGTTCCTTCGATAAAAGACGTGGTGATTCTCGGCGACGTGACGTACGGCGCGTGCTGCGTGGACGACTACGCGGCGACCGCGTTGGGGTGTGATTTTTTAGTGCATTACGGACACAGTTGTTTAGTGCCGGTGTCGATGACGACGTGTAAGACTTTGTACGTGTTCGTGGACATTTTATTCGACGAGGAACACTTGGTGCAGTCAATAAGGAAGAATTTTCCGAACAGGACGGATAAGATTGCGTTAGCGGGAACGATTCAATTTGCATCGGCGATCGGGAAGGTGCGGGAGACGTTGCGGCCGTTTTACGAGTGCTTCGATGTCGGGAGGACGAAACCTTTGAGTCCCGGGGAGGTTTTAGGGTGCACCGCGCCAAGTTTAGGAGATGGAGAGGTCATGGGAGCGAGAAGTGGAGATTCAATGGGAGAAGAAGGAAAGAAGGCGCACGATGCAATTGTGTTTGTGGCGGACGGTAGGTTTCATTTGGAGGCGATGATGATTGCGAATCCAAACGTGCCGGCGTATAGATATGATCCGTACGAACGGGTTCTGACGAGAGAGTATTACGATCACGTCGGGATGCAAAACGTGAGAAAGAGCATGATTTTACGCGCGAAGAAAGCGAAGAAATTTGGTTTGATTTTAGGGACGCTCGGCAGGCAAGGTAATCCCGCGGTGCTGGCCAGACTGGAGCGGTTGTTCGAGTCCAGGAATAAAGAAACGGTTGTATTTTTAATTTCCGAGATATCTCCGGAGCGGATAGCTTCGCTAAGCGAAAATGGTGGCATAGATGCGTTCGTTCAAGTGGCGTGTCCGAGGTTGAGCATCGATTGGGGCGAAGCGTTTATTGTGCCGGTGCTGACGCCGTACGAAGCGTACATTTGTTTAGAAGGCGCAGAGGCGTGGGACGACGTGAACACCGTATTAAGCGAAGGAAAATATGAAAAGAAAGTTTTTCCGAGTTATCCGATGAAGTATTACGCTGACGACGGGGGCGAGTGGACGAGCTCGCGGTTCGCGGAGCGACAGAAGAACATGGGCAATCGCAGAGACAAACCTTCGGTGCGACTCGTGGTGAGTTCCGGGAATTAGTAGTAGGAAATAGGAGCAGCAGTAGTAGTAGCAACATGTGTATTACGGTATTATAATATTATTAGCAATATAACAACTAATGCTTTCAATAATGAATGCGTATCTCTCCTTTTCTTCTGTACAGGGTTTTAAAATTACAACTTCTTTCGCGCGCGCGGGGCTAAAATTCATATTTTACATCTCTCTCTATCTTCTTCTTAGTTCACTCCGAGAGTCGCTATGTGCGTCGATTTCGCGCCCGTCGCGCAATCGATGACCTCGTACGCCCCGCCTCCTATTTTTCCTACTTCGACAACCTCTTCTTCGTACCCGGATTTTTTTCGGACGACGAATACCCTCTCGAACCACCTCTTCGTGGCGTACGTTAAAGGATGGAAATTGGTGTTGGCCGCGGTACCCACATTCGCGTTGCGATTATAATATCTAGTTTCCACGCCACCCGTCATCATCGCATCCATGCCGACATCGTGTTGCCAATCTTTCTTGGCCAACATGTTCGCATCTTCCATGTCATCTTTCCTCTCCGAGACGACGACTTTACAGCGCGCGGGCGCTCGACTTCGCCACCCGTCGCGGTGACTTCTCATCGTCGCTTTCCGTTTCGCCATCGTAGAGTACCTGGCAGCCTCTACAATCGCCGCGCACACTCTCGCGTGCGCCGCCGTTCGCTCTCGATTTCCTCCCATGCCGCTTCCACCGTATCGATCGGAAAACGCAGAAACGTCGCACACGGCGATGAGATTCGGCAACTCTTCAACCGGCAAAACGTGCAACGCGGACATAATCTTCACCACGTCCTCATCCGTCGACGCGTATTTAATGGATACCCTTTTCGCCGCTCTCGTCGTGATGTATTCTTCGGACGGCACCCACGTCCTCGTCGACAAAAAATTTTTCGTCTTCTTCGCGCCTTTCGCATCCACAAAGCCGTCGTCGTCGTGACTCTCGTTCGCATAAACGCTCGGCGCCGCGAACGTTTCCGATTCCAACGCGTCTCGACGGCACACGAACAACGCTCTCGGCAAGAACGCCTTTCCGGAAGCGCCGGAATCTTTTTCTTTCCTCCTCAAACTTTCTCTTCTCGCGCTGTTCTCGTTGATATCCTCGTTTTCCACGAACGCGTTTTCTCGCTCTCCTTCTTGGTCTTGGTCTTCCTCTTCGTCTTCGTCTTCGCAAACGCACTCTCGCGCGCACCTGGCAAACAACAAGGAGGCGGTCACCCCACAGTCTCGCGAACTCGTCGGCGCGATGACGAGCGCGTTCGGTGCGCGAGATACCTCCTCTTCCTCTTCGTCGTACATAACATCGTCGTCGCGCGCGTTGTGATGCTCTTTAAAAGCATTCTTCGCATTATAGTCGCTCTCGTCGTCGTCGTCATCCTCCTGCGTTTCCTCTAAAAGTTCGTTCCCTCGAGCGTCCTCGAGCGCTTTCAAGTCGTCGTTCTTTTCTCTCGCATGAAAGCGAGCATTCGTGTTGTTAAGATTGGAGAAAGGGTGGGTGAATTCTCGACAGTCCCATCCTCCTCGAGGTGGTGCGAAGCGTTCCTCCTTCGAGAGGAGGGACATGTGTTTTGTGCGTATGTTTTCCGCCGCGCGAGAGAGATTTGTGTGATGCTTTCTCGGGAAATTCAAAACTTTCGTCTGTGACGCGTCAGAGAAAATTGTGCGCGCGGAAAACGCGATGAAACTCACCTCGCGAACGACGTTTCCTCCCAAGTCGGGGAAGGAAAAAGGAACGCGTGAAAACGGAGAAGTGATGAGAAAAACGTCGAATTCGTTTTCGGATGAAGTCGCTTTATTTCACGAGGGTGAATACCTGGAGAAGTTGCGCGAATTCAGAGCGCTCGTGTTGCGTCGAATTCGAGCGCACATCGACGACGAGGACGAGAAAGAAGAAGAAGAAGAAGAAGAAGAAGAAGAAGAGGAGAACGAGGATGACTGATACATACACACATACACGTTATATAATACTCATACAAAGAAAGAAAACGACTAGACCGAAGTCGATGCTGTTTTTTTACGAAGACGACCACCCTTTAGGGAATGCGTTTGACTGCTGTGCTTTTGGTAGTGTTTGACGTATTCGCACCCGACGGCGAGGACGAACAAACCGAGCGCAATCGCGTACGTCGTCGTGAACGGTTTATCACTGGCAAAGAACACGAAGGACCCTACGACGGTGAGCAGTTTCCTCGTGGTCGTGATCGCCACGGCAGGCACGGCGCCGAAATGTTTCACGATGATGGTGTATAACCACGCGCCGAAGAAGAAGGACACCGATCGAAACGTCAACAACATGAAATACAACGGCGTATCCCAAAAGAACATGAACGCGTGCGGTTCTAATAAGACGACGAAGAAGAATATAAAAATCGCACCAACCGCGTTCGTCCAAAGCATGTTCTCACCAACAGTCGCCCCGTAATCTCTCAAGATCCTATCCGTCACGTTCGATTGAAACGCGCCGATCCCAATCGTGATTAGACTCAACGTCAAACCGAGCGCGTAGTTTTCGCTCGGATTTTCCGTTTTATCCGAATTCTCTTGCTCCCCGAGACCAAACTCGCACGCCGCCGCGACGAGTAAAAAGCACGCCACGTAATCTATCAACTCGTACCTCCGCTTCAACCACACCACGGACACAAACATCACCGGAATTAGCTTCGCGCTTTTTAACACCGTCCCCGTCGCGTAATTCACGTACTTATACGCAAACTTTCCTAAACTCGTATACAACGCGATCAAAATCCCACCCAACACGAGCGTTGTTTTCGGCGCTTTCGTGTGCCAAAATCCACTCGTATACGTATCCTCTGCCTTTCCTTCCTCTCGTAAATCCACATCGCTCGATTTCGCTTTGTTTTTCTTCGCGTCCTCCTCCTCGCGCTTCTTCTTTTCCTCCTCCTCCTCCTCTTGGTCCCACCCGCACAGTTGCACCAAAACCGTCAGCGCGCTGAACACCACTAACTCGCTGAACGCTAAGAACCAAAAGAAATCAAACCCGGGTATTTGTTTGATGATGTACTCCTCCGCGACGCAGGATAAGCCGAGCGCGAGTATGGTGAGGAAGGAGAGGAGGATAAACGCGAACGGCGTTTGGAACTTCGTAGAACTTTTCGTCGTCCCCACGCGTCCCTTCATCTCTGATGTTGTGTCTTCGTCTTCAAAGTCTTCTTCTTTTATTCCGTGTCTCGGTAACAGCGCTTCGGTTTCCTCCTGATTTTCCCTCGTGGACGTCATGCACACCACCGCCGACTCGTTCTCTCTCTTACTCTCTTTATCGCAGGGTGCTTTTAAAGCGCGCGTATTCAATCCTTTTCGAGTCTGATTTCTGGGGAAAAAGCCGCACATTTCGAACGCATTTCAACACGCATCAGAGCACACTTTAAACGACGCTCTCAAAAAGTCGCTTTTTCTCCGTTGGTGTCGTCGTCTCGAGAAGCGTCTCGAGACGACACGCACGACGAATGTCCGCGAAAGACGACGAGGAGGCTGACGAAAAGGGTGGTGGTTTTCTCCCCCAAACGCTCGCTGCTCGAATGACTCCTCCAAAGCCGTTTTTCCCGACACATCAACCACAACAACAACAACCGGGGATGACGATGGGAACGACGACGACGGGAACTCCTGGTGTTGGAGGGGGATTCGTCGTTGGTGGTTTACCCGCACCTCCGATTTTGGCGGCTTCTGCGCGCGGTGCTGCGCCTACAGCCGCGTCGGCGGCGCCGATCGCGATGGGAGGAGGAGGAGGAGGAGGACCAGGAGGAGGGATGATGATGATGATGAATCCGATGCTGATGCAACAGCAACAGCAGCAGCAGCAGCGGATGATGATGATGAACATGCAACAACAACAACAACAACCCTCGGCGGCGGCGGCGGCGGCGGGAATGATGATGATGATTCCTCCTCCGCCGATGAATGCGCCTTCGCCCGCTTCGCCTTGGACGGAACACGACGCGCCGGACGGGAGGAAATATTACTACAACCAACTGACGAAGAAGTCGACGTACGAGAAACCGAGAGAGTTGTACACCGCGAAGGAGAGTTTCGTGTTTGAAAACTGCGCGTGGAAAACGACGTACGATAAGACGTCGGAGAAGTATTATTATTACAACAGAGAGACGAAAAAGACGCAGTGGGAGACTCCGGAGGAGTTGACGAGGACGGAGGAGAGGTGGGAGCGAATGAACGAGGAGAAAACGAGAAGAGAGAAGGGCGGCGGCGGTGAGACGCGGAACAGAGATGAGAACGGCGACGCGATGAACGCGCCGGCGTCGGCATCCGGTCCTCCTCCTCCGCAACAAACGCACAACCAAGCGTACGTGCCTTTGCAGTCGAATTCAGAGACGGTGCTGACGTTCGAGAACGACGAGGAGAGAAAAGCGGCGTTTAATAAACTTTTGGAGGATATTAATATGCCAACCTCGGGCACGTTCGAGCAGTTTACGCAGTTAGCCGCGAGCGACGCGCGATTCAACGCGCTCAAGAAAAATGGAGAAAAGAGAAACTTGTTCAACGGGTTTCGATCGAGGAAATTAAGAGCGGAGAAAGAGGAACAGAAAGAAGTCGAGAAACGGAAACGCGTGGCGTTTAGAAACGGTTTGCAAGATTGCCGAGTCAAATACGACATCACCTCGAAATCGAAGATTATTCGAGACTCGCCGTTAGAGCGGAATTTAATGTCGCAAACGTGGTTTACGAACATCGAATCGTTGAAAGAACGCGAACATTTGTTTCGCGATTTTTGCTCTGGATTACACGTCATCGAAAGAAAAGAAAAGCTAGCAAAGAAAGAGCAAACGAGAGAGTTGTTTAAAGGCTTGTTATTAGAGAAAGGGTGCAATTTCAACTGGCAGTGGCGACGGGACGTGATGAATAACGCGGCGATTCAAAACGACACGAGAGCGGTGCATTGCGATCGGCAAGACCAACTGACCGTATTTTCCGAACTCTTTCGGTCGTTCGATCAAAACGAAGTCGAGACTATGAACCGCGAAAACGCCGTGCGGTTCCGAGAGGAACGGAAGAATCGAGAGCGCTTTTGCGAGACGTTGAAAGAGTTGGCGGAGAATAAAATCTTGACGCCGAGGACGCTTTGGAAAAAGTTTAAAAACGAGAAGCTCGAATCGACGGCTTCGTTTGGCATGTGTAATGGGAACGTGAGTGGGAGCACGCCGAGAGAGTTGTTCGACGACGAAGTGATCAAGTTGGAAGAGATGGTGATGGAAGATGCAAAGCGATTGGAGACGTTTATGAAAGAGAACGCGTCAAAGGACGCGTTTCCCGGCTTTCAAAACGAGAACGTCGTCGACTTACTCGACGAAAGCGCGATGGCGACGGCGAGTAGTGGTAACAAGCTACCACCCTTCGACGATATCGTCAAATATTTAGAAGAGTACGTGGAAACGAACAAGGAGGCTTTAGTGAAGAAAGCGTCTTTATCGCCAAACATTCAACCCACGTTTCTTTGCGAAGTCGTAGCGGATACCATCGAAAGGATCCACCGACGCAAGAAGCGAAAGTTGCGGGACGCGTTGGATGATTTTGAGGACTCTTTATACGACGAAATGAAACTATTCGACGAAGTTTTGAACGATAAAACGTATTCCGAAACGAAAAAAGCGTTCCAATCGTCCTCGTGGTGGACGAAATGTTCGAAAGAGTTCGACGTGAGCGATGAAAAGCTCGAGGAGATATTCGAGGACGTGAAGAAGGACCGATTGAAAAAGTTAGCCAAGAAAGAAAGCGGTGGCAGAGGTCGCGGTGGTAGCAGTAGAGATTATAGCAGTAGTAGAAAACGTTCGAGAGACGGAGAGAAAGATAAGCCGACGGAGAAAAGAACAAAAAAAAAACGCGCGGAAGACAGCCCGGAAAAGGAAAGCAGCGAATCGGGAGAATTGAAGTAGACAACAAACAGTAGCAGTAATTAGAGCGTTAAAATTCTTTTGATAATTGCATTAAAATCGGTATTGAATACCTAATAAGTAATAAATGTGAAAACTTCTCTTACACTTGTTTTCGTTCACTCGTCGTCCCATGATCTACAAAAAATAAATGATGTGTTGTTGTGTGTTCTATTTTTCTCATGAACGCGACAAACGGGTAAGCCATTCTCCCATGGTATCTCTTCTCTCTCTCATCGTATGTTTTTCTTTCTTTTTCTTTCTTCTTATATTCTGCTCTCTCTTCTCTTCTTCTTCTTCTTCTTCTTCTTCTATATATCTTTTTCCTCTTCAAACTTAAAAAAACACACGCATGTCTTCGTCGATGTTTGTGACTTGATTCTCCATTTGTAAAATTAAACGTTCATCTCCTCCCTCTCTTCTCTTCCGCCAGCGTGCTATAGAATATTATATTCTGTCTTTCTCATTCTCAGTATCTCTCCCTTCTCTTCTCTCTCTCATTTTTCGTGTGGTGTGTGTTCTCTTTCCATGTCGTCGTCGTTAATGTTTTTTCTTCGTAGTATTATTGAAGAAGTTTTATAGTATTATCAAGTGGTTCACACGAAAGAGTCGCCTTACGCGCACTTATTCGAAGCGATCGATTTTAATTTGCATCGGTCTGCCTTCCAACTCAACGCCGTTGAACCCGGCAATCGCAGCTTGCGCTTGCTCTTGCGTTTCAAACAAAACCGTACCCCACCCTTTGGATCGACCGGTGTCGTCATGGCACGTGGACTTGGCGTCCACGACGGTGCCGACTTGTTGGAACACTTGTCTCAAATCGTCCGAGGTTGTCGACCACGGCAAGTTTCTCACCACAATTTGTAAACCAGAACTGTTTTCCGGTCTGATTTCTCTCGGTGGCTTCGTCGCCGCCGCCCCGCCCGGTCTTTCCGCGCGCACGATGATCGATCTCGCTCTGCACTCGGTGTCGTGCAACGCCTTGACGCCCGCGTCGGCGGCTTCTTTGCTCGCGAAATCAATCAACGCCCACCCTTTGGATCTCCCGCCGGATTGTCTGGCAACTTCACATCTCAACACCGGGTGCCCGATCGTTTGGCAGTGTTCAATCAACGCTTGTTCGTCGGTCTCCCACGCCAAGTTCCCGACGTAGCATCTGCACCCTTCCTCGGCTTCCGGCAAGTTGGTCGGTCTTTGCACCGGCGCGCCGCCGGATCCTCTCGAGGAGGATTTCGGCGCCTTCGGTAACGGATTATCCGCGCGAACGGAAATGTTCCGGTCGCCTAACGCGTGGCCGTTCATCGCTTGCATCGCGGATTGCGCCGCGGACTCGTCGGAGAACGAGACTAAGGCGTATCCTCTCGAGCGGTTTTGGCGACCCTATTTTAACACAAAAGCAGAGACAAGAAGAAAATTTTGGTGTCAGAGGAGAGAAAAAAATATCAGAAAAACAAGTGTAAATTTTGCCCAAACGGCATGCCTTTTTACGAGAGAAGACGACCACGAAAGACGGCCAAATGTC